>Ga0315275_10003928_pt1 | contig 13822 bp, 18 predicted proteins | sample YL17G03_0_MG_FD_205557 | JGI IMG/M metagenome (GOLD analysis project Ga0315275, IMG submission 205557) | Sediment microbial communities from Yellowstone Lake, YNP, Wyoming, USA - YL17G03_0 | ecosystem: Environmental > Aquatic > Freshwater > Lake > Sediment | place: USA: Wyoming | collected... | reverse complement strand
GAACAATCAGGGCGAGATATTATGGTGCATTTTCTCCTATTCAATTTGTTGACCAAAATGGAACAGTATTGGTAAGCATTGCAAAGAGCAATTATAGCGGTTTTGGTGCTGATTTTGGTGATATTGTGGCAAGGACAATTAAGGTTAATAGGCTAATGATTACCGGACTCTTGAATTACAGCCCAACGGAACCACCAGACAATTATAATGCAGATGAGATTTATATTCATGAGCATAATTTTACATTTTATTTTAATGAGAGCAGACTTAATAATTCTATAAAGATAATCATCAATTCAAATCTTACCATTTCACAGAAGACAGCACAAGGACCGTATCTATATAATGATACAAGCAATATTTATTTTAATGAAACTAAGCTCAATCAGACTATCCGTTCATTGGATATTAATACTCACGTTCAGGGAACACAACCCTGGCTATATAATGACAGCACAAATATGTATTTTAATGAGACATATTTTAATAATAGCGTCTATCAATTGACAGGAATTTTTGAGGAGAATGTTTCCATAACAGTGAGTAGTGGAATAGGTTATGGAGTGACTGTTGATTGCTGTAATGGTGCTAATGAGATATTGCAGATAGCTGTTTTTCCGACTACAATAACAAACAAGTATAGATTTTATGCCAATGAGACTATTGGTGGAGAGACAGTTGATAGCAATAGAGCATTACATACAGGCAATTGGATTGTAGCCCATGCTGGGAGTATAGTTGAAGATGATGCTATTTCATATTATTTGAGCAATGTGCAAATTGATGAAAGCTTTATTGTTAGGGTGAGGTATCAAAGATGAAGTCTTTAATTATTTTTATTATTTCTTTATTAGCAATGTCTTGTGTTATTGGTGATTCGTCCCAAGTTTTTTCAAAGATTTATTTAACGCCATTTTATCGCACTTCTATGGCTGCAAATACTGATTATACATATTCATTGATTGTTGACCCTCCAGATGGAATTACAAATATAAAAAATGCTATGATTACTTTTCAAGTTTATTATTCTCCTACTGTAACATATACATTATCAGTTAAACCAAATAAATTTACGTCTAAATATTCTAAAATGGTAGAAAAAGGTTTACCATTATCATTTTGTAATAATAAAGATTTTACAATTTCTACTACTTATGCTGGAGCAGGTATGGGTTATATAAGTTTTGATTGCTCAAATATAATTCGTAATCAAGGAAATTATTCATTGGTTCTTAATGCTAATAAAGGTTCGGGAGCATCTTATGGTTGGGTTGATTTAACGTATATGAATAATCCAAAAGGAACACCAAGTATTTTTGGAACTGAATATTCAACAGGAGAGAAAGGCACAATTTTTATACAATTAAATGATAATCAAGGTTTACCAATAAATAATGGAATATGTTATGTAAATGTTTATTATCCAAATTTACCAAATACCACTCACCCTAAATGGTTAAATAATGTAGCAATGCAATATTTATCTGGAAGTGATGGTCTTTATTATTATGATTTAAATGTTCCATCAATATATGGTATTTATATGGTAAGTGCAACCTGTTCTTATGGATATCAATTTTATTGGGTTTACAATCCTTTAGGAATAACATATCCACAACAGAACACAACCATTGGGTTTTGTTCTGGCAGTCCTTTAAATATTATATTAAGTTCTGATTATCGGTATGTTCAATGCCAAAGTGATTTAATGTCAAAATATAATATTACAAGAATTTTATCATCTGGAATATATTTGGTAAATGGAACGGTCACTGCTTCGGATGGTTCTTTTTTTGCTCAAACAAATATAACTTTAGGATTAAAGGATAATAATAATACTACTCAATATATTGTTTATACAAGTAATAAATGGTTTTTTCTTATTTCAAATCAGGGTGGTTCTTATAGATTTGAGGAAAGCAGTGGAACAGTTATAAATGATAGTTCAGTATTTAAAAATAATGGAAAAAATTATGGTGCAAAGTATCAGTCGTCGAAAGGGACTAATAACACTGGAACATATAGCTTGTTTTTCAATAGCACCGCTTTGGTCAATGTGACTTCCAATGCACAAAACAGTTTCGATTATCCTAAACCATTTACGATTGGGTGTTGGGTCAATGCGACGAAAAGCAGTGCAGCTACAAGAGGTATCATATCTAAAGGATATGTTAGTGCCAGCAATGAGAATTATAATATGTATTTTGATGGTGTTTCAAATAGGACTTATTTTGGTGTTGGCAATGGAACAACCAATGCTGCATTTAGCACCGCAATAAATACGGTTATTCAAGGCAGATTGACTCACATGGCTGTGACTGCCAACGACACAAAGATGTGTATTTATATTGATGGAACATTAAAAACTTGTGCATCAGTCACAGTAAACTGGAAGTCTGTAAGCGGAGCATTAATGATTGGTCGCCAATCGAAAGCGTCCAATCCTTTCTTGGGAAAGATTGATGAGTGTGCAATCTTCAATTATTCTGTGAGTAGGACTGCCATCAAGAACTGGTATGATGGTGGATTGCTTAATTATGAAACACAAGGGAAGACGATAAAGGCAATTTTTCAGCCTACAAACTCTACTTTTACAAATTACTTAAAAGTTATGAAAACTACTACAGGAACAGACAAATTTAAAATTTACAGTTATTTAAATTCAACACAAGTATCATCAAATTATGTTGGTGCATCTCTTGTTAAGGGATTGAACACAATTAATATAAGTAAAATAGTTACAACAAATAATTATGCTTTAGGTTTTAGGATTTTCTCAAATGAAACAAAAGCAAACATATCAGAAATATCTCTTTTAGCAGAAAAGCGTGATGTTATGAATTATATTCAGAGCACAATATATTCCTATAATATAAGTGCATTTGATTTAACAAATGTGACTAATATTGATTTAATATTTTTAGGTGAATCATCGGATAGTGGCACAATAATATTTTATGTATATAATTATACAAGTTCAACATGGAAGTTATTACCAAATAGTTTAATATTTCATGCTACTGCTGTCAATCAACCTTCAGGTATTGATGAGATGATAACTAATTCATTGCCAATTAAGGATATTTTTGGGACTAATAAAATTATTAAAATAAAACAATATGTAAATGATTTAGGTTCTTCTTCTAAATCTTTTACAAATTTATTGAATATTAATATGGTCAATGCATTAGGAACAATTATAGAAGTAAAAGGCGGTGGTGAAATTCATGTTAGAAAAGACTCAAGTTTAAATGTAACATTAAACCCATCAGTTTTTACAAATATATCAAAGCTTGTTTGGTCATATGCAAATAGAAATTTAACTTATTATAGTGTGACACAGGTGAACTATACAAAAATACAAAAGGATATCTGGAATTATGAAGGAAATGTGACAACAAATCTTTTGTCACAATTGGCAAGCACTGTCTGGAATTATGTGGCAAGATATATTCATGGGGAGATAATTTAAATTTAAGTTTTATCAGAAAACATCATTCTGACAGTGATGTTCTATGACCACAAAGTATTTATATGACCTTGTTTATTAATATTTCTGGAGTATGATGGCAGGGCGGATATCCCTATATTGTGTGTTTCATGTTTTGTGACCCTGCTATTGTATTCTGAATAGCTGGAGGTAAAATACAATGGCAAAGCCAAACGAATTTGAAGATTTAGATGTAGCCAACGATTTTCCAGAGCAGGTAAGTGCTCCTGTGCCTGGAAAGCAAAACGACTTGATTTCTTCTGGTAGTGCAGGGACAGTATATGATTATAATTCTGCACCAGACAATATCAAAGCACCGCCAAGAATAGACATGAATGGCATGGAAGTTCTTATCAAGAAAGCTGAACTGATACTGCCCTCTTCGGATAAGCCCTGGATGAAGACAAGGGATGGCAAGAAGGAAAACAAAGCCTGTATTTTTGCTATCCATTACGACCATAAGGGGCAGGTGGAGTTCTATAGCGGTATCAGGATATTCAAGACCGATGATGGCAAGTATTCCCATCCTTCCATGACAAGGGACAGGAATAACCAGGCATCAAAGCTCTTGGGCATTTATGCCGACTTTAAGAAAAAGGACATCAATGAGGTCAGTTTGAAGGAGTTTTTTTCATACCTGAATTCAGAGCCTAAAGTGAAAGTAGTGGTCGAAGAAGTAGTCAATCCGACGACAAAGGAAAAGATACGCAAAAATATGATTGGTTCCTTCGTGTAGTCTTATGGAAGACATCAAGGAATTAAAAGAGGAGAATGATAAATTAAAGTCTCGTATCAAACAACTGGAAAAAAATAACCAGACACTTGATAATATATTGAGGCTTTACATGGCAGACCTCTGCCTTATGAAACGTAGGCTTCTTCTGATGTCTGAAAATATTATTGTTTCTAAAAATGATAGATATTATGCCAGAGGAAAAGTTTATTTTCCAAGCGGAAGGGAAAGAAAAAATGAGAGAACATAAGGAATATATATTTTTGAGGGATGCGGAAGGATTTATCAGGATTGAGCCTGTGCAGATGTCTATTGCGGATATCAAGACAATAATAGAGCATATCTATGTAGATGCAGGGTTTGATTTTAAGATTAAGGAGCTTAATGTCACTTTTTCAGAATATGACAAAGGTAGCGGATTTGGAAGTGGCGGTGTCAAGCGTAAATGGGTATTGACTGAAAAGGAATATCTCCTTAATCATCTTGAGGATGATAATGATGCCATAGGTGCTGCTATTGGCAGGAGTGGAATGGCTGTCTATATGCAGAAGCCCGATATCCTTGCAGAGAAGGCTATATGGCTTGAGGAGCATTCAGAATATATAAAATTGCCAAGAGCAGAACAAAATAAGAAATTTTTGTATGGAGAATAACTTATGGTAAGATTGAGTCATAGTAGCGTAGATATATTCCAAAAATGTAAACGCTGGTATTATCTTGCCAAGATAAAGAAAGTGCCAGTGATTGCTGATGATAGGCATATGAGAAGGGGTAGTTGCTTCCATGATTGTGCCGAATGGATTAATAAAAATAGTGATACCACAGGTTTAAAGGATTTTTTTGAAGCAACTTGGGAAAAATATAAGCTGTCCAGGGATTTTCAGCAGGAGCATGATGCGACATATCTTATGGTGCTTGAATTCCTAAAAAATAAGCCCGAAGTCACATCCACAGAATTTGAGATTTATAGGTCTATGCCAATACATTTTGTGTCATATCTTGACAGCATCAATACCCATCAGAAAGTAATCAATGATTATAAAACCTCCACGCTTGGGTATGAAGTAGAGCCTTACAAGGACCAGATGCGGAGATATTCCATGATGTATAGGTTTAAGTTTGGGCATAAGCCTGAAAAATGCATTGTCTGGTTTGTGAAATATTCTCCTGTTCGGAAGATTGAATATATTTTTGAGGATGCAGACTTGGATGCCTGTGAACAGGAAATTAGGGAGATTGATGCATTCATAGAGCAGAATACAGCCAAAGGAGAGGGAGCTTTTGAGAAATGCAATGGCAATTGCCATGTGTTCTGCCCTTATACCAATATATGTGCTGTGACTGCCTCAATAGATTATAAAATTGAGATTTATGGCAATAAGATAAAATTAATCGGAGTTGTTGATGATATCATGAATAAGGCTCTGATAAAGAAATTCTCTTATGAGCTTAAAGATGCCTATTTCATAAAGAAAAGGTATCCGATGGCTAATACGAGGATTAACTTTTGGAACAATGTCAATCAGACACTGCCCATTGGTTTTCTGGAAGGGCTAAAGAAGACCTTGAATGATTACGCAGAATATTACAAGAAGCCTTTGGAGCTTGAAGAGATTGATTGTAGGAAGGTAAGTAATGGGCATATTACCATGCCTGAAAGCTTTATCAATGGAAAAAAACTTAGGGATTATCAAGAAGAAGCTGTTAATGTGTTTTTGGAGAAAAAGATTGGAATATTGCAGATTGGGACAGGAGGCGGTAAAACCCTTATCGCAACAGAAGCTATTAGAAGATTAGGATATAAAACTCTTTTTGTGGTTAATAAAATTGAATTATTATTACAGACAAAAAAAGTTCTTGAAGATGCTTTAGGAATACCTATTGGTATTATAGGCAGAGGAGAAGATAAGATTGAGGATATAACAGTTGCTACTATACAAACTTTAATGAAACATCTTCCAAAATATAAAAATTATCTTCAAGACATAAGATTTGTTATATGTGATGAATGCCATAATATAGCTTCAGCATCATATCAAAGATTATCTAATTATTTGATTAATACTGATTTTCGGTTAGGAATGTCTGGAACCGCATATAGGGACGACAAAGCAGATTTAGCTATGAATGCTGTTTGTGGTGATGTTATATATAATGCCACTGCGGAATCCCTTATTAATGAAAATTATCTTATGCATCCAAAAGTTGTTTTTGTTAAAGATTATATAACTCCTGATGAGGCTGCAATTATAAGAACATCTACAATAGGTAATCTTATTGAAGAGACTAAGAAATATCCAATTTATTATGAAAAATTTATTGCAAAAAATCAGCATAGGAATAATTTAGTTTTATCTTTGGTTAAACGACATACTAATGATAAAATATTGATTATTACACGATTGGTTGAACATGGAATTATGTTAACTAATATGATACCAGGAAGTAAACATATTCATGGAGAAACATCTAAAAATGAACGAGTAGAAATAATGAAGGAATTTAAAGAAGGAAACCTTAATTTTTTAGTATCAAATATAAGTATTTGGGGGGAAGGTGTGGATGCAGAAAAATTACGAGTTATAATAAATACTGCTGCAAATCGGGGTAGTGTAAGGACAACACAATTAATTGGTCGTATTATGAGAATATTAGAGAATAAAAAACAACCGATTTATTATGATTTCCTCGATAGTGAAAAATTTTTTTATCAGGCTACTAATGCAAGAAAAAAGATATTGCGTGAGCAGGGTTATGAAATAACCTATCTGGAAGCACAAAATATATAAACCAGGGATATTAAAAAAGCATAGGGGGTTTAAAGATGGAAATATCAGCAAAAATAATTACAAAATTTTTAAGAAAGATTGCAATGGATGATAAGCAATCCCTGACGGATTGCCTGTTGGATTTTACAAAAGATGGGTTGCAGGTCAATACTATCTCGACAACAAATCTTGTGGGAGTTTCTGGGACATTGTTTGCCAGTGCATTCAAATCGTATGATAGTATAGGGAAGGTGGGCTTCTCTGATTTTTCTAAAGTGATACGGGTATTTGACAGGTTTGGTGGAGATGTGACTATGAAGAAAGAGGGCAACCTTTTCAATATAAAAGGGGACAATAAAAATGTCTCTGTAGAGCTTATGGATGAGAAATTTTTTGACTACAAGCCTTTGCCTTCAATTGACTATGATTTGTCATTTACCATTAAAGATACAGAGCTTGCAGATATTTTTAAGGATGTAAAAATGAACTCTGATGCAACTATGATAATATCTACTATGACAGATAAGGTAATGTTTTCCAATACAGGAAAATATAAGTTTGAGACATTCATAAAAGCTCCAGCTATGATTGAGGGGACAAGGGCTGAATTTGGTGCATCCCTTATTGATGCTACAATAAGGCTTGAGGGAGACTTATTGATGCAGATTAAGGCAGACTTTCCCTTGTTTGTGACAGAGAAATCTGATGTTAATATAATAAATGTAATGTGTGCTCCTTTTGTATCTAAAGACGAGAAATGATGGAAAATAAGGAAAATAATTGCAGTAATTGTAAAAATCTTAATTGCCTTAGTTATTGTGAAAGGAAGCGTCAGTTTTTTGACACTCATATGCAATGCAAATTAAATGCAATGAATTGTAAGGAATATGAAGAGGTGGATGTTTAATGTTTGACATATTCGGGATGGATAAGGCAAATACTAAAGAGGCTATACAGGAAATAGCTGCTGGGGTGACAAGAGGTATGATTAATGCATATCAATTTGAGTTAGAGGACAAGCAGAGGGAGATAGATAACTTAAAACAAAAATTACAGGAACGGGAGGATTATAAAAAGAGATATGATGAACTGATAGCTGTGTTGGATTATAAAAAAGAACGAGAGGAAGAGAAGAAAGCATTTGAAAATAAGGATAATGAAAATAAGCAAGAGAAAGAAATAAAAACATCTGAAAATAAGGAGAATGAAGGTAAGCATAATTTTTTTGGTAGATTAATGGGGGCAAACAAATGATAGAAGGGAAATTAATCTATAAATCTGATGATGATATAAAGAAAGAGCTTAATAAAAGAATAAAGGCTTGGAAAAAAGGAGAGTCAAAAGATGGTTTTATCCAGGCTGCGGAAGGGAAATTCAAGTATAAAAATATCGCATATCTGATAAAAGTCCATAGATATTTTGACATCCATATTAAAAATAATGAGGTTGATAAATGTTTAATCCCCGTGATATGATATATACTGAAAAATACAGACCTAAAAAGGTTTCGGAGATGGTCGGTGAGTTCAGGGATAGGATATTACAATACCTTGCAAATCCGAAGGCGTTGCCTAATTTTTTATTGTTCTCACGCACTCCTGGCACAGGGAAGTGCTTAAAAAAAGATGAGATAATTTTAACAAAAAATGGATTAACAACCTTTGAAGATTATGCTAAAGAAAATAATATTAAAAAAAGATATACAGAGCTTAAAGATGATATATATGATGTAGAAAATAAGTTTGTTAAAAGTTCTTTTTTTTATAAATCTAAAGCAGATATTGTGAAGTTTACAACTGAAAAAGGTTTTGAACTTAGTGGAACAAAAGAACATAAGATAAAGATATTTAATGAAAAGCAAGGATTTATCTGGAGAAAAATATCGCAATTACATGAAGATGATTATATTCCTATTTTCTTTAAGACAGAAATTTTTGGAAAGAATAAAGAATTTGATTATAGTGTTTTTGATAAGATAAAGAAGGAAAAGAATAATACAAGAGAGATAACTATAAAAAAACCTAAAATTATAAATAAAGATATTGCTTTTTTAGCTGGAGTAATTGTTGCAAATGGAAGTTTTGATGGAACAACTATATCAATATCTACACATAAACTCTGGCTTCATAAAAAAATAATAAAAATTGTTAAAAAGAATTTTGGTATTAATGCTCATATATTTATAAGTAAAGAAAAAGAAAAATCTGTTGGAATAAAGATATATTCTGGACAATTGGTAAATTTTTTTGAATATATTATTAAAATGAAAAAAACTATATCTCATTATAAAGAAATACCTAAAATAATTTTTGAATCTGATAAGGATATACAAATGAATTATCTATATGGATATATGGAAGATTCTGGTCTTAATGATGATGGAAATTTAATAATGGGAACTGTAAGTCATATAATGGCAAAACAACTTCAAATTTTATATTTAAATTTGGGTTTTATTTTAATAAGACATATACAATATAGTAAAGAACATAATTATTATTACAATATGTTAAGGTTTTCAGTTGAACACGGAAAAGAATTTATAAAATATTTTAATGGTGTTTATAAAAATAAAAAGGTATCTTTTAATAAAAATATTGGTAGCACAAATATTTTAGGTTATAAGTCTATTATAAGTAATTTTATTAGGAATAAAAGAAAGGAGTATGAGATTACAAAAAAAATTTCTAAACAAAATAAATTAGGAAAGGTAAAAATTCTTGAAAAACTTTCAATTGATAGATTTAAGAAAAATATTGATATTTTTATAGAAAAAGAACCATATCTGGAAGACCTTAAAATATTGCGAGACAATTGGGTTTATTTGGATAAGGTAAAATCACTTGAATATGAAAAGAAACAGGACGTTTATGATTTTCATATTCCAAATACGCATAGTTTTTATGCAAATGGTATGATTAATCATAATACTACATTGGCTAAAGCAATAATCAATGAGCTTGGTTGTGACTATATAGCTATTAATTCTTCTGATGAAAGGGGCGTGGACACAATACGGGATAAAATCAAGGATTTTGCCATGACTATGAGTTCAAAACCTGGATTAAAAAGATGTGTTTTTCTCGATGAGTTTGATGGGACTACTCGTATCGCCCAGGAATCTTTAAGGACGATGATGGAAGAATTTTCTTCCAATACATTTTTTATCCTTTCGGCAAATGTCTTGTCAAGGGTTATCGAACCTATACAATCAAGATGCGTTGTGATAAGTTTTGGTTATCCTGATAAAGAGGAAGTAAAAAAATATCTTCAGATGATAATAACTAATGAGGATATGAAATGGAATGAGGAAGGACTTGATAGATTAATATCATTTAATTTCCCTTCTATACGAAATGCTGTGATAGCATTGCAAGATTTAAAAACACAGGGAAAGGCAGTTATTCCAGAAAATATAAGACCTGCTAATGAAGTATTTGATAAATTATGGGGATATCTTAAAGAGAAACGGTGGTTAGACATAAAAAAAGAGGTTTTGGAAAGCACTTTGAATCCGAGGGAGCTTAATACATATTTTTGGCAGAAAGCTCTTGAGGAATCCAATATTAAGCTGATACAATTAACTTGTCGAAATGAAAAAGATATGGTTGTAGGGGCAGACCCTAAAATTGTGTTTATAACTTCATTGATAGAGGCGGTAAAAATCGATATTATGGAGGCAGTAAAATGACAACAGAGATGGTTCTTGAGAGTAAGATTGTTAGGGAACCTGGATGGCTTTATTTTATCAATAAGGAAGGGAACATCATGAGGATAAAAGCCATGAGGGGAAGGATAAAAAAAGATGACAATTAAAATGAATAGTCCTGAATATAAATTAAAAAGAATGTTTGAATATAATTTAGAAATTCAAAAATTTGAGGCTAATCTTATTAAAAATAAAAAACAATGGAGAGAATTGGGGGCTTCTGTCAGAAGCGATGGACAAAAATTATCTGAAATGATAAAAACATTGAGACAGATGATATGAACATTTTTGAGATAATCGGAAATTTATATACAGCAAAAAACTGTAGCTGGATGGCTGAACTTGAGGATAATGAGATACAGCCGTTTCTCCTTAATCGGTGGATTGCTATGAATGATAATATGCGTGTTCAGGCACGATGGCTTACCAACTTTACCTTTGAGCTTCCTCCGAAAATGTGGCTAAGTCTCGCATGGAGCATATTGCCGAAGTTCGAGAAAGCACCTTATGTTAAATATATCAAGGCTGTAGATGCCACAGAGGAATTTAATTTTATCTTAATAAAGATTAGGAAGCAATTTGAGATGTCAGACAATGATTACAACAATATTAAATTTATGTTATTGGCTGCCATAAAAAGAGATATGAAATCATGGTTTGCATATTATGGCGTTGAAAAAAAATATTGGAAGCAATATATGATTAGTTTTGATTATATCAAAACAGTCAATCCTGTTGAGGTAAGAAAACCGAAGGGACTTGGTGCATGGACGTAAATGCTCTGACAAGACAAAAGCATGATTTATATAGGAGCTTTGATAAGAAGGAGATAACACAGGAGATTTTTGATAAAAAGATAATAATACTGGATAAGAAGATAGATGAGGAGACAAGGAAAATTATTAATGAAAAATCAAAACAGTTTGGGGTGAAATCAATGGATGAGGATAATACACAAATTGAAGCATCGGAAGAACCTAAAACAAAACCATATGTCGGTGATGATATATTGGTTCTTTTGAAAATTCTTGAGGATAACCTTATGATAAGGATAAAGGAGCTATTGAAAAATAAAAGAGAGCCTTCTGTGACATTAATTGGGCATCCTGCTGTGGATACTAAAGATTTGGTAAAAGAGGTTCATGAAAAAACAATTAATAGGCATCAGGCAATTATCCAATCCCTTATGAATTCTGATTTGAACACTAAAGAGCTTGTTATCAATAATGTCATGAAACAAAGACCACAGGACACAAGAAAGCAGGTATCAGACCAGTTAAGCGGAGTCATCTCATATGTTAAAGCTAAGAACCCAAAATTCAAGCAATACTCCTGGGATGAGGAAAAATATCTTTTGAGGGAAAAATGAATAGGGATATCTGTGTGCATGAACATGAATGGGAAGAAATATATGAGTTTCAAACAGGTCCAGAGGTCTTTCAATACAAGAAACTGATGCAATGCAAGGAGTGCAAGACAATAGTAGTAAAATAATATGCCAGAGCAAAAATCAGCATTTGAAGGGGTGAGCTTAGTCCTGATAGTTGGGATATTCGTGACTATTGCCCCTTTTATCATGTCATCATTCGGATGGAATGGTTTTGGATGGCTGTTTCCTGTAGGTGTGGTTTTGATAGTGATTGGTTCAGTTATTACCATTATAAATAGATAAAACGGGGTGAGAAAGTGGCAATAAATGATAAGGACTCTGTAGCCGACCATCTTTGTAAGGCTAATTCAGTAAGGAAGATTACAAGGAGAGTATGTAGGAATAATTGTCACTATTATGACCACATCAATGCTAAATGCCTTCGTGGGCATCTCAAATACAAATGACTAACGGAGATGAGGAAAAAACGAGGTTGTGTTTTGGGACTACAGAATATGCTGATACAAGCACAATTTGCAGGATTTGTGTTTATCATGATGAGTGTCAGGCAATACCTCTGAATAAAAAAATAAAAAGGAATAAAAGGATAAAACCAAGTGAAGCAATCTATAGTAAAAAAAAGGTGATAGATGAAAATGGAAAAACAATCAGCAATAACATTTGAGAAATGTAGGAATTGTAAAAAACAGATTGATTTAAAATTTGTTGATAAGGAAGGATATGAATACTGCTCATTGAATTGTTTCAGGAAGTATATGGACAAACATGATAACTGATGATTTAATATCCTTATGCATTGTATGGTTTATAGATGGATTTATTGCATACTATGTATTGTCATGGTTTGCAGGGAATACAAGATGAAAACAAAAATAATTACTGAAAAAGATATCATTGAAAATGCAGAGGAAGTTATTAAGACACAGGATAAATTAATTGCTGCACAGAGGGAATATATTGAGCTTCTTAGGCAAAGGGAAGATATGAAACTTCGTAGAGAAAAATTAAAAATAAGGTTGGAAAAATGACCGTAAAATTTTGTGTCTGGTGTGGTCAGTCAAATGATAATAATATTGATAAATGTGAATACTGTGGGAATGATAAATTTACAAAAGGGATATTCAGGAATGATAGACAGGATTTGGGGGAAGTATAAATATGAAAGTTAAATATGATAATTATTTTGATAAAAAATTAATTAAAAATCTTTACTATAAAAAGAAGATGTCCATCTATAAAATTGGAAAATATCTTAAAAATAATCCTATGCGTGTTTATTATTTTATGAAATATAAAAATATGAAATTAAGAAAAATAAGTGACTATAAAGGTGATAAAATATCAAATAGATTTGATAAAGATATGATTATTAATCTTTATTATAAAAAAAATATGACAACAGGAGAAATCGCAAGAAAAATTGGAGCAAAACATCGTATGGTATATAATTTTATGAGATATCATGGATTAAAAATAAGAAAAGGACATGAACAATTTGTTGCAGAACATAAAGATATTACTGAAAATAAAATAAGATGTCTATATGAAAAAAAACATTTAAGCCAATTAGAAATAGCAAAAATTTTTAATATATCTGTTCCATCAGTAATAAATTTGAGAAAAATATATAATATACATAAAAGAAAATGTAATAGAGAATTGAATAATTGTTGGAAAGGCGGTGTTATATATGATAGAAAAAGAAAATTAATATATGCTCCTAATCATAAAC
>Ga0315275_10003927_pt1 | contig 13823 bp, 11 predicted proteins | sample YL17G03_0_MG_FD_205557 | JGI IMG/M metagenome (GOLD analysis project Ga0315275, IMG submission 205557) | Sediment microbial communities from Yellowstone Lake, YNP, Wyoming, USA - YL17G03_0 | ecosystem: Environmental > Aquatic > Freshwater > Lake > Sediment | place: USA: Wyoming | collected... | reverse complement strand
CTCGCCCGTTTTCTCGATCGATTGGCCTCTGTCATGCTCAAAGAAAACGATTTGAAGGGGGCCCAGGGACTTTATGAACGGTCGCTGGCGCTGCGGCAGAAAGCCCTCGGCCCGAAGCATCCTGAGGTGGCCGAGAGCCTCGGCGGCCTTGCGGATTGCGCCTCTCAGGGCGGCCGTCTTCAAGAGGCGGAGGCTCTTTACGAGCGGGCCCTGGCCATCACCCGAAAGCCGGACGGGAGCTATTATCCTTCGGGCTACGACGTTCTCAAGAGCTTCGCCGCACTCCTGCGGGCCACCCGAAGGGACGCCCGGGCAGCTGAGATGGAGGCGCTAGCCAGTTCCCTGGAGGAAAAGCGTTAGCCCCCTTGGAAAAACGCCAACCCCTTATATCGGCTCTGTGATACTGCTTGATAATATCTATATCGGGCGATAGGATTCTGCATGAAAAACGGCGGAGATTCAAGGATCATAAGAGAAGGAAGGACATGGCGCAAAAAAGAAATTCCCGCAAAAGGATGTTTGGAGTCGGGAGCCTTCTCCTTCTCGCCTTCTCCCACTTTTCCCCCGCTGCCCAGATCCCCTGCGTATGGACCGGAGTTGAAAAGATCATCGCCGTTGGCGACCTCCACGGGGATTACGATAACTTCATCTTGATCCTCAAGAACCCGAAGGTCGGCCTGGTCGACGACAATCTCCATTGGATCGGGGGAAAAACGCATTTTGTCCAGACCGGCGACATCCTGGACCGGGGGGACAGGGCTAAAGAAATACTTGATCTTCTGATGCGCCTCGAAAAAGAGGCTGAGGCCGCCGGCGGAAAGGTCCATATCCTTCTCGGGAACCATGAAGAGGCAACGATCACGGGAATTTCGCTGGGCTACCCGGATTATGTATCCGCAAAGCAATTCGTCTCTTTCCTCCCTGAAGACTTCAGGAAGGCCAGAGAGAAGGAAGACCTTTCGCAGGTTCCAGCCCAGGGCGGGGACCTCGATAAGAACCCGGATCTGCTCAACTTCTGGGACGGCGTCCTCAATAACATCAGGCAGCGAAAGGACCCTGAAGCCGCCCTCGCCTATATCGATAATTTCAACCAGACATATGGAAAATGGCTTCTCCAGAAGAATAGCGTCATTAAGATCAACGATATCATCTTTGTCCACGGCGGCATCAACCTCCAATATTCGAGCTGGAAGATAAAGGATATCAATGAGGTCTTCAGGCTGGAACTGGGGGCCTATGCCTTGCACCCGACAAATCCCCGGCTCGCCGGGCAGCCGTTCAAACCGACGTTGGTTTACAACCCCCAGAGCCCACTCTGGTACCGCCAGGATGACATAACCTCCCAAACGGAAATCGATAAAATCCTGGCTAACCTCGGGGCCGGCAGGATGGTCGTCGGCCATAACTTCCTCGGGTCCGGAGGGGGGAGTCCGATCATTCTTCAAGAGGACGCTGTCGCCCGGTTTGAAAACAAGATCTGGATGATCGATACCGGCATCGGCTATTCAGATTTGGGTGGCATCCTTTACGCCCTGCTCATCGGAGACGGAAAGTTTAATTTTTATGCCAGCTCAGCAGAGCCGGCGGGACAGAGCTCCGAAGAGCATCCAACAAGTGAGGGGCCAGAGACTCCTGACGAGCTCGAAAAGTACCTCAGGATATCCACACCCCAGGTGGTCATCCCCGGGGCGGCAGGACGGACGGAGCCCTGGAAGGTCAGACTGGAGTCCAACGGCATCACCCGCTGGGCCCAATTCAAATACATCAATCGCCCCAGGCCCGCGCCTATTCCCGACAGTTTCAACTATGAGATAGCGGCCTATGAGCTCAACAAGTATCTCGGCCTTGGCTCCGTCCCGCCAACTGTGGAAAGGACGATCAAAGATACTCTTGGCTCTCTCCAGATGTTCGTCGAAAACGCCATCCGGGAGTCGGATAGAAAAAGGGAGAACTTCCTGCCCGGCGACCAGGAGGCCTTTGATCAGGCGATGGCGGACATAAAGGTATTCGAAAACCTTGTCTATGACAGCTGCGAGAACGAAAAAGATACCCTGATCCAAAAGGACACTGGCAAAATCTTCAGGGTCGATTTTTCCGAAGCCTTCGCCCCGGAGAACGGGACGATCCCGGGATGTGAAATCCTGCGCTGTTCCCGGAGACTCTACCTGAAGCTCTGCGACTGGCACCAGGAGAAAGTCACGACCCTCCTGGCTCCCTATCTCAGCGAGGAAGAGATGCGGGCCCTTCAGGCCCGCCAGGGCTCGATTGTCCGGATGATCCAAGAGCAGATAGAAATCCGAGGGGAGAGCGCCGTCCTGTTCTAAGAAATAATGAAACGGATTCACCTCCGGTTTCATCCTAAAAGGTGATTGACACTTTTTGCCTGGACAGGTATATAGGCAACGAGAATAGAAAAAGAAAAATGACCGGTTTGAAAAAAATTGGGTCGGGATCGATCCTCACGGCTCTGGCGATCTTGTCCATCGTTGCGATCCCGGCTGCGGCCCAATACGATATCTACGAGCTCGGCTACTACGCCACGACCCAGGATATGCAGGCGGACAATACGAACGCCGTTCATCTTGTCTGGACTAACGGCAACGTTGTCAATTATGGGCGCATCGTCAACCACGCCTTGACCGGAAAGGTGCAGATTGCTACGGGCGTCAGCACGCTCTTCTGGCGTCCCTATGTCTCGGTCCGGCCCGACGGGCGCTCGGTGCATATCACCTGGTGTCAGGGAGGAGGGAAGGGGAATCAGTTGATGCATTCCTGGCGAGACAGCGCCGGAGTATGGCGCACCGAGACCGTCTATCAGGTCCCTTCGACCCAGAGCATCAGCCAGCCGGCCTGCGCAGTCGACGGTGCCGGCCAGGTCCACGCCCTGTTCGTCATCTTCAACGACGTCAGCGCCGACATGTGGGCCACGATCTTCTATATGCGAAAACCGGCCGGCGGGGAATGGGGACCCTGTGAGTCTTTCGCACCCCTTCTCCCGGAACACAAGTATCCGATGATGTTCACGGACTCCACGGGCGACGTCCATGCTACCTGGTGCATCATCGGAGCCGGGATGGGGGACGCTAACGACGCCTACTACTGCACCGCCCAGAGCGGGCGCAAGCTGAGCTTCGATTCCAAGATCAAGATTCCCAAGGGCTCCGGGACCAACGTCAATGGTTACGGCGATCTCTATGTCGATCGCAACGGGGTCGTTCACAGGGCGATTGGAGGCTGGAGCAACACTCTGCAGAAGATGTGCATCGACCACTCGAAGAAACCTCCCGGAGGGTCGTTCTCCGTGCCCACCCGTCCCAGCCTCGGCTTCCTTACGCTGGCTAATTGTGATCCCGTCCCCTGCGTCGTGGCGGCGGAAGACGGAACGACGATCGTGGCCTGGGGACAGGTTGGACCGGACGGATCCAACCGCGTCAAAGCCTCCTTCTATGATCCGGTCAGTAAGACATGGACTCTCAATACGGTTGATCCGGCCGCGGGTGTTCCCTTGAAAGAGAATGCTTATCGGGTCGCCGTGACACGCACGGATACGCAAATGTTCGGCGTGTGGCGGGGCACCAATGGCTATCTCAAGCTCTTCGTCTTGCCGATCGACGGGTCCGGCCCTCCGCCTCCGGAGGGCGAAGATCCGGTGGCCAGTTTTACCGCTACCCCGACTTCTGGGGCTTCGCCGCTGGTTGTCACGTTTGACGGGTCGGCTTCCTACGACTTGGACGGGAGCATCGTCTCCTATGACTGGAATTTCGGTGACGAAGGGACGGAGGCCGGGGTGTTCGTGACCCATACTTACACGACCAGCGGGACTTTCAGCGCGAGCTTGACAGTCACTGACAACGACGGAAACACAGACGACGCATCCGAGGACATCCAGGTGGGCAATCCCAGCCAGCCCCCGGCGGTCGATTTTAGCTTCACGCCCAGTACGGGAATCTACCCTTGCGAGATTGCCTTTGACGGAGGACCCTCTCGCGACCCAGATGGGACCATTGTCGACTACAGCTGGAATTTTGGGGACGGCGGCCGGGGATCAGGTCAGGTGGCCAGACATACCTACACACGCTGGGGAACGTTCTCGGTCAGCCTGACTGTTCGGGATAATTCAGGCGCCTCAGCCAGCAAGGTCCGCAATATCGAGATCCGCCGGATCTTTCAGCCTCTGAGTATCCGCTGGGAATCTCACCAGGACGAGAGCCTCTTCCAGACACGCTATGTCATCGAGGTGAGTTGGGATCGGAACCCGGCCAACGACTCCCTTGGAGTCCAGATTGTCCTCCACCGGATTTGGCGCAAGAAAGCCGGGGAAAGCGACCTGGCCTTTAAGCCCATCGGAGAGGTGACGGCAGATGTCTACAGCTACGTAGACAAGGGTGCCGGCTCGGACAATACCTACGTTTACACGGTTACGGTGCGCGACAGCCAGGGCCATGAGAGCCCGATTGTCGGCGGCGGCGGAAATTCGAGCCTCATCCAGCCCAATCAGGATTCCCAGCCCCTTTTCAAGAGGGGAAAGCTCGAGAAAAAATAGGGGCTGAGCGTTTCTCTCAACCTCCTGAAAATAATAGTCAATCTTATCAGAAACTTAAGAATTATCTGGGGGTCGTCGCGTTGCGCGAAAAAGCAAATTCATAAACGGGAGGACAAACGGGCTAAGAGGGAACTCGCGTTATTCGAATAGAAGCTCGAATTCCCGGGGAGTCACAATCCTGATCCTCCGGAATTCTCCGAGGTCCAGGAGGTCGCGGTCTCCCGTGACGATGAATTCGGCCCGGCAGGCGAGAGCGGCCTCGAGGACGGCATGATCGGCCTCATCGCGGCAGACGCCGCTGACCCGAATATTGCGCCTGGCGGGATCCTCGGTCTTCGCCGTCTCTTCCAACAAAAGGAGAGCGGCCCGGATTTCCTCTGGGGAGATTCCGATTTTGATCTCCAGAGCTTTTTCGAATTCCTTCCGAATGGCCGGCGACATGAAGAGGTCGAATTCTCTTCTGTTCGCCCGGATCAAGAGCCTGGCGCAAAGCCCTTCTGTCACGAAAGCGGACACCAGGACATTCGTATCAAAGAGGGCTCTCAAGAGATGTCCTTAAAGACATCCTCGTCCGTGACGAATCTCCGTTTCTTGGCCTTCGGCCGGATCCTGCTTCGGAAAGCCCTGAACCGCTCTTCCCAGAGGTAAGCACGGAGGGCTTCCTTGACAATTTCACTCCTTGTCCGTCCGGACGCCTTGGCCAATTTATCGAGCTCCATGGCCATCTCCTCAGGAAAACTGACGGATACCACAGTCCTCATTTCTCGCTCCTGTATTAATATTTAATACATTTCCGGAAAAAATGCAAGGTCTGTGATCCCGCTGCCGGGACATAACGGATTGGATTATCCTTTTTTTGGCTTTCGCAGCCGGCTGACGAGACGGTTGCACAAGAGCTGGATTTCGTCCAGATGATGGGCGCAGATATCGAAGAGTTCTTCAGCGCTGATCTCATGATAGAAATGGACCATCCGGTTTCTATAGCCGGCCATCTGCCTGAGGAGATCGGCATCTTTCCGAGAGAGGATTCTCTTTTCGAAAAGCCCGTTGGCAATTTCTTTATACTCCGCGGCAGGATAGGCAAATTTTCGGGCCAGGATGTGCCGTCCGATATCGAACAGCGCTTCCAAGGCCCGTCTCAGATAGGACTCCGCGGCGGCGACATTGTGCGGGTTCTGCAAGAACTCTTTCTTGTCCTGGATAGGCAAGTCTTTAATGGCCTCCCTCATTTGTTTGATCCATTGGACGCGCTGAACAACGACACGGTCATTAATTTTTCCGGAGGTCATTTCTGTATCTCCAAGATGAGGTCTTTTTTCATCCTTTCGAACGGTGCGAGTTCGGCCGCTCTCCTCATTATGTAGAGCTGATACTCCGCCTCATACTGATCATCCTCGGCAAAAAGCAGCTCCCCTTGAACAATTTCCAGAGCCAACATGACAGGAGCTTCCGGCAGCATCACCACATCCACTCTCGGCACGCCGAAGAGGTCTTCGAAAAAGACGGCGATTTTGACCTTCTCCTCGACGCTGAGGGGCCGACCGGACTTTAGGCCGATATCGATATCAGAGGAAGACGCTTGGAGAGCCGCTTTTTTCCCATGGGTCAAGTCAAAGGCCTCTTTCGCTCGGCTGCCGAAAGCATAGATGAGCTGGAGATTATATCGGCCGGCCAGCCTCTTAATTTCTCTCTGGAGCTTGTTCACGTTCGCCCTCTCCCTAGGAGACGATTTTATCACGGTTGTAAGACGTGTCAATTCTTTCTTTCCCCGGGTTAGTAGCCGATCTGCCCAAACTTCAAGAATCCTGTCTCACGCGTCCTTTTTGCTGATATTCATAGATCGCTTAGCCAAGCTCTCCGAACAGAATAGGCTGAGGGCGAGGGCTGCCGCCCGTCACAAGCGTGTCCTCGACCTCTGGAAGGACGCCGACCCCGGCCTGCCCGAAGTTGAGGATGCCGGGAAGAGGCTGGCTGGGCTGAAGAGCTGCAATATTCGCGGGGACTAATCTATCGGTAGTTAAAATTAAGCACAGTGCTTAGACCGGCTTGATGTTCCGGTTCGTGCGGAAAACATTTTCCGGGTCCCATCTCGCTTTGACCTCGGCGAGGCGCTGGAGCCCCTTGCCGAGCGCCGCCTTGGTGCGCTCGGGACCATCGTCTTCTGTCAGGAAGTTGATGTACGTGCCGCCGGTCGAGAACGATTTTATGTCGTGCCACGCCTCGCGCGCCCATTCGATGTGCGCCCTGTCCTCGCTCGCCTGCTCCCACGAGCCCGCCAGGTTGAGCACGTAGTGCGCGTCGCGGTTGCCGACCGGAGAGTGATCGTCATTGAGGCTGTTCAGCGTACCACCAATGTGCATCAGGACAATGGACGAGTGAGGCGATCGGATCTTGGCCGCGTGGTCGATAAGCTTTTCGCACAGAGAGGGTTCGACGCGCGGGAGATACTCGCTCTTCCAGTAGTTGCGCCGACCCTTCGGCTGCGTAGCGTCGAGCAGGGACTGCATCTGCGTGTACGGCCGGCGCACGAGCACATCACCGATGGGGTTGCCGAACGACTTGATGGGGGCGAGGGCCTTCTCACCCTCCTCGGGTTTTCCGCTGTAGCAGGCAAGTAACGCCACAATCGGCTTTCCATGCATGTCCTTCGGTAGCCATGGCGCGGGAGGCGCGGGGCGCATGAGCGTGGTGAGTGTGAGTTCGGGCGGGGCCTTTTCGACGAGTGTCCGGTACAGCTCGAGCACCTTCGGTGCCGCGCCTGCAGGCCAGGCGACGACGCCGCCGACGACCTCCGGACCAACAGGGTGGAGCCCATAATCGATACCCGTCACGACACCGAAGTTCCCGCCGCCGCCCCGGAGCCCCCAGAAGAGGTCCGCGTTCTCGTCGCTGCCAGCGTGCACCAGTCGTGCGTCGGCGGTGACTACGTCCATTCCTACCAAGTTGTCCGCCGTCCAGCCCCAACGTCTCGTCAGGTAGCCGAATCCACCGCCCAGAGTGAGTCCTGCGATGCCGGTGAGCGAGACGAAGCCGAGGACGGCAGCGAGGCCGTGCACCTGCGTTTCGCGATCCACGTCGCCGAGCAGGCAACCAGCCTGCGCACGGGCGACCTTTCTCTGCGGGTCCACCCATACGCCTCGCATGAGCGACATGTCGAGCATCAGCGCGCCGTCGGCCGTGGCCAGGCCCGCGATGTTATGTCCCCCACCTTTGATGCAGAGCAGAAGCTCGTGTTCGCGCGCGAACTGTACGCATGTAATCACATCGGGGGTGCCGAGGCAGCGTACGACGACGGCGGGTCTTTTGTCGATCATGCCGTTCCACACGGTTCGGGACTCATCGTATCCGACGTCGCCAGGTGTGAGCATTGGCCCCCGCAGACGCATCTTCAAACCGTTGAGTGTCTCCTGCTTCAGGTCGATCTCGCGACCTTCCATCGTTTTCGCTTTCATAGTCAGGTCTCCTTAAGAATAAGCAACTCTTTTTCTGCTGCGCCGGCTTGATGAGCATTCATGGCGCCGATTTTGCCTCACCCCATCGTTGGGGATAATAAATTGCCAAGAGATAAGATGTCAAATTGAGCTCAAGTGGAAAGACGCCGACCCCGGCCTCCCTGAAGTCTAGGATGCCAGGTTGAGGCTGGCCGAGCTGAAGCAATAGTATTCTCTGGGATCAATTCTCCTAGATCGTCGGATTTCCCATCCATCGCTTTTCTGGAAGATATAACTTTCATCTAAGATAGGTTAGAAGATGCAGTCTTATGAAATCAGAGTCATTTGTGACCAGATTGTGACCCGAAGGCGGTTTTACATTGGCCTGGGGATGATGTAAGATTATCCCACTTAGGCGCGCCTGTAGCTCAGTGGATAGAGCGACGGACTCCGGATCCGTAGGTCGCAGGTTCGACCCCTGTCAGGCGCGCTCCCTTTCAGCTCTTGGCCCAGAGCCTGTTAATCACCCGGAGCAGGACCGTCCCACTCGCGATGAAGATCCCCAAAAGCACGAGCGCGTAGGTGGTCCGGCCGTAGAGGAAGTTCCCCACCGTAAACAACGCCGACCAGATCGTGAGCGAACCGGATACCCAGCCGACGAGGGCCACCGGGAAGTTGTCGCCGGACGTCCTGGCCTCGGCCTTGGAAACTCCGGCTTCCTTGCGGATGGGTTCCCATCCGGGCCCGAAAGGATGGACCTTTTTATAAAATTTGAGGAGCGTCTGCGGATCGGTCTTGGGCCCCAGGAAGGCCGTCAGCACCCAGACGGCCGTAGTCGCCAGCACGGTTACGATGAGGGCATAGTGAGTCGGTATGACCACGCCGACTTTCCTGAGGATGAGCAGAAGAATGGAGAAGCCAAAGCTGCTGATCATGGCGTTGACCTCGCACCAGGCGTTGACGCGCCACCAAAACCAGCGCACAAGATAGAGGAGGCCGGTCCCAGCGCCGACCTGGAGGATGATGTCAAAGCTGTCCTTGGCGGTTTCCAACACAAAGACCAACGCCCCGGCTGAGAGGAAGAGAACGATCGTGGCCAAACGGCCAACCATGACGTAGTGTTTTTCGGTGGCGTCCCTCTTCAGGAAGCGCCTGTAAAAATCGTGGACGAGATAAGACGCCCCCCAATTGAGGTGAGTCAGGTTGGTCGAGGAATTGGCGGCGATCAGGCCTCCGACCATGAGGCCGATGAAACCCACGGGAAGGAACTTGAGCATGGCCGGGAAGGCGATGTCGTGCCCTAGAAGACTCGGATCCAGGTTCGGAAAGGCCTTCTGGATGTCCGCGAGCTGCGGATAGACGATTAGGGAGCAGAGCCCGACCAGGATCCACGGCCAGGGACGGAGGACGTAGTGGGCTATGTTGAAGAAAAGGACCGCCCCGAGCGAGTCCTTCTCGGACTTCGAGGCCAGCATCCGCTGGGCGATGTAGCTTCCGCCGCCGGGCTCGGCACCGGGGTACCAGACAGCCCACCATTGGACGGCAAGGGGCATGATGAAGATAGCGATGGCCAGGTCCCAGTTGCTCTTAAAATCGGGCAGCAAGTTGAGGAAATGGACGCCGTTAGGTCCTGTTTTGGCGGACAGGGTGGACACCAACACATCCATCCCCCCGACGTATTTCACGGCGAAGTAGGCGGCGGCGATGACGGCCGTCATCTTGATGAAGAACTGAATCATGTCGATGACCAGGACTCCCCACAGCCCCGTGACGGTGGCGAAGACGACGTTGAGGACGCCGACCAGGGCGAGCGTCTGCCATCTCTCCAGGCCGAAGAGGATGGCGGCGATCTTGCAGGCGGCCAAGTTGACCGTGGCCATGATGATGCAGTTGAACAGGAACCCTAGATAAACCGACCGGAAACCGCGCACGACGCCGGCCGCTTTCCCGGAGTAGCGGAGTTCGTAAAATTCGAGGTCGGTCATGACCTCGGAGCGCCGCCACATCCGGGCGTAGAAGAACACCGTCGCGACGCCGGTCAGCGTGAACGCCCACCAGACCCAGTTGCCGGCGACGCCGTTCCGGCGGACGATATCGGTCACCAGGTTGGGAGTGTCGCTGCTGAAGGTCGTGGCCACCATCGACAGGCCGGCCAGCCACCAGGGCACGGCCCGTCCGGAGACGAAAAACTCAGAGGTGCTCCGGCCCGACCGCTTGCGGAAGAAAAGCGCGGGGACGAAGCAGATAAACAGGCTGGCGAAGACGATGACCCAATCAATGGTGTGGAGATGCATGTTTATGTTCCTTTCGTAGGTGAGCCCACAAGGAGCATGATTCAAAGATTATAGGGAGAATGGCCCGGCTAGACAACAGGATTTTTTTTGCTGAAAAAGGCGGCCGGATGGACTATAATCGGGGGCCATGAGAAAGGGTGCCCGCGCCCATGGATAACAGAAAGAGAATCTATATTTCACTCGCCCTGTTCGCGGCCGTTTACATCATCGGCGTCATCGGGTTCAAGCTCTTCGGCGGTCCGGAGGTCAGCCTCCTGGACTGTTTCTACATGACGGCGATCACCATCTCCACCATCGGCTACGGCGAGGTGGTCGACCTCAGCGGAAGCCCGGCCGGCCGCATCTTCAACATCCTCTTCATCATCCTCAGCCTGGGGACGATCGCCTTCGCCGTCTCCTCGATTACGGCCTTCATCGTCGAGGGCGAGCTCAAAAACCTCTTGGGGAGAAGACGCATGGAAAAGGACATCGCCAGGCTCAAGGACCATTACATCGTTTGCGGAAGCGACGAGACCGCCCAGACGGTCGTCCGGGAGCTCCTCCTGACCCAGCGGGATTTTGTCGTCGTCGAACCGTCCAAAGAGAAAATCGAGAAGATCGCCTCGCTCGGGGATTTTCTATATGTTCTGGGGGATCCCGCCGAGGACGCCGTCCTCCAGAAATCCGGACTGGACAAGGCCAAGGGGATCCTGCTCTCGCTGCCAACGGATGAAGCCAACCTCTTCGTCACCCTCACCGCCCGGAGCCTCAACCCCAAAGCCCGGATCATCGCCAAAGGGACTGACCTCAAGTCTTTTGACAAGATGAAAAGGGCCGGCGCCGACAGCGTCGTTTCTCCCAGTTTCATCGGTGGGATGCGGATGGTCTCGGACATGGTCCGGCCGGCGGTCGTCACCTTCCTCGACATGATGCTCTACGGCAAGGAGCACGTGCTCCGCGTCGAAGAGGTCGAAGTAGGGAAGGGGTCGGCTCTTATCGGGAAGACCATCCAGGAGTCGGCGGTCACGGAGAGGACCAAGGCGCTCTTGGTGGCCGTGCGCAAGGCTGGAACAAAAGATTATGAGTTCAACCCGCCTTCGGACAGGATTATCCAAGAAACCGATGTCTTCATTTTTATCGGAAGCCCGGAGACGTTGAAGGCGTTCGAAAAAGTCGCCGCCGGCGAGCGGGCCTAATCACTTTCCGGGTTCTTGGCTTCGGGGAGATCGGCCGTTTTTTCTCCAGCCGTGAGCTCCAGCCGGTCAGAGAACTTGACCAGCCTCTTTTCCGCATCATCGAACCGCGTCTTGGCGTTAGCGAGGTGTGTGCCCAGGAGCTGGAAATCGTTCTGGAACCGGGTGAGGTCGCCGCGGAGCTGGGCCAGTGTCTGGTAAATCAGTTGGGCGGATTTTTCGATCTCCAGGCCTTTCAGTCCGTAGACGATCACCTGGAGGTAGGCAAAGAAAGAGTTGGGGGAAACGGGGATGACACGTTTCCGGATGGCATGGCTGTAGAGGCCCCGTTCTTCGTCCAGGGCTTCTTCCTTGAGGATGGTCTCGTAGTAGACATTCTCGGCGGGAATGTACATCAGCGCAAAATCGTAGGTGCCCTCCTCCGGCAGGATGTACTTAGTGGCGATGTCGTCGATGTGTTTCTTGACGTCGGCGACAAACTTCCTGCGCATGGCCTCCTTGTTTTTTTCGTCGGCCTCCTGGATGTATTTCTTGAAATTTTCCAGGGGGAACTTGGCGTCCACGGGGACAAGACGGTTGTTGATGTTGATGGCGGCATCGACCTTCTCGCCGCTCTTGAAGCGGTGCTGGAGGGTAAAGCAGGCCGGGGGCAGGATCTGACCAAGGAGGTCGCCGAGAAAGAACTCGCCCATCCCGCCCCGGAACTTGGGCGCGCGCAGCAGGTCCTCGAGGGAGGCGATGCTTCTTGCTTTGTCCAGGACTTCCCTGGTCGTGACCTCGACCTTGCCCAGGTGGCTCTGCACGTTTCCCAGTGTCTGGCCGATATCGCCGGTCGTCTTCTGGAACTGGCTGCTCATGTTCTGGAGTTGCTGGTTGACCTGCTGGGTGAGCTGGCCGATCTGCTGCTGCATGAGCGAGAGGGCGGGGTTCTCCGCCTGGGAGCGTTTCAACTCCTCGATCCGGCCTGAGGTTGCCTTGCTCGAGCGGGCCAAGGAGGACAGGAACAGGAAGAGGACGACCGCGGCGATGATCAGAACAGCCAGGATGAGAATATTCAGGTCCATGACGGCTTTTGCCCTTCCCGCATTATATAGAAATCCGCCCGGCCAGTGCAATTATAAACGCGGGAGAATTCGGGGGACATGTAATCAAATTCTCTCGAATTTGGTACGTGTCCCCCGAACTCTCGGCCAATTCGCGAATTCTCGACACGTTTGACAAGAGGGGTGGCGGGGTGGTCTACTTGCCTAGCTTCGTCCTCTGGATGGCCGCCATGTGCTTCTTGGACCGTCCCCCCCTATTTCTTCGGAGGGACTCGGTCCCCCTTGGACGGGTCGGGCGGGAAGATGTCCCGGACCGAGAAGTCCACCCAGATCAGCGTCTCGGTGTTCGGGGTTGCGGCCAGAATGCGGTCGCCGATCTCCTTGACGGGATCCTCCATCTTGCCCCACCACAGCTTGTCGGTCTGGTAGCCGTATTGAAACCCGACGGGCGCCGGGGCGAAGGTCTTACCCCACTTGGCGAACTCGTCGATCATCTCGTCCGCGGACTTGAATATCTGGCTGTCGTCGACGAACATGATGCCCTCACGGACGGTCGGGGGCATGACGTTCTCGCGGAAGTGCTTCAGGAACATGCGGTAGGAAGGGTTATGAGACCGGGCCGCTGCCAGCCAAGTCCTGGCCATCTCGTCGGTCACCGGGTCGCCTTGGTCGGGGTTATTGGAGCGGTGCCACTCGATGTCGACGCCGACTCCGATGACGCACTTGTGGTGGCCGTAGCGGTCGAGCATCATGTGGAAGGCCTTATCGACAGGCGCCCAGCCGGGCTCGGTCTGGAGCCAGACGCGGTAGCCGAGCTTGTCGAAGAGCTGGAGCACGGGCTCGCTGATGTCTTCGGGCATCCCCGTGATGAGCGGGTCGCCGCCGGGAGGGACCGGGAATGACATCTCGGTTCCGCGGCCCTTTAGCCGGCTCACGATCCAGATAGCTTCGGGTCTCGCTCCCGGGAACTTGGCAGCGATCTCGGTCCCCGTGCGCGCCCAATAACCGGGGCCGGGGTCGTTCGGGCGGCCATAGGTCGAGCTGCGGATGCCCGCGCCCTTAAGATTGTCCGTCCGCGCCGCTAGTACGGACACGCAGATTGCGACGGCCAGGAGGACCGTCATCCCCGCCGCCGTCCTCGGCGACGCCCCACGCCTGTTCGCCCGCATCATGGTCATGTCGGTTTCCCTCCGAGACTTAGAATGAAGACAAATATCTTGCAGGGCTATGGAATCGGCAACTGCCTTCAGGGCCCTACAGCTCTTGGTCTTTCCAGGCCCCGGTGTATTTTGCGGTCCCTCGGCATTCTTGAAGAACAACGTGGCAGATTTTCATCCCCG
>Ga0315275_10003926_pt1 | contig 13824 bp, 9 predicted proteins | sample YL17G03_0_MG_FD_205557 | JGI IMG/M metagenome (GOLD analysis project Ga0315275, IMG submission 205557) | Sediment microbial communities from Yellowstone Lake, YNP, Wyoming, USA - YL17G03_0 | ecosystem: Environmental > Aquatic > Freshwater > Lake > Sediment | place: USA: Wyoming | collected... | reverse complement strand
CGTCGTCAGGTTGTCGTCCAGCGTGAGCGTGCCCAGCGCGATCGCGCCGAGACCGAGCACCGTCACGATCCACACGGGCCGGTGGCGCCGTTCGATCCAGTCGCCGAGCCGGCGCCAGGTTCCACGGCGGGAAGTGTCCTCGGAGCCGAAGCGCGGCACGAACGGCCAGAAGGCGCGGCGGCCGCCGATCAGAAGCAGCGCAGGGAGTGCGGTCAGCATCACGGCTGCGGCAACCGCGACGCCCATCGCCCCGACGGGACCGAGCCCCGCCGTGGAGTTGACCCGGGCGAGCGACAGACAGAGGAGGGCTGCCACGACCGTCCCCGCCGAGGCGAGGATCGCCGGGCCCGCCTGGCGCACCGCGATTCGCATCGCCTCGTGCCTGTCCTCCACGAGCCGCAGCTCCTCCCGATAGCGCGCGGTGAGCAGCAGTGCGTAGTCGGTGCCGGCCCCGAAGACGAGGACGAGGAGGATGCCGCCGACCTGGCCGTTGATAACGACGCCGTTGGAGGCGAGCAGGTACCCGAGCCCGCGGACGACGGACTCGGCGAGGATCACGGCGAAGAGCGGCAGGAACCAGAAGATCGGGCTGCGGTAGATGATCACGAGCAGGAAGAACACGAGCCCGACCGTCGCGAAGAGCAGCGTGGAGTTGATCCCCTCGAATGCCTTGCTCGCGTCGGCCGAGAAGCCCGCGGGGCCTGTCACCTTCACCTCCAGGCCCGGCGGCAGGTCCTGCGCCGCGATCTCGCGAATGCTCTCGACCGCATCGATCAGCACCTTCTCGTCGCCTCCCGCGACGATCGGCGCCGTCAGGAGGGCGCCCTTACCGTCCTTCGAGAAGACCGGCGGCGTGACCGTCGTCACGCCCTCGATGTCGGCGGTGACAATCGCCGCACGGCGTTCGGTGACCGCGGCGCGCGTGAGAGGGTCGAACCCGTCTGCGTCGTCGTACACGATGATCGCGGGTGTCGCCTGCCCCGACGCGAATCCGTCGGAGGCGTTCAGCACCCTGACCGACTCGGCGTCGCCCGGCAGGAAGCTCGAAGGCTCGTTCTTCTGGGCCGACTCGAACTTGCCGGCGAGGGGCGCAAGCGCAGCGGCGATCACGAGCCACAGTCCGAGGACGAGGAACTTCGAGCGGTGGCCCGAGACGATTGCGGCTAACCTCGACACTTTCTTGACAAGACTAGCAGGGCGGGGGTCAGACGGCTGCGAGATCCCGGCCGAAGTGCGACGTGGTCAGCGGCTCGCCCGTTGCCTGCTCGATCAGCCGGTCCCAGCGCACGGAGAGCCCGGGTGCGAACACCCGCTCCGCGAGGAGCCTGCCGGCCGCCGGACGGTCGACGAGGCCGCCGCACTCGCGCTCGAGGGTCGCCGCGAGCTGCGAGGCGACGATGTTCCCGTAGAGGTAGTTGTGGTAATAGACGGGCGCGCAGGCCATGTGGATCTTGGCGGCCCAGTCCGGGTTGCGCCGGCCGGCCGGACGCGTCACGAGCTGGTAGCGCTCGACGAGCTCCCACCAGCGAGCGTCGAGGTCAGACTCGGGATCGGCGTAGAGCGAGCGCTCGAAGTTGGTCATCACGAGCACGAAGCGCGTGAACAGGAGCAAGTCGGCTGCGCGGGCCGCACCGAGAGCGTCGGAGATCGCATCCACCTCGCCGGCAGCGACACCCGCCACCCGTTCCAGCCACTCGGCGTCGCCCGCGAGTCGTCCCATCAGGATCGCGATCCCTTCGGTGACGACGAGGTGCGTGTCGCGAAGCAGCCAGGGCAGCGAGCCGTCGAGCCCTGCGTCGAAGGTCGCGTGGCCGAGCTCGTGCAGCATCGTGTCCATCCACTGCTGGCCCGGAGCGACGTTTGCGAGCACCCGGACGTCACCGGCGCGATCGATGTCGATGCAGAACGCGTGCTGACACTTGCCCTCGCGCGGGAACAGGTCACTGCGCTCCAGCATGTCGCGCGTCTCGAGCCCGAGGCCGTCGTACGTCCGCCGGGACAGCTCCACCAGGTCGGCACCCTCGAGAAACGGATCGATGTCGACTCCGCCCTCGACCGGAACCTCCTGGAAGAACGCATCGGCGTAGTGCCACGGCTCGAGGTCGGCCGCCGAGCAGCCGAACCGGCTCGCGAGGCTCGCGTCGAGATCGTCCTTCCAGCGCGCGAATGGCTCGGCGGTTGCGCGGTCGGCCTCGTCGAGCGTAGCGACGAGCTTCTCCTCGTCCATCTCCGCCGTCGCCACCGAGAGCGCGAACCAGTCCCTGAAGCCGACCGACCGGGCAGCCGCATTGCGCAGGCGCGCGAGCTCGCGGACGTCGTCGGCCACCTCGGCGCCGACGGTCTTCGCGGACTCCCAGGCGGCTCGGCGCTCGGCGACGTCGTCGCTCTCCCTCAGGATCCGCCTGATCTCGTTGTCGTCGACGCGGCGGCCCTCGATCTCGCCGCGATGGCGCGTGAAGCGCATCTCGACCGAGGCCTCGAGCTCGATCATGCGTGAGCGGAGGTCGGCAGGTATCTGCTTCGGGAGGAACGCGTGCCGCAGCAGGTCGAGCCTGCGCCGGGCGAGTCCGTCTGCGGTTGCACGGGCCGTCTCGATGGCGGCGAACCGGTCGCTGTCGGCCAGGAAGTCGGAGAGCGCCGTCTCGAGCTCCACGCGCCGGTGCTCGTTCTCGTCGGTGGCGGCGACGTTGAGGTCCCACCACGCGTGACAGACACGGGTATACAGAGGAGCGAGATCGCTCTCGATCCGATCGGCGACGGCGGCCGGGTCGGTCATCTGCGACGGACTCTACGGATGGTGGCGGATCGACGCCAGCTAGGAGCGCGCAGGGTGAAGCAGGAATCGCCAGAATGGGCGTACCCCCGACCAAGGAGCACGACCGTCATGGCCACAAGCATCCACGTCGAGATCGACCGCGCTCGGATAAGCGAGCTGACCCAGCGCGAGACCGCCGCCCTCGACGCGCGCACCCAGGGCTCGCGCGAGTTCTATGCCCGTGCCCGGAAGAGCCTCGTCGGTGGTGTAGCGTCGTCCTACCAGTCGCGCGACCCGTGGCCGATCTACCTCTCGCACGGCAAGGGCGCCAACGTCTGGGACATCGACGGGAACGAGTACCTCGACTTCCACAACGGATTCGGCTCGATGGTGCAGGGCCATGCGCATGACGTGATCTCGAAGGCAGTGACCGACCGGATCGGCCTCGGCACCCACTTCGCAGCTCCGACCGAGGACGCGATCGTCGTCGGCGAGGAGCTCGCGCGCCGCTGGGGGCTGCCGAAGTGGCGCTACGTCAACTCCGGCTCGGAGGCGACGATGGACGCGATCCGGATCGCGCGGGGGACGACGGGCCGCGACACGATCGTCAAGATCTTCGGCTCCTACCACGGCCACCACGACTACGTGATGGTCTCGATCGGGGTGGACTACGCGATGATCGGCGACCGCTTCGATCTCCAGTCGCTTGCGTACGGGCTCGGCATCCCGCAGGCCGTCGTGGAGATGACGGTCGCCGTCCCCTTCAACGACGCAGAGGCGATGGAGCGCCGGATCGAGAAGCTCTTCGAGGAGGGGCGCCCGCCCGCGTGCGTGATCATGGAGCCCGCGATGATGAACCTCGGGGTCGTGCTCCCCGAGCCCGGCTACCTCGAGGCGGTGCGCGAGATCACGCGCAAGCACGGGGTGATGCTGATCTTCGACGAGGTCAAGACGGGTCTCTGCATCGCAGCCGGCGGCGCTGTCGAGCGCTACGGCGTCGTGCCCGACCTCGTCACCCTGGCGAAGGCGCTCGGTGGCGGACTCCCGTCGGGCGCGATCGGCGGCACCACGGAGGCGTTCGAGGTCGTCGAGTCCGGCGGCGTGGTGCAGGTCGGGACCTACAACGGCAATCCGCTGTCGATGGCGGCCGCGCGGGCGAACCTGCTCGAGGTGCTGACCCCGGCGGCGTATGCGCATCTCGACTCGCTCAACGAGCACCTGCTGATGGGCTGTCAGCAGGTGATCGAGAAGTACTCGTTCCCGGGCTACTCGGTCGGCGTCGGCTCGAAGGGGTGCGTCACGTTCTCGCCCGAGAAGATCACCGACTACACCTCCTTCAAGGCGCACCAGGATGTGGAGCTGTGCGGGCTCGCGTGGCTCTACAACATGAACCGTGGCATCTTCATGACGCCGGGCCGCGAGGAGGAGTGGACGCTGTCGGTCACCCACACCCACGAGGACTGCAACCGGTTCATCGCGGCGTTTGAGGAGATGGCGGACGACCTGACCGCGGGCTAGAAACGGCGGCGACGCCGCTTCTCCTCCGGGGAGAGGCTTCAGCCTCTCCCCAGGGTTACGTCCGGTCGTGCGCGGACCGCCCGCCCGCGCCGGCATGCGCCGCGGCCGGGTACGGCTCGAGGTCGTCGATCGCGCCGGGGGTCGCCGCGACGCGCTCGAGCCAGGCGGCAATCGCCGGATACGTGGCCATGTCGTACCCCACCTCGTGCGCGACGCGCGTGTAGGCGTAGAGCGCGCAGTCGGCGACCGTGTAGCGGCCGGCGACGAGGAAGTCGTTCGCCGCGAGGCCGCGCTCGAGCGCCGAGAGCGCGCTTGCGCCGGCCTCGAGATGCCGCGCGAACGCCTCCGGCCGCTCGTTCTCGCGCCCTGTCAGCCGCCAGAAGCGTGCGGTGCCGACGTTGGGCTCGAGCAGGTTCTGCTCGAAAAACATCCAGGCGTGGACGTGCGCCCGCCCGACGCGGTCGTCCGGCAGGAGCGGCGTGCCCTCGGCGAGGTAGAGCAGGATCGCGCCCGACTCGGGAATCGCAGACCCGTCCTCGGTCTCGAGCAGCGGCGTGCGGCCGGCGGGGTTGCGGGCCAGGTAGGAGTCGGTCTGCGAGTCTCCGGCGAAGATGTCGACCGGAACGCGCTCGTACGGGATCCCGAGCTGCGAGAGCAGCATCCTGACCTTGAAGCAGTTGGCCGAGGCCGCGAAGTCGTGGAGCCTGGGCAGAGGGGCGGAAGGGGGGAGAGGCTTCAGCCTCTCCTCGGGGTTCGAGTTCATGAGGAGGGAAACGCCGCAGCTGCGTGATCCGTGAGATCACACACCCAGGGGAAAGGCTGAAGCCTCTCCCCGTTCTCCCGGCTCTGGCTCCGCTCCCCCTTACGCGGCCGTGCTCTGCGCCAACTCGATCACGCGGACACCCTCGCTGAAGGCACCGAACCGCTGCTCCCAGCGGCCGTCGGGCCAGCGGAACTCCGCGCGCGCCTCGCCGACGTGGTAGGCGACCGTGTAGAGCGTGCCCATCCGCCTGTCTTCGTCGACGGCGAAGAGAGGCGGCTGCAGGAAGCCGTCCACGAACCGCTCCGGCGTCGCGCTCTGGCCGACGAGCCGCTCGAGCGCGCGCTCGCGCTCGACGCTCTTCGTCGCGCTCGCGTGCTCGTGCCACTCGACCTGTCCCTGGTGGTTCGTCGCGACGACCGCCGGGGTCAGCACGACATCGCGGTCGGGCGAGAGGTAGGCGGTACAGACGTCGCCGGCGCGGTCGACGATCGTGAGCGTGTGGGCGAGGTGGTACGGCAGGCGCCGCAGCGTCGCCCGCGCCTGTTCCGTTGTCTCGCATGTCTCGAGCAGGTAGCGCACGACGAGGGGGACGCCGAAGCCGCTGCCGACGACCTTGCGCCCGCCGAAGGCGAGCGAGACGGCGAGTCCCGCGTCGTTGAGGCCGTCGAGCAGCCCCCAGGTGCAGTCGCCCGAGCCGATCACGGGCCGCACCCAGCGGGTGTGAAGGATCGAGCCCTCGAGCCGCTCGGGTGCGTAGTCGTAGTTCCGGGCCAGGATCGGGTCGCCGACCTGCCACACCGCCTGGGAGCAGCCGGCGAGGTAGGAGGGCGGCGCCCACATGCCGAGGAAGCGCGCCTCGAGGTCGCCGCCGCCTGCGAGCGCGCAGACCTTCTCGTAGGTGGGTACGAGCTCGGGCATGTGCTCCTGCAACGCGCGCAGCGACGCGGCGTACGAGGTGCGTGCCGCCTCGCCCTCCTGGAGGAACCACGCCTTGTAGCGGGGCCAGTGGCGCTCGAAGAGCGCGGCCCAGCGCGGCCCGGGCTCGAACTCCTCGATCGCCTCGAACGTCAGCATCGGGCTCTCACAGCATCTTGAACGAGAACGGCCCCGGCTCTCTCACGGGCGGCTCCGGCGTGTCGCCGAGCGGTGCCGTCAGGAACTGGCGCTTGATCCCGTCGATCCACGTTCGCGCGCGGTCGGTGAGCTCGTGGTCGTCGGTCTGCAGGCGCCCGCGCGTGACGAGGATGCCGATGTCGGCGCCGGGGTAGCGGTATCCCCCTGTCTGCGCGATGCGGAGGTAGAACGCCTCGTCCTCGCTCGCGACCGTGTGCCAGTCGGTCTCGTTGCGGACGAAGGAGATGCCGCCGTGCGCGACCGGGTCGAGCTTCCAGATCCCTGAGCGCGGCGCCTCGGTGATCAGCTCGACGACGTCGGCGGTGTCCTTGAGGATGAACTGGCTCCACTCGTCGATCGCGCTCGGCTGGGCCCAGCCGGCGTTCAGCTCGTCCACGTCGATCTCGTAGTCCACGTCGAGGAACTCGAGCAGGTGGAAGAGGAAGAGCGGCATGTCGCCGTAGGCGACCGCGGTCACGTTGGTCATCGAGCTCGCACCCGTGACGCGTGGGTTCAGCTCGCCGAGCCACATGTCACCGGTGTCCATGTCGGCGAGGAAGTCGAGCTCGAAGTAGCCGCGGTACCCCTCCTGCCGCAGCCGCTCGCCCATCTGCTGGGTGAACGCCCGCGCCTGACGGCGGTGCTCCTCCGAGAGCGCTGCCGCGAACACGTCGTTTCCGCACCAGCCGCCGCCGTACGGGGTCAGCTCGGGAAATCCGGTCAGCTCGGTCATCAGCGGCCCGACGAGGGTGCCGTGCCTCGTGATCACGCCCTCGATCGCCGCCTCGCGGCAGTTGATCCGCTTCATCACCTTCAGTTCCTGGCCGACGATCTTCTCCTCGTGCTCGTCCCAGTCCTCGGCCGAGGCGATGAAGAAGGTCGTCTGGCCGGAGTCGCCGTACGGGGTCTGGACGACGAGGTCGGTGCCGATGCCGCGGGTCTCGGCAAGATCGATCAGCTCGTCGTAGGTCGAGGCGCGGCCGAGCGTGTTGGGGACGCTCGGCACCCCGGCCTCGTCGCCGAGCTGGGTCGTCACGATCTTCGAGTCGAGCCGGGTTCGCAGCTCCGCGGACGGGAAGGCGACCTCGAGCCCCGCCTCCCCGGCGAGTCGCTCCGTCTCCTCGTCGAACATCAGGAAGACGGCCTTGCCGGGGCCGCGCTCCTTGACGTGGTCGACGACCTCCTTGTGGGCGAGCAGGTAGTTGCAGATCTCCTCGATCGAATCGAATGTGGGCGGCGCCACCTGCTTCGGCACGAACACGTTCGGGTGTCTCCCGTCGAACGAATCGTAGTAGTTGAGGTAGGCGAAGTTGCGCACCCAGCGATCGATCCCGAGCAGGTTGAACGGCGTCGCGGAGACGAACCAGATCGGCGTCTCGTTCGTACGGAAGAAGCGCCGGATCTCGCTGATGCCCCTGAGCGGCGCCTGCGTCTGCCCGCCGGCAAACGCGCGGGCGGGCGGCGCGTACGCGGGCCGCTCCTCCGGCTCGGCCGGCCCGGCAACCTCGGCGGACGGCTCCGGCTGGACGGGCTCCGCGGCATCGCCTGGCGCCGTCGGCCCGGCCGTGGGCTCGGAGACGACCGCGGCGGCGACCCCGCGGCGACGGCGCAGCCGGGCGAATGCGGCGGCGCCGAGTGCGACGACGGCGGCGAGCACGGCGACGGTGCGGGCCTTCACGTCGTCACCCCGCACCAGTCGCGGATGAAGACGGCAAGAGTCTGCGCTGAGGTGATCATGGAGGGGATGTTGACGCGTTCGTCGACTGCGTGCACGTTCTCCGCCCACGGGCCGAAGCAGACAGCCGGAATTCCCTCGAGCAGGAAGAGCCGGACATCGCTCGTCGCAGTCGTCGCCACGAGCTCCGGCGCCGCTCCCTCGACCTGCGCGTAGCTCTCGGACAGGGTCGTCACGAGGGCATGATCGATGGCGATGTCGGTGCCGGCACAGGCAAATCCGTCGTACCGCACTCGGGGTGGATGCGCAGCCAGAAAGGGGTGCGTTCCCGCCGCTCCGGCGACCACCTCCTCGACCCGCGCCTTCAGCCACTCGACCTGCTGCCCGGGATAGAGCGCAAGCCGGCACGAGAGCGTGCACTCGGCTGCCACCGTGGACGGCCAGTCACCACCGCGCAGGACGCCGACGTTGAGGTTGATCGGGTGCTCGAAGACGTCGTAGGGCGGCGGCGGATCCTCGTTCAGCTCCGCCTCGAGCCGTCGCAGCGCGGCCACGATCGGGAAGGACGCCTCGATCGCGTTCGCGCCGTCCTGAGCGTCTCCCGCGTGGGCCGGCAGCCCCGCGATGTCGATGTGGAACCAGAGCACGCCCACCTGGGAGATCGACACCGAGGCCGGGAACGGCTCCGTGACCACGCACGCGTCGGCGCGGAGGCCGCTGACCGCGCACTGGAGCGCCCCGCTCCCGGTGCACTCCTCCTCGACGACCGACTGCAGCTGCACGGGCGCGAGCGGTTGCAGCCCGAGGGCGCGGAGGCCTTTCACCGCACCGAGGATGACCGCGAGGCCGCCCTTCATGTCGCCGCTGCCACGGCCGTAGATCCAGTCGCCGTCGCGCACCGCGGTGAAGGGCGCCGAGCGCCACAGGCTCTCGGCCGCTGCCGAGACCACGTCGATGTGGCCGTTGAGGACGAGCGAGCGGCCGCCGTGACCGCCGGGCAGCCAATCTGCGATGACGTTCCGTTTGCCGGAGATGTCCCACGAGAAGGGCGATGCCGCAGGACGCGTCCGCAGCATCTTCTCGTCGAGTGCCATGTCGACCGGCTCGAGTCCGATCTCGCGAAAGGCGTCGCGCATGATCTCCTGGCCCGGCTCCTCGTTCCCGAGCGTCGTCGGCGCCTCGATCAGGCGGCAGAGCACGTCCTCCATGAATGCGGACTCCGCCGCGACGGCGGCTGCGATCTCGGCAGCGTCGACGGCCGCCGCTGCGTGTCCCGAGCCTCGCATCCGGGCGAGCGTACCAGCGAAAACGGGCACCACCCGGCGACGCGGTCGTTCTCCGGTTTCCCTCCTGATCCGTATCCTGCGACGGTGACCGAGGCGATGTTCGAGGCCGACGAGGCCGCCCGCGTGACGCGGCATGAGGCGACGCGCCTCGATCTCCTCGTCGCCCTTGCGATCTCCGACCTGCGGGCGCGCTACGGCCGTGGCTCCTGGAAGTCGCTCAAGTGGCTGCTCGACCCGTTCTTCGCCACGGGCGTCTACCTGATCCTCGTCACCTTCGTGATCGACCGGCCCGGCGAGGCACCCGGGCTCTCGATCGCCTGCGCGACGGTGCCGTTCCAGCTCGTGATCGCGAGCGCGGTGAACGGCCTCAGCTCCGTCCAGCTGCGCCACTCGATCGTGCTCAACACCCGGTTCGACCGCACCCTGATTCCCCTCGCTGGCGTGATCACCGAGACGATCGCGTTCGGATCGGCTCTGCTGCTGCTCGCGGTGATGATGGCGGTCTACGGCGTCGCGCCGACGCTCGCGATCCTCTGGCTGCCGGTCGTGATCGGCGTCACGGTTCTCTTCTCGATCTCGATCGCCTACCCGGCGTCCCTGATCGGGCTCTGGTACCCGGATCTGCGCGCCTTCGTCATCTCCGCACTGCGGACGCTCTTCTTCGTCGCGCCGGGACTCGTCGCCCTCTCCCAGGTGCCGGACGACGCCCAGAAGTGGCTCGAGCTCAACCCGTTGACCGGGATCTTCGAGTCGTACCGCTCCGTGCTCCTCTACGGCGAGAGCCCGGCCCCGCGGGAGCTGCTCTACCCGAGCCTCTTCGCCATCGTGCTGCTCGCGCTCGTGCTCCCGCTCTACCGGACCGAGCAGCGCCAGTTCGCGAAGCTGGTGGAAGGGTGACCGCGCGGATCGTCGCGGCAGGGATGGGCGTCGAGTTTCTCTTCGACCGGCAGCGGCGCCTCGTCTCACCGACGCTAGCGCGGGCGCGCTTGCGCAGAACCGGGGCGAGCTCCTGGGGTCTGCAGGGGATCGACCTCGAGATCGGGCCCGGGGAGGCGGTAGCGCTCATCGGGCGCAGCGGTGGCGGCAAGACGACATTGCTGCGCACGATCGCCGGGGTGTTCGTCCCGGATGCGGGAACCATCCACGTCGAGGGACGGATCGGGGCGCTGCTCTCCCTCGGGGCAGGCGTGATGGGCGTGCTCACCGGTCGCGAAAACGCGCAGCTCCTCGGCGTCCTCGCCGGGCTCTCGGTACGTGACGCGCGACAGGCTGCGCCGAGCGTGGAGGCTGCGAGCGGCCTCGGCGACTCGTTCGACCGGCCGGTCTCGAGCTATTCCCAGGGGATGCGAGCGCGGCTCGGGTTCGCAACCGCCGACGAGGCCGATCCGACGATTCTCCTGCTCGACGAGGTCCATGAGGCGCTCGACCACGAGTACCGGGCGCTCGTGCAGGAGCGTGCGCGCGAGATCCTCGCCGCGGGCGGCATCGTCGTTGCGGCAGGCCACGACCACCCGCTCCTCGAGCAGCTTTCGAGCAGGGCGCTCTGGCTCGAGCGGGGACGGGTCGTGGCCGACGGGTCCTTCGCCGACGTCCGCGCCGCGTACCTCGAGGAAACTCCGCCGACCGAGCACGAGTGAACCGAGCGGCCCGACCAGAGCGCACCGGATAGCATCTCGCCCATGGCGACGGTCACCGGCAGCGGCACGATTCCCTGGGACTGGTACGTCGACCCGGCCGTGGCCCGACTCGAGCAGGAGCGAATCTTCCGGCGCACCTGGCAGTACGCGGGGCACACCGGCGATCTGGCCGAGCCCGGGTCGTTCGTCTCGACGCGGGCCGGAAACGTGCCGATCGTCCTCGTCCGCGGCCGCGACGACGAGCTCCGCGCGTTCGTCAACGTCTGCCGCCACCGCGGCTATCTGCTCTGCGACGGCTCCGGCCGGCGCGAGACGTTGCAGTGCCCGTACCACGCCTGGACGTACGACCTCGACGGCTCGCTGCGCACGGCACCCCGCGGCGACAGCGAGCCGGGCTTTGACCGGGAGCGCCTCGGTCTCGTGCCCGTCGCAGTCGACACCTGGGGGCCGTTCGTCTTCGTCAATCCCGATCCGGTAGCCGGCAGTCTCGCCGACCACCTGGGCGACCTGCCGCGGCTCGTCGCCGAGGGCGGCGTCGACGTGGACGCGCTCGTCTTCAACCAGCGCGCAGAGGTCGAGTACGACGCGAACTGGAAGGTCTGCGTCGAGAACTTCCTCGAGTGCTACCACTGTGCGATCGCACACCCGAGCTTCTCGAAGGCGATCGACGTCTCGCCCGCGGCGTACACCCTCGAGGAGCAGCCGACGTTCTCGAGCCAGTACGGGCCGGCGAAGAACGGCGGCGGCGGCGTCTACGACGCCACGGGCGAGGTCGACCGCGGTCAGTTTCACCTGCTGTTTCCCGGCACGACGATCAACGTGATGCCGGGGCGGGGCAACCTCTCGATCGGCCCGGTCGTGCCGATCGGAGCCGAGGGAACGTACCGCTGGCTCGACTACTTCTTCCTCCCGGGCACCGACGAGCAGTGGATTGCGGAGTACCTCGAGCTCGACCGCCAGGTCGGCGCCGAGGACCGCGAGCTCGTCGAGCGCGTGCAGGTCGGGATGCGGTCGGGCGTGATCACGGAGGGTGCCCTGATGCCCGAGTCCGAGCGCCTGATCACCCACTTCGAGCGCCTGCTCGTCGAGGCGCTCGGTAGCTAGGGCGCCACCTCGCCCCTACGAGTGCGAGTGGCGGCGCACGATCCAGCGGCGCAACTCGTCCGAGCCCCACACGATCAGCGGCATCGGCGCGAGCAACGCGAGCTCTTCCGGCCCGAGCGCCGCGGTACCGAAGATGTCCTGCAGTGGTGGCGCATAGACGAGTGCTGCTGTGAACACGATCTCAGATGCGATCCCCCAGAGCAGCAGCCGGTTGGAGAAGACACCGATCGACCACAATGACACGTGCTCCGTACGGGCCGCGACCGCAGTGCCGATCTGGCAGGCGACGATGCCCGCGAACGTCATCGTCGTCGCGGTCAGGTACGTCTCGTGCAGGGCCGACCCCGCTCCAACGGGGTCGCCGGGGCTCCAGCCTCCTTCCAGCAAGACGATGAAGAACGCGGCCAGGACGAGCGCCGCCTCGATCAGGCCCAGCCACACCCACGCCCGCACGAGCATCGCCCGCCGGATCACGCCTTCGGAGCTCGGCCGAGGAGGCCGCGCCATCAGGCCCGGCTCGGCGGCCTCGCGGCCGAGGGCAAGCGCCGGCAGGATCTCCGTGCCGAGGTCGATCGCCAGGATCTGCATGACGGTGAGGGGCAGCGGTACGGCGCCGCCCGAGAGAGCGAAGACGAGGAAGGGGATCACCTCGGGTGTCGCGTGGGCGAAGATGTAGACGATGAACTTGCGGACGTTGTCGAACACCTGACGCCCCGCCTCGACCGCCACCACGATCGTTGCGAAGTTGTCGTCCGTCAGCACCATCGTCGCCGCCTCGCGCGCAACATCGGTTCCTGCCAGCCCCATCGCGACGCCGATGTCGGCCCGCCGCAGCGCCGGCGCGTCGTTGACGCCGTCACCGGTCATCGCAACGACCTGCCCCTCCGCGCGGAGCGCGTCCGCAACGCGCAGCTTCGCCTCGGGTGAGCTGCGGGCGAACACGAGCTCCTCGCCCTTGCGCAGCAGCCGGTCGAGGTCTCGCTCCGACAGCTGCTCGAGCTCGGCGCCGGTGACGACGGTGGCGCCACCGGTGGCAATGCCAACCCGGCGCGCGATCTCGGCGGCCGTCGGGCCGTAGTCACCGGTCATCACGATGATGCGAATGCCTGCCTCGTGGCAGCGGGCGACCGCTTCCTCTACCTCGGGCCGCGGCGGGTCGAAGAGGGCGACGAGCCCGAGCAGGACGAGATCCTGCTCGGCTGTCTCGCGCGTGTCGGGGGGGCCGGCACCGTCCGGAAGGTCCCGCCGGGCGACCGCCAGCACCCGAAGCCCGGTCTCGGCATAGCGCTCGACGTGCTCCAGCACCTCGGCTCGCCGGGCGTCGTCGAGCGGCTCCTCGGTGCCGTCGGCAAGGAGGATCGCCACGGCCCGGAGAAGGATCGCCTCGGGGGCCCCCTTGGCATTCACGACGAGGCTGCCCGCCTCGTCGTCGACGGTCGACATCAGGCGCAGCGAGGGATCGAAGCGGAAGATGCGCCTGCGGTGCCGCTCGCGGCGATCGACGGTCACGTTCGCGCCGAGCAGCTCGGACGCCTGGAGCAGCCCCACCTCCGTCGCCTCTCCCCGCGACTTGCCCGATTCGTGGCGGTCGATATCGGCCGTCGTGCAGGCGGCGAGAGTGAAGGAAAGCTCGGCCAGCACCGGGTCGGCGGCCACGACCGCGCCGAGGTCACCGTGTGTCTCCAGGTCGACCTCGCCGGCCGCGGTGAGGATCCGCACCGGTCGCATCCTGTTCTCGGTCAGCGTGCCCGTCTTGTCCGTACAGATCACCGCCGTCGAGCCGAGCGTCTCGACCGCGCTCAGCCGCTTCACGAGAGCTCCCCGGCGGGCAAGGTTGGCGACCCCGACCGCGAGCGCGAGGGTGATCGTCGGGAGCAGCCCCTCGGGCACGTTCGCGACGATCAGGCCGACGGCGAACGTTGCTGCGTCGTCGAGCGGCAGCCCTGCGGCGAGCCAGCCGAGCGGCAGGAACG
>Ga0315275_10003924_pt1 | contig 13824 bp, 11 predicted proteins | sample YL17G03_0_MG_FD_205557 | JGI IMG/M metagenome (GOLD analysis project Ga0315275, IMG submission 205557) | Sediment microbial communities from Yellowstone Lake, YNP, Wyoming, USA - YL17G03_0 | ecosystem: Environmental > Aquatic > Freshwater > Lake > Sediment | place: USA: Wyoming | collected... | reverse complement strand
TCACCGAGGTGCGCCGGCAGTTCCGCGAGCGCCCGGGGATCATGGCCGGGACCGAGAAACCCGACTACAGCCAGTGCGTGACCATCGTGACGCAGGCGGCCCTTAAGGAGATGGTCCGCCCCGGGCTACTCGTCGTGGGGATGCCGATCGCAGTGGGAATCATCTTCCGCTTTCTCGGGGGCTGGTCCGGGAGGCCATTGCTGGGGGCCGAGACCGTCGCATCCCTGCTGATGATCGGCACCATCAGCGGGATCCTGATGGGGAACTTCCTCAACAACGGCGGTGGCTCCTGGGACAACGCCAAGAAGTACATCGAGATGGGGAACCTGGGCGGGAAGGGGTCCGACGCGCACAAGGCCGCGGTCACCGGGGACACGGTCGGCGACCCGTTCAAGGACACCGCCGGCCCCTCGCTACACGTGCTGGTGAAGCTGCTCTCCACCATCACGCTGGTGCTGGCGCCGTTTTTCCTGGCATAGACGGGCGAGAGGGATCCCGAACCGCACGACCGAGGAGACGATGCCGGGTCGCTGGCCCGGCCGCAGCTTTGCGTTCTGTTGCCGCTGGCCTTACACCCAGCCGACCCCGCAGACGCGGCGGCAGTGGGCCATCACCTGGCCGATGACCTTGCCCGCACGCTCCCGACCCCTGCGCAGCACCTCCTCGACATAGGCGCGGTCACGGTCGAGCTCCTCGCGCCGCCGCCGCGCCTCGCCGAAGGTGTCGAGGATGAGGCCCAGGAGCCGCTTCTTCATCTCGCCGTACCCGGTGCCCCCTTCGGTGAAGAGCCTCTTCGTCTCCGGCCACTGCGCCGCCGGGGTGAACAGCTTCAGCAGAGCGTACAGCGTGTTGCCGCGGGTCGGCTTGGGGTCGGAGACCGGCGTGGAGTCGGTGACGATGGACATGACGCGCTTTTTCAGCTCGCCCTCAGGGGCGAAGATCTCCAGGGTGTTGCCGTAGGACTTGGACATCTTCTGCCCGTCGATACCGGGCACGACCGCCACCTCGGGAAGGATCAGCTCCTCCGGGACCTTCAAGATCGGCTCGCCGTAGGTCTGGTTGAACGCCGCGGCGATGTCGCGGGTCATCTCCAGGTGCTGCTTCTGGTCCTTGCCCACCGGCACCTTGTCGGCCCGCACGATCAGGATGTCGGCGGCCATCAGCACCGGGTACGCGAACAGGCCGTGGTTGGGCGTGATCCCCTTCGACACCTTGTCCTTGTAGGAGTGGCCTCGTTGCAGCAACCCCATCGGCGTGACCGTTGACAGCATCCACGCGAGCTCGGGGACTTCGGCGACATCGGACTGGCGGTAGAGCACGGAGCGTTCCGGGTCGAGGCCGAGCGCGATGTAGTCGGCGGCGACCTTGAACGAGTTCTCGCGCAGCTCGGCGCCGCTCTTGATCGTGGTCATCGCGTGCAGGTCCGCAACGAAGTAGTACCCCTCGTTGGCCCGGTCGTTCTGCAGGGCAACGAACTGGCGAATGGCGCCGAAAAAGTTCCCGATGTGCAGGTTTCCCGATGGTTGAACGCCCGACAGGATGCGCATCACCCCTCCCACCCCTGAATACTACCAGCCGACAGCTGACAGGCCCCGCTCCCACTGAAACGGCTGACGGCTTTCCCCCGCCCAACCGCACGGCCGACGGCCGACAGCTGCCCCTCCCGCCCGAAAGCAGCGTCGGCGACGTGCTGTTGGCTGTCAGCTGTGAGCTGTCCGCTGTCTTCTCAGCGGATCGCGAGGGCGCGGGACACGGTCGCTTCGCCGGACCGACGCGAGTTGGAGATCAGGGGCCTCTCGCCATCCGCGATCAGCTCGACGGGGCGCGCCCGACGCGCGGGCCGGCCGAACCCACCGGTCAGGGTGCCGAGGCTGCCCTCGCCCTGGTACGCGGTGAGGATCGTCCGCACGTACGCCCGCGTTTCGTCGTATGGAGGCACCCCGCCGTGCCTCGCGACCGCATCGGGACCCGCGTTGTAGGCGGCAAGCGCGAGGGCGACGTCCGAGTTGAATCGCTCGAGCAGGTCGCGCAGGTAGCGCACCCCACCCCTGATGTTCTGGAACGGGTCGAACACGTTGCGGACGCCGTACAGCGCCGCGGTTCCGGGCATCAGCTGCATCACGCCGCGCGCGCCCTTGGAGCTCACCGCCCTCGAGTTGTACCCGGACTCCATGCGGATGACGAGGTCAACCAGGTTGGGGTCGAGGCCGTTGATGCGGGCGGCTTCCTGCACGGTGGGCCAGAGCTGCTCACGCCGCTCCGTGAGGCCGTCCGGGACCGCGCCCGCGTACGATCCGGCGGCGGGCACGTTGATGACGCGGCGGGTCCCGTCGGGGGCCAGGAATATGAACACCCCGCTCGTGCGGTCCCCGGCGAGCGAAACCCCCGCCAGAACCGCGGCGGCCACCGCGATGATGAGCCTCCTCACCCCAGCAGCTCCTCCACCACCCTGGGCGCCAGCCGCAGCGCCTCGGATAGCTTCTCCGGCGCCTTGCCGCCCGCCTGGGCCAGGGAGGCCTTGCCGCCGCCCCGCCCGTCCACCACCGGTGCCAACCTCTTCACGATCTCACCGGCGGAGATCCTTGGCGTCAGGTCGTCCGTGACCGCGGCGAGCAAGGTGGCAGCGTCCCCGCTCGCCATCCCAAGCACCACGATCCCTGACTTAAGCTTACCACGCAGGGTGTCCGCGAGCGTTCGCAGCTCGGCCGTTGTCATCTCGGGCGCGTCCCGGACGAGAAGCTTCACGCCGCGAACCTCTTGGATCTCGGCCTCACCGCCCCCTCCCGAGGCCAATTTGAGCTTGAGACCCTTGATCTCCTGCTCCAACTCGCGCAACCGCCTCTCGTGGGCCTCGAGCGCGGCGGGCAGCGCGTCGAACGGCACGTTGGCGCGGCCCGAGGCCTGGCGTAGGATCCGGTGGTAGCCCTGGAACAGCTCGACCGCGACCCGGCCGGTCACCGCCTCGATGCGACGAACCCCTGCGGCGATGCCGCGCTCGGCGGTGATCTTGAAGGCGCCGATGTCGCCCGTCCGGCGCACGTGGCAGCCTCCGCAAAGCTCACGGGAGACAGCCCCCTCGGCGACCGACACCACGCGCACGTCCTCCCCGTACTTCTCGCCGAAGAGCGCCATGGCGCCCCCGGCGCGGGCATCCTCCAGCTTCATTGTCTGCGCCGAGACCCCGAAGTTGGCGCGGACGTTCTGGTTCACCAGCGTCTCGACCGCCTCCAGTTGCTCGGCCAGAAGCGGCTGTCCCCAGGAGAAGTCGAAGCGAAGCCGTTCCGGCTCCACCAGGGAGCCTGCCTGCTGCGCGGACGGGCCCAGCACGCGGTGCAGGGCGGCGTGCAGGAGGTGGGTCGCAGTGTGGTTGGCCTGGGTGTCCAGGCGGCGCCCGCGGTGGACCTCTGCGCGCACGGTGCTTCCCCGCCGCAGCACCCCCTCCTCCACCGTGACGCGGTGCACGACCAGGCCAGGCACGGGCCGCTGGGTGTGGCGCACGATGGCGCGGCCGCCCTTCCAGGTCAGCATGCCCTGGTCCCCGATCTGCCCGCCGGCCTCCGCGTAGAAGGGCGTGCGGTCCAGCACGACCTCGCCCTCGCCGGAGAGCATGTCTACCTCGGCCTGGGGCGAGAGCAACGCCAGCACCTTCGCGTCCTCGAGGGCGAACTCCTGGTAGCCCACAAACTCGCTGCTCACGCCGCGCGACGCCAGCTGCTCGTGCTCCTCCCGGAAACGAGACAGCAGCTCACCCTTCCAGCTCTCCTGCCCGCGCGTGCGTGCGGCCTCGAGCCTCTCGTCGAACCCCGCACGGTCCACGGTGAGGCCCTCCTCTTGCGCGAACTCCTCCAGGATGTCCAGCGCGATGCCGTGGGTTTCGTAGAAGTAGAAGGCGGTCTCGCCGGGGAGCACCGTGCCTCGGGCCCGCTTGATGCGCTCGAGCTCGCGCCCGACCAGGTCGGTGCCGACGTTGAGCGTGCGGGAGAACTTCTCCTCCTCGGTGCGCAGCAACTGCTCCACGACCGGCCCGCGCGTCACCAGCTCCGGGTAGACGTCCCCCATCGCGGCGACAACCGCCGGGACGACGTCCACGAGGAACACCCCATCGAACCCCAGGGTGCGCCCGTAGCGCAGGGCCCGGCGTACGATCCGGCGCAACACGTACCCGCGCCCCTCGTTTGAGGGCACGACCCCGTCGGCGAGCAGGAATGCGGCCGCTCGCGCGTGGTCCGCGATTACCCGGAACGCCGGGCCGAGCTCTCCCGAAGGCTGGTACGGGCGCTGGGCGAGCTCCGAGATCCGGGACAGGATCGGGGCGAAGATGTCGATGTCGTAGTTGGAGGGCACTCCCTGCAACACGGCGGCGATGCGCTCGAGTCCCGCGCCGGTATCCACGCACGGCTTCGGCAGGGGGTGCATGTGCCCCGCCGCGTCGCGCTCGTACTGCATGAACACGAGGTTCCAGATCTCCACCGTTTCGTCGCCGGGGCCGTTGACCAGCTCCGCGCTGTTCCTCTTGAGTTCCTTGCCCTCGTAGTAGTGGATCTCGCTGCACGGACCGCAGGGGCCGGTTTCCCCCATCGCCCAGAAGTTCTCCTTCTCGCCGAAGCGCAGGATGCGCTCCGGCGAGGCACCAACCTCATGCCACAGGCGCGCCGCCTCGTCGTCGTCGGTGTAGACCGTGAACCAGAGGCGCTCCACCGGGAGCTTGTAGACCTTGGTGACGACCTCCCATGCGAAGCGGATGGCGTCGGCCTTGAAGTAGTCCCCGAAGGAGAAGTTGCCCAGCATCTCGAAGAAGGTGTGGTGGCGGGTCGTGTAGCCCACGTTGTCGAGGTCGTTGTGCTTGCCGCCCGCCCGGACGCACTTCTGAGACGAGGTCGCGCGCGTGTAGTCCCGCTGCTCGCGTCCGAGAAAGAGGTCCTTGAACTGGTTCATCCCGGCGTTGGTGAAGAGCAGGGTGGCGTCGCCCGCGGGGATCAGCGATGACGAAGGCACCACCCGATGCCCGTGGGCGGCGAAGTAGTCAAGGAAGGCCTGGCGGATCTCCCGCGTCGTCGGTTTCTTCGCCATGCGGCTCGTCTCTCCTGTTCTCGTGCAGGGCGCGGCGTGCCTGGTCGAGCGAGAAGCCGCGCGCGAGCAGATAACGTATCACTTTCCGGCGCTCTTCCGGAAGACGCCTCCACCACTTGTGCTTGCGGGTGGCGGTGGCGAAAGCCGCCGCGAGGGCCGGGCTCTCGCTCTCCTCGTCGACCTCCGCCAGCGCCAGATCAGCTGTAGCGCGGATCACCCCCCGGCGCCTCAGGGCGGCAGTCAGGGCGCGCCTGCCGCGGCCGGACCGCAGCTGTGCCTGGCACACTGCCCGAGCAAGCGCCGCGTCATCAAGGAGCTTGGCCCGCTCGAGCCGGGCGACCTCGGCCCGCACGACCGACGGCTGGAACCCCCGGCGCTCGAGCCTCTGGGTGACCTCGGCACGCGAGAGTGCCCGCTGGCCGAGCATCCGGAGCGCAACCTCGTGGATCGTCTCGGGATCCGGGTGGGGCGCCCCACGCCCTCCTGGCCTCCTGCGCTGCAGCATGGTCACCTGCGCAAGTCTACCCGCGTCGGGGGGAGAAAGAACCGGCCCGCGGCCGGAAACCTGCCGCAGGCCGTCGTTCTGCTCTTTTCTTTGCGACCGCCAAGCCGCCTATCGCCTTCCGCCCGCTTCTACGCTCCGCTCCCCTCCTTGCCCCCGAACTCGAACGGGCTGCCGGCCGCAAAGGGCTCCCCGATCCCGTTGCTGCCCTCCAGCGTGCTCTCCATCTCCTCGCGGGAGATGTCGGCGGTGGACTGGATCCCCTGGATGCGCAGCTTGAATTCGTCCGGGTTGGACGCGCGACGGATCGCCTCGTCGAGCGTGATCAGGCCGGACTTGTAGAGCTGGAACAGCGATTGGTCGAAGGTCTGCATGCCGTACTGCGAGGTGCCGGCCGCGATGGCGTCGCGGATCAGCTTGGTCTTCTCCTTCTGCTCGATGCACTCGCGGATGTACGCGGTGGAGACCAGCACCTCGACGGCAGGCACGCGCCCCAGTCCGTCCGCCCGCGGGAGCAGCCGCATCGAGATGATCGCCTTGAGCACGGCGGCGAGTTGGATGCGGATCTGCTTCTGCTGGTGGGGCGGGAAGACTGCGATGATGCGGTTGATGGTCTCGGTGGCGTCCAGGGTGTGGAGGGTTGAGAGCACGAGGTGGCCGGTCTCGGCGGCCAGCAGTGCGGTCTCGATCGTCTCGTAGTCGCGCATCTCGCCGACCAGGATCACGTCCGGGTCCTGACGCAGCCCCGAGCGCAGCGCCACTGAGAAGCTGCGGGTGTCAACCTCGACCTCGCGCTGGTTGATGATCGCCTTCTTGTCGCGGTGCAGGAACTCGATCGGGTCCTCGATGGTCACGATGTGGCAGTTCCGGGTGTTGTTGACGTGATCGAGCATCGCGGCGAGCGAAGTGGACTTGCCGGACCCCGTGGTGCCGGTCACCAGCACGAGGCCGCGGTCCTCCTCGGCGATCCGCTCGAGAACGGGGGGCAGCAGCAGCTCACGGACCGAGAGGATGCGCGCCGGGATCAGCCGTAGAACCAGGCCGACCGAGCCGCGTTGCTGGAAGATGTTGCAGCGGAAGCGCCCCAGCCCGGGGACCGAGTACGCGATGTCGATCTCCAGAAACTGCTTGAACTTCTCCTTCTGCTGGGTGGGCATCATCGAAAACGCCATCGCGATGGTGTCCTCTTGCATCATGCGCTTGAACTCGACGAGTGGGACCAAGGTCCCGTCCACGCGGATGAGCGGGTGCGCACCCACCTTGAGGTGCACGTCGGAAGCCTTCCGCTCCGTCGCCGCCTTCAGGATGTCGTTGATGTGCATTGCACGTGTCTCCCTGTCGCCCGTCTGAGAATCGCCGCCCTCACTCAACCTTAGACTCAAGCGCCCGGGCTGTCAAAGAAACGGGCATCGCCGCGATGGCCTGACTGCCGCACCGTGCTCAGGAGCGCACGTACCCCCGATCGGTCTCCGCCGTCCGCGCAGCCACCCCCGGCGGACGCTCGATAATGCCCATGTCGGTCACCTTTCCATGGTAAGCTCACGCCCTGCCCCGCGAAGCGGATTATTGAGAACGGGATTGCGTTTCCATGTGGGGAGGAATGCCTTGAGGATCTGGATCCCGCTGCTTTGTTTCGCCGCCACTCTTGCCTGCCGGGGAACCGCGGTCACGCAGACCGTTCCGGCGGGCGCAACCGCCGAGCGCTTCCCGATCAGCCGCCCGGCCGACGCGCGCGAGCGCCACCTCGCCAACCTGCGCCAGCTCACCGACGGGGAGCAGAACGCCGAGGCGTACTTCTCCTTCGACGGCACGAGGTTTGCCTTCCAGTCCACGCGCGCTCCGTACGAGTGCGACCAGATCTTCACCATGGACCTTCAGGGTCACGGCATCCGCTTGCTGTCCACCGGCATGGGCCGCTGCACCTGCAGCTATTTCTTCCCGGACGGCAGGCACTACCTGTACTCCTCGACCCACCTGGGCGGCGCGGCATGCCCTCCGCGCCCCGACATGTCGCACGGGTACGTGTGGGCGGTCTACCCAACCTACGACATCTTCGTGGCCTCGCTCGAAGACCCGACCCCGCGCCGGCTCACCGAGACGCCCGGCTACGACGCCGAGGCGACGATCTCGCCGCGCGGCGATCGCATCGTGTTCACCTCGGTGCGCGACGGGGACCTCGATCTCTACACCATGAAGCTGGACGGCAGCGACGTGAGGCGCGTCACACACGAGGTCGGCTACGACGGGGGCGCTTTTTTCTCCCGCGACGGCAGCAAGATCGTCTGGCGGGCATCGCGCCCCAGACCCGGACCCGAGATGGACGAGTACAAGCAGCTCCTCGCCCGGGGGTTGATCAAGCCGCACGCCCTGGACATCTACGTCGCCAGCGCCGACGGCACCGACGTCAGGCGCCTCATCAACAACGGCGCCGCCAACTTCGCCCCGTTCTTCCACCCTTCGGGCAAGAAGATCATCTTCTGCTCGAACATGGACGACCCCGCCGGCCGCAACTTCGACCTCTACCTCGTGAACCTCGACGGCACCGGCCTCGAGCGCGTCACCTACTTCGAGCAGTTCGACGGCTTCCCGATGTGGGCACCCGATGGCAAGACCTTCGTCTTCTGCTCGAATCGCTTCAACTCCGGACCACACCAGACCAACGTCCTCCTCGCCGACTGGGTGGACTGAAAGACGCGGTAGGCAGTAGGCGACGAGACGTGGGTGTGTGCAAGGGCTCACGAGCCGCACGACAATCGGTGGGCGAGCGATCGGTGCGGCCGCAAGGGGAGGGCGAGCGTCCAGGATGCGTACTCGGGTGTTTGCGCTTATCGCTGTGCTGGTGCTGGCGATCGCTCTGCTGTGGCTGACGCGCGGACGGCAGCATCCCGCCCCCCGGCCGGTTCCATCACCCATGCCCGCGTCCACAGCGGCGCCGCCCTCACCCACCGCGGCCCCGACCCCGAGCCCCGAGCCTCCCCTGGAGCGGCACAGCACCGTCGTCCTTTCCTGGGAGAGCGAGCCGACGCCGTCACCGACCGCTCCCGAGCAGGAGCCGACCATGCGCCCTGGCCCATCCCCAACGCCCGAGGTTTCCGAGTGCGTAGCCGTAACCTACTCCGCCGGGGTTCTCCCTGGCACGCTGGGCCGAATACTCGTGGACGTTCGGCTGGAGAACCACTGCGGGCGCGATCTCGGACCCCTCGAGGTGTGGTTCTGGGTCGGGGGGTACCGCCAGGGAGACCTCGTGCAGAGCGTGCGCGGGCACCCCTTCGACCCGATCCCCCGCGGCGGCGAGGGCAAGGCTTCCATCGTGTTGCCTGGCTCCATCGACTGGTACGACCGCATCGACGTGCAGGTGATTGCGCCTGGCGCGGCTTGATCGGCCGGTCCAACCGCCGGAATTCGTGCGCCGCCGCCGAGGTTGAGCGAGTGTGCGCACCCTTCCCCTCTGACCCGCCGCGCTCGCCGCGCTGGTCGGAGTCAGCAGCGCTTCAGGAACTCTGCCGGGAATGCGCACGGAGGCCAGCTTGAGCAAACCTGCCCGCGCCAACAGGCTCGCCCGGGAATCCAGCCCTTACCTGCGGCAGCACGGCCGCAACCCGGTGGACTGGCACCCCTGGGGCGAGGAGGCGCTCGCCCGCGCCCGGAGGGAGGACAAGCCCATCTTTCTCTCGATCGGCTACGCCGCCTGCCACTGGTGCCATGTGATGGAGCGCGAGTCGTTCGAGGACGCCGCGACGGCCGCCATGCTCAACGCCGACTTCATTCCGATCAAGGTGGACCGCGAGGAGCGCCCGGACCTCGACCTCGTGTACATGACCGCGGTGCAGGCCATGACGGGCTCGGGCGGCTGGCCGCTCTCCGTGTTCCTCACCCCCGACCTCGAGCCGTTCTTCGGGGGAACGTACTTCCCGCCCGAGGAACGCTGGGGGGTGCCCTCGTTCCGAGAGGTGCTCGCAGCCGTCTCCGACGCCTGGCAGCACCGCAGGCAAGAGCTCGAGGGCAACGCCGCCGACGTCACCTCGCACCTGGCCGGCATCTCGAACCGGCAGGCCGGAGCAGAACTGGACGTCGAGTGGGTGAGCCACGCCGCAATGGCGGCGCTGGTGGCCGAGCACGACCACCGCCGGGGCGGTTTCGGCGGGGCGCCCAAGTTCCCCAGCCCCTCGCGCCTCTTCTTCCTCCTCGAGCACGCCAGGGGGAATGACAAGGCCCGTGCGATGCTGGCGAGGACGCTCGACGGGATGGCCGCGGGCGGGATGTACGACTGGCTGGGCGGAGGGTTCCACCGCTACTCGGTGGACAGGGACTGGCTGATCCCCCACTTCGAGAAGATGCTCTACGACAACGCTCTCCTCGCCCGCGTCTACGGCGAGGCCGGGCTGGCCTTCGGCAGGAACGACTGGGTCGAGGTCTCGCGTGCGACCGCCGACTACCTGCTCCGCGAGATGCTTGGGCCGGAGGGCGCGTTCTTCTCGTCCACCGATGCCGACAGCGAGGGGCACGAGGGGAAGTTCTTCACCTGGACACCCGAGCAGGTGCGCCAGGCGTTGCCCCCGGAGCAGGCGGAGCTTGCAATCGCCTTCTTCGCACTTGGTCCAAAGGGCAGCTTCGAGGGCGAGGCCAGCGTCTTGCGCCCTGCGCGCCCGCTCCAGGAACTCGGGGTCGAGCCGGGACGCGCCGCCGAGAGCCTCGCGAGGGTGCGTGAGGGGTTACGCGCGGCGCGTGCCCGGCGTGTGCCGCCGGCCACCGACGACAAGCGGCTCGCGGGTTGGAACGGCATGGCGCTCTGGTCGCTCGCCTGGCTTGGGGCGGCGCTCCCGGAGCCCCGCTACCAGGACGCCGCTCGCCGGCTGGCTTCGTTCCTGCTCGACCACACCCAGCCTGACGGGCGTCTGGTGCGCTCCTGGCGCGACGGCTCCGCCTCCGGGACCGAGACACTCGAGGACCTCGCGTGGGTGAGCGCCGGCCTCTTGCAGCTCTACGAGGCCGACGGGGACATCGGCTGGCTTTCCGCCGCGAGGGACCTCATCGGCCGCCGCCTGCCGCGCTACCAGGGCGCCTCGGGGGTGCTCTTCGACACTCCGGATGACGGTCCCGAGCTGATCATGCGCCCCCGCAACCCCACCGACGGCGCAACGCCGTCCGCCGCGGGGGTGCTCGTCGCCACGCTGCTGCGGCTCTGGGCCCTGACCGAGGACGCCGAGGCACGCGCCGCCGCCGAGCGTGCGCTTCGCGCCGAAGCGGCGGTCGTGGCGCGCATTCCCGCGACGACCACCACGCTGGTGCAGGCAGCCGAGATCGCGCGCAGGCCCGCAACGACTCTGGTGGTGGTCGGCGACCCACGGTGGGAGTCCACCAGGGACCTGCTTGCCGTGGCTCGGAGGGAGAAGCCGGCCGGCTGCGCGCTCGCGTTCTCCCCCTCTGTGCCGGTCCCGGAAGCGCTCGTCCGCGAGGTGCCGCTTTTCTCCGGCCGCGAGAGTGCCGAGGAGGGCCGCGCTCGGGCCTACCTGTGCGAGGGCGGGGTGTGCCGTCTTCCCGTCGAGGATCCGGAAGCGCTCTCCCAGGCCCTCTCTGCAATACCCGGCTGAGAAACCGGGAAGAGGCCCCGCGAGGCCGGCATTGCCGATGATCTGCTACACTCCACCCGAGGTTTCGAGACCAACAAGGAGGAGGGTGCGATGCGTCAACTTGCCATCGTGCTGATCGTGGTTGCCGCCCTGATCTTTCTCGCTGGGGTGTACACATCGTTGTTCACCACAACGGTGTTCGGAAAGGTCGGGGTGACACTCTGGCGCGGGGCCATCGCGTTCGTGCTCTTCGCCATCGCGGTCCTGCAGCTGCACACCGCCCCCAAGGCCTAGGACTACAGCGGGCGGCCCAGAAGGCCGCGCAGGAACTGGTAGAGCGCGAAGACGGCGAGGGCGAACGGGGCGAAACCCAGGAAGCCCAGGACCGGCATCTCGTAGAGCTTCACCTCGCCCATGAAGGGCACGGTGTAGCGCCAGCGGGCGCTGGCGAGCCAGTTCCAGGCCTCCCAGAGCACGCCGCAGGCCAGCCCGCTGCCGAGCAACGCCAGTACGCGCGCGCGGCGACCCGCCTCGAGATCCCCCAGCAGCGACGGCCTGCCGAGCCTGTGATTGATCGGATCCAGCAGCAGCGGCCAGGCGAGCCAGATGTCGGCTGCGAAGTACTCCGACGGCCAGAGCAGCGGGATGCCGGCAAGAATCGTCCCAAGACAGATGAGGGCAACCTCCAGCTCCCGCGGCACGCGTCCGCCCGCCCCACGGCCGGCGAGCTTCTCGGCAGCAGGCTCGAACAGCGCGGCCAGAAGCAGGATTGCCGGCGTGATGGTCGCGAACGACCACGCGTAGCCGATGCCCCGCCAGGGCCACGGGGGCAGACCGAAGTAGTGCCACCAGAGTTCGGGTCCGGAGGAGGACCAGAAGCGCGGCCGATCGTAGAACTCGAAAAGGAGCCACGAAGGGATCGAGATCGCCGCCATCAGCAGCAGCTCCCTCGGGGAGTTCCGAAGCCAGGACCTGCCCGATCGCGCCAGCAGGCCATCCACCGCGAGGATGAAGCCTGTCCAGCACAGCGGCGTGAGGTTCTGCGCTGCCACCTCCACCTGAACCACGGCCAGAACCATGCTCAGTGCGATGACCCCCAGGCCCAGCCATAGCCACCACGCGGGACGCGCCACGAGGTGATTCTACACAGCCGAAAAGTGTGCTAGCCTCCAGCCGAGCTTCCATGCATACACTCATCCTCCTCCTGGTGCTCGCCGGGGGGGCCTCGCCCGCCGAGTTCGGGCTGAGCCTCCTCGTCACGGAGGGCGGGGCCAACCCCGGGGAGGAGCGATTCGAGCTTTCCGCGAACGGCGACGTGGTCCACCACACCTGGCGGCTCGAGAGCCGGCAGCCGGCGGAGCAGCGGTGGAACATCGGGGCCGAGGGCGTGGAGAGGATCCGCAAGGTGCTCGCCGGGTGCCGCTTTCTCGAACTTCCCGACACCCTCAACCAGGGGCAGGGCGCGGACGCCGCGTACACGGTGCGGCTGGAGGCCGCAGATGGCGAGCGAAGGCATGCCGTGCTCGCGTACAGCCTCGGCTCGCCACCGCCCCCCGACCGCTTCCTCAAGCTTGTCGCGCGAATCCGCGGTATCCTTACCGGCGGCGGCCGCTACCCGCCCCCGCACTGATCGTCGCGAGGGTTGTCAACCCGAGGCCGAGTTGAGCGTCATCTGAGATGCGGCCTCTGGCCGCAGGCCGCCCCGGTGCACCAAGAAGGAGGAGTTCGTGGGCAAGAGGACCAAGATCGTCGTCACGGGCGTCGTCGTGGTGGCCGTTGCGGGTGCCGCCTGGGCGCTCTTGAGCAGGGGCGACAAGAAAACGTCGGGGTTCCTGACCGCGTTCGTGGACCGCGGCACGGTCATCCAGAGCGTTGCCACGACCGGCACGCTGACCGCGGTCACAACCGTCAAGGTCGGGTCGCAGGTTTCGGGGATCATCGCCACGCTTCACGCCGACTTCAACAACCAGGTGAAGAAGGGACAGCTCCTGGCGACCCTCGACCCGACGCCCTTCCAGGCCACCGTGAACGAGACCAAGGCGCAGCTCGAGCGCGCCCGCGTGGCGGCCCTGGATGCCGAGATCAAGTGGAAGAGGCAAAGGGCGCTCTTCGAGGCCAAGCTGGTTTCCGAGGACGAGCTTCAGTCAGCCCAGGCCCTCCACGACCAGGCGGTGGCCCAGGTGAGCCAGTTGCAGGCGACACTCGCCAAGGCCGAGACCAACCTGGGGTACTCGGTCATCACGGCACCCATCGACGGCGTCGTGGTCTCGCGCGACTACGACGTGGGCCAGACGGTGGCGGCTTCGTTCCAGGCGCCCACGCTCTTCACCATTGCCGAGGACCTGACGCGGATGCAGTTGACCTGCCAGGTCGACGAGGCCGACATCGGCCAGGTCCAGGAGGGGCAGACGGTCCGCTTCTCCGTCGATGCCTACCCGGAGCGGGAGTTCATGGGCAAGGTTGCGCAGATCCGCCTCTCGCCCCAGATCACCAACAACGTCGTGACCTACCCCGTCATCGTGGAGGTCGAGAACAAGGACCTGAAGCTGCTGCCGGGCATGACGGCCGACGTGCGAGTTCAGGTGGCCATGGCCGAGGGGGCGCTGCGCGTTCCCGCCTCGGCCCTGCGCTTCCGACCCGAGCTGCTGGGCATGAATAGCGAGCAGGAGCGGCCGCAGGGTG
>Ga0315275_10003922_pt1 | contig 13826 bp, 13 predicted proteins | sample YL17G03_0_MG_FD_205557 | JGI IMG/M metagenome (GOLD analysis project Ga0315275, IMG submission 205557) | Sediment microbial communities from Yellowstone Lake, YNP, Wyoming, USA - YL17G03_0 | ecosystem: Environmental > Aquatic > Freshwater > Lake > Sediment | place: USA: Wyoming | collected... | reverse complement strand
TGGCAAGGGAACGGCTATTGTTAGCGCCACTGGCATGGGCACAGAAATAGGCAAAATCGCACACATGATCCAGGAGGCAAAGGAAGAAATTCCACCTCTGCAAAAAAAGCTTGAGGTTCTTGGCAAACTGATTGGCATGATGGTGCTATTAATCTGCGCTGTTGTATTCATCCTTGGAGTAATCAGGGGAGGGGAGCTTCTTGACACATTCCTCATTGCAGTGTCTCTGGCTGTGGCTGCAATCCCTGAAGGACTTCCTGCTGTTGTAACGATTTCTCTCGCATTGGGTGTCGAGCGAATGATAAAAAGGAATGCCCTCATGAAAAAACTGCCAAGTGTTGAGACTCTGGGGAGCACCACAGTAATCTGCACTGACAAGACAGGTACACTCACGAAAAATGAAATGACCGTCAGGAAGATTTTTGTCAATAACAAGATAATTGAGGTTTCAGGAACAGGCTATAATCCCGAGGGGCGAATATCTGAAAATGCCGGCGACTTAATCTTCAAGATTGGCGTTTTGTGCAATAATTCAAAGCTGGTCAAGGAAAAAGACAGCTGGCAGGTTTATGGAGACCCCACAGAAGGATGCCTGATTACTGTTGCAAGAAAAGCAGGATTGGACGAGGAAGCTCTTAATAAGAAACACCCTAGAGTTCATGAGATTCTTTTTGACAGCGCCAGAAAGCGCATGACCACTGTCCACAAAGATGGCGAGAAAAAACTTGCATACACAAAGGGAGCTCCTGATATTGTCCTGAAGCTTTGCGAGTATATTCAGATTGACGGAAAGGTTAGAAAGATAACTGAAAAAGACAGAGAACTTATTTTGAAGATGAATGACAACTTTTCCAAGGATGCCCTAAGAGTTCTGGCATTTGCATATCAGGACGTGACAAAAGTCCACAAGCTTGATGAAGCTGAAAAAGACCTGATTTTTGTGGGGCTTCAGGGAATGATTGACCCTCCAAGGCCAGAAGTAAAGGAGGCGATAAACAAATGCAAAACAGCCGGCATAAAGGTAATAATGATTACAGGCGATTACAAGGGAACTGCAATTGCTATTGCACGGGAGCTGGGGATTGAAGGCAGGGCAGTTGACGGCTCTGAGCTTGACAATATAAATCTGGATAGGGAAGTTGAAAACATTGGCGTTTATGCAAGGGTCAATCCAGAGCATAAAATGAAAATTGTCAGGGCTTTGAAAAAAAAGGGGCACATTGTTGCAATGACCGGAGACGGGGTTAATGATGCGCCTGCCCTGAAATCAGCGGATATTGGGGTTGCGATGGGTATTGCCGGAACCGATGTGGCAAAAGAGGCTTCTGCGATGATTCTGACTGATGACAATTTTGCAAGCATTGTCAATGCAGTTGAGGAAGGCAGAAATATTTATGACAACATAAAGAAATTTGTGTTCTTTCTCATGTCCTGTAATCTTGCCGAGGTGCTTGTACTTTTTGTGGCAATATTGATAGGATTTAGCGATAGTTCTGGAAAAATAATAATTCCTCTCATTGCAGTCCAAATTTTGTGGATAAACCTTGTTACTGACGGAATTCCTGCAATTGCTTTAGGTATAGATCCTCCTGACCCTAGCATTATGAAAAGAAAGCCAAGGAATCCCCGGGAAAAGATATTGTCAAATGATCTTGTGCTAAATATACTTTTGATAGGAGTCATTGACACAATAGGTGTTTTATTGCTGTTCAACTATGAGCTTCCCGATGTTGCGAGGGCAAGGACCCTAGCCATGACTTTGCTTATCCTGCTTGAATTAGTCGTTGCAATTTCTGCCATTAGAGGACAGTTCCACACCAAATTCTTTTCAAACAGGTGGCTTTACGCTTCAATTGCCCTATCACTTGCGCTTCAGTTAATATTGATTTATACGCCAATTAACACCCTGTTCAAACTGGCGCCTTTGACTATCATGGACTGGGCTTTAATCGGCATATTCTGCGTAGTTTCTTACATAGTCCGACAGACTGGCTGGGAAATAATCAGGAGATTTGTAAAAGAAGGGTAAAAATAAGTAATTAGTAATGTGTTAAGGTTATAAAAATAATAAATAATTACTCCTCAATTGTCAGAGACCAGAGGTCTCTGAGCATGCTCAGAGATGCTATGCATCTCTGACACGCCGGAGGGGCTATTACAGCAAGATATTTCAGATTTAAACTCTTATTTATATCAAATTCTCAAATCACAAACTATCCTACGGGAAGTTTACGACTTACTCGCTACGCTCGTAAATCGCAAACTATTTATATTTTGAAAGCTATCAGAAAAGAGATAATTTAGACGGCAAAAAATGATAATTCATTTCAGCGCATTGAAAGGCAAGTCAATTGTAGATGTTGAGAACCTGTATGTTGGCAAATTGGAAGATGTGGTGATTATAGACGGGGAAAAGTTCGCCGAGGTTACTGCCATAGTTTACAAGGCGAATGGCGATAAAGTCAAGATTCCCTGGAAGCTTGTTGACAGCCTCAACAAGAACGTTTATTTGCACGTTAAAAAAAATATCCTTGTGCCCGAAAAAATAAATCCGAATGACATTCTTCTGGCAGAGCATATCTTAGACAAGCAGCTTATAGATGTGGATGGTTTGAAAGTAATCCGAGTCAACGACATAATAATGGCCAAGGTATACGATAAATTCTCTGTAGTGAGTGTTGATGCAGGAATAAGGGGTTTCATCAGAAGACTGGGCGTAGATATTCCCTTTGTTAAGGGAAACCCAAACATAATACCATGGGAGTTCGTGGAGCCTCTCCAGGCCGACAAGGACCTTAAATTGAAAGTCTCAAGGCACAAAATTGCAAAGCTTCATCCTGCGGACATAGCTGATTTGCTTGAGGAGCTTTCCCCGAAAGAAAGAGCCACTGTTATCGGCAGCCTGGACGATCAGACTGCTGCGCGAACATTGGTAGAATCAGAGCCCGATATCAGAAAATCCGTCTTTGACAATATAAAAACGCTGAGAATTGCCGCAGTGCTTGAAAAGATGTCATTTGACGAGGCGGCTGATCTATTGAGCCTGATGCCGGATGAAAGGGCAAGTGAAATTCTTAAATTGACTAACCCTGAATTTTCGGCAAAGATATATGAAGTGTTGGGCTATTCTGCGGGGAGCGCGGGAAGAATTATGACTCCTGAATTCATAGCTGTCCCTGAAGACTACACTGCCGAGCAGACAATCAGCACACTAAGGGAACTAATGCCCAAAGCAGAGCATGCTTATTACATTTATGTTGTGAATAAGGAAAGCAAATTAGTCGGAGTTCTGTCCATGAGGGAGCTTGTTACATCCCATCCTTCGCGGAAGATTGCTGAATTTATGAACAATCGGGTAATAAAAGTTTTGGACAAGGACCCAAAAGAGGAAGCAGCTAAACTCATTGTAAAATATAATTTAATGGTTCTTCCTGTTGTTGACAAGTTTGATCATTTAATTGGAATTATCACTATGGACGATGTCCTTGCTAATGTTGTGCCGCGCTCCTGGCGAAAGATAAGCTACAAAAAGATAAGAAAGAGAAGAAAATCCAAAAGCGCGGCAAAATGAAAATTAAATTTTTCAGCTGGAAAACAATACTTCTGTTTCTGGCAGTTGTCGGCCCTGGCATCATAACCGCAAATGTCGATAACGACGCATCCGGAATAGCAACCTATTCGCTTGCAGGCGCAAAATTCGGGTATGTTATGCTGTGGACTGTAATTCCAATTACCCTTCTTATGATTTTAGTCCAAGATATGACTGCGCGCATTGGAATTGTCTCAGGAAAGGGACTCGCCGATTTAATCAGGGAAAATTTCGGAGTCAAGCTCACTTTCCTGATAATGATAGGGCTCTATATAGCAAATCTGATGACAACAATAGCCGAGTTCGCGGGAATTGCGGTAGTTGGAAAAATTTTGGGCATTCCTGCATTCGCATTTATACCTGTGTGTGCCTTTCTTGCCTGGATGCTGATAAAAAGACTGAAATACACAACACTCGAAAAGGTTTTTCTGATCTTGATAGTTTTTTATCTGGCTTATATAATTTCGGGCTTTTTGGCAAAGCCGGATTGGAATGCTGTAGGGGCTTCAGTGGTAATTCCTGAAATTAAATTTGAACCAGTATATTTCGCATTTCTTGTGGCTCTCATAGGAACTTCGCTATCTCCATGGATGCAATTTTATTTGCAGGGCGCTATTGTTGAGAAGGGACTGAAAATAGAGCACCTTAACTTTGCGAGACTCGATGTTATCATGGGCAGCATCATGACTGGAATTGTCATGTTTTTTGTAATAGTGGCAACCGCATCTACTATACACGGAAGAATCGATGTGAATAATCTTGAGGAAGTTGCAGTTGCATTACAGCCCCTTGCCGGGACTTATGCGTCCGGCTTATTTGCCCTAGGTTTGTTCTTTGCCGCATTTTTAGGGGCGTGCATACTGCCCATATCAACTGCATATTTCATTTGTGAAGGACTAGGGCTTGAGTCAGGAATAAACAAAAGCTTGGACGAGGCTCCCCAATTTTACGGGATTATGGCCTTTTCACTGATAATTGGGGCTGTAATTTTATTGATTCCAAATATTTCCTTGATACCTATATTCATAATTTCGCAAGTCATCAATGGAGTATTGCTCCCTGTTGTGATTGTGCTCATGCTTCTATTGATAAACAATAAGAAAATAATGAAAGAGTATGCTAATTCTTTTATAATGAATCTATTCGCGATAATTGGAGTTATTGTTCTTACAGCGATATCAGCCATTCTGGTTATTACCACCCTGCTTCCCCAAAAACTTTAATAAAGCTCAGTTGCTGTCCAGCTTCATGGATAAAGATTTGCTAAAGGAATTAACTGGGGAAATTGAGATTAAAAAACCTAAAACCCAGCAAGAGCTTAATAAGATTAAATTTCTTTTTTCAAAAAAACACGACTTGAAAAAAATCCCTTCAAATATAGAATTATCAGCCAGAATAAAAGATAGCAAATTTTCTAACATACTGACAATTAAGCCAACGAGAAATATCTCTGGCGTAAATGTTGTTGCCATAATGACAAAACCGTTCAAATGCCCTCACGGGAAATGCATTTACTGTCCTGGAGGCGTTGAAAGCTATTTTGGCGATGTGCCTCAAAGCTACACCGGGCATGAGCCTGCTTCAATGAGGGCCAGGAGAAATAAGTATGATGCGTATCTTCAGGTTATGAACAGGTTGGAGCAGTATTCTGCAATGAACAAACTTAGTGGAAAAATAGAAATGATTGTCATGGGAGGTACTTTTCCCTCTTTTCCCTTAAGATATCAGGAAAATTTTGTATGCGATGCTTTCAAGGCTCAGAATGATTTCTCAGATTTATTTTTCAAAAATGGAAAATTTGATTCTGAAAAATTTACCGATTTCTTTGAGCTGCCAGGAAATGTTAAAAATGAGGAGAGAACCAAGAGAATACAAAACAATTTATTGAAACTAAAAGAAAAAAGTAAGTTAGAAATAGAACAAAAAAAGAATGAAACCTCAAAAATAAGATGCGTTGCCTTGTGCGTTGAGACAAGGCCTGATTTTTGCAGGAAAAAGCACATAAATGAAATGCTTAAATTAGGCGTAACGCGGGTTGAATTAGGAGTTCAGACGATTTACGATGATATTTTGAAAAAAATAAAGCGAGGGCATAGTGTAGAAGATTCGATTAAGGCAACACAGCTGTTGAAGGATTCTTTTTTGAAAGTCGGCTATCACATGATGCCCGGCCTGCCTGGCTCAGATTTTGAAAAAGATTTGAATTATTTTAAAGAAGTATTCTCTAATCCTGATTTTAAGCCCGATGCAATCAAAATATATCCGTGCATGGTAATGCCTGGGACAAAATTATATGAGATTTGGAAAAAAGGGGCGTTTAATCCAATGGATTCCGATAAGGCCGCAGAACTAATTAGTGAAATAAAAAAATTTGTCCCAAAATATTGCAGGATAATGAGAATACAGCGCGACATTCCCACGAATATTACTTCTGCAGGCGTTGATAAAACAAATTTAAGGCAGTACATTGGCAAAAAGATGAAAGAAAAAAATATCAAATGCAATTGCATAAGATGCAGGGAACCAAGAGCAAGAGAAATTGATTTTAATTCTGTCAAACTGAATGTTGAAAAATATGAGGCAAGCCACGGAATAGAATACTTCATCTCGTTTGACGACATGAAAAATGACATTCTTGTCGGCTACTCCAGACTAAGAATTCCTTACAAGCCCTTTAGAAAAGAAATCACGAAAAATTCGGCAGGAATACGCGAATTGCATGTTTTTGGGAAGGCAGCTGCAATTGGGGAAGAAGGAATTATTCAGCACCATGGCTTTGGAAAAAGATTAATGGAAGAAGCAGAAAGAATTGCAAAAGAGGAATTTGATTGCAATAAGATTTTAGTTATTTCCGGGATAGGCGCTAAAGAATATTACAGAAAAAAATTAAATTACAGAGACGATGGGGTTTATTTGAGTAGGATTATTTAAGAGTTTATGCTCTTCAACAAAACCTAACGACGAAACCATCCATGATGTTCTTGCCCTTTAAAACTATGAAGTAAGTCAGTTAATATTTTTTTCTGTCTGTCAGAAGGCTGGGATTGAATAGTATGCCACTGCCCATCAGGCATTTCCCCTAAATGCTGACATTTAACATCCAGCGAGGATCTTTCTATTATTTCGTATTGCTTGAAAAAATCATCTTTATGTGGGTCTAGAACCCTTAGGGTATAAGGTTCAGTACTCTCTATATAAACTGGAATGCCGCTCAAATTCGTCCCATCCACACTAAGACCTGTAATTATATACATATGTCCTCGCACAGTTTCTCCCAAGGTAACAGAATCTGCCATTTTGTCAGTCATTTTCTCCCCCCAATATTTTGTTACCACTTGAAAATTAGGTTTTTATTTAAAAAGTTTTTCACAAATTGGAATAAATTATATATCCAGACTTAATTCCTCAGGCAAATGCTAAAGCAAATTCCAAAGTCAGATGAAATAAAATTAAAGGATAAATTCGTTGAAAGATATAAAAATATTCTGGGTTCTAGATACGATGAATTCATAAAATACTCTTTTTCTTTTTTAAGAAGAAGCTTAAGAGTCAATACTTTGAAGGCTGATGTTGATGAAATCAAAAAAAGGCTGGAAAAAAACTGGAAACTTGAGAATATTCCCTGGACTGGAGAAGGATTCTGGATTGAAAGCGAGAGAAGAGATATCGGGAATACAGTTGAGCACACGCTTGGCTACATCTATGTTCAGGAAGCTGCTTCCATGATTCCTGCATTGGTTTTAGAGCCAAGACAAGGTGATGTCGTTCTTGACATGTGCGCTGCGCCAGGTAGCAAGACAACGCAAATAGCTGCCATGATGCAAAATCGTGGAGTTTTAGTTGCCAATGATATAAAGGCAGACAGAATCAAAGCACTGGCAATGAATTTGCAGAGATGCGGCGTCATGAATGCAATCACAACAATTAGTGTCGGGCAGAGATTTTCAAAATATCAATTTGACAAAATTTTGATTGATGCACCATGCTCTGGAACAGGAAACATAAGGAGAAGCTTGAAAACTGTGCAAATCTGGAATCCCGGCATGATAAAGAGATTATCGCATACCCAGAAATCCTTGATTGAAACTGGATTTAATGCTTTACAAGAAAATGGAACATTAGTTTATTCAACCTGCTCTTTGGAGCCTGAAGAAAACGAGGAAGTTATTGATTTTTTATTAAATAAGTTTGAAAATGCGCAATTGGAAAAAATAAAGTTAAATGTGAAATCTTCTGAGCCAATTCTGGAATTTGAAGATAAGAAATATGATGAAAGAATCAAGGATTGTTTGAGATTATGGCCCCAGGATAATGATACAGAGGGATTTTTTGTTTCTAAAATAAGGAAAAAATAGTAAAAAAGTAATCGTCAAATTCTTTTTTCCCTTTCCTCCACACTTATAATTTCATCAATCTCTGATCGGGCGACTGCGCAGCCATTTAGCTTTATTCCCCACAGAACGCCTTCAAGAAGTGTTTTCCTTAGGTGGGGCACTGATTTTTCCTCATCCTGCTCCAGATATTTATCGAGCAGTCCGGACTCAAAAGCTATGGTAGCCAATTCAAAAGACCTTATTATCTTAATTGCAGAGAGATTTTCCTTGAACAAATTCAAATTGGTTTTGTTTATTTTTACAGGGGTGTGCAGTTTCTTGGATAATACGTCCGCAAGGACATTGGGCCTCTCAACCAGCTCCCTGCTTGTCCTTTCATCCATTACAGTTGCATCCGCCTCTAAAAAACACGATGCTGCCAAGACTGAGATTTCCCCATTATGGACTATTTGGATGAAATGGTTGTGCGCAACAAAGGAATGATTTGCAGCCTCGATGAGCCTTTTAGTGTGCGCCTCAATTTTGTAATCTGGAATTACATTAATAACGCCATTGCTCAAATATTGCTGAACCTGCAGCGCCTCAAACTTGAATTTCTTTGACTGCAGGGGAATATCCGTAATTTCTTTTTTCACCGCCTCGGTGATGTAGAAATATCCTCCAAATTTCTTCTGCAAAGGCTCAAGAATCCAGAGCAGATTGTTCATTACCAAACTTATTATAGGCCCTGCATCGAAAACCAGGGTTTTCATTTGAACAGCTCCCGCGCAATTGACAATCTTTTCCTTATCCCCGTGCTCTCAAACTCTTCCATTATGCTCGTCTGCCCTATGTAATGCATCAATTCCCACTGGGTTATTCCCAAAAGATAGGAAGCCTGCTCAAGGGAGATTCCGTGCTCATATAATTTTGATCCCTTTTTTATCTGGGACTGCGTTAGGACCTCTTCCACATATAGCTTGAATTTAGAGTCTGTCCTGGAAATTTTATCAAAGAGCTTTTTTATTGTGTTTTTGTAATCAGAAATCTTGTCCAGCTCGAGATGATTTTTTGCTTCGGCAAGCAACTCGCCAAAGCTGTGCATGTCTATTGTGCCTCGTTCCATAATCTTTGAGAGGGCATACATCACTACTGCCATACTTATTGCATCCTCATCCTGAAAAATGCTGGCATCATGAATTGTGTGATTGCTCAGCTCGCGAAGTTTTGCAGATTCTTTAAATTCAAGAAATGCTCTTGATTTTGTCAGGATGTCAAGAATGTCAAATTTTACAGTATCTATCACAAGAAAAAATATAATTGCTTGGTTATTTAATTCTTTTGAAATGTCAGAAATCGCCATTCGCAATCTCCCTGCTTCAGCAGGAATAAGAAGACGATTTCTGAGCATGCTCAAGAATCTAAGGATTCTTGACATCCATACGAATGTAATTTCGCAATCAGTTTGTTTAAACCCACACTCATATCACCAATATCCTAAAGCGTAACATTTATATAGTTAAATGTAAAGTTTGTTTGTTCTGGGGGTGTAACAGACATGGTAATACTATTTGACCAGTTCAATATGCCCAAGGATATTTATGGCATTGTTTTTGCCACAGAACAGCAGGGCATAGTCGCAAAGCTTCTTATTGAATACATGAAGAAGAATGGCGGGGAGGTTGGCAGAACAGAGATGAGCATGTTCGCTACACAGCTTCATAATGGCGAGGTAATAACCACCATTGACAAACCGCCTTACATTGGAAAAAAGGTTAAGCTTTCTTACAACAAAAGGCAGTTCTATGACAGAATCGTGACTCCAATGAAAAGCATGGGCATGATTGAGTTTGACTTGTACAAGAAAACTTACAGGCTTTCAGAGAAATTCAACAGATTAATGGTGAAGATTGGATTGGTCTGGCTTTCTGAGCTGCACAAGCCGCCTCTGGCAATAAAAGAGAAGGAAAAGGCGTAAAAATTTTTTTTAATTTATAGTATTTTCTTTTGAATAAAATAACTCCTCAATCGGCGGAGTGCCTCAACGACTCTACTCTGACTTGCTGCAATAGCCCCCACGACGATTGAGTGGTAATTTTAAAAAAATATTTCAAAAGAACATTATTTCAGAAATCTATATCTCTGTAAATTCCAACGCATCCCATAATTTGATTATTGCAGCAACCAGCAGAAGGGACATTGTAACGGCCGTGGCAAACCTGTCAAAGCCCTCACTGTAGTTGAATGTCTTGTTGAACTGGTTCGCTGTTATGAGAAATGTGACAACCCCGAAAAACACCCAAGGCCCTGGCCCGCCCTGTCTTGTGGTGAATAAAATCCAGGAAGTTACAAAAAACGCCAGCGTTATGAATATTCCCATAATCATAATCATATATGTAAAGATATTAGTTTGTGTCCTGAAAATTAGGAAAAAAACCAGGATAAGCCAGATAAGTGCAACTACCCCTATAACAATATTGCCTAATACTCCCAAGGGTCTCATTTTTTATTAATGCCTTATTTAAAATAGTCTACAAGCGCCTTGAAAAAGCTCGTTGCGGGGCTTAAACCTCTTTCAACCTTCTGCAGTTCGCCCATCCTGCTCATTTCATCTTCATATTGTTTGTGCAGTATTTTAAACTTTCGGTGAAATTTGAGTTCAGTCTTTTTTGAATCCTGTTTTTTTTCCAGAGCATCAAGATATTCCTGAGTAATTTTCTCTTTTTCACCATCATACCATTCTTCAACTTCATTAATTTTCATTTTAGTGCTTCTTTTTCAGCTCTTCCCTTATTTTATTTATTAAGATGATTATGAGCAATAATATGAGGAGATATATTAATAGGGGCCAGAAGCTAAATTCATACTGCTGTTCAGGACCTTTTAATGCCGTAAAGGTAGCTGACTTTTCGTATGTCAGCTTGTTGTTGTAATTTACACGCCCCCGTATTTCATAAACACCTGCTTTCGTTGGGGTGTAAAATATTTTAAAGTCCTCCTGCTGATTTGGCTTTACCTGCACTTCATCTGTTTCCAGAAGCTGCAAAAGCTTATTATCCTGATAAAGCTGCCCCTTGAACTTTGCAAGAACAGGCCTTGGACCTCTGTTTGCAAATACCGCTGTAATGTCTGCAATATCTCCAACGTAAAAAAATGGCCTGACAAATATACCGTGAAGGTCTCCATCATCAGCAATTGTGCCCTTTTCTACCACGCTGAATGTAAGCAGCTCTGTGCTCTTGCAGTCTGGAACTGTGACATCCACCCAGTACTGCCCAAGCCCCAATTTTTGCTCTATCTTTGCTGAAGCCTCTCTCCGGGTTGTAGGAAGTATTTCTGGTGCATTGAACTCATATTTTAACAAAAGATTTTTCTGCAGCTGGTCCCAGACATTAAGCTCTATTTTAGGCCTTATTCTGGCATTGCCCGTGTTCAAAATCGTTGCAGAAAAATCAATAGGCTCATTTTCTTCAGTGCTATAGATAGAATAAGCACCTATAGTGCACGCAATTAACTCCTCTCCTACAACTTCAATTTTCAGAATTGTGGCAGCCGAAGCCTTGACAGCACTTCCTGCACCGCCTGACACAGAAGTAATTCTGTCTGTGACAAACTCTATTGTTGCAGTATAATTTCCTGCTTTTGCATCTTCAGGAGGCGTTACTATAATCTTCGCTATTAAAGGATTCTTTGCTGAAAAATTGAAAAGGGTATAGTTTCCTTCAATCTGTATCCATGCAGCCACATCACCAATAATATTGACATGCCCCGAAAGATTCCTTGGAAAATTCGTTGTTACCTGAACATATTGCTCTGCATAGCCGCCCTTGAGAACCTTGGAAAAAGTCATAGTTCCGGGGCTAATGCCTATTGTTGTGGCTCCGGAAGCTATCGTAAAAGAAAGTATTAAAATTAATACAGATATTGAGATGAGTTTCATTTAACATCATTAATTAAGCTCTTAACGCCCTAAAAACTACGGTACCGTTACATATTCCGGAAGGCCTTCCTGCATTAGGAACGTATAAGCGCCATACTGTTGTATTTATTGACGCAGTGTATGTCATATTATATTGCAAAACTGTTAGGTTTGCTATGCGCGTTGGTGTAGAATTGCTATTATTTACAATTGTCATTGTATTAAAATCTAGTGGTGACGTTATATCAGAACTATTTATAGAAACACGTATATTCCCTATGCTTATGTTGCCATAATCACACACCATGGCCAATGTATCGTTATCTCGGCTGCCATATGCATAAACACTTATGTTGATGTTCTTATTACCCACATTTGTTACATTAAAGTGAATATTATCTGAATAATTTAATACAGCGACCTTGCCAAAGTCTATTAAATCGCCCACCATCAAGGCAATTAGTTCATTCACGGTTGTAGTAATACGTTCACTATCTGAAACAGTAGCAGCATCAGCAGCCGTAATATTGCACGTCCAGTTTCCAGGATTTGCATTGTACCACAATTCAAAAGTGCAGTTGTACAATCTGGTAAAACTATCTACGTCACTAAAATTTGTGCAGCTTGAATTTGTGTAGTGAGTTGTGTTGTAATCAACACCGTTAGGCAGCGAGAAATTTGTATTATGTAATGTGGCGTTAACTGAGGAAATGTCCGCAACAGTATTTAGGTCTTCTACAAGAGCAGCGCACCATACCCAGGTTGTAGCATTAGGAACCAATGTTATGGTGTTTATTATAGAAAGATTATACACATAAGGTGCCGCATTTGTGATATTTACACGCGTTATAACGCTTGTATTTGGATTGCCTATTCCTCCGCCTTCACTAACTGGAGAAAGGGGCAAAAACAATAATATTGACAATACTGCAATGCACAGCAATAATAAAAACTGCAAGGTTGCAGTACTATCGGGGAGTCTCATTTTAGTCCAGCTCTACAAAAAAGTAATAAGGAACAATACTTGTGCCGCTTCCATAATCGGGCACAATCATTTGGAAATCTGAAATAGTGCCATTTTTGTAGTTTGAATAATCCTGCTCCATTAATCCTGCGTAAACCAAAACATTACTAGCGTCACGCGTTCCTAACAATACTTCCTGGAATTTGTTTGCTGATGAATTACTAGTTTGTGCAGTGCTGTTTACATAAGGATATGCAGTAGGGCATCCTGTCATGTTTCTAGTTGCCACTAGGAAACTAGTGTGATTGGAAGCAGAGAACGTACTCGTAATGCTATCAAATGACGAATCAGTGATGCTGAGGTCTGTCTCCTCATTTTGGTTAATTGTTGAGTTGGAGCAATCTATCGTTGTCCATGTTAATGAGCTGTTTCTTGATATGAATACCTGACCAGTCACACTTGATGTTGCAGGCCATGCATATATTTTATAGCCCTCTGCATCCTGCAATACAAACGTTCCTGTTACATTTCCGAGATACGCCTTCCACCTCATATTCTGCTGGGCTGCATTAAGCTTTAAGATGGTAATAACGCCCTTGCCATCGCTTCTCGGTCCTGTTCCGTTTGATGCTGTTTTTGTTGTGTTTGAGTCAAATGTTACACTTGGTCCTTCAGGCACAGCTAAAACCGAGAACATAGCTGACGCTAGGAGCATGCTTGCCAGTAGAACTAAGAAAACAGTTAGCATGATTTTTTCAATGAAGTTTTGTTTTTCTATGTTCATTTTTTATCACCTTATTCCAATTCTACGTAAAAGTAATAGGTTGTCGGATTTCCATTGGGCCACTCTTCGCTGCCTGCGCCGGGCTCTCCAACAATCATCTGAAAATCGTGAGTTCTTGCATCGAAGCCCAATCTGTTTTGGTCCAGTATTGCTGTGTAGATGAATATATCGTCAGCCATGGATACTGCGTTGGTCCCATTGTCCACAAGAAGGGCTTCCCAGAAGATACTTGAATCTCCGGTTCCATTAACGCTTGT
>Ga0315275_10003921_pt1 | contig 13828 bp, 9 predicted proteins | sample YL17G03_0_MG_FD_205557 | JGI IMG/M metagenome (GOLD analysis project Ga0315275, IMG submission 205557) | Sediment microbial communities from Yellowstone Lake, YNP, Wyoming, USA - YL17G03_0 | ecosystem: Environmental > Aquatic > Freshwater > Lake > Sediment | place: USA: Wyoming | collected... | reverse complement strand
GAACGCGCACTGGCCGGAGATCTACACCATCTGCAGCCAGTACGGATGCAGTCCCACGCGGGCGTTGCTGCTGTTGAAGGGCGACCGAATCTCCGGGATCTACTATGACACGTTCTCGAAGGCAGCCAAGGAGCATCATGTCACGGTAGTGGCTGGCAGCGCTCCGCTGCCCGGGCCGGATGGGACAGTCTATGGCACGTCGCTGGTCTTCGGGCCAACCGGCAAGCTGATCGGGTCGCAGCGCAAGGTACATCTCATCGATCTGGAGGGACCGGCCGGCCTGGACCTGACGCCAGGGGCGCTGGAGGACATCCATCCGGTTGACACTCCGGTCGGCCGCGTGGGGGTAGCGATCTGCTACGACATGTTCTTCCCCGATGTCGTGGACAAGCTGGTGAGCGAGGGAAGCGAGATCCTCGTCCAGCCAACCTTCAACCCGCACGTGTGGGATGAGTGGCAGATCGAGGACTGGCGCAACGGGATCTGGACGGCGGTGGCGACGCACCCGACCGTGGTCGCGGGCGTCAACCCGATGGCCGTCGGCGGCCTGTGGGAGGTCCAGGTCGAGGGGGTTTCGTCTATCGTGGGGGGCTCGTTCGAGCTGCCGGCCGATGGCTACCTCGCTGAAGCCGCCTCTCCCACCGAGCCCGACATAGTGGCCGCAGAAGTCCGCATCCACAGATAGAGGGGGTCGGCAGGCAGTCGGACCGCGCGCAGCGCGAGACGCTCGCCTGCTTCCGACTCCGCCGCAGGCCCTCGCCGTTCACGGCTGTGCGAGCGGCGAGGGCCTGACCACAAGCAGCAACGAGACGGGCTCCTAACGGCGGACCCGGACGAGCACCCCGTATCGGAATGGCGGAAGCTCAAGGGCGCCTCCGGTGAGCCGTGCCCGGCCGCTCTCCTCGCGCCAGGGGAAGAGCGTGGTGGCTTCGCCGCTCTGGACACCGACCTTCCCCAAGTCTATGCGCTGGCCGCGCAGGATGCCTGGTTCCTGGCCATCGCGCAGCACCCTGTACCAGGAGTCGGCGCGGTTCCGCACCCAGAGCAGCACGTGCTCCTTCCCCGTCAGGCCGAAGGCCCAGATCGTGTCGCTGGACAGGTCGAACGGTCGGAACTGCTCCTCGTCGAGCTTCACTCCGGCCACCAGGTCAGCGAAGGGCCGGTAGGCGCCCCACAGGTTTTTGTTGTCCACGTACCCGTCCCAGTGCCAGATATGGCCCGTCCCCGCGGCGCCGGCGAAGAACGCGGGGTAGGTCGTGTCGTGGAAGATGATGCCCCTGTGGTCAGCCCGGTAGTAGCGGAAGCTGCCCGAGTGCCCGTCATTCACCGCTCCCGTTTCGGCCAGTAGCACCGGCCGGTCCGGCCGGCGGGCGCGCTCCACCGCGTCCTTTGAGAAGGCGGGCGCATCGTAGTGGCACATGTCCCACGGCGCGCCCTGATCGAGATAGCGGTGCACCTGCTGGAACTCCATCTCATCCATCTTGAAGTCGTCGTACCACGACTGGTAGCGCTCATCATCGAAGCTGCCGATGGAGTTCACCACCAGGTTCCTTGGGGTCTTCCGCTTCAGTTCGGGAAGCACCCGTCGCGTCCAGTCACGCTGGACCGACCAGTCGCTCGTCGCGCAGCAGTTGATCTCGTTCCAAAGCTCCCAGGCGATGACCGTCGGGTCGTCGCCATAGCGCGCCAAATAGGCGTCTACCCGCTTCCACCAGAGCTTCTGCCAGGCATCGCTGAGGAACCACTCGTCCATGTCCGCCGGGCTACGGCCATCATCGGGGTGCTTGAGAGCGAGATACTGGGGGGACAGCGCCCGGTCAAGCGCGCGAAAGTTCTCGAGGCAGAGCTTGAGACGAATGCCATGCTGCCGGGCCAGCTCCATGACCGCATCGAGCCTGGCGAAGACGGCCGGGTCGAGCTGTCCCGCCACCTCGCCCTGAGCGTTGAAGTAAGGGGCCGAGACCCAGAGTCGGGCGAAGTTGCCCCCGCTCTCGGAAAGCTGCCGCAGCCAGCGGCGGTAGTCGCCGAGCCCAAGCGTCTGCCCGCCGAAACCGCCGCCTGGCGCACACAGGTTGAGGCCGATGGCGCAGTAGGTCGCGCCGCTGGTGAACGCGAAGTAGCGCGGATCGCGAGAGCTGCGCCGCACGTAGCCGGGATGGTCGGATGCCTCGCACCGGAACTCGCCCTCGGCTACCACGTCATCGCCGGCCAGCGCCCGGTAGTGGTAACGTCCCACCTCGGTGGGGGTGAAACGCGCCGCCAACACGGGGTCGCCGCGCGGTGTAAGCGACTCGTAACCGTGGTCGTCATACGTCAGCGCGGCCGGCTGGTGAACGAACGTGGGTCGCGTCTCCTCCGCGCCGTCGGGACCGACGAACACCAAGCGGTCGGCTCCTTTGCGCGGATCGAACTCCCCGTGCCACCTGCCGTAGCGGGGCACGCTCCCTCCGGCTTCCGACCTCTGCTGATCCATCGCGCTGCTCCTTCCTACGGTCGCCGATGCAAACGCGGCCACCGGCGCCGACCACACCGCCGCGCTTGCCGCGACGTTCCTGAGGAACTCGCGCCGCGAGAGTTTGCCGTGGTGGCCTCGGCTGGTCATGCGATCCACTTCTGGATGCGGGACGTGCTACCTGTTGGGGGTCCTTACCCGCGGAACAGAGCGGGATGCGGCCGCGCGGCCGCGACGGAACTGCGGCAGCAGGTCGCCGTGCACCTCCAGGTAGCCATCGAGTATCGCCTTCGCTCGCTCCATGTCTGTGACCATCGGGTCCATGAGGAGCGCGTGAAGCGCCAGCCTTCTATCACCGGTCGCCGCTGCCTTCACCGCGAGCTCCGCCACGGCAATCTGACGCCGGCATAGCTCTGCCATCGGCTCCGGCAGACAGCCAACGGGCACCCCGCGGATGCCGAGCGCGCTGACCATCACTGGCACCTCGACGATCGCTCCTTGCGGCAGGTTCGGGACATAGCCCTCGTTGGGGATGTTGATTGCCAGCTCGTATGAGTTGGAGTTCCCTGCGATGGCCGCCGCGACATGGCAGGCGCGCTCGCCCGAGCCCTCACGCAGCTCGTCAATCGGTTCCTCGCCGCGCGCCATTGCAAGCATGCTGCGCCACAACTCCTCTCGCCGGTGCTGTGACCGGGCGTGATCGAAGCGGGGCGGATTGAGCCGGTACTTCTCCCAGGGTTTGGTGATCGGGTCAGAGACCCAAGGGAGGTACTCCGCGATGTGGCTGTCACCACACAGTGGGAAGAGGCCGAAGGTCTCGAAGACATCCTTGGTAAGTGGATGGAAGTCGGCCGGCCAGCTCTTCAGTTTCCTACGCAGGGCCGGGTATAAGTCCGCGGCCGTTGACTTTCGCCGCGCGTCCAACACCCAGGTGAAGTGGTTCAGCCCGGCTGCCTTGAGTTCCACGTCGTGGTCCGGGATGCCGAGCAGTCTGCCGATCATCTCGGCCCCGATGCCGATCCCGTGACAGAACCCGGCCGCCTTCACGCCGCCGTACTTCGACGCCGCGAGGGCGATCCGGGGGACGGGGTTGGTGTAGTTGAAGAACCATGCGTCGGGGCATAGCCTGCGCATGTCCTCGCAGATCCCCATCACGATCGCGATGTTCCGAGCGGCGTGGGCGAAGCCGGCGGGACCGCCGTTCTCCGAAAACGGCTGCCTGAGGCCATGCTTGAGGGGCACCTCGAAATCGAGGCGCCAGCGCTCCATCCGCTCCACCTCGACCGCCACGATCACAAAGTCGGCCTCGGGCAGCATTCGCTTCCGATCCACACTGGCTTCGATGGCGACCTCGCTTGCCCATTCGCGGTTCATGCGTTTCGCCAGCGCACTCATCAGGTTCAGGCTGTCCCTGTTGATGTCAACCAGCGCCAGCGTGCTGCCCTTGAAAGCGGGGTTGCCCAGAACGTCAGCCAGGATGCCCGGCCCGAAGTCCGCGCTTCCGGCCCCGATGACGACGACCTTCACTGCCTTCATGGATCCTTCTCCTATCCTTGAGATTGCGGGCATTGCCGCCCGCCGCTAGTCTCCGACCATCTGCCTCCACGTACTCACAAGCACTTTCACATTGCGCCACGCCAGCTCACCGCGGTCTGTCACGTTGTCCACGGGGGAGAGGATGAACCTCCCAGTCGGGGCCAAAGCGGCGATGGCCGCTTGGACTGCGGCGCGCACCTCCTCCTCTGTCCCTCGCTCGACCGTCAGCGGCCCAGAGACGCCGCCCCAGAGACCGATCTTTCCGCCGAGGCTGCTGCGGACGGCCTCCAGTGTCGTGCCCTTTCCCTCCCCCGGATCTATCCCGACCACGACATCCACTCCCGCTTCCACGATCATCTCTGCAATGGGGAGCATGCCACTCGTCAGTATATAGGCGAGATAGACTCCCGCCTGGTGGCATAGCTCGGCCTCTCGGCGCAGTGTGGGGAACACGAACTGCTGGTAGAGCCGCGGCGACCAGAACTCCGTGCCCTCATACCAACCGCGGTGGAAGATCACCTTAGCGCCGCTCTCAAGATGGATTTCCAGCCGGCGTCGGTTGTAGGCCTCCAACAGTGAGATGAGTTCGGAAAGGAACCCGGGGTCATCGTAAGCCCACAGCAGCGGCTGAGTCGCACCGCACAGCCACATGAGGGCGTCGGTGATTGTGGCGGTGCCGTAGTCCGAGCCGATCAGCCCGCGATCTTCTGCCAGTGGTCGGCGCGCCGCGCCCCAGCCGCCGGTGAGCAGGAAGCCACGATCATCGGCAAACCTGGCGCGCTCGGCCGCTTCCTGTCGGAAGCTCGCGATGTCGTCGGCCGTGGGCTCGACCAACAGGCTGCGCAGGGCCTCGAGATCGTCCGGCCCGCTCACCAGGAACTTGGTCGCGCGGGGCGCGATATGGTCGCCGAACAGCGGTAGCCTGTCTCCATGGGGCCAGTCTTCCGTTTTCCTGACCGTCGCTGTCAGAATACCCGCGGCCGTCTCATAGGAGCGGTGGAGCAAGGGAGGACCGCCGGAGGGGAACTCTACGCGCTCGATGATGCGGGCCTCTGGCGCGAAGCGAACCGGCAGATCAACGATCGGCACGCGAGCATCGAGCCCCAGTGCCTTCTCGGCCATCGCCAGCTCTCGGTAGTCCCGGCACTTGGCCGCGAGGGCGCTGAAGATCATGAACGAACACGGCGTCGGCGCTCCCGCGTCTCCCGCGATGGCCGACAGCAGCCGCTCCTTTGCAGTCGCACCCATCTTTCCTAGTCCTCTCTTGCCGCGTGTCACCTGCTCACCAACCGTACGAGACGACTGACTTGACGCCGAATGCGGCCGACAAGCCGGCCAATCCCGCGCGGGTGAGGTAATCGCCAAGGATCATCCCGATAAACGCCGGGCGGGCCTGTCGGTACAGCTTCAGCCCGCCATAACGACGCACCACCGTTGACAGCGCCCAACCGATCAGGACGCTTGCCCATAGCAGGGAGTTCGTGCTCCACGAACTGGCGGTCAGGAAGCCGATAGGGCTAAGAGGCCACCAGACGAAGCTCGCGTTGAGCCAGACGAGCAGAAGCGTGAAGGCGGCGCCGACGCCTAGCGCGATCCTCAGCGAGTTGTCCGGAGTTTCGGGCGAGCGGAGAGTGCTGTCGAGTTCGCCGAAGGCCCACTGGGGGTAATCCCAGAGCCAGGTGCGGTTCGCTCCTCCATGATGGGAGATCACGGAGACCAGCGCCAACCATCCGACGACCAACATGATGGCGACGGACAGCCCCGCCGCCCAGGGCCAGCGCCTTCCCTCGAGATGGCCGGCGCGGAGCAGCTTGAAACTGTTCATGATCTGGGGCATGGCCAGGTTCATCGGGTCATACATGTAGATGAGCGAGAGATAGCTGTACATGGTCAGCGATGCCGGGCTGAAGGGCAGGGCGCCGAACGTTCGGAGCACGACCGCTCGCGGAAACACGCCAGTGTCCACGAACATCACGCCGCCGGCAGCGACCAGCCGCGAGGCCCCGATCAGGATCGCGTAGAACACCCCGATGAGCAACGCGAAGGACCACCAGGACATGCCGGCATGCATTGCCCACCAGAGCATGAACCCATTGCAGAGAGCGAAGCCGAGAACGGCCCGCCGGCCCGCCAACGGCTCATGGAGGTCGGACTCAAGGCTTCTTGCCCGCAATAGACCGGTGACGGCAGCAAAGATGGCTCGTCTCGACTGGTAGAGGGCCATGAGGGTCAGTGCGATGAAGCCGCCCGCTTCCTCGAAACCGATGAAGGAGCGGGCGTTGATCGCTCCGCTTGCCTGCCCTCCCTCGGTGATCCCGAAGCTCGCCCAGATGAGGAGCTGCACGCGGTAGAGGACGTAGAACAGCCATAGGCTGAGCGAGACTTCGCCGGGCAGCAGATAGCTCACCCCGATCACCGGAAACAGGATGGAGGCGCTGGCGTCGGCCAGCTCAGTCCACGGCGGCCCCATGCCTGAGAAGTATCCACCCAGCGCGATGCCTGTGAGCTTCACTGCCGGAACGTCAGGGGAGATCCGGTTCAGCCAGTTGAGGATCGAGAAGACCGCGGGAAGCGAGAAGCCCATCCAGAACACGCGACTTCGCAGTACGCCTCCCCCGATAGATGGTCGAGGGCTATCCCCGGTCATGGCGAGAGGCACCTCGACCAGCGGGAATGTCAGCCGCTGCCGCTCGATCCAGTCCTTGCTCAGCAGCGCGCCCAGGCAGAACATGGCGCCCAGCAGCGCAAGGGTGAACGAGAACCAGGCAGCCATCGGCCTCGCCCAGGCGGCCCACGGGATGGACATGCCGGCAGGCAACCCCTCCCAGAACCAATCGTTGGCCCGCGGATCAGCCAGCTGAAGCCACGTCGGTATGTGAGGGATGATCAACTGGTCCCAACCGTTTTCGGGGCTGGCCGTGTAGAAGGGATAGGTGGTCGCGCCGACGATGTAGAGCAGGCCTCCCTGCATCGCCAGGCCGACCGAGACGATCATCATGCCGTAGACCGCAAGCAACTGGCTGCGGTTGAAGGCATGCCTCGGCGCAAGCCGCAGGAGGGCGCCGTTGAGCAGCAGGACCAGCAGGAGCATGACCAGCGCGCCGCTCAGCAACGACCCTGATCCGATAGACCAAACCCGGTAAACGAATGTCAGATACGGGTTGGCGGCGGCAAGCGCGGCCACACATACGACGCCCAGCAGCACAGTCCGCGGACTGATGCGGCCCCCAGGCTGTGGCTGGCTCGACATGGAGTTGATTCCTCGGAAGCCAGATGGGCGGAGCGCCCCGGGTGGGGCGCTCCGCTAATCTCAGACTGTCCTGCCGGAGTCCCGTGCCACCGGGTGCGAGTAACGGAAAACCCGGGGCGACGTCCTACCGACGTTCGCGCAATGAAGTAACACTGCGCGAACGTCTTCCTTCGAGCATTCCCTGGCTTTCTGATGAATGTCGCCCATCACTTCTTTGGGCGACATTCATTAGGTCTACCAGATGGTCGGACCAGCATCAGGATAGGTCTCGTAGAACCCGCAGTCGCTCGTTGGCCCACTGGTGCCCAGACCCGACCAGCTCTTGTCTGCGAAGTGGGTGACAAGCTGCCGGGCGTTCACCCAAGAGGCGTGGCCATCGAGGAACCCGACGTTAGATCCGCCGAGGTGTCGGGTGAAGCGCGCGGCTACGCTTGGGTCCTTGAAGAAGGAGCCGTCGCCAGGCGGGTAGGTCGTCTGCACCGGGATGCTCCAGTCGGCCCAGGAGCACACGTCAACACCGCAGTCGGCCTGGCAGATGTCGGGCCAGGCGAGGCTGCCCACAGTCAGGTCAACCATTTGGGATCCGCCGTCGCCGATGATGACGTAGGTCACCGGGTCATCCACCGCGGCGAGCTTCAACTCGTAGTTCCTCGCCATCTGGATGCCGTAGGACTGCCGGAATGCCTTCTGCGCCACGTCGCCGGTCGCCTGGTAGGCGCCCCAGGTCATCTGTTTCTGGAGAATGCTGTCCGTAACGCTGCCGCCCCAGCCGCGAGGAGCAGTGCCGAAGCACGGCGCGAGACAAGGGCAGTTGCCGTCGGCGTCCTGATTGGCTTCGCCATATGCTGGTCCCCATGCGCCAGGATTCTCGACCCACAGGTAGCGGGCCCAATCCTGCGAGCCATAGATGAAGCCGGCGCCGCCCTCGAGCTTCGCGCTCGGGCATGACCAGACGTCGCGGTTCTTGACATACTCGTCCAGTATCACTGGCCACTGCAGGTACGGGTTCTGCTGGGAGGCTTTGAACCCCGCGCTGTCGCCGCCTGAGGAGCCGGGGTTGCAGCCATTCGCGATGTAGTAGTCCAGCACCTCCTGGCGATGCTCCGCCGGCGGCAGAGTGTCGTTGTTGTCCCCCAGGTACATCTGCATGGCCAGTGCCAGGTTCTTCACGTTCGAAAGGCAGACTGCCTTGCGGGCCGATTCACGCGCCCGCGCGAACACCGGGAACACCATCGCTGCAAGTATCCCGATGATCGCAATAACTACCAGCAGCTCGATCAGGGTGAACCCGCGTCTACGGCCCACCATCCTGAAACGAGTCATCATCTCGGTGCCTCCTGACCTTCGTTGCTCAGCATGTCTCTCTGCGTCCGGCTGACGTTTCGCCGAGTGCCGTTCGAAGCGTCTGTTCACCTCCTTATGCCGCCCGACGGACCACCGAGTGCCGGGCGTCAGTGCCGCGAAGCCCTCTGCGCCGTCCAGCCTATCACCTCGAAAGGGCACACCAAACCATCATCATCTTACCCATCGCGCCCCGTGTTGTCAGTGGAGAGGTCACCCGAATCTGTTGTAATATTTCACCGAGGATTGCCAGCAGTGTACCCCGGTCCCCGGCCCGCGCCGCCGCTTAGGCGGCGCGGGTATCATCCCGTCGCTCGCCGGCTCGGTCCCGCCCCGTTCGCCAACAGTCAGCCGTGAGGTAGTTCGCTACCCTGGCTCGGAGCCGGTCCAGCCAGCCGCGGAGCGCATCCGCCGCTGCGACGAAGTACCGATCTCCGCCCGCGCCAAGGGCCTCGCCACTCCACGGCCCGGCAGGGGAGCGGTGGACAGTTCGCTATGACTGTTGTATGATTTCGGCCGCAGATAGGAAGGGAGCCATGCCGCGAGGGACGACCCCGATGAGGATCCCGGAGCAGTTCGAGGACCTGCTGCTGAGCTAGGGACGCCCTCTGCGGACCGCGGTCGAGCGCCACGCTGGTCCGGTCGAGTCGTATCTGCATCTCCACGAAGGCATTGAGGTCTCGATCCTGCTCGAGGGTGCCCTTGATGTCGGCATTGGCGACACCAGCTTGCTCGCAGCGCCGGGCGATGTGTGGCTCTCTGGGATGTGGGAACTCCACTGGCACGGCACGACGCCGCCGGTCAAGCGTACGGCCGAGGCGATCTGGATGCTCTTCCTGCCGGAGTTCATCGGTGACGAAACGCTGGACGGCCGATCTTGGATGAGCCTGCTGGCGCTTCCGGCGGCACTCCGAACAGGATCGGGATCGCCGGGAATGCGCGAGCAGGTGCTCGCCATCGGCCGCGAGCTGTGCCAAGAAATCCAGGGCGCGCAGCCGGCATGGGAAACCGTGGTCAGGGCCGACCTGCTGCGCATCTTCGCGCTGCTGACGCGCTATAGGCAGCCTTCGCCCTCGGATGCCGTTAGCCGCACTGTCGCCCCCGCTGCTCTGGCAGCCATCATGCCAGCGATGCGGATGGCTCAGTCCCCGCAGGGCCGCAGGATCCCCGCCTCGGAGGCCGCCGCCGCCTGCGGGTTCAGCCGCACTCGATTCGACGTCCTCTTCCGGCAGGTGATCGGGATCAGCTTCGGGAGGTTCTGCCAACGCGCGAGGCTGGGGTTCGTCGCGAGCGAACTGCGACACACCGGAGCGACAGTGGAGCAGATCGCAGAAAGGGCCGGCTTCACCGACCGAAGTCACCTTCACCACGCCTTCACTAAGGCCTATGGCTGCACCCCCTCGGCGTATCGCCACCTCGGTTCCGGGACGCCTGCGCAGGCCGCCAGACGCTCTGGCCTAGCTCGGCACAAACGTCGGCACACACCCCTCCCGCGCTAGCGCCGCCGGCGTTATAGCCGGTCGCTGAGGTCGGCATAGGCTGTCCCCAAGCGCGGGGCCATCGGCCGCACGAACGCACCGACCCTACTCCAAGCGGTCGCCCCGCCTCTCATCGCGGCTCTCGGCAGTCGGCGCATCGCAACGGGATCGTCACTGAGTGGGGAGTGCCCATTTCCGGCCCATCAAAGATGCGGCGCCTTGGCGTACCCGATGGTGGTGAAACGTGACAAGGCGGTGTCAGAAGCCCATTCGGATTGCGGAAGAAGTACTGTGGACAGAGGACCGGGCGAATCCGGGACGGACCGGATAGCCGGGTCTTCGTCATTTGAGACTGCCGAAGTGTCACGATAAGGGCAAACCGGCCGAAAGGCCGGGACGCAAAGCTCTGGGCCTAAGGTCTGCTCTCCGCGGGCGATGGCTGCCAGGCTGCCGAAGACGCTTGCTGTAGGCTGGGTCAGACGATGACTCATGCAGCACGGCTTCTAGGGCAGCCTGGCATTTCGTTTTCGCCAGTCAGGAGACAGAACAGTGTCAGTCAAGGTCATGATCGTTGACAACACGCACTCACGGCGCCAACAGGTAGAGAATGCGTTCAGGAACGCTGGCTTCGAGGTATGCTCGGCCAGCGATAGCCTCGGGTGTTCGCTCAAGCTGCGCTCCGAGCGCCCTGATCTGGTGATTCTGGAGTCGAAACTGCCGGTGGTGAGCGGGCTCCAGATACTGCAGAGCCTGCGGAAGAGCCAGCAGGCGCGGGCGTTCTCCGTGATCGTACTAGCAGACGAAAGCGAACTCGACTCGCTATGTGATGTAGGATCGGATGCTCGCGATCTCTACCTGGCCCGACCGGCAACGCCTGCCGCACTGGTGGCAGTCGCAACACAGATGCTCGCAGACAGCGAATGGCGCCCTGCTGGAGCCATATCGTCTCCGCTTCAGCCGACTGGCACCGGCTAGCGCTTACGCCGACACCTTACGACCGACCACTCCTGACTCTCGGCGCAGCAGTCCCCGCGAGACCCCACGGCACCGTATCTCAGCGGCCCTGCCGCCATCCGGTGGCTGCCACCCACCCAGAGTCCCAGAAAGACGGGACTCCAACCTGGGTCCGCGGCCTCATGCCTTTCGCCCGCTGGAGCGGTATCCTCCGGCTGGATATTGGATAGACATCCAGCTACAATACCGACGCGCGACCCATCGTGGCGCCGACAGGGGGAAGGCGGAAGGAGTGGCAAGATGGGCCTGCTTCTGAAGGTGAAGCATGGTGTTGAGGTGACGTGCGACAACCCGCATCTCGTTACCTGGCTTGCCCGCAACAAGCTGCGCGCAGCCACGCTGCAGTTTGAGCGCCACTACCTGAGGGGTGAGAGCCGCTTCGCCCGCAGCATCGCCTTCAGGCTGACATCGGCCTGCAACCTCCGCTGCAAGATGTGCCGCTACGTCGCCAACGGTGAAGTGCTCGCCAACCCCAGAGACAGCCTGTCAGTGGATGCATGGCTCCGAGTAGTTGATGACCTGGCCCCCTTCGGTCCCTACATCTGTATCACCGGCGGCGAACCCATGCTCTACCCGCAGGTAGGGGAGGTCATCCGGCACATCGAGAGGCGTCGGATGCGCTGCACCGTGGTGACAAACGGCACCTTGCTGGCGGGCCGCGCGCCCTCGTTCATGGACTCTCCGCCGGACATGATCGTCGTCTCCCTCGACGGGCCTGCAGATGTCCACAATGCAGTGCGGGGCCGGGAGAGGGTCTTCGAGCGAGCGGTGGAGGGTATCCGCGCCGTGCAGGCACTGAAGAAGGAAGGGAAGTTGGGGCGCCCGGTGCTTGCCATCAACTGCTCGATCACCGCGCACAACTACCAGACCATTGACCAGATGCTAGACATCGCTGGCGAACTGGGAGCAGACGCACTGAACTACCAGTACCAGTGGATGTTGACTCCGAGAATGCTGGAGGAGCACAACCGCCTATACGGCCACCTTCAACCTCTCTCCTCGAGCGCGCTGGGCGCCGCGGACCCGATGCCGGCTGATCCAGAACTGGTGGTGGAGATGGTCCGGCGGGTCCGCCGGCGCGCCCGATACACGAGGAACGGCATGTTCGTGACCTTTCATCCCGACCTCGACGAGTCCGAGATCCGCCGGTGGTTCGCCGACCCGCAGGATTGGGTGCATCGCCGGCCGGCGGCCTGCGCCTGGATGAGCGCTGACATACTTCCTAACGGTGTGGTCGAGCCCTGTCTGGGACTCGCTTGCGGCAGCGTCAGGGAGCACAGCTTCTCGGAGATCTGGAACGGGCCAGCCTACCGGGAGTTCCGGAGGCGACTGGCAGAGCAGGAAGCCCTACCCATCTGCGTTCGCTGCTGCTCATTCTTCCGAAGAGACTGATGAGTCACTGCCGGCGAGCGAGGCCGACGACTCGTGCCTCGCGGAGCAGCTGCGGGGAGTTGCACGACGGATCGTTGTGCGGCCGCCCAGTCCGGTGCTACGACAGCTCGAGCATGGCCACTTCCGGACGCGTGAACCAGCGCTGAAGCACCGGACCTGGGGTGACCCCGCTCGTTACGTAGACGTAGCCCCAAGGCTCCCTGAAGAGTCCGGACAAGTGCGATCGGCCGTAGCGCGTTCCCGGCGGAAACCCGCGCCCGGTGAGGCCGTTGATCCATCGTAGGATGGGACGAAGCGGCCCCACCTGCCCGCCGTGGGTATGGCCGGAGACGATCAGCGCGGCTCGCTGCCCCTGCGCGGCCAGCGCCGCGTCCGGATTGTGGGAAGCCAGCAATACTGGAATGCTTCCACCCTTCGCGGTTGACGCGGGTCCAGCGGATTCGACCGAGCGGGCCTCCGGTACCCCCGCGAACGCCGCCTGCCAATCCACTTTGCCTGCCCAGAGGTCGTCAATTCCCACCAGCGCCAGCCTCGTCTCGCCCTTGCGCAGCACCACAGCTTCGTTGACCAGCACGCGGATGCCCAGCGCCTCCAGCTCTCGCCGAGCGGCCTCAGCGTCAGCCCAGTGCTCGTGATTTCCCAGCACCGCGTAGACTCCCAGCGGCGCCTGCATCCCCTTGAACACGGTGCGGATCTTGGGGATGCCGGCCCTGCCCGAGACGTAATCGCCAAGCAAGATGATAGCGTCCGGCTGCTCGCCCCTGGCCGCATCCACTGCTCTCTTCGCCATGCCTTCTCCGATGCCGGCCGCGCTCATATGGAAGTCACCGAGCACCGCGATCCTCAGTGGAGTCGGAATTCCGATGGCGACAGGCACGCGGTTCACCCGGAGCTGACGCCCAACCACGAGGCCGGCAATCACGACTGCCACCAGCAGGACAAGCGCGATCCGCCGCGCAGCTCGCTTACGCCGGGCGGCCGGACTGGTTAGCGTATGAACCCTCCTCTGTAGCAGCAAGCGGTTCTCTCCAAGACGCCGACGGAGTTGCGGGCGGACGCTGCCAGACTGCCATGCCGCCGGCAGTGTACCGCAGGGGTGGACGTCTCATGTCCGTTCTACCCGCGAGCTGCATCAGCCATGCGCGCTCGCGACACAGGTTACAGTGGTAGCTCGAACGCCCACGTGATGTACGCTGACATCAGGTCTCGCGTCACCAGGAACTCGGGATGGTAACTCCCGTCGAGGTAGCCTGTTACCACGTAGCGCAGGTACAGGTACTCCACGTGCTTCCAGCACCACTCCCACTCCCCGCTCTCACCGGGTACGTCCGGGAAGGTCGCATAGGGGCCGGCATCAATGATGCC
>Ga0315275_10003920_pt1 | contig 13828 bp, 7 predicted proteins | sample YL17G03_0_MG_FD_205557 | JGI IMG/M metagenome (GOLD analysis project Ga0315275, IMG submission 205557) | Sediment microbial communities from Yellowstone Lake, YNP, Wyoming, USA - YL17G03_0 | ecosystem: Environmental > Aquatic > Freshwater > Lake > Sediment | place: USA: Wyoming | collected... | reverse complement strand
ATCGAATCGCCGACGTTGATCGGGCCGGCACTGCATAAGCCAGCCAAAATGGTGAACATGGCTATCGCCGCGGGCAACCTGACTTCTACACCATATCGTCTCATTTGCGAACCCTCGAAATAGCCAAGATTACCTGATTATACCCAAGTCATTCCCAAGTCGCTCCAACAAACCCAAGAGAATGGCTGCGCTTGCCTCGGCCACAGCTCCGTCGTCCCAGGCGGCTCCGACTCCCAGAAGCCGCATTCGTAAGGGGACCGCGGCGGAGAACATCCGCCGTCTTCGGCGGTTGGCCTTGAACCCATTGAAGAAGGACCAAACCTATAAGGTGGGCCTGAGGACCAAAACCAAGGCATGCTTCTGAGATTACCAGTACTTGCTCAACGTCCTCAGTCAGTAGTACATGCAATTGCCGTGGCATTGTTCCCGTCGCCCTTGCCAATCTCCCATAGAACAGGGGCACGCTCAGCAGATGCATTCTGATGCTGCTCGGCCCAAGCGAGCAATTCGACAATGGCCATCCCGAGAACGCCCGCCGAGCCGCGAAACTGCCTTGAGCCGCGGGGCTGATTGTCTCGCGACCACCACTCCCGAAAATCGCCATGCCGCAATACCCTTGTTGTCATAGGTCCGAGTTCACGGTAGGCCTCTTCAACAAGACCATATCGGATCAGTTGCCGGACCATGCGCCCACCAAACCAGGACCAGTCGCCACCGTTCTGGTAGGAATATGGGGCCATCTGTGGATTCTTGAAACTCCCTTCAGGATAGACCGGGTACAACGTCAGCCCGATGGAGCCGGCGCCGGCGCGTCGGACATTGTCCACCATCTGCCGGAGCGAACCCGCAATCTCTTCACGTGTGAGCAGACCTGCTTCAATGGCCACCGCCGTGCCGCCGTGGTAGTAGACTGCCGCCTCGTCGAAAGTGTTCGGGAAGGGGGAGCCTTCGAGATAGACATGGGGACGAAACTTCCGCCGTTCCTTGTCCCAGAGGTATGTACGCACGTTGGCCCGAAGGTCGTCTCTGGTCTTGCGCCAACGGGCCACTTGGGCCCCCGTGCCGCCCACGAGCGAGAGGTAGTCGTCGACAGCGGTGAGGAACATGGCGTTGTCATAGATATCGAGGGCCCGATGGGAATTGTCATCGAGTTCCACACCCCAGTCGTGCTCCGGTTGCACGTCACCCCAGTCAGCGGTGGTGGCACCCCACACAAGACCGTGCTGGGTATCGAATCGATGGGCGAGCACGTAGTCAAGCGCCCCGGCCAGGCGCTCGCGTACCGCCAAGCCATCCACCATTTCGTCGAGGATAGAAGGGTCTTTCGCAACCATAACGTACTTCCGCACCGCCTGGACCAGGGAGGATTCCTGATCCGTCTCCACCGTATTCTTATGGGCAAGCAACCCCGGCACAAGAGGTGATCGGCGGTACTGGTAGCCGACATTGCCATGCACCTTCAGGATGTAACCATCTACAATATCCCCCTGTGGTCCCTGAAATTTGAAGAACGTCAACAGCGCATCACGGATCGCTTTGGGATCATTCACCTGGAGTGACAGCTCGATGAAGGTGTTGAGATCGCGAATCCACACCTCGCCGTAGCCGCTGCCGGCATTGAATCCGGTCTTCAGCAGGCTCTTGGCCTTGTTCAAAACCAGCGGCAGGTTGGGATCGGCTATTATTTGCCGGGCCAGCGCCCGAGCATTGGCCAGCGGCCGTTGGGCCGAAGTCATCTCGTTGGCGGAATAGGTAAGCCCGCAGGCAAACAACGTTCGTGTCAGAAAGACAAGGCGAAGGATATGTGCATGAGACATCTTAGGCCCCTAAGATACGTCAGCTCTTGTGCAGACTGCAAGGCTCTACAAACCTCGGCCAAATCAGTGGCTCATGATAGCCTGTGAGCCGCCATCCTACAAGAACCGCCCCAGGAGACACAACTACCCACACATCGTCGACCTGCTGCGAAAGCAGGGACTTCAGGAATAAGCAGTCGCAGCCTCGGCTATGGCTCCGTCGCTTGTCCCGGGCGTCCTCCAAGCTGCACCTACCGCTGCGATTCCTCGCAGGGCAGCCAGGCCGTTTACACCACGCATAGCCCGGAATGGTTACCCATCCCAGGATGTGGTATCACTACGCGTCCGTCACGAGTAACTGACGCGGCTGGACTTTCACCAGTTGGATTGCAGCCTTGTCGGCTGCTCATCCGTCCCTCGTCCCGGGCGGCGATTACCGCCACAGTCAGCACGCTGGGTAGAGCCACGACCGCGCCGACTCCGGCCGCGAGCACACGGGAATCAGAACCTGGCGTCCGGGAGGCACGTCCCGAAGCAGCCGTAGTGGACGCGGAGGCAGCGCGCGGCACGGCCGGGTGTTCAGGATCCGCGTCTCGAGCCTCACGGACTGGCGGCTTGGATAACCAGGGCAACTCCACCCGTGCGCCGAAACCGGCACGCCCGAGAACCGGAACACCCCGGCTCATAAGAAGCCAAGGTTGGGCGTCGAGAAGCGGCCGAGGTTCGGAAAGACGGTGGCAAGATTGCCGTTGTCCAGGCCGAACCAGGCGGCGACAGTCGCGAAGTACTGGTCAATCGCGGTGGTCGGAATCCAACGGCCCGTGCTCGTATCATCGGGGCCATTGACGGCGAGCGCGGGGAATTGGCCGTAGGTGCGCTGCCCTTTGACGGCGCCGCCCAGGATGAGATGGTGGCTGCCCCAGCCGTGGTCGCTGCCCTGGCCGTTGCTGGGGAAGGTGCGGCCGAAGTCGCTCGCCGTGAAGATCGTGACCTTGTTGGAGAGATCGAGCTGCTCCATCGCACGCTGAAAAGAGAGCAGGGATTGACTGAGCTCCGCCAGCAGGTTGGCATGCGCGCCGATAGTGGTCGAACTCGGGCCGCCCGTCTGGTTGGTGTGCAAGTCGTAGCCGCCGACCTGGCAGAAGAAGATCTGGCGCTTCATCCCGAAACCGCCGGCGGCGACGCTGCGGCATCCGGCCTCGATCAAGCGCGCGATCATCTTGAGCTGGGGGCCGAGCGACGAACTGAACGTCGTCGCGGGGCTGGTCGGCAGCGTGATCGTGCCGGGGAACGGTGTCGTCCAATAACCCGAGGCCGAGGTCGCCGCGATGGCGTTGTTCAACAAAGTCGCCGTGTTGATGGCGTGGGCCGCCACATCCGCGTAGGCCTTTGCTTGCAGGTTTGAATAGGGCAAACCGAGGATATCCTTGAGCGTCTGCAACCGGGCGCCCGTCACGCTGGAAAGCGCGATGGCGCCAGAGGAGGACACGGAGTACTGGGAGACGATGTTGCCGGCTTCGAAGGTGTTGTTTCCCGCCAGCGTAATGGACAGCGAAATGGGGGCGTCCGGTTGTCCGGAGGCCAACAGGTCGGCGCAGCGGCCGCCCCAGCCCGTGAGCGGCGGACGGTCCGGAAGGGAGGTCTGCCACTGGGTCACCTGATCCGCGTGCGAGAAGAGCTGCGGGGGTTTGGGGACGGTGCCGGCGAGGTATTGGGCCCGGGTCAGCGGATAGACGAGAGTGCCGGTGTTGAACTGGACGGCCAGCTTGCCTTCGCCAAAGAGGGTCACCAACTCCGGACACGCGGGATGAAGACCGTAGGCGTGGCCATCGCTGTTCAGTGGGGAGATCGGCAGAACATTGTACGCAGCCCCGCGGAGCGGAATCGCCAGCACCGGGCTGCGGACCGCGGCATACTGGTCGTATTCCGACGGGAGGGTCGGGATGACAAGGTTGTTGGCGTCATTGCCGCCGGCGAGGAAGAGGCAGACCATCGCCTTGTAGTCACTGAAGTTAGACTGCGCCATCGCAGCGTTGATGAACCGGAGGTCCTTGATCGTACTGGCGATCACCGCCGTGCCGAGCGCCGCACCGGCGGTCTGGCGGAGGAAGTCGCGGCGTGTCCTGAGCCCTGAGGTCAATTTCCGTTCCATAGGTCTATCTCTGGATAACGAAATCCGGCGACATCACCAACAGGTGCACGACGGCGCGGACCCGGTCACGCATCTGGGTGGACGTCGGCGACGAACTGTAGGGGAAGTTGGCCGTGTTGGCGACATAGTTGACGATCGCGGTCTTGGCGGAGGGCGATAGCCGGCCACCTGTCAGCAGCGTGTCGAGCGCGTTCACCAAGCTTCCCACGGCGGTGGAGTTGGCCGTGTAGCCCTGGGTCATCCATGGGCCGAGGTCAATGACCATCGCGCCATTGCCGCCAATGAAACTGCTGATGCCGTTCGTGTTGCCGGTGTTGTTGAGCAGACCGCCTGCGAGAAAATTCATCTGCAACGCCGACTCCGTGTCCGAGGAGAGCTGGAATTCCGGCGTGGTCAGACCGGCCGAAGCGAGCACGCCGGGGAACTTGAAGTCCGGGAAGAAGAAGTTGAACACGGTCGGCGAGCGCAGCGGTGTCTGCGTGAGGCTGCTGTCTGTGGCGCCCACGCTCCAAGTGCCTTGCCGGATCAGCGCGGTGCCGGCCCGGATCAGCGGCGGCGCCTGGAGCGGATAGACAAGGACGCCACTGCGCGTCTGATTGGCGGAGGTCCCGGCGGTGACGGTGAAGTGCGTCGCATCGGGCACGGCGGCAATACCGTACTGGCCGTCACTCGCCGTGCCGCTGGTGAAATCAAGGTAGACCTGATCGCCGACCTTCAGGTAATGATTACCGCTGATACTGACACTGATCGTCGTCCCGCTTTGCGTGTAGCCGCCGGCCGTCAGCTTGGGCACAATGCAACTGCCCGAGCGCACCGCGGCATCGGCTGTACCAACGGCAAAGTGCGATGCGTCCGGCACACCGGCCACGGAGTAAAGGCCGTTCGTCGCCCCGCCGGTGGTAAAGATGAGATACACGGGGCTGCCGACGAGCAGACCGTGTCCCGAAAGGGAAACGGTGATGGTGCTGGCGTTCATGGTGTAGGTCGCCGCCGGAACGCCGGGGGCACTGACCGTGAACGTCGTCGCGCTTGTGACCGTGACGCTGTAGCCCTGCGGAGACGGGGCGGGCTGGCCCGACGTGTCGGCAAAGGTGAGGAACACGGTGTCCCCGCTGCCGAGCCGGTGCGGCGTGGTCGTGGCCACGGTGATGGGCCGGTCGCCGTTCTCACTGTAGGTGGCCCCGAGAGGCGCGGGCGCCGGGAAGGCGCGTGCCACCGCCGTAGCCCGCAGCAGAGGTTCCCGCTGCTTGCCATAGGTTGGTTGCGTGATCATTGTCGCGCTGCGCGCCTCGTAGTCGAGCAGGATCGCCCGGATCACGGCCTGCAGGTCGCCCCGCACGCCGGCGCCGTTGTCGTTGAACTTCTGCACCACGCGATACAGGTAGCCGCGACTTGGATTGCTGGTTACAAGCCGCTGGATGAGTTGTCGGCAGACAAAAGGACCGACGTTCTCGTTGCTGAAAATCGAGTCCAGCGCCGCTTCGAGATCGTATAAGGCGTAGTTGTCAGAACTTGCGCTGGTGGACTTGGCTTGGTCGCCCCAGGCCTGTGGCAGGACGACGTTGTCCAATAGACGCTTGGTACCACGCTCGTGATGCGTCGGCACGAGGACCATGGGATCGGTGTAGTTGGCGCTCGGAGACCAATTCGCCGGCAGGCGGCCATTTGCCTGGTTGGGTTGCCCGTAGTTCCAGCCGGTGAAGACGCTGGCAAAGCCCATGACAACGCTCTGGTCGTAGGTGGGCACGAGGTTGCCGCGCGAATCCAGGATCAACGTGCCGTCGGGCCAGAGCCGATTCAGCCCGATAGAGAAGAGCTGCAGGATCTCCCGGGCGTAGTTTTCATTGGCGTGCCGGCCCGTGGCGATGTCTCCGGCATCGTTGCCGCGCATATCGAGATAGATGCCCATGGCCGGCGTCAGCGTCACGGCCTTGAGCAACGTGCGGAAATTGCCAAAGGCGTTGTCCAACAGCACGTCGTAGTAGTCCGAAAGGGCCCGGGCGTTGTTCTGAAGACCTCCGTTCGCGGATACGACCAGGATCTCGCCCAGGGCGAACGCCACCCGCTGGCGCAACTGGTCGGGCGCCGTGACCGATTGCTGCCACCACGCGATGAAGGTCAGGGTACTCGGATAGGGGGTGGTCGGATCGGAAGCGACGTTGGCGAGGATGTAGGGCAGATGATACGTGGCCAGGAGGCTGAATTGACTGTTGATCCAGCCCTCGTAGCCCAGGGCTTGCACGGCGGCGATGTCGCTGGCGGTCGGGCCAAAGGTCGCCTGAACCAGGAACCGCGCAGCGGCGTTCGCGTCGGTGTGGTCGTCGGTCCAACCCGGTGGCGACGGCGGAGGTGTGAAGGTTTGCGTACCGTTCGCCAGGGTGAAGTGACCGCCGATTTCGCCGCCCGGGTATTTGACCGTGTGAACATTGATGTAAGCCTTCCCCTCGCGAATGATCTCGACGAGGTCCGCCGGCTGCAGCGTTCCCACGGCAGCGACGTTCCAGACGTAACTCTGGTCTGGTTGAGGCATCGTCGAGTCAAGGTCGAACACGATCTGGCCCGGCTGGTTCAGGTACGGATCGCAGTGGATATGCTCGCCCGTCTTTGGAGACGACAGGTTATGGTACTCGACGTTTAGAATCGCCTGGGAGCCATCGGGGCTCAAGCTCAATGTGGCGGAACCGACCGCCGTGCTCGCGACGCTCGGCTGCGCCAGCATCGTGGCGCTGTAGAGCATACCGGGTCGATCCGCTGGCGGGGACGGATAGAACGGCGAAAGCAGAGAGCCCGGCACGACGCCGCTGGGTGTGGTGGCCGTGCCCGTTGGATCCTGCAGCCAGGCCACCGCCCAGTTGTCCCCCGGTCCGACGCCGGCTTTGTGGAGGATTTCGAGATAGTACGCCTGACCGGCGACGAGCGCCAGCCAGGGCGACTTCTGGTTCGGCTGAACATTCCACTGCCGTGCCGCCGGATTGACGCTGGGCGAGACGTAGGCGCGCCGCACTCTGTTCACAGGTTCGCTGTCGTTGGAAATCCAGAGCTCCGCACTGTCGCTCGCGGCGATCCAGAAGAAATAGCTGCCGGTCACGGGCGCCGTGAAGTAGCCACGGATGCGCTCCCCGTAGCTGTCGCCGTAGTCGGTAGTGCCTTCCAGGATGCCAAGCGTATCAGTGAGCGTGGGGGGCACATCAACGGGAATATCGGCGATGTTCCTGCCAGCGACGCCGGTCCAGACTTCGTGTGCTACGGAGTTCTCAGCATCGAAGACCTGGATGTTCTCCCCAGGCGCGCCCAGGTCGCGATCAAAGGGCACCCCGGCGCCGGCAGTCGCGTCCCACGTGACCGATTTGTCAACCGAAATGACTCCCCGGGCCTCGGAAGGGCCAACCGGCGAGGTCTGGATGCCGCGGGCGGCTCGAACATGGAGTACGAAAACGCCGGTGCTACCCATCACAACTGCCAGAAGCCATCCGGCACGAAGCAAGCGGTGCGGTTTCATGAGACAGCATGCTATCATCCTTGGCGAACAGAGTAAATGGCTGGGACAGTGATTCTCCGCCGTACTCCGCTGCGTCTGGTGCACCGCTGTGCTGCACAGCCGGCGTGCCTGCGCGTCAGTCGTCACCCCTACGTCGTCCGCACCGCCATCGCCATGCTGCTTTGCGAAGCCGAGGAGCAAGCGAATCCCCAGCCACCGCCACAGCTCTCTCGTCCCGGGCGGCCTCCCTTGCCAAGCCGTTGTGAAAGCACGAAGGTTGCATCGGGAAATGGCCAGGAGTGGTGGACTTGTTGCCGATTGCCCCTGTTCCGGACCAAGTGAAGTGCCGAAAAACATTGAAATGGAGCAGTCCTCAAGGTATGATGACGCATGGCCGCGTGCAAGAGTAACGTCTACGAAGGCAAATGAGAAGTTCCGGAGCACACATCTCTGTCACGGTTGAAAACCGGCAACGGAGGTGACCTGCTGGCAGTGCATGGTGTACAGTGAGGACTCGTAGGCTATGGGGGATACAGCCTTTCAGTGGGGATCAGAGCGCCGCCCAGGACGGGGAAAGAGGCGTCTTCGACCGCAGGGAGCTGCCTTCACCCTGATCGAGCTGCTCGTTGTCGTTGCCATGATTGCCCTTCTGATGGGCTTGCTGGTGCCCGTGCTGGGCCGAGCCCGGGAAAAGGCTCGACGTGTGGCCTGCATGGGAAACATTCGGCAGTTCATAGTCGGCATCCAAGTCTATGCCGGCGACTACCGGGAGTCCCTTCCTCTCGGCCTGTCGGATGCTCGGGAGCCGGAAGATGAACATACCCCCATCCTTTCCCGGGCGATACGCAATACGTTAGTAGGGATCATCGGCGATGAGCGCAGTCTTTCGTGCCCCTGGCTGCGTGAGCCCTTCAACCAGCGTGGTGGCTGGTATTATATATATGAGGGTCAAAACTACGGCTATGTGCTTGGGTATAACTATCTGGGAGGGCACAAGGGCACACCCTGGCCCCTGGTGGGGCCGGCGAATGCCGAGTGGGTGTCACCGCAAAGGTCCTTTGAAACACCGTCCAAGCCGCTGGTGACGGAGTTGAACGCTTGGTCCACGGGGGAACTGAAGACCTTTGCTCCGCACGGGGCCCGCGGAGCGATTCTGGAGTCCGGCGGCTCGGGAAATATGAGTTTTGAGGGTGCTCCTTCCCAGCATATCGGCGCCGCCGGCGGTCACGTCGGTTGCCTGGATGGATCGGTCTCCTGGAGACATATACGAGACATGAAGATTTATCGTGGATCGCGGCGCTGGGAGGAAAGCGGTTGCTTCACGACCTGGTAACGGGGAACACGGGGTGTGCACATGCCGGCTCATAAATTCATGACGATTTCCGTTGGGTTTCTGTTGACGGTCTGGATGACGGTCCCGGCCGCGGCCGACGACTGGTCCAATTGGCGTGGCCCCCAGCACAACGGCATCTCCTCGGAACGCCATTGGGGAGGTGATTGGGCGACCTGCACGCCGCGAGTACGCTGGACGCAGGCGGTGGGCACGGGATTCTCATCGATCGCGGTGGCCGAGGGACGGCTCTATACTCTGGGCAATAGTGACCTCGTTGTGGGTAAAACCAAGAAGGCGCACGACGTGATCTACTGCTTGGACGCGCCCAGCGGAGCGATCCTTTGGACGCGCGCGTATGAGGCCCCGCTGGCACCCGATAGCTATGAGGGCGGTCCCAGTGCGACCCCGACGGTGGCCGACGGCAAGGTGTATACCCTGAGCAAACAGGGCATGGCCTATTGCCTGGATGCCAAGGACGGCACCGTGGTGTGGCAAAGCGACCTGGTCGCCAGGCATGGCATGCGTGCTCCGACCTGGGGATTTGCGGGATCGCCCTACCTGTACGGTGATTTCGTGATCTACAACGCCGGCACGCACGGTCTGGCCCTGCGTGCGGCGGATGGGACGTTGGCTTGGAAGACCGGGACAGGCCGCCCCGGATATTCCACCCCGGTGCCGTTTGCTTCCGAGGGACAGCATCTCTTGCTCCTGATGGGAGAAACAACCTTTGGCGCCGTCCAGCCCCAAACCGGAAAGGTGTTGTGGGAATATCCCTGGGTGACCAGCAATCAGGCGAACATCCCCGATCCGGTGGTGGACGGAAACCTGGTATTTGTCTCCACGGGTTATCAGAAAGGCTCTGCGTTGTTCGAGGTGGTCGCCGGCCGGGTCACGCAGCTCTGGTTCCAGAAGAATATGCAGACCTGGCTCAACAGCGCCGTGCTCTGGCAGGGATACCTGTACGGCCCCAACGACAATGGCAAAGCCCTGACCTGCGTGGAGCGCAGCACCGGCAGGATCGTGTGGAGCAAGGGGGGCTTCGGTAATGGCAGCCTGACCTTGGCTAACGGCAAACTGATCGTTCTGAGTCAGACCGGGGAACTCAGTATCGCCCCGGCGTCATCCGCCGGCTACCGGGAGACCGGCCGGGGCCAGATCCTGACCGGCAAGTGCTGGTCGGTGCCGGTTCTCGCCCAGGGAAAGATCTATGCCCGGAACGCCGCGGGCGATCTGGTGTGCGTGGAACTGGAAACAACGGGGCCCAAGGTCAATGCCGGCCACAGTATCGTCACCTGGCTCAAAGCCGGCACAACCACCGTGGACCTGCGCGGAGCTGTGGTGGATGATACGCGGGATGTAACCAGGATTCGCTGGTCCGTGCTTTCGTCACCGCCCCGCTCCCCGGTTGGTATTGCCAACGATACGGCGGCCGTCACTACGGCTACTTTCACCAAGACGGGCTGGTATGTGCTGGAGTTGTATGCGACCGATGCCACAGCCCAGGAAGGCTCGGACCGCATCGAAGTCAGGGTGTACGCCGATCGTTGCGAAGCGGCCCGGAAGAATCCCATTCACGCCTATGTCGTTCCTTTGTATGACTTTGACAACGATTGCGTAGAGGATTTTGGCGACTTTGCCGTGTTCGCGGCCAGGTGGTTGGGGGTGAAGAATCGCCACGACTTTGCCCTGTTTGCCGCCGCGTGGTTGGAGGATGCATCCCTGGCGGCCGATGTCCTTTACGACGCAGGCGAGATTGTCTTGCCGGTTGTGCAACCCACGAATCCTTTGTGATCCTTGATCGTGGCTCCCTCGCTCGTCCCGGGCGTCCCTTACATAGCCCGCCGGGTCAGCGCTTTCGAAGACAGATCAGTTCACGGAAAAGCAGATGATGGCCTCAGCCGAATCAACAAAGAAATTCGCTGGACACCCATGCAGGCCCGTGATTACATTCCCCTTTCAGTATCGAAGTCTCCCTTTGAGAAAAACGAGGGTTTGCTATGAACGAGAGCATATCTTTCACAGTCAACGGCAAACCGGTGAGCGTGGACACGGACAGCGAACGCACCCTGTTGTGGGTGTTGCGCAGCGATCTGGGGCTCACGGGGACCAAGTATGGCTGCGGCGAGGGCACGTGCGGGGCATGCACCGTGGTGATGGGCAACAGGGCCATCCGGTCCTGCATCACGCCGGTCCAAATGGTCAAGGGCCAGGAAGTGCTGACCATCGAAGGACTTGCGAAAAACGGCCAGCTCCATCCGCTCCAGGAAGCCTTTGCAAAACACGGCGCGCTTCAATGCGGGTTCTGCACCCCGGGCATGATTCTCAACGCGTACAGCCTTCTGCTGAGAAACCCGGAACCGACCCCCGAGCAGATCGTCAAGGGCATGGAATATAACCTGTGCCGCTGCGGAGCGCACCTTCGGATTATCCGAGCGATTGAGTCTGCCGCTCAGGAAATGAAAGGAGCCCGGTAAGATGAACGAGGATACAGTACAACTCGCCGAACCAGGCCACGACCACAGGCGCTATCCTCTGAACCGCCGGGAGTTCCTGCAAAGCGCAGGCAGCGGAATTGTCATCTTCTTCACCGTGGGCGAAGCCGCGGTGCAGGCAGGCAGTGGCACCCGGAAACGCCCCGATTTCAACGCGTACCTTCGGATCGGTGAGGACGGCAAAGTGAAATGCTTCACGGGCAAAGTCGAACTCGGACAGGGGGTCATCACGTCGCTGGCCCAGTCTCTGGCCGACGAGCTCGACGTGTCCATGGAATCGGTTGAGATGGTCATGGGCGATACGGCCCTGTGTCCCTACGATGCGGGCACGTGGGGTTCTGAAACCACGCCGCAGTTCGGTCCTGTCCTGAGAGCCGCCGGCGCCGAAGCCAGGGTGGTCCTGATGGGATTGGCAGCCGTGCGCCTCAAGGTGCCGAAGGACAGTCTGGAGATTAAGGACGGGGTCGTGTTCGACCGCACTGCGCCGAATACGAAGGTCAGCTACGCCCAACTGGCGCAGGGCAAGAGCATTGCCCGGCAACTGGACCGGCAGGTCCAGGTCAAGCGCCCGTCCGAGATGAAAATCATACGCAAGCCTCACAATCGCATAGACGCCGTCGCAAAGGTTACGGGCAAGGCCCAGTACACCGAAGATATTCGCGTTGACGGAATGGTCTGCGCTAGAGTCCTGCGCCCGCCGGCTCACGGCGCTACGCTCAAGAGCCTCGATACCTCGGCGGTCGATAGCATGGAAGGTTACCAGGTGATCCGCGATGGCGAGCTGGTCGCCGTCCTGCATCAGCATCCGGACCTGGCCGAGAAAGCCCTGGGCAAACTCCAGGCCGAGTACGACATGCCCAAGGCGCGTTTCGACGACAAGACAGTCTTCGACTACTTCGTCGATCATGCCGCCGAGGGAAGGGTAACAAGAAAGGGCGGCGACGTTGACGCGGGACACAAGCTCGCCCAGACTGTGGTCGAGGAGAGGTATCTGGATGGCTACGTTGCACACGCATCGATAGAGACGCATTCGGCCCTGGCGATGTTCGAGGGCGAGAAACTCACGGTCTGGGCCTCCACGCAAACGCCTTTCGGTCTCCAGGGGCAAATCGTGAAGGATTTCAAGATGCCCATCGAGAACGTTCGCGTGATTGCTCCCTTCGTCGGAGGCGGGTTCGGCGGAAAAATCAGCAATGGACAGGCCATACAATGCGTGAGGCTGGCCAAGACCGCCAAGAAGCGCGTCCAGCTCGTCTGGACCCGGGCCGATGAGTTCTTCTACGATACGTTCAGACCCGCCGCCGTGGTGAAGATAAAATCCGGAATCTCGGATGCAGGCAAGATCGTTTCCTGGGATTACAGCATCTACGGCATGGGCAGCCGAGGTGCCGACTTGTTCTACAGCGTGCCTCATCATCGAACCAGCGTCTTTGGGAATCTGCAGGGCGGCGAAAGAATGCACGACCTGGGCACCGGGCCCTGGCGAGCGCCCGACAACAACAGTAACAGTTTCGCCAGGGAATCGCACATCGATGTCATGGCGGCCAAAGCCAGCATAGACCCGGTGGAGTTTCGCCTGAAAAACCTTGCCGACGAGAAGATGAAGGCGGTCCTGAGGGCAGCCGCGGGAAAATTCGGCTACACGCCCGCCAAGGCCCCCAGCGGTCGCGGTATCGGGGTTGCCTGCGGCTCGGACGTGGGCGTACCCGTAGCTTTGATAGCGGAAGTCGAGGTCAGTAAGCAAACGGGAAGCGTGCAGGTCAAACGTGTCGTCTGCGCACAGGACCTGGGGCTTGTGATCCATCCCGAGGGCGCGATACTGCAAGTCGAAGGCTGCATCACAATGGGGTTAGGCTACGCCCTCAGCGAGAACATCCACTTCAGGGGAGGCGAAGTACTCGATTTGACCTTCGGAACATACAAGCTGCCGCGTTTTTCCTGGGTGCCGAAGATCGAAACCGTGCTGATAGAAGCCAGCGACCAGCCTTCAAAGGGAGGCGGCGAGCCGGCCATTGTCGCCATGGGCGGTCTTATCGCCAACGCCATTCACGATGCAACCGGCGCCCGCGTGCGACAGCTACCCATGACGCCGGAACGAATAAGACAAGCGATGGCGTAAACCATCGTGCCGATCGCGCGACCCGAGTCTGGCATTCGCCGTTGTACGGACCGTCTATGGGGACTTGCCGACCTCTTTCGTGCCGCCGCAGGCACCCGTGTTGATCCGGCTGCCGTCCGGAGCCGGCTCGTCGTCGACGGGGCTATCCGGGTCACCGCTGTGGATACATGGACTGGTGACCTCGTCCTGAATCCCGTTCTGCGTGTCTGGATCCCATCTGCCCCCCTGTGATTTCAAATGGCAGCCACCCTCTTGCAGAGTGGCAAACAATGGATCGGAGTCAATGTTGCCTCTACCAAGCTATCCTATCTCAAGAATGCCGCATCCATCATGGTGCGCGTCAGCACGCGAATCCTCTATGGATGCCGGGAGGACCTGCAAAAGGCCTGGCGTGGTTCGGCGTGCAGCCGCAACGTCAATGTCGCCTTTGTCGAGCGGTACCATGGCACGGACCGGCA
>Ga0315275_10003919_pt1 | contig 13836 bp, 12 predicted proteins | sample YL17G03_0_MG_FD_205557 | JGI IMG/M metagenome (GOLD analysis project Ga0315275, IMG submission 205557) | Sediment microbial communities from Yellowstone Lake, YNP, Wyoming, USA - YL17G03_0 | ecosystem: Environmental > Aquatic > Freshwater > Lake > Sediment | place: USA: Wyoming | collected... | reverse complement strand
TCTTTAGTTTTTGGAAACTAAGGAAAGTTGCCCGGGAATTTAATATTGATTTAATTCATTCACATAGCCGTACTACGCAAGTCTTAGGGGATTTATTGTGTCGTTCTTTAGCTAAACCGCATATTTTTACCTGCCATGGTTTTTTTAAGCCCAAGTTATCACGCCGGATTTTTGGTTGCTGGGGCCAAAAAGTAATTGCGATCAGCCAGCAGGTAAAGGAGCATTTAATTATCGATTTTAAGCTTGATGAAAATAAGATTAGCGTAATTCATAATGGCATAGCTACTAAAAATTTTGGGGATTTTTCGGCAAAGGATAATCTGCGCCGAAAGCTGGGTATGCAGCCGGCGGATTTTTTAGTGGGTATTATTGCCCGTTTATCTGATGTTAAAGGCCACACTTATCTTATTCAGGCGATGCAGGAAGTTATAAAAAATTTTCCAAAAGCTAAGTTACTGATTATCGGCCAGGGGAAGAATAAAGATGCGTTGATTAAAGAAATCCAGGATTTAGGGCTAGAGGGTAGTATCGTATTTATTCCGGAAGCTAAAAATACTAAAGATGTGCTGGCGGCAATGGATATTTTTGTTATGCCTTCTTTGCAGGAGGGTTTAGGGTTAGCCTTGATGGAGGCCATGGCGCAGGGAGTGGCCGTAGTGGGTTCAGCTGTAGGTGGAATCAAAACCCTGATTCAGGATAAGGTGAATGGTTTATTAGTTGCTCCGGCTGATGCGCCAGCTCTGGCGCGAGCAATTATTACATTACTTGGCGATTCCCGGCTACGCCAGGCTTTAGGCGTCCAGGCCCGTGAATTTATTATCGCTAATTTTTCCAAAGAGGAAATGGTGGATAAAACCGAAATTGTTTATCAGCAATCTCTAAAGAGTGATAGACGAGGATTATAAATAAGCGAAAAATCAATCCCTTCGACACCCCGGGCTTTAGCCCGGGGTGTCCCCAGGATTGATACTGGAGTGGCATATCCATTGCCCACCCTCAGGGAGGAAGTTTAAATGCCGTCGAATGTATCAAAAGCCAAACGCATTCTTATTTTTAATGTTAACTGGTTAGGGGATGTTTTATTTTCTAGCGCCACTATTAGGAATATCCGCAGAAATTATCCGGATAGTTATATTGCCTGCGTAATTCCCAGCCGTTGTTATCCCATATTAAAAGGCAATCCGCATTTAGACGAGGTGATCATTTTTGACGAAAAGGATAGGCATAAGGGGGTGCTGGAGAAACTTAATTTTGTCAGCCTGCTTAAGGAAAAAGAGTTTGATACGGTGTTTTTACTGCACCGATCATTTAGCCGCGCGCTTATCTGTCGGCTAGCCGGAATTAAACAAAGAATTGGCCACTACACTAAAAAACGCGCCTTCTTATTAACCAAAAAAATTATCCCTCCGGGAAAGGATTCTTTGCACCGCATAGATTATTATCTGGATGTGATTGAAAAAGCGGGTCTGCGTGTTGAGGATAGGTATTTGGACTTCTTTTTTAGTCATCAGGATGAGGAGCATGTGGATAATTTTTTCAAAAAAAATTCAATTAAGCAGAATGATTTTGTGGTGGCCATAAATCCCGGAGGTAATTGGATGCCCAAACGCTGGCCGCTGGATTATTGGGCACAATTAGCAGATAAATTAATCAGCGAAACTGGCGCCAAAGTAATTATTACCGGCAGTATTGCGGATTTATTACTGGCCGGTCAAATTAAAGATGCGATGAAGGAGTCGCCATTAATTGCCTGCGGAATTTTTAACCTAAAACAGTTAGGGGCGTTAGCCCGGAAAGTTGAGTTGTTTATTACCGCCGATACCGGGCCTTTACATATTGCTAATGCCGTGGGGGCCAAAAAAATAATTGCAATTTTTGGGCCCACCGCTCAAAGTATCACCGGGCCGTATCCGTCTACTAATGTGGTTGTCCTGCAAAAAAATATCGGCTGTCCGATACCCTGCTACAAAGTGAATTGTCCGAATAATCGTTGTATGCAGGTAATTACTCCGGATGATGTTTTAGCGCAAGTAAAGAAGATATCTTAAAAGATGAAAATTCTTTTTATAACCTTAAGCAATATCGGTGACTGTATTTTAACTTTACCGGTTCTAGACTTCTTGCGGGAGAAATATCCGCAGGCTTTGATTACGTGTCTGGTGTCTCCGCGGCCCAGAGAAATATTTATTAATAATCCCGCAGTTCAGGATGTAATTATTTTTGATAAGCACGCAAAGTTAATCAATAAGATGAAATTGTTTTTTGCTTTAAGCCAAGAAAACTTCGACAGCGTGGTGGATTTACGTAACAGTTTTTTTGGCGCCTTTCTGCCTGCCAGAAAAAAAAGCCTGTTTTCTGGAGCCCTGCGCCGGATTCCTCCTGAGATTAAGCATATGAAGGAAAAACACCTTTTTTGGGCGAATCTTTCTGATTATTCAAAAAAAAATAAAAAATATCAGTCATTAAATATTACTTTCCATGATGTTGATTATATTAATGGTATTTTAAGTGAGCGAAATTTAGACAATAGCGCTAAATTAATTGTGATTGCGCCCGGCTCCCGCAGCCAAGTTAAGTGCTGGGATAAACAAAATTTTAGTCAGCTTATGCTGCAGCTAGTTAAAGAAGGCAACCCGATTGTTCTAGTCGGTGATTCGTTTGATCAGCCGATATGTAATTATCTTGGCCAGGCTTGCGGAGAAAAGATTATTAACCTTTGTGCTAAAACTAATCTTAGCCAACTGGCCGTTTTACTTAAAAAAGCGCAGCTTTTAATTTCTAATGATAGCGCGGTCATGCATCTAGCTAGCTATTTAAATGTGCCGGTGGTTGCCATATTCGGGCCCACGGATGAAAAAAAATATGGGCCCTGGTCAGAAAGAAGTATAGCGGTAAAGAAAGATATCTTCTGCCGACCTTGTGAAAAAGCCCAGTGCCGTTTTGGTAGTTTGAAATGTTTAACTTCGATCAAGCCGGTCGATGTGCTTATCCAGGTTAAATCTATACTCGCAGATAAGGGGTCAGGAGTTTCTGGAGAGATTGACCAACAGTATCATCGGATTCTTATTGTGCGTACTGACCGCATAGGGGATGTGCTTTTATCTACTCCGGTGATTAAAGCTTTAAGGCAGAAATTCCCTCAAGGCTATATCTGTATGATGGCCTCTCCTTATACTAAAGATGTGCTCGATGGTAATCCGGCCTTAGACGAAGTAATAACTTTCGATAAAGATGCAAAAAATAAGGGTTGGCTGGCTACGCTTAAGTTCGCTGGGCTCTTAAGGAAAAATAAATTTGATTTGGCAATAGTTTTACATCCAACCACCCGGATGCATTTGCTAACTTTTCTAGCCGGGATACCTAAACGTTTAGGATATGATCGTAAATTTGGATTCCTGCTTACCAATAGGATTAAACATACTAAACAGTCTGGGCAAAAACATGAATCAGAGTATGCTTTGGATTTAATAAGGTATTTGGGGATTGAACCTGTAGACAAAACCTTATTTATGCCGATAAAACCAGAATCTGAAAAATGGGTGGAGGTTTTATTTAACCAAGTTGGAATCAAGGATAGCGATAAGCTATTGGTAATTCATCCGACGGCAAGCTGCCTTTCCAAGACTTGGCCCGGGGAAAGATTTGCTGAGGCTGCAGATAAGCTTGTCCAGAAGTACGGTTTTAAGGTTGTCATTGTTTCCGGGCCAAAAGATATGCAAAAAGCACAGGAGGTTATCAAAAATATGCGCGTAAAAGCGCTGAACTTGTCCGGAAAGACTTCGATTAGTCAGTTAGCCAGTTTATTAAGAAGATGTCAATTGTTTATTTCTACGGATTCCGGGCCGATGCATGTCGCCTCAGCCTTAGGTGTACCGGTGATTACGATTTTTGGGCGCAGTCAAGCGGGGCTTAGCCCGAAGCGCTGGGGCCCACTAGGAGAAAAGAATAAGGTTTTGTATAAAACCGTGGGTTGTACTATTTGCCTGGCGCACAATTGTCAGAAAGATTTTGCTTGTCTTAAGGCCACTAGTGTTGAGGATGTGCTTAGGGCTGCGGAGGAGATTTTGAAAAATCCATAGATCTTACGGGGATCCTACTGATTATGATTGTTGGAGATAATCGGTCCTGTCTTGGGTATTTTCTAGCGCTAACGCGGCTCGCGAAAACACCCAAGCCACCCATTATCTAGGCTCGATAAAATGTAAGAGTATTATATAGATTTTCGTCGTAATTCCCCTCTTGTCGGAGGGCAGACTTGCACACAACTGCCGAAAATTTTCTAATTGTGCCTTCAGCAAAAGCCGGAAATCTTATAAATTCGTAAAGTTCTTAGCGGGTGGCGAGCCTTGGGCTCGAGCCGGGCGTGGAGGCAAGGAGCGGGCACGGTTACCCCCAACATATGTCTCGGCAAAGCGACGCAGCCGACCCGAGCGCAGTTGCGGCACGCTGGGCCGCAACAAGCGCCCCGGCGGGAGACAAGGCTCGACAGGACCCGCGTAAACATTATAAATTTCTATTTGATTTAAGGTTGAATTGTGCTAAAATCATTACCTATGATTAACTTAAAGAAAGTAAAAAGATATTCGATTAAAGAGCGCTTGAGTAAGGTGAATAAGGGTGATTTTGCGCTTAAACCTATTAAAGCCAGAAGTTTTTCTGCCTTTTTGGATTCTTTACCCGATATTTTAAAAGTAAAAGATTTACGTGCGGTTTCTTCTGATATTGTTTTGGCGCGTAAGAAAAATAAAGGGGTAATCTTTATGGCCGGGGCCCATGTTATTAAGTGCGGGCTTAACCCGGTATTAATTGAGCTGTTGGAAAAAAAAATAATTACCTGCATCTGCCTAAACGGCGCCGGGATTATCCATGATTTTGAGATTGCTTATCAGGGTAAAACTTCCGAAGACGTTACGTCCAATCTTAAAGACGGCAAGTTCGGCATGAGTAAGGAGAGCGCGGATTTTTTAAACTCTGCAGTTAAGGAAGGGGTAAAAGCGGGTTTTGGATTAGGTTATGCTGTGGCTAATAAGATGGCTACTGCGTCTCTAGCGCATAAAAATTTAAGCCTGATCTATAATGCTTATAAACATAAGGTGCCGGTTTGTGTTTTTGTGGGAATTGGCACGGATATAATTCATCAGCATCCCTCATTTGATGCTGCTTCAACTGGCGTGGGTTCATTGCGGGATTTCCATATTTTGGTAGAAAACATCTGTTCCTTAAATCAGGGGGGAGTGGTTTTAAATTTTGGTTCAGCGGTGTTGTTGCCGGAGGTATTTTTAAAGGCTCTGAATCTTGCCCGTAATTTAGGAAATAAGGTTAAAGATTTTACTTCTGCAAATTTTGATATGCTTTATCAGTACCGAGCGGCACAGAATGTGGTGGCTCGTCCCACTGCTTCAGGGGGTAAAGGTTATTATATTATCGGACATCACGAGATCATGCTTCCACTTTTAGCGCAAAGCGTAATTGAGCATATATGAAAAATTTAAAAAAGCTAATCCGCAGATTCAGTCAAGCCAAGATCCTGGTGGTGGGGGATCTGATTCTGGATGAATATATCTGGGGAAGCGTGGAGAGAATTTCTCCTGAGGCTCCGGTTCCTGTGCTTTGGGCAAAAAAGCGAACATTTGTTCCCGGAGGCACGGCTAACGTGGCAAATAATATTTGCTCTCTGGGCGCTAAAGTTACTCTTTTGGGAGTTACCGGATCTGACGCTAATTCTGAAATTCTACTTAGTGAATTAAAGAAAAGAAAAATTAATACGCAGGGCATTTTTGTGGAGAGTAAGCGGCATACAACGGTTAAGACGCGCATCCTAGCCGGGCATCAGCAAGTAGTTAGGGTTGATTGGGAGCATACGCATGATCTGCCCAAAGAATTAAATGCGAAAATTTTGAAATTTATCCAAAAGAATATTAATTCCTTTGATGCGATTATCATTGAGGATTATGGCAAAGGAGTGATTAACATTGCTCTGCTAGGGATGCTCATCTCTCTGGCCAAAGCGCATAAGAAGATTATTACTGTGGATCCTAAAGAGGAAAATTTCCAGTATTATCGGTCGGTCAATGCCATTACTCCTAACCGTAAAGAGCTGGAAAATGCGATCAGAAATCTTAAGATCCAAGATACCACTAACGGTTTTAAAATAAATACGGATAAATTATTTACGGATAAAGATGTGGATTTGGCTGCTCGGGAAATTTTAGAATATCTTAATCTTGATTCTATCCTGGTTACCTTAGGTGAGCAGGGGATGAAGTTGCTGGAGAAGAATGGTCGCCTGACGCATATCCCCACGGTAGCCCAGGAGGTTTTTGATGTATCCGGGGCAGGGGATACGGTAATCAGCACCTTTACTTTGGCTCTTTGTGTCGGTGCCTCCAAGTTAGAGGCAGCGCATATCGCTAATTTTGCCGCAGGAATCGTGGTGGGTAAACTGGGGACGGCGGTTACCAATGTTAAGGAACTTTTAGAGAGGATAAAATAAAATGGATGTGATTGGAGTGATCCCGGCCAGATACGCATCGACCAGATTCCAGGCCAAGGTGCTGGCGGACATTATGGGTAAGCCCATGTTGCAGCATGTTTGGGAGCGGGCTAAACAATCTCGCATGTTGGATGATTTGATTATTGCTTGTGATAATGAAATTATCCTGAAGGTGGCTACTGGATTTGGGGCCAAAGCCGTAATGACCTCTAAGGAGCACACCTGTGGCACCGACCGGATTAGCGAGGTAGTTAACCCCATGGACGTAAAAGTCATTATTAATATCCAGGCGGATGAACCGTTGGTTCATCCCATGATGATTGATAGCGTTGCCCGGGCATTATTGGAAGACAAAATGATGAATATGGCTACGCTGATGAAAAAGATCGATAATGTTTTGGAGTTGCTTGATCCGAATGTGGTAAAAGTCGTAGTGGATAAAAATAATTTTGCTTTGTATTTTTCGCGCGCGCCTATTCCCTATTTAGCGCCCAATGCTGAGATTGACCAGGTAACTTATTATAAGCATATCGGTCTTTACGGTTACACCAAGGATTTTCTTTTTACTTATAAAAATCTTCCTGTTTCTAACCTTGAAAAAACGGAGAAATTAGAACAGTTGCGCGTTTTGACCGAAGGTTTCAAAATTAAAGTAATCCAGACGCAATTTGATACTGTAGGCGTGGATACTCCTAAGGATTTAGAGAGAGTTTTGTGGCAATTAAAGAAGGGGCTTTAAATGCATCAGGTTAAGGTGGGAAATATAAAATTTGGGGATCATCATCCGCTGGTTTTGATTGCCGGACCATGCGTTATCGAATCAGAAAGCTCGTGTCTTGAGGCGGCTGGGAAGATCAAAAATATTGCCGCTCGTCTAGATATACCGTTTATATTTAAATCTAGTTTTGACAAAGCTAACCGGCTTTCCGTAGATTCTTATCGCGGGCCGGGATTAAAGAAAGGGCTGGCAATTTTAAAAAAAGTAAAAGCTAAATTTAAAGTTCCTATTTTAAGTGATGTGCATTGTGTAAAAGATATTCCGCTAGCCGCTCAAGTTCTGGATATTATTCAGATACCGGCATTTTTATGCCGTCAGACCGATCTGGTCTTAGCCGCCGCCAGGACAGGTAAGGTAATAAATATTAAAAAGGGTCAGTTTCTTGCGCCCTGGGATATCCTGCCCATAATTAAGAAGGTCCAGAGTGTGGGTAATCAACAGATTTTGATTACCGAAAGAGGAGTAAGTTTCGGGTACAATAATTTAGTTACGGATTTACGTAGTTTAGGAATCATGCGTAATTTTGGGTATCCGGTAATTTATGACGCTACGCATAGTGTGCAACTGCCCGGAGGTTTAGGCGCTTGCTCAGGAGGCCAGACGGAGTTTGTGGCCGGGTTATCCCGGGCAGCGGTGGCTTTTGGCTGCGATGGTTTATTTTTGGAGGTGCATCCTGATCCTAAAGCCGCTCCTTGCGACGGGCCAAACATGATTAATTTTAAAGAGCTAGAAGATCTCCTCAGGCAAATAAAAAAGATTAGGCAGGTGCTATGAATATTAACGTAATCAAACGGGCCAAAGAGGTCTTGGAAATTGAAGCGCAGGCAATTCGGCGGTTAAAGGTGCGCTTAGGTAAAGGCTTTATTAAAGCTATAGAGCTAATTCTTAAGAGTAAGGGCAGGGTGGTAGTCAGCGGTATGGGTAAAACCGGAATTATCGCGCAAAAACTTTCCGCCACTCTAGCTTCTACGGGAACCCCGAGTTTATTTCTGCATACTGCAGAAGCAATTCACGGTGATTTAGGCAAGGTCACAGGTGATGATATCGTAATTATACTTTCTAATAGCGGCTCAACTGAAGAAATGAAGCAGCTTTTACCGATACTCAAAAAAATAGGTGTGCCGATTATTTCGCTTACCGGAAACTCTAAGTCCGTGTTAGCTAAATACAGCGATGTAGTTTTAGATGTTTCAGTAAAAAAAGAGGCTTGTCCATTAGGCCTGGCTCCTACCGCTTCGACTACTGCTACTTTGGCGATGGCGGATGCACTGGCGGTATGTTTATTGGAGCGTAAAGGTTTTAAAGAAAAAGATTTTGCTTTTTTTCATCCCGGGGGGGCTTTAGGCAGGCGCCTGCTTTTAAGTGTCCAGGATATTATGCGTCAGGGGCAAGCCAATGCCATTGTCCGGGATGATAAATTGGTGGCGGAAGTTTTATTGGCGATTACCCGTGCCCGGGCCGGCTCAGCTATCGTGGTGGATAAAGGCGGAAAACTCAAAGGAATTTTTACCGATGGAGACCTACGCCGGCATTTGGCCAGTGATAAGAATTTACCGTCCCGGCCGATTAAAGAGGTAATGACTAAAAACCCTACTGTAGTAAATAAAGATATGCTGGCGGCTGAGGCCATGCGGATATTACAGGCCAAAAAAATTGATGAAGTTCCGGTGGTAGATAAATTTAGGCATCCGGTGGGTTTATTGGATGTACAGGATTTGCTCAAGGCAGGATTAATCTAAAAATATGTCCGGGGAATTAATCAAAGAAGAATTAAAAGCGCGTTTTAGAAAAGTCAAGCTGCTCCTTTTGGATGTAGACGGGGTTTTAACGGACGGCAGAATAATTTATGATTCTGCTGGTCGAGATTCTAAATTTTTTGATGTGCATGATGGGTTAGGCGTCTATTGTTTACATAAATTCGGAATCAATACAATTATCATTACTGCCAAGAATTCTAAAACTATCGGCCCGCGCTCAAAAGATATGCGGGTGGCTGAAGTTTTCGCTAATATTTTTCCCAAGACCGCGGTTTTAAATAAAATTCTTAAGAAATACCGCGTGGCGAAAGATGAGATTTGTTTTGTGGGTGATGATCTAGTGGATTTATCCCTGATGCGTAAAATTGGCCTGCCGATAGCCACGGCCAATGCCTCCCGTGAGATAAAAGAGGCAGCTTCTTACGTAACTAATTGTACGGGTGGCCGGGGAGCAGTCAGAGAGGTAGCTGAGCTAATTCTTAAATCGCAAGATAAGTGGGAAGACGTTATAGAGTTTTATGGAGCATAAAAAAATAGTTTTGATACATTCGGCGGCATTTAAACCTCGCCCTTTAGGGCGGGATATGCCGACTTCAGTATCAATCTTGAGTAAGCCATGGGTTAAAACCTGGGGTGTGGGAGGATTGATTTTTGTGTTTTTATTTCTTATCTACGCTCATCTTGCGGCAGTTGAAGTTAAAGAAATAAAACTACCCCAGGCAGCCAAGGAATCTGATCAGCAGATCGGAGATTTTTCTCTTTCCGGATTCGGGGATAAAGGAAAAAAGTCCTGGGATCTTTCCGGCAAATCAGCGGATATATTTAGCGAGGTGGTCAAGCTAAAAAAAGTGGTAGGTAATAATTATGCGCTGAATGATACGATTAATCTGACCGCGGATAATGGTGATTTTAACAAGAAAAGCGGCGTGGTGCATTTACAGGATAATGTCGTAATTACTACATCCAGTGGAGCAAAACTTACTACTGATACTTTGGATTGGGACCGCAAGCAGCAGATTGTTAAGACTTTGGATAAAGTTAATCTTGCTCGCCAGGATATGAATCTTTCCGGACAAGGGGCTCAAGGGCAGACCGCACTAAAACAGATTATGTTAGAAAAGGATGTGCGGTTGGATATCCAGACTTTGGATAAACAAGTTAATAAAAAAGAAAAGATTGTGATTACTTGTGATGGGCCGCTGGACGTAGATTATGAAAAAAATATTGCCATTTTTAATAATAATGTTAAAGTAGAAAAACCGGATATGACCATCTATAGCGATAAGATGGAGGTTTATTTTACCCCTAAACAACCAGATAAAGCATCGGCCCCAGGAGTGGCAGTTATCTCTAGTTCTATCAATAAGATTGTCGCTTTAGGAAATGTGCGGATATTACGCGGGGAAAATATCTCCTATAGCCAGGAAGCAATTTATACTGCCATCGATAAAAAAATAACTTTGACCGGCAAACCTCAAATAATTATTTACCAAACGGAGAAGATGGATGCAACTTTTGGAAACTAAAGGCTTAGCTAAATCCTATGACGGCCGTCAAGTAGTTAAAGGCGTGGATATCACGGTTAAGCGCGGAGAGATTGTGGGGCTTTTGGGGCCTAATGGCGCCGGCAAGACTACCACTTTTTATATGATCGTAGGCATCGTTGCCCCGAATAAGGGAACGATTGTTTTTGATAACCATGAGATTACCAATATGGCGATTCATGAGCGTGCACGTTTCGGGATCGGGTATCTGTCGCAAGAAGCCTCGATATTTCGTAAGCTGACGGTTGAAGAGAATATAAATGCAATTTTAGAAACTCTATCTTTGAGCCGGGCAGAGAGAAAGCGCAGGTTGGCATTTTTATTGGAAGAGTTAAATATCGCGCATTTAGCCAAAAATAAAGCTTATACTTTAAGCGGCGGAGAAAGAAGACGTCTGGAGATTACCCGGGCTCTAGTCACCAATCCTTCTTTTATACTTCTGGATGAGCCTTTTAGCGGGATTGATCCGATTGTGGTTAATGAAGCGCAGGAAATTATCAAAGAATTGAAAGCCAAAGGCTTGGGTATTTTATTAACCGATCATAATGTACGCGAAACTCTGGCCATAACTGACCGGGCGTATTTAATTTCAGAGGGAGTAATTCTTATTTCAGGCACGGCGCATGAACTGATTAATCATCCGCAGGCGCGCCAGGTTTATCTGGGTGAGAAATTTAGAATGTGAGTGAGTGCTTAAGTTATGGAGATGGTTAGCGATTGATTATCGACATAACTTAATCCACGAACTCATACCCGCGGTTTGCACCACTCGTTTTGTGGTACAGTGCAGCGGGGATCTTGAAAAATTAATCTAAGAAAGGCTAAAATGAAAACCGAAGTTAAGAAATTGGATAGCACTAAGTGCGAAATTAATGTCGCGGTAAGCGGAGAGCTGGTTAAAAATAAATTTGAGGAGGTTTTTGCTCAAGTTGCCAAAGAGGCCAAGGTTCCGGGGTTTCGTCCGGGCAAAGCGCCCAGAGATGTCCTAGAGAAGCATTATGCTTCCAGCGTACATGAACAAGTTTTAAAGGAATTGGTTCCGGATGTTTATAATCAGGCGATTGCCGCAGAAAAACTTGAGGTCATCGAGTTACCGCAGATTACCGATGTAAAGCTTGATCGCGGTAGCCTTTCTTTTAAGGCTATCGTCGAAGTTACTCCTGAGATTGCGGTTAAGAACTATAAGCATCAGTTAATAAATTACAAGGCCGTTTCGGTTTCCAATGATGAAGTCAAGAGGCAGATTGATTCGGTGAAAGAATCGCGTAAAGCCGAAACCCTGGATGATAAATTCAGCCGCTCTCTGGGATATCCTGATTTAGCACAGCTACAGAAAGCGGTAGAAAGGCAAATCTTTATTACCAAGGAGAATCAGGAACGCCAGCGGATTGAAAATGAGTTAATTGAAAATATAACCCGTGGTTTGGAGTTTAAGCTGCCGCCAGGGTTAGTGGAGCGTCAGACTCAGGATATGCTCAGACAGACTAAAATCGATTTAGCGATGAAGGGTTTACCGCGGGATAAAATTGATGAGCAGGAGAAATTGCTCTTAGAAGGAATCCAGCCTGAAGCCAAGAAGCAGGTTAAAATTTATTTAGTTTTATCCCAGATTGCTAAAAAAGAAAATATCGTTATCGATGACCACATGCCGGCTAAAGTAATGGAGTTTTTGCTAAGAGAAGCGGATTGGCAAGTAGTTTCTTAAGAAGGGAGGAAAGAATGGAGAAAAAAATGCAGGTATTAGTTCCTATGGTAATTGAGCAAACTACCCGCGGTTTTGAGCGCGCTTATGATATCTATTCGCGTCTTTTAAAGGACCGGATTTTATTTATTGGCACGCCGGTCGATGATTATGTAGCGAATTTAGTGATTGCCCAGCTGCTCTTTCTGCAGATGGAGGATAAGGATAAAGATATTAATGTTTATATTAATTCACCCGGAGGTTCGGTAACTGCGGGGTTGGCGATATATGATACCATGCAATTTATAAAATGCGATGTCGCTACCTATTGCGTAGGCCAGGCAGCCAGCATGGGAGCAGTTTTATTATCGGCAGGAACTAAAGGGAAACGTTTTGTGCTCCCTAATTCCAGAGTGATGATTCATCAGCCTTGGGGAGGGGTGCAGGGAGCAGCTTCAGATATTTCGATCCAGGCTACAGAAATTTTAAAACTGCGCGATCGGATCAATGAGATTTTGGCGTATCATACGGGTCAGTCGTTGGATAAAATACAGAAGGATACAGATAGGGATTATTTTATGTCTGCTCAGGAATCCAAGGATTATGGCTTGGTTGATGAGGTGATTTCACCGGAAACTAAGAAGAGCTAGGTTAAGGGTAGGTAGCCTGCCTGCCGGCAGGCAGGTAGATAATAGGTAGAATGTAGGTAAAATTAAAAACTAAATCAAAAACCAAATAGAAAGGAGATTTCTGCAATGAAAAAAGAATATTTATTAACTCCGGGTCCGACCCCTTTACCACCACAAGTAAGTTTGGCTATGGCTAAACCGATTATCCACCACCGCACACCGCAGTTTCAGGAGATCCTAAAAGAGGCAAGCCTAGGGTTGAAATGGGCGTTTCAGACGGCTAACGATGTCTTTATTATCTCTTCTTCAGGAACCGGAGCAATGGAAGCAGCGGTAATTAATTTACTTTCCTGCGGTGATACAGCTTTGGTGGTTCAAGGCGGTAAATTTGGAGAAAGATGGACTGAGATTGCCAAGGCTTGTGGGATTAATGCTGAGATTATTGATGTGGAATGGGGCAAGGCAGTTAGCCCGGCAGAAATAAGTAAAAGGTTAAAATCCAACCCGCAGATAAAAGCAGTATTTACGACTTTATGTGAAACTTCAACCGGCGTGGATAATGATATTCAGGCCATTGCTGCCGTCGTCAAAGAAAGCTCGGCGGTTTTAGTGGTAGATGCGATAAGCGGACTGGGAGCGGTAGATTTAAAAACTGATGCCTGGGGGGTGGATGTGGTAGTGGCCGGATCGCAGAAAGGTTTTATGTTGCCTCCGGGATTAGGTTTTATTTCGCTTAGCCCTCGCGCCTGGAAATTAGTGGAGGCTTCCAAGTCTAGTCGTTATTATTTGGATTTAAGGAAGGCCAAGAAGGCCCTGGATAAAAACGATACACCGTGGACGTCTTCAATTACTTTGATTATCGCTTTAAATGAAGCTTTAAAGATTATGCAGCAGGATGGCTTAGAAAATATATTTAAGCGGCACAGGACGATGGCGGATGCCACGCGCGCCGAT
>Ga0315275_10003918_pt1 | contig 13836 bp, 9 predicted proteins | sample YL17G03_0_MG_FD_205557 | JGI IMG/M metagenome (GOLD analysis project Ga0315275, IMG submission 205557) | Sediment microbial communities from Yellowstone Lake, YNP, Wyoming, USA - YL17G03_0 | ecosystem: Environmental > Aquatic > Freshwater > Lake > Sediment | place: USA: Wyoming | collected... | reverse complement strand
ATCCGGACGGCAAGGCCGGTGATTACACTAACGAATACACGAAGGTCACCGTCCCCTATACGGAATACGCCGCCCTCCAACTCGCCGCGGGGGGCATCTCCGGTTCATCGCCTTCCGCAAAGCCTCTCCGCGACTTCATGGCCAAATACCCCAAGAGCCCGCTGATGAAGGACGCCTATGGCCGGATGGCCAATTACTACGGCCGGACCGCGCCCAAAGAGGAAGCCGAGGCGTTCTTCGAGGAATATGCCGCCAAGTACCCCGAGAACCCGGCCATCCTCGATCAATGGCTGGCCCGCATCATTCGGGACAAGGGTCCTTACGAGAAGGGCGTCGAGCTGGCCGAGAAAATTCAGAAAGCGCGCCGGGGCCCTTCGATTCCCGATCCCAATCAGAACGTGGCCGAGCTCTATCTGCTCAAGGGCGACAAGGAAAAGGCCGACGACGTTTATGGCAAGGGCTTCATGGAAAACCAGGTTTTTTATCTTGCCTATAACATGATCAGCTACGCCAATTACTGGTTGAGAAAGGACGCCAACAAGGAAAGCGCTCTGGCCATGGCTGAGAAGGCCCTGGCCATGGTGCCGGACAATTCGTTTTTCATGCAGCAAGTCGCCGCGATCTACCTCAAGCTGAACCAGGACGACAAGGCGCTGGCGCTCTTCGGACCCGCCTTCGTCCAGAAAAAAATGGGCGATGCGTCGGCCCTGAACGAATATGCCTGGTTCTGGGCCGGAAAGGGCAAAAACCTCGACAGCGCGTTGATCGCCGCCCAGAAGGCCGTCGAGCTCAAGCCGAAGCAGTATTACATCTGGGACACTCTCGGCGCGGTGTATGGGAAGCTGAAGAACACCGCCGCGGCGGTCAAGGCCATGGAAAAGGCGATCGAGCTGGCGCCCGAGGCCACGAAAGCCACCTACCGGAGGAACCTGGAAAAGATCAAGGCCGAGGCGGAGAAGAAATAAATAGGGCTTTGGCGCGCCGCCTACCAGTGATCAACGTGCAGCCGGGCATCCGGCGTTTCGCCCTCCCATGGCGCGGGCGCGGCCGCCGCGTATCCGAAGGGGATGACGGCCGGATTTGCCCCTGAAGTCCAATAACTTGCTGACAGAATGAACGAGAAGCGCTGGGGACAGATCGGACCTCATCCCTTAAAAATGGTCCAGACATAATGTGAGTATTTTGGCAATGACCTGCCCTCCTATATCGGTCCAAACGCACTTCGCAGCTCCCTCCATTCTTTTTCTTCTAAGCTGGGAGAACCAATCGCATTTGTCTCAGTTGATTATTCAAACTCGCTGCCATGAAACTTGTTTTGGAGTTCCCTTTTACCAGACGGCTTCGATCATGGCCTCGTCGAAAGATCTCCCTTCGGATTTTGTGTTAAAAGATCTCATGTCCTTTCCTCATTGCTGAGATTTCTTTTCTGAGCGGGTAAAATATACTCCTCTCCACCTTTTTAAAGACTCCGGAAAATCGCCAAAAGTTCAGCGCCGATTAAAATTTTTTCCTTTTTCCCCTTCTCCGCCCGCTTGCTGGTCGATCTCGCGCCGAGCTAGGGAACGGTATGGGCCAGAGAAGGATCGGCGGGCGACACGCTTCTGCCTATCCCACTATGTGCGGTCGACTGGGTCTGGCTGGCACCTGCCCGCCATCAACCATCCGCTCGTTTTCTCAACTGTTTTGCCCATAGCGTCAACCAAAGAGTCACCAAAGCTAAGGGCCAAATGCATAACTTCATTATCGCTATTCCCCAGAACCATACTGTCTGGACGAATGACCAGGTTGTGTCTGGGCCATACCAAAACGACAAAAGCCACGCAGGATGTACGGACATGGCCAGTCGATACCCAATCCACTGAAACAGAAGAAACCCGACGTCGATCAACAAGGTCCACCAGCCCGCAGCCGCGGCCGCCCTAACGCGCTTTTCGAAAACATCGCTCATGGATAGCTTCCCCCTAGAAAATGATGATATCGCCGTCGACTGCCCCAAGTCAAGAACCCTTGCTTGGGATCGTACGCTTTTCTATGTTTCTAGTCTCTCCCCGCCCGCTGGCTGGTATATCGGAGGCAGGGCTGGCATTAGGGGTGGTTCTCAACCTCCCCCTCCCCTCAAATAGCTTCGAACCGGCTTCGCCACCTCCTATTCTCTGATTTCTAAGCTGAGATGGTCGAGCGAAGTTGCCTGAGTTGATTATTCAAACTCGCTGCCATGAAAAAAGTTCGAAGCTCATATATTACGGTACCCCACCTGATCCCCTCGATTATCTGCCTATTAGGCTGATTTTGCCCTTTAGCCTGATCTAGTCGAATTGAGCCGTTTTAGGCCACTTTTGTCCACGCCATTCCCCATGGATCTAAGCCTTCGTTCTCGTTGAATCGCGCTTGCCTACGTGCTATAAGTCAAAGCGTCTTAGAATGAGGGAAATATGAATCAAGGGGCAAATGTGAGCCATAACCAAAAAATCTTAATTTTGAGCTTACTCATTACGTCCTTGCTTGTGGGATGTGCAAAAAAAGGAACTAAGACAGCCAAAAAGGATGCCCAACACCAGGAAACCTCAGGAGTTGTATCGGTAGAAGGCGCTGAACTGCATTATGTTATTGAAGGAACGGGAACCCCTTGTATCGGTCTCGGCCATTCAGAGAGCCAACGTCGGATATTATCTCAGGAATTGAGAAACCATTTTAGGTGGGTTTTTATGGACTTAAGGCATGATGCTCAGTCTAATTCTTCATTAGAGATATCCAAAATAACGCTTGATACATATCTTGATGACATTGATAAAGTCCGCAGAACTCTGGGTCTCGATAAGACTGCCGTTTTTGGACACTCAATTCACAGCTATATCGCTCTTGAATATGCTCGGAAGTATCCCAAAAATACCTCTCATGTGATCATGACGGGTAACACGCCATATCGCGTTGCAGCTGAAGTGGCAGATGCATTCTGGGAATCCGATGCTTCAGATGAAAGAAAGATGATCCTTAAACAAAACTGGGAAAAAATAAATGAAAATGAACTTAGCCAGATGTCATCTAAAGACCGATCCGTGCGCACTTATATGGCTATGGCTCCGAAACTCTTTTATGATCCTAGATACGATTTGTCGTGGATCTATGAAGTTGTGGAATCTCATCGGGATCTTGCTAATCATCTATTTCAAGTTATTTTCAAAGATTATGACATCGCAAAAAGGCCTGTTCGCGTTGGGACACCCGTGTTTCTAGCGATTGGCCGCTACGATTATTTATGGCCTTACTTCATTTGGGATGATAGAAAAGACGTTTTGCCAAACCTCTCCTACAATCTCTTCAAGAAAAGCGGTCACTTCCCAATGGTTGAGGAACAGGAATTGTTCGATAAGAAGCTGATTGAATGGATTAAGAGTCATTAATCAAAGATTTTTCTGCCGATAGAATGGTAATTTCTAAAAACCTCTTACGCCAAATGAAATGCTTGACGCATTTCACGAAGACAATTCTCTAGAGGGACGTCCTCGAACGCAGTTCGAAGATCATATATTACGGTACCCCACTTTTGAGTTTGCCCCACATAATCGGTTCAAACAAACTTCGCAACCCCCTATTCCCGGGCCTGCCCCCAGAAAGCTCAAATTATCGCTGGACCATTTTAAAGGGATAAGGTCCCTCTTTTCTCATTCAATGATATCGATTGAATACGCCCCGCGATTCAGAAAAGTCACTTTTAACGAAAACCCGTAGGCCTTGATTACTTTATCTTCAAGCCTAACTCGGTCAACCGGCGTTCATCGACCTCGGAGGGCGCCTTGTCGGCAAGGACGCCCGATCGTCGGGTCTGAAACTCGTTCTGGCCGAGATTATCCTGGAAAGGATCCGCTGGGCCGGCGCCGAAGAATGACCTACTCCAGCTCGAATCGCTCGAAACAGTAATCGTCGCCCTTAAAGATGTTTTTGACGCTCACGTACTTCATCCGGGGATCGAAAGCCTTGCCCATGGCGTCCCCGAAAGAGCACTCCAGGGCGTAGCCGAGGTCGGCGGCGTTCAGTTCCTTCCAGATTTTGGCCGGCAGGCACTGCGTATACTTTGCCGCGTAGACTTTATCCGAGCTTTCGACGACTTCATAGGCTATGGCCTTATTGTAGGGCGTCGTGTTCATTATGACCGTCATCAAGCCGGCAAAGGCTTTCATGCCCTTTATCGGGAAGCCTTTGGTCGTAGCGGCCATGAACTGGGCAATTCTCTCGGCCGAAGCCTTCGTCAGCTCCTCAATCATCTTCTCCCGGCCCATGTCCTTGGCCAGGGACTGAAGAACAGGAACAAATGTACCGTAGAAGAACCGGTACGCCCCTTCGGCCGTCATCCCCAGGTTCTCTGAGAACTTGTTCTCCTGGCCGGGGATGAGCGGCCGGCCGCCAAGTCCGGGTGACGCCATCAAACCCTTGCATCCCAGGCAGGCGATCGTCCCCAAAGGCAGAGCCGTCGCGAGAAATCGCCTGCGGCCCGGTACAAGCTTTCTTTCAATCATTCTCCTTCCTCCTCCAGAATAATCTCACCCCTTTATCGCTATGGGTAAACGCGCTTAAGTTGGATTGAGCTCTTCTTCCCCTTCCCTATAAGGAAACAATATCGGTGCCCGGTCGCCACTTGTCAAGATATTGAAAAGTACATCTTTCCCCGCTGAACAGGCAAGAAAGGCGTTTAAGGATAGGAAATCACTAATTCTTCTCCGCCCGCTCGCAGGACCGATGTTTGACCCGCCCCCAATTAGGTTACCACCTGTGAAGTGAAAGTTCGAGCCATTATATGGGTGGACCATTTTAAAGGGATGAGGTCCAATTTCCGGTTTGATCCGTTTCCGTGGGAAGGAGAAAGGGGGATTTCATGGTTTCGAGGTCGGCTAACCTGACTGGCGCTCTTTCCCCTCTCCACCTGCTGGAGAAGGGGTCGGCGGTGGGCCGGGCTCGTATTCGCGCTGTTCCCAGACGTCGTATGCTGTGGCGATAGAGGAGGTCTGCGTGAGGATCGCGCCGATGGCGAGGATGTGGAACACCTTCAAACCGTTGAAGATCCACGTGTGCGCTTTGAGCGAGGGGACTGCCATCACGGCGCCGGTTATGAGCGCAAAGACGCAAATGCTGGCAGTGGCCGCGGCGATCCTCTTCAGGCGCGCCGGGCACGTGCTCTGGTTCAAGACAGCACGGTTGCGGAAAGCGAGGGCGAGCACCGCGATGCCGAGCACACCGTGCACATGGCCCTTGTACGGGATCGGATCAAACACGGCGACGAACAACGTCGCAAAGCAAAGCCAGACCATGCCGTAGAGCGCGTGCCAGGTTTTCATTCAAGCCTCCTTGAGAGTCAATGCCTAACCCCTTCTCGAACGCCGATGACCAACTCTTATTTTAAGAGATAATCTTTTCATAGACAACAGATGAAAAGACTCGGGACCGCGAATCTTCAAGAGGATCCGAACCTGAAATTGAAGATTGCCCGACGTTGTCGGCGTTGAAATCAGTACGACCTGGCCGCGCGGTCCGGAATCGCGCAATCGAGAATCAGCTTGATCGAATCGGGGCGCGTCCTCCCGTCCAAAAACGAGCGGAGCCGGCTTGCCGGAGGGCCAAAAAGGATCCGAACGAAGAGGATGACCCGGGGATCGTCAGCCTTCGCCTTCATGATCTCCGTCACACCGCGGCCTCAAAGATAATAGTAGAAGCCGACATTGACCTTGTGACAGTTTCTAAAATCCTGGGGCGTGCCTCGATCCAAATAACAATGCGGTACGTTCACCCGACGCCGGAGGATATGCGGCGGGCCGTCGACCGCCTGGCCGAAGTCCTGGATCCGACCCGTCAAAATTCGACACGGTTTCCGTCCGAAGCCTATAAGTCACTCTATTCGCTATATTAGCCTTCTGACATTCCGGATTGTGGATCCGAAGGCTGGGGGTTCAAGTCCCCTCACCCACCCCATTTCTTGTTTTCAGCGTAAAACGGTTCCCAATCTGTTATAGAGTCAGTAACTTACATAGGTTCAAACTGGTTGTGGAGGCCTAGCACCTCTGGAGCGACCTCTTGGAAGAGGGCGAGGCTTTTTTCGACCTGAATCCGAATTATTTTGTCTTTCAGGACGAGGTTCGAACCTAAAGTAGTGTTAAAGACTTTGTAAAAATCTCTTTAACCCGCGAACTCTTTTGTAAAATCTCACGCACGGCTTTCATATCTTCAACCGTCAAATTATCGCGCTTCTTCTCGCCTTCCACAAAGCGAATTGCTTTTCCGGCGGAAAAATAAACGCGGGTTTCTTTGGGCCTTTCTTCTTCCTCGGCTTTCAAAAAACAAAAAACCAACGCGCCCGTCTTGTCATAAAGAAACTCTTGATAATAACGCCTCACGCTGATTTCGGATTTTTCGACAATTTTAACGATTCGGTCAGGATAAGGATTCGGGTCTTTAATCGGGTCATAACCGCTATATTCATGAAAGAATTTGTAGCTGACTTTGTAAAAACCCACAGCAGGCCAGGAATGTTCGTACTTATTCACAATAAGCTCGTTGCAAACAAGTTCGCCGTAGTTTCCGTGTTCGCCGCCTTGTTCTATAAACTCAACTTTCTTGCCGACTTCATTGTAAAAACTTCTGATTTTCTCCACGGTTTTTTCAACTGTCTGCGCCTCTGCAACATTCACAAAACCTAAAAGCAAAAATACGAAAAATAGTTTCTTCATCAGCCTGATTTCTTAAGCTACAGATTCCGTCTCTCATGATAATTTAGCTGACGCCGTTTGGCAAGGTTTCAAACGTCGCGATCAGATCCATTCACTTGTACCTATAGCAAATAAAGGCCGAATTGACGTTAATGACCTCCCCTTCCCTCAAATAGGTCCGAACGAGCTTCGCAATCCCCTATTCTCTTTCTCTTAAGCCGGGACGGCCAACCGCAGTTGTTTCAGCCGATTATTCCAAATATTCTAATTTTTTATCCTCGGTTGCTCCCGAGGATAAGATTCAAAAAGCTTAAGCCGCCATTTTTTTTAACTCTGTATTAAAGGAGTTCGATCCTTCAAATATTTTCCGTCGTATAGCGCTCACATCAACTCGAGCTCCGAACAATTCCCGGCTCAAGTCGAGCCCCCAAAGACAACGGCGGATCAATTTCACGAGGCGGTCAATAATGGACTTGCATATTAAAAAAGTTGCTGACAAAATGGGCGGGAAACGGGGAGCGGGTCACGAGCCTTAATGGGCAGGGTACGGTTCACTCCGGATCCAAAGGTCGGAGGTTCGAGTCCTCTCTAGCGCGCTCCCTTTAATTCCATGGCTCCTTCTCCAATATCCTGAAAAAATATCCTGCCGATTCGAGTAATTTTATAGCCAACATCATGAGACGGGGAAAACCGGGATGGCATCCCCTTTCCAGGGGATGGAAGCGGGCTAAAAATCACCTCTTATTTCATTCTTACAGGTGATTTCTTTATTGCTCGTTTGTTCCACCATGGGGGAAGAAGGCGTATTGCTCTTTAGTTTTAAGAGCAAAAAAATGAAAGACGAACGCAAAACCAAGAAGGAGATGACCAAAGAACTTCGAGAATTGCGTCAAAGAATCGTTGAATTGGAGACCGTCAAAGCTCATAACGGACAGGCGGAGCAGGCCCTGCGGGAAAGCGAGGAAAAATACCGGACTTTGACAGACAATGTCAACGCGGGAGTATATCGGAATACGGCCGGGTCGAAAGGTAAATTCCTGGAAGCTAATCCCGCCATCATCAGGATGTTCGGGTATGGAAACAAAGAGGAATTCCTGGCTTTACGTGTGGCGGACCTCTATCAAAACCCGGACGATAGAAAAAAGTTTAATCAAAAAATGCTCCAGGAAGGTTTCGTCAGGAATGAAGAATTGCATTTGAAGAAAAAAGACGGGACTACCTTCATCGGTTCTGTCTCAGCCGTGGCTGTAAAAAATGAGCTCGGAAAAATTGAATATTATGACGGCATCATCGATGACATAACCGAGCGCAAGAAGGCTGAAGCGGCGTTGCGGGAGAGTGAAGAACGGTATAAAGCCTTGTTTGAATGCTCGCTCGATTGTGTGTATATCCACGATTTTGAAGGCACCTTTATCGATGCCAATGGCGCGGCCTTAACCTTGCTTGGCTATGAGAGAGAAGATATCCGGTCTCTCAATTTCAAAACTTTGCTGAGCGCGGACCAGATTCCTTTAGCTTTCCAGATGATTCAAGAACTCAAGAAGACGGGGCTGCAGAAAGTGCCGACGGAGTACAGGGTCAGGCGCAAGGATGGCGAATATGTGGATATTGAGACTCAAGCATCGGTCATCTATCGCACCGGAAAGCCCTACGCCGTCGAAGGAATCGCTCGAGATATCACCGAACGCCAGCGATCAGAAAAACTCAGGAATGCCATCTATAAAATCTCGGAGGCGGCAAGTTCTGCCATCAACCTTAATGAGCTTTTTCATTTCATCCATGGCATCGTCACGGAATTGATCCCGACAAAGAATTTTTACATTGCTCTCTATGATTCCGAAAATGGGATCCTGAGTTTTCCCTATTTCAGGGATGAATTTGATCAGCCTCCTGCGCCCAAGAAATTGGGCAAAGGGCTGACGGAATATGTGCTCCGCCAAGGAGAACCTCTGTTGAGCTCTCCCCGAAAATTTGAAGAACTCAAAACGAGGGGGGACGTTGAGTTGATCGGAACGCCGGCCATGGACTGGCTGGGTGTTCCCCTGAAAACAGACGATAAGACCATCGGGATCATGGTCGTTCAAAACTATGCAGAAAGCACGAGATTTGGGGAAGACCATAAGAACATCCTCATGTTTGTTTCATCCCAGGTGGCAATGGCCATCGAACGCAAAAAAGCGGAAGATCGGCTCAAAGCGTCTCTCGGAGAAAAAGAAGTTCTCCTTCGGGAGGTCCATCATCGGGTCTATAACAACATGCAGATCATCTCCAGCCTCCTCAACCTTCAAGCAAGTCAGATGAAGGATGAAAATGCCCTGAAGATGAGCAAAGAAAGCCAGAGTCGCATCCGCTCTATGGCCCTTATCCATGAAAAACTCTATAAGTCCCAAGATTTCTCACATATAAATTTCCCGGACTACATCCGAAGCTTTGCCACTCATCTATTTCAATTCAATCAAGTCAACCCGGTTTTGATTCAGCTAAAATTGGATCTGGAAGATGTGTTCCTGGATATTCAGACGGCTATCCCCTGCGGGCTCATTTTGAATGAATTGATTACAAATGCCCTAAAGTATGCTTTTCCTAAGAATAGCGGGGGAGAGATTACGGTTGAGTTGCATCCTGCGGGAGACCATGCATTCCAGATGGTTGTCAAGGACGATGGGGTGGGAATTCCCGAGGATATGGATATTCAGCACCCAAAATCCTTTGGCTTGCAGATTGTGAAAATGCTTGTCACTCAGCTGGAAGGGAATATGGAGGTTCAAAGAAAGGGCGGAACAATTTTTAAGATAGTCTTTAGGGAATTGAAATACAATTCCAGGTTTTGAAATTTAATAGGTGCGAACATACGCTATTTCAGGAAAACTTCGATAGTTGGGATTTCCGCATTAGATTCTCGAGCAGAAAGTCAAATCCCTCTTGTAAAGGAGCCGTTTTGAGGGCTGATTTTCGCTCCTTTATCGAGCCCCTATAGTGGTTGGGTCAATTCCAAGAAAACGGGCAAGCCAAAAAACTCCATTTTTGGCTGGACCAGATTTTGGGTGAGGCTCCCGTTACCCAAGCAGGAATCTTCGGGACGCCCATCGTCTGGGTCTTCAAGCGCCGGGAAAAGGCCCGCAAAGGCGAGACATTGTCCGAGCTCATCCTGGATTGGTATTTCGTCCCCATCTGCCACTATTGCAGGCCGGACGAGATCAAGACCTACCTGGAAGGCAAAGGCTTCGCCATCGAGAATTGTCTAGCCCGTTCCGGCCGCTTCAACAGCTCATCCAACTTCATCTTCAAGGCCCGCAAACCGGCCTGAAACGCCATTCGCAGGCGCGGACCGCTTCCGCCTCGACGTCAAGGCCGCTAGGAAACGATTCGAGAATTTGGACTATTGAGAAAGACGAGGATATGAAGGAAAATAAAAAGATGAAGATCGCGGGAAGGGTATTCGTCCTCTTTCTCGGACTCGCCGTCATGATACCGGGCGCGCTTTCGTCCATCGGACAGACGTCCCCGCCGGCCGCCCCCCAAAATCCTCATCATGACGTATCGGTGACGCTCAAACTCGTCCAAATTTACGTCACCGACAAGAAAGGGAATCCCGCGCCTGGCCTGACCGCGGCGGACTTCGAAATCACGGATGACGGCAAGCCGGTTTCCATCACGGATTTCGAATACCACGCCGCTGTGTTTCCCGGCGCCACGGACAACGCGCCGGCCCAGGCGACCGCTCCCGCGCCGGCCAAGCTCAACCGGAAATTCTTCCTTTGGTTCGATTTCGGGTTCAACGACCCGAGCGGCATAAAACGGGCGAAAGCGGCGGGCCTCCATTTCATGGACACCCAGATCCGGCCGGAAGATCAAGTCGCTCTGCTTTCATCCTCGAGTCTCAAGGGCATTTCCGTCCACGAATACCTGACGGGAGATCACAGCCGCGTGCGCCAGGCGGTCAACGCCCTCGACGTGAGACAAATCGCTGGCCGGTTATCCGAAATCGAACTCCTGACGAGCCGGGAACAGGAATGGGCCCGTTTCATAGATCCTTCGGGATTGCCCAGCGATATGGGCAATACTAAGGGTGGCGGCGATATAGAAGCGGTAAAAGAAATAATCGGTAAAGAAGGCGCCATTGCTCAAGACGTCTATCGCCAAATGTCTCTTCAGTTCCTTAAGGATTTCAGGGCGCTGGCCAAGGCGTTTCGTTATATTCCCGGCGCAAAATCGTTGATCTTATTCTCCGGCGGGATCGCTCAATCCCTGTTATTCGGAACGAAAATGGGCCCGACGTTCGACCCCTATGGGACAATAGAGGACCAAGCTAGATTTAATCAATCCGTCATCTCGCGATACGGCGATCGAGATTGCCAGAACGAATTTCAAGAGCTGGTCAAGGAGCTCAGGGCTTCCAACACCTTCATATATCCCATCAACGAAATTCAGCGGCGGGGCGCCGAGCATGATCCGGCCTCAAGGGATCTCCAAGGCGACGGATTCCTCCGGAATCTGGCCTCGGAAACAAAGGGCCAATACTTCCATAACACCCAGGATTCCAGCAAGGCCGTCGAGGACATCCAGAAACTCACGGCCTCGTATTATGTCCTCGGCTACCGGGTCAGCGAAAATTGGGACGGCCGGTACCATACGGTCAAGGTCGCGGTCAATCGGAAAAATCTCCAGTGCTGGGGCACGTCCGGGTATTTCAATCCCGTCCCATTTTCCCAATATACTGTCGGAGAAAAGCGTCTTCATCTCATCGACCTGGCCTTGAGCGATGCTCCCTTGATCCAAGGCATTATGGACATGCCGATCAAGGCTATCCCCGTCCGTGGCGAAAACGGATTGAAACTCGCTGTTTTGGGGCGGCTCCCGCGCGATCCTGGCAGGCCTCTATTCGGACCAAAGACTGAGGCGTTCGTCCTCCTCCTTGACGAGCGAAAGGGCGTCAAGGAAATCAAGCGGGCTGATCTTGTCCTCACCCCGAGGGACGGCGACCGGATCATTCTCAGCGGAATCTTCCCTATTCTGCCGGGCCGCTACACCTGCCGCTTAATCGTGCGCGATCTCGATTCCGGGCAATGCGCGCGAGCTACGGTCGACGTGAATGCTCCGGCCCCGGCGTTCGACGGCTTGAACGCGGCGCCGCCGCTCTGGCTGACGGCGGACACCGGGGCGAGCTGGAAAGACCTGTTCTCGAAGGATGTCTTGACCTCCTTCTATCCGTTCGAGCGGACGGCCTATCTCCCCTTATGGGACGACGTGGGCACGGAGACGACGAAAGTCTATGCCGTTCTGCCGATTTCATTTTTCGGGGTCGACCGGCCGGAGCTCTCTCTGGCTGCCCGACTCGTCGAAACGGCGACGGGAAAGGGCCGGTCCCTTCCCCTGGTCGTCCTTAAAAAGACGGAAGATGAACACAGCGAGACTTATTTCCTGGCATTGACGACCGGACCGCTGCCCCCGGGCGCCTATTCGCTCTATCTCTTCGTCCAGGACAAGACCGGATTCAAAAAAGCCTTCATATCGACTTACCAGACGCGCTGAAATCTTTTCAGAGCGAACGGCGGTCGGTGAGGCGCAGCCGGCGGTCGGCCACGGCGTAGGTGTCAAGAACTTGAAACCTGAGGGCCGGAGCTCCATGGGGTAGATTGTAGGTCCGGACAACCGAGAAAGCGGCCAAACGTGGCTGGGCCCCTCCCCTTACTAACCTGTCCCTTTTTAAATCGGTCCAAACGAGCTTCGCAATATTCTCTGAGTTTTCGCCAGAAAGATCAAATTATCGCTGGACCATTTTTCAGGGATAAAGTCCCACCATGGTCCCAAATATTCTCGGGACTCCAATAAAAAAGATAATTCACCTGCCACCTCCTCGTTTCTTCGCCAATTCTCTACACGGGCAAAAAGCCGGTCTTTATCTCAATCCTCAATTTTCAAAGGAGCGGCCGAATACTTGTCTCGATGCTGCCCACACCGGATAGCGCCTTCTTTAACAATCCAAGAGCGGATACCGCGATGCCTTCAAATTGGAAATCCACCCAGGTGACCTGCTTCACTTCAAGGAAAGGATTAGGGATTGGCAATTGAGTTGCCGGATCTATTGTGACTCCGGAAACTGAAGCGCCTTTGCCAAATGTAGCCCCAGGACCCCAAATAGCTTGGCCTCCTTGTCCCTTTACAGTGGTCTCTTTGTATTCAACTCTAGTCTGTTTTATTAGATCCCTATGCTTGTTTTCGATAGTGACCTGATTAAATTGCGCAATCCATTCCTGGCCGGCTCGAAAGGGCTGAACTTATTCAAGAAGGGTTACCACGGCAGGAGCTGCCTGGCGCAGTCCAGGAAACCACTGATCCATTTTTTTGTCAAATGTCGCTTTATCGGGAAGAATGGGGAAGTAAAAGCGATCTTGCAATGAATAAGTCGGGCAAAACCGCGCACGAATGTCGCATGCAATATAATCAAGAACTGAACGGAGATTCTCAAGAGCGTTCTTCATATCTATGCGCATCGCCGGATCGATCGCTTGGGCAAGAAGAGACTTGTTGTACCCTTCTTCAATATGCGCGACCTGAAGATTGACCTTCTCAAGAATCGCTCGGATATCTCCTTGTCGAGAACTCATTATGGCTCCTTTCTTGGCTCGAACAGCCCCCTCAGTAATATTGTACTTACCTTAGTATATATGTTCTAGGTGTCGATACCGCAGTGGCTAACGGTCGAAAAACCGTGGGCTTTGAAAGCTCCCCGCTAGTTGTTCCGATGCTAATCCGTTTGCGTCTCCAAGAGTCCAATACTTGAATATAATTATTTACGATATTTAGGGGGCGACTAATATTGCGGACACAGGATTTGACGGAAGGAAAACGCCGACCATCCGGTTTCGCTGGCGAATATCCCGATTCCTTTTGCCCCCAAATGCTCCCGCTGACCGAGATTTCGCAGCGGTCAATAATGAGCTTGCATAGTCAATAAATTGCTGACAAACTGGGCGGGAAACGGGGTGCGGGTCAAGTCCCCCTACATCAAGCGAATAGCAATAGCTGCTATTAAAACTACGAATAAAGCGACAATTAAGCTCCCCAGATATTTTAGGATTCCGCTCTTGCTCTTCCTAAACAGAAAAATGAACAACGCCCATGTACAAAAAACAATTAA
>Ga0315275_10003917_pt1 | contig 13838 bp, 9 predicted proteins | sample YL17G03_0_MG_FD_205557 | JGI IMG/M metagenome (GOLD analysis project Ga0315275, IMG submission 205557) | Sediment microbial communities from Yellowstone Lake, YNP, Wyoming, USA - YL17G03_0 | ecosystem: Environmental > Aquatic > Freshwater > Lake > Sediment | place: USA: Wyoming | collected... | reverse complement strand
ACATGGTAAAATCTCTGCGTTCTCTGCGGTGAAAACTTTTTGTGGGATTTTATGACGACTGGCTATACTGAAACAGTAAATAAGCTTATCGAGGAGTTGGCTCACCTTCCGGGCATTGGCTCGAAGACCGCCGAACGGCTGGCCTTCCATATCCTCAAATCCAAACCCGCCGATGCCCTCGCCCTCGCCCATGCCATTAGCGACGTCAAAACCAAAATCAAACAGTGCAAAATCTGCTATAACTTCGCCGAAACCGATACCTGCCCAATTTGCTCCGATACCCGTCGAGATAAAAGCCGAATCTGCGTCGTCGAACAGCCCAAAGACGTCATCGTCCTCGAAAAAACAGGCCAGTGCAAATGGGTTTACCACGTCCTCGGAGGCCACATCGCGCCCTTAGATGGCATTGAGCCGGCTGACCTCACTATCGACAAACTCGTAGAGCGCGTCAAAGCAGGGGGCATAGAGGAAATTATTATGGCGACCAATCCCAATATGGTTGGCGACGGCACATCGCTTTACATCAGCTCGCTCCTCAAAGGCACAGGCGTCAAAATCACCCGTCTCGCCCGCGGCCTCGCTACCGGCTCAACTCTCGAATACGCCAACTCCCGTATGCTCTCCGATGCCATCTCCGCCAGACAACCGTTAGAGTAACCTTTACTCTGAAAAATTAGAAATGAAATCAAAACATACCATAAAAAATCACGCCAGATTCAAAGGTGATTTTAAGAAAGACGTTAAGGGAGAAATCGATGGAAGGGATCTGGCGGAGTTTATAGCAGAGCAACTTCGGCAAAAAAACCATGTAGTTCGTTCGGTAGAAAATGATGAAATCTGGTTCACCGTGAACGTTACCTCCGGTTCAATCGAATATCCCCTGATGGTTTGTCGTAGTATTGAAAACGATGATTATTGGGAAATTAGCTGTCCGCGCACATTGGGATTCTTTGCTCGACTTTTGGGTAAATCAGAAAATACAGAACTTCAAAATCTTATAGATGCATTAGACGGGATATTGCAAGGCGAGAAGACAGTTACAGATATTAAGTGGTATAGTGATTACTTGGAGCTTTCCGACGATTATATTCAGAAACCTGGCGAAAAGCGTTTAAGCGTTGTCGGCAAATACTTACAAAAGCTGTTTCTGCCCTTATGTTTGACCGGGTGGGTTCTGGCCCTTATTGGAGGCATCTTACACGGCAAAGAAAGCATATTGCTTCGCGTGGGGGTAGCAATGTTTTTGCTCCCGATAGTGGCATATTTTGGTTTCATTGCAATCAGCGGATTGTGGGGGCTGGTTGACGATATAAAGGAGAGTTTCCAAAAGAAGAAAAAGAAAAAATGGGGCAGATGGTTTGTTGCCCTGTTTTTTGTATCTTTGTTTCTTGCACCGTTTCTGGGTTTTTTCACAGGGCTTCTCAGGAATCCGGCAATTGAGAGGGCTATGCCGACAATTGAAACGTTTATGTTCAGAGCGATGATTTTGATATTTTTTGGTCTTATGGTTTTCGTTTTTGGCGCTCAATTGGTCCGGTCGGTTTCGAGGATTTTTATTCCTCGTTACAGGAAAAAACGAAGACGAAAAGAACCACTTTTTCTCATTGGCTCGTTCCTTGTTTTAGTTGGTTTTACTGGGTTTTTAAGTGGTTTTTTTTCGGCATTTGGCTTGCTCTCGTGGATTCCGGGAAATATCAAATTTCCATTAGCAGATGTAAAAGGCATCGATATTAACAGGGATGGGAAGCTATTTGTGGCCTCCGGATTTTACAGCAGAATTCAAATGTATAATCCTCAAGGGGAATTCGTGCGAGGATGGTTCCTTACTCATATAGGTGGTGGAGCCATCAAGATAAGAATAAATGATAATAATGAAGTAGAAGTTGCCGGATTACGTGGCGATGCAGTAGAGGTGTTTGATGAGAGCGGAAGATTACTTAAATACAAGAAGTATGATGACGTGGATTTTTGGGATTCTTTTGTCCAAAAAGGTAATCACTTGTTAGATAAATCAACCGGATGCCGTTATGATGTTGAAGGATGGGTTTACCCAAAAATCATTCAAACATGCCCGGATGGGAAAAAAGTCATTTGTAAAAACGCCTTTTATCTGTTCCCATTGCAGGGACCTTTTCAAGCTATTGTAACAGCCATGGTCGGTATGTATTTAATGGGTCTCGCAGAGAAAAAGAAAAAACGGTCTCAGACGATTGGAATCAGAACCATGTAGGGCGTGGTTTGCCCCATTGTCCTTGCGAGGTTTACCTGCCTCCGGCGGATTCAATATTGGTTATTGAACATTGGATATTGGACATTTATCTGTCCTTTCTTCTTTCGGCCGGTGTTTCCATCTCCTGTGCAGCCACCAGTATTGGCTCGGGTCTTCGCGGACAAATGTTTCAATCGCTTTCGTGTATTCAGCCGTAATCCACAGCAGGGGGTCATCTTTATCCGCCCATTCCTCCGGCGTAATTATCCGCGTAACCGCTATCTCGAAGAAAAATCGGTCGTCTATCCTTCTGGCGTAGCCGACAACAATCGGGATATTGTTCGTAAGCGCAAGCAGCCCGATGCTTTTGTAGGTGCTCGCCTTTCTCCCGAAAAAGTCAACGAAGATTCCCTTGTCGCCCGCGTCCTGGTCCGCGATAAAGCACAGTGTCGCCCCCGATGACGCCACCTTGTCGAACATTTCCGCCGCGCCTTTTTTGTCGATGATTTTTTGTCCCGCACGCTCTCGCACCCCATACAGGTATCTGCTTATGAACGGGTTATCCAATGGCCGGGCGATGCTGTAAACATTGAACCCGAAAAGACCCATCATATATCCGACGATTTCAAAATTCCCATAATGTGCCCCGACGAAAATCAGCCCCTTCCCCTCTTTGCTCAGCCACTTGGCACGCTCGGTGTTTTTGAATCGCGAATACTGCCGCCAGTTATCTTTCTTAACGAGCCGAGGCGTAAAAATAACATCCACCGCCAGCATTACTAATTGCTCACAGCTTTTGCGTCCCGTCGCCTCATACCATTGCTCGTCCTTATCGGGATAGCTCGCGCGAAGATTATCTAATGCCCGTTGTCTCCCCCGGCCGTAGTACTTCCACAGCAATCGACCAAGAAACCGGGCGAATCTCAGGTTTGCTTCAACGCTGGATAATTGCAGTATGCCGACTAATACTCGCAGGCCCGCATACCCCAGCCAGTCGAGAATGGCATTGCGTTCCTTCCTGGGCTTCTTTCTCTTGACGAATAACGGACTTGTCATAAATCAAAAATGTTTAGCCCCCGAATTTATTCGGGGGTTATCTCACATCACGTCAAGCCGCCGCAGCGTCGCCTTGGCCCATCGCATACTCCGCATCTGCGCCGCCAACAGCAGCAGCACTACCAGCACCCAGTAAACGCTGAATCGTAAAATCATAGATACGTATGCAAGTTTGGTTTTGTCTGCCTGGCACGCGGCCATCATCTCCGATGGCGTGAACATCGCGCCCGCGAATACCGGCGCAAACAGTAATTGCCACGGCAGCAGCAATACGACGAACAACAGCGACAAAAAGAACGCCCTCGCGATATGGTTGATTCCGCCCAATCGCCCAATCAGCGACACTTTCAGCGCAAACAGTATCGTCAGGCAATAAAGCAGTGAGCAGGGTATAAGGATAAAGTCCAGGAACCGCACGATTGCCGCTATGTGCTTTGCCCGCAACCGCAGCGAAATCGTCAACTCCACCGGCGCCGGCTTATTCGGTTCCGCTCCCACTTGCAGCGATTGCTGCATATTCGGCTCAACAGCCACAGCATTGCTGTCCGCTGCGATTTGTTGGGCGGCCTCCTTAATCTTGTCCGCCACCGTCAGCGACTCTGCCGCCAAACCCCCGGCAGGCGGGCCAAGCACCACATTATCACTCTTGACTAAGTGAAAATTCATAACTAAGAACGAACCCTGCACAATTAGCAGACCCAGCAGAATGATTAAAAACAGAAGGTTCTTCCAGAACTTTATTGCGCTTACCGCTTCGAGGCAATCTGTGGTGTCGACCAGATTGCTCATTCTTGGCTGTTCCTGACCCATTTGGATTCTCCTGTCCTTGGATTCCGGTTCTTTTTCAAATTCAAAGTCCATAACACACGCTTGTTTAGGCAGTTAATTATATTTTTACCCTTCGTATGTAACTGCTATTATGCCCCCGCCCATCCGCCAATTCAAGTTATTTATTGCGGGTCGCCCGTGGCAGTGTTATGTGCCGCCACGCTTACTTCTGCTTCTCAATCGCCTCCAGTTGTCGTCGGATATCCTCCGCCATATTTTTGGCCCCCTTGGTCCTCGCTATCTCAAGACCATGCCGATAATGCGTCGTTGCCTCTTCAACTTTGCCCTGCTTGGCCAGTATATTGGCGAGCAGGTAATGCACCAACGCGGAATTATCATTGACTTCAAGCGACTTCTTATATTGTTCGGCGGCGTCCCCCAGCCGGCCCTTCGCCGTGAATATCAACGCTTTGCAGTAATAAGCGTCCGAATAAGCCATCGGGTGAATTTTCTTTAAGTAAGCTGCAAGCTCGAGTTGCCGGTCAAGATGAAATAACGCCTCATCGAGTTTCCCCTGCCTGTAGAGCGAACCGCCGAGTTCGCCGTGTGCCAGCCACGAATCAGGGTTTTTCTCCAGCGTATCAGCCCACAGCGTATCCGAATCCTTATATATCCCGCATTGCCGCCACGTCAATGTTCCCAGCGTCAGCAGTAAAACGCCCGCTGCCGAGGCGATTACTAATTTGGCATTTCCTCCCGACCTGCGATAAACCGCTGCTGCGATTCCAGCGGCAAGGACAATCGGCCCGATACACGCGGCATACTGATAGTGGTCCGCCACGAAGGAATAGACAAACGTATAAAGCGGGAAGAAACCAAGCATCGGAAACAACGTCAGGACAAAAAACAGTAACGCCGTCAATGGAGCCCGGCCCATTCGTTTTCGCAACAGCCACGCGCATAAAATCGCTATAACAAAAGCGACGGGCCAGGCGTATTGCCAAATGTTAGTTGCGTCAATGTTCCAGCGGGGATAGCTGAACATAAGATTCGCGGGCCAGAACAGCTTCCACAAATAAAACCATAAGGCCCTGCCCGCAAGCAGCGTTTTTTCCACCGGGCTCAAACCAAAATTAACAAAACCTGTGCCCTGATGATTCCTCTCCCACCACATCACCAAAAGCCCTATGCCAATCGCCATAGCGATATAAGGCACAATTTGCAGCCATCTCTTCGCGGTAACAGGCGAACCTTTTAGCCATAATATCAAAACAAGCACAGCGGGCAGCGTACACGCCGTCGCCTTGCTGAAAAGAGCCAAAGCGCAAAACAACAGAGACCCGGCATACGGCAAAATCGCCTTGCGGCCCGATTTGCTGCCGAAGACAAATTCCACCCAGCACAAAACCGACAACAGCGAAAAGAACAGCATCAAAACGTTCTTTCGCTCGGTTATCCACGCCACCGATTCGACATTCACGGGGTGCAGTGCAAAAATCACCGAGGCCAGCCACGCCCCCGGCGCCCCCAATCGCCGAAGAACCAGCCACAATAGAAGGGCGTTAATACTGTGAATCGCCACGTTTACCACATGATAGCCCGCCGGGTTAAGTCCCCACAACTGATACTCAGCCCTGAATGTTGTGTAGACAAGCGGGAAGTATTGCGATGGGGCATCCGTTGAAAACCATATTCGGTAAAGCCCGTCGGGAGCCGTCAGCAGCGGATTGGCGGTAACATAGCGGTTGTCGTCCCAGACAAAGCCGCCTTGTATCGCCGGCATATACGCCGTGAAACAGCCGACAACGATAGCAATTGCCCCTCCCGGCAGGACCAGTTTTCTTCCCGTCTTGTCATCTACCCGTTTCATATCGCCATACTATATCAAACCCGGCCGTCCCTGTTTAGTCCCTTCTCGCTCTCGCTGCCTGCAAGGCGTTTGTTTTACGATTGCCTTGTCGAATTTACCCCCGCCTCCATCCTGCTCAAATGTCTGCTTTTTTATGCAAATAGCATCTTAACTTCCCGGGGACTTATTGCTTAATTGTCCCCAAGGTGTTCCTGCAAAGGGACATCGAGGGGTCCCGCTTTGGGTGTGGCCGGGCCCCTCTTTTTTTCGCCTTCTCCCGCAACTCAACACTTAAAACTAAAAACTCAAAACATTTCCCGTACCCCGCCACAACAACGGCGGGTAAACTTCGTGGCAAAAAATCAGCAATCAATCGACTGCCTTGAAGGCGGCTTTGGCCGCTTCAATTGTCTTCGCGATATCTCTTTTCGAATGTGCCAGCGAAACGAACATCGCCTCATACGCGCTTGGGGCGATATATATGCCTCTCGCGAGCATCTGGGCGAAGAACTTCTTGAACTGATGGATATCAGTTGACTGGACGTCCTCAAAATTCTGCACGGGCCTGTCTGTAAAAAAGCAGCTTAATATCGACCCGACGCGATTGATAACGACAGGAACGCCCGCACTTGCGGCTGCATCTTTCAATCCCTCAGCTAACATCTCGGCTTTCGCCTCAAGTTTGTCGTAGCAATCGCCCTTAGCCAATATATCGAGCGTTGCGATTGCGGCCGCGGTGGCAATCGGGTTTCCGCTAAGCGTCCCCGCCTGATAAACCGGCCCCACCGGCGCAAGCATATCTAAAATAGCCGCCTGTCCGCCAACCGCCGCCAGAGGCAATCCGCCCCCTATGATTTTGCCAAGACAGGTAATGTCCGCCTTCACCCCGTAAAGCTCCTGTGCTCCTCCGCGGGCGATGCGAAAACCCGTGATTACCTCGTCGAAAATCAAAACCGCCTGCTCCGCGTCGCACAAGGCCCGCAGCATTTGCAGATACCCCTCCGCCGCCGGCACAACTCCCATATTCGCAGCCACCGGCTCAACAAGCACCGCCGCGATTTGCCCCCTGTGAATCAGGAAACAATTCTTAACCGCCTCAATATCATTATATGGTATGACTATGGTAAGGTCCGCTATGGCAGGGGGGATACCTGCGCTTGATGGCGACGCGTGTTCAGCCGCACCAGACCCCGCCGCGACTAACAGCGAATCGCTGTGCCCGTGATAGCAGCCCGCCATTTTGATAATCAAATCTTTCCGCTTATAGCCCCTCGCTAACCGAATCGCCGTCATCACCGCCTCGGTCCCGCTGCTGACCAAACGCAATTTTTCAATCGACGCAAACGCATCACGTATCTTTTTCGCCAATTCGGTTTCCGCCAGCGTTGGCGCACCGTAACTCGTTCCTTTCCTCGCTGCTTTATTAATCGCCCTCACAACCGCCGGATGAGCGTGTCCTAAAATCATCGGCCCCCATGACCCGACGTAGTCAATATAGGCGTTCCCGTCGATATCGTAAATCTTCGCCCCTTTTGCCCTGGCGATAAACAATGGTCTCAGTCCCACGCCGCCGAATGCCCGAACAGGCGAGTTCACGCCTCCCGGCAGATACCTTCTCGCCTCCGAGAATGCCTCCTCCGACTTCGGATGTTCCAGTTTGCCTTTTGTTTTCTTCATTCCTGAAATCCTAATCTGCCGACCACATATCGTCAATCGTTAATCCCATATTTGTAACAGCCCTATGCCCATTATTCGCCATTTGTATTTCTCTGGTCAATATCACCGCCTTTTTTCGTACGGGTGTTAAGGTTTGACAATATATCGACGGACTTGCTATATTTATATCTTGTATTAGCTCTGGCGTCCGTAGATAGCTGGATAGAGCGACGGATTTTTAATTCGTCAACGTGTTTTGTAAGTGTTTGTCAATAAGACATTAATGATTGTCAAAAAATAACTTATGATGCTGGCCGCGGCTCGGCTGAGGCATATTGCGGGAACGAGATGGGGGACAAAAAGGTATATGAGTATGGGACGACTGGATGAGATGAAAGTTGGGCAATTGGCGGCCTCGGCTTAGACCGATAATTTTCGCCAGCCCCATGGGGCTGGTATGTTGAGGACTATGACCAGATGAAGGACTTATCACAGAATGTGCGAAAGATTCTTGACACTACTGCCGTCACGTGCCGACAATCTCCGTTCCGCTAAACTTCTTCTTTTGTGGTGCGGACCTTGTACGTTGGTATAACAGCTGGCGAAAGATATCTTACGTTATCCTGCCAATGTTTGTTTTTCTGGAAGCATAGTACTCCCAATGAGCGTCAGATCGCTTTCCATCTAACCTGCCGGTCCGCCGTGTCAATTACCTTAGCGTTGAATGGGCAATCCTCTTGTTCTGCAGCAAGTCAAGCAAGCCACCGAACGGTTCTGTGCTCAGCTCTTTGTTAATCTCAAGAAATGGCCATACAGTTGTAGTTGTATCAACCAATGATGAGTCAATGCCTTCCATAATGACACTACGAGTACTCGTATCTAATGTACTACTCATAAGGTTGTAAGGATTCTCGTACGGATCAAGATCTTCAAAGCCCAGGACATGACCCATTTCATGCATTACAACCGTCAGAAGATCCATATCACCGAAAGCAACGCTTGAGGCGGGAGCAAGCAACTGACTTGTAAGGCCTCTGTTGAATTCAACATCATCAGACGGCGTCGCGTCGATGAACCAGCCGTTGCCCGCGGCATCAATATCGATGAGGATCGTCGCGCCGAACGTCTCGCCGAGCATGCCCTCCGGCAGATCAGCGGCAACGACTGCAATGCCGTCAAGGGCCGCCACTTCTGTTACGCCAAGGGCAAGAGTCCATCTATTGACCGCCTCATTCACAATCGGCATAAGGGCATCGGCTGAGAGAGCTACTCCCGACTTGACTCCCTGGGCCGGCGCGGATGCGAGCAGGAAGGCAGTACTCGTGAGTGTCGGATCATCGCTCTTGAACGTCACCGTGTCGAAGGACGTAATGCCGCTCCTGCTGAACAGTCCAAAACTGCCATCCGTCACCAGGGCGTTGTATGATTTGCTGAGCACCAACTGGTTGTTCAGCAGTACGCTGACCGTTGTCCCCTTCAGGTTTACGCCGAGGGTGTAATCCGACCCTGCAACAAGGGTCGCGTTGCTGTAGACCGCGTCGGTGAACCAGCCTTTCGGCGTGCGATGCCCGAGCGTGATCTTGCCGGCCGATATGGTCACATACTTGAAGTCCTCTGCCCCGTAGAGGTCGTAGACAAACCCGCCTTCTCCAGTCGTCCTGAATGTGGCTGAGAAGTCAATGAGGGATGCAGAAGTCACATTTGCTGCCGTCAGGTCAATTGCCGGTGTCACTCCTGCCGTGCCCGCATACCGCCCGGCCGCCAGGCTCCAGGTGCCGCTGAGGGGCGTCTGGAAGAGAATTCGTCGTGCCGGAAGAGAAATCAACGATCTTGTTGACGGTCATGACCGGAGCCACCCTTTGTACCGTTACGTTGTCGATCTTCGCTTTACCATTGTTCGCTCCCAGTCCTACCATGCCGTCCTTCAGCCCGTGAGTGATGCCGTACACGTCTGTACGTCGTCAGCCTAAATGAGACAGTAAAGAGGTCTATTTGGGTTGACGACGTACACCGCCGATAACAACATCCTTGGCTCAAGCTTTTCGAAAAACAAAGGCATTAGCCGACGATAAACCAGCTAATGAATTGTTGTGTGGTTTTTTGTTTAAAAGTTTACCCTCGACTTGAAAATCCGATGCAGATCCATAAATACTCCTCCCATACCCAGATTCAACCGCCTCGCCGCAGATGCGGCCTGAAAAAGCTTTAATTAACTCTCACTAAACGATCAAGAGGCTGTCAAAACCAAGCAAAAAGCCCAATAATATCAAGGAAAATCCCCCAAAAATATAATGGGTCAGTTATGGGTGGGTAATCTTTCAAGGCTGGTCAAACTTCACAGGGTTCCCAAAAGCCTGTTTTTCATCGCTTCAGTGCGGTTTTTTCCAAGAAACGCAGAACCTTTCAGAGTTGAGACAGCAATAGTACATTTTTTTCAAAAAAATACTTTTCCTCTTACTTCCTAACAATGCTATAGTTCATCCCAACCTTGCCCACTCCACCTATAACTGACCCATTACAGAAATTTGATGATTTTGGTTGCAATTTAACTTAACTATTGCTATAAGAAAGGTTTAATAAAAGTAAGACTGGAGGCCACTTAAATATGAGAACAGTTAGAACTTTTTTGTCTTTTCTTGCTGTCAACCTTTTGATATCTGTAGTTCCCGCACAAGCGAGCTCAAACAAAGAGATTGCCGCAATTACGATTCCAAGCGCTGACGTGACCATGTCTTTCGTACAGCCGGGAATAATTGCGAAAATACTCGTCAAAGAGGGAGATAAGGTAAACGCAAAACAACTGCTCATCCAGCAGGACACAGAAGCCGCCGAAGCAAGTCTTGCCCAAAAAAAAGTAGATCTTAAAAGATTAGAGTTGATAGCAAGCCGTGGTTCAGCGACGGATCTGGAAGTTGAACACGCAAGATTAGATGTAACGATAGCACAAATATACCTTGACGATCTGTGCCTAAAAAGCCCAATAGAAGGGACAATAGACAAAATTGATGTTGAAGTTAGCGAAGCTGTTAAAGGCGTTGATAATGTAGTTAGAGTAGTAAAGACCGATCCGCTTTGGATTGATGTCCCCCTGCCTTTGGCCGAGAGCAGAACGCTAAAGACGGGACAAAAGGTAGAAGTTAAGTTTTTAGATTATGAGAAGAAATCTTCGGAAGGAACTGTTATTTATATTTCGACTGCCGCTGATGCCGCCAGCTCTACCTTGAGGGTTCGTATCGAAGTTCCCAACAAATCAAATCGTCCGTCTGGAGAGCATGTGCGAGTTGTCTTTTCGAATTTAGAAAAAACGTAACAGTTAAAACAATTGATGGAGAAAGCATTGAATACTAAAAACTATACAAAGAAATACGCATTTTTAAGTATTCCTGCTAATCTGCAAATATATTTCATGCAACTATTACTTCTTTTGCTACTAATCCAAATATCGGGATGCGTTTCTGAAAAAGTAGATGATCAAGGTATTATTACTTCTTACCAGAAGACCGTGGTTGATAAAAGTCCTCAACCGCGCGACAGCAATGAGGGTTTAGGGTCTCTTCGTCCAAGCCCTGAGCCAGGTCTGCTTAAACTGGAAGTTACCAAGGACGAAACTACAGGCAAAAACATTGTCAATCTTACCATCGACGATGCTGTAAAAAGAGCACTTGTCAGCAGCCCAGAGATTAGCGTAGTAAGTTATGATCCGTCAATTGCTAAGGAGGATATAACCAAAGCTGTTTCTGATTTTGATCCCGCTCTTTTTGGGCGACTCAATTATGAAAAAGAGGATAATCCATCCGATAGTATTTTTCAGGGGGGGCAATCCACTTCGCGTGTGTGGGAAACAGGTATAAAACAAAAAGGTATTACCGGTGCAGAGTGGTCTCTTGCTTATGCCTTAACACGTAACTGGGATGATTTGACTACCAGGATTCTTTCCACCAGATATGAACCGATACTTTCTTTTCAGGTAAAACAGCCGTTATTGCGTGATGGATGGCAGGAAGTTAACCTTGATAGAGTAAAAATTTCAAAGTTGAACTACAGAGTAGCACTTGCTGCCTTTCGCCAAAAAACAGAGGCTGTTTCAGCTGAAGTTATTTCATTATACTGGTTACTTGCGCAGGCACGTCGTGATCGAGAAATTCAACAACAGCTACTAAAAAAGAGCCTTGAAACATTAACAAAGGTTAAAGACAGGGAAAATATTGATTCTACTACCGTACAAATTAAGCAAGCCGAAACTGCCGCCAAGTCCCGCGAGGCTATATTATTTCAAGCAGAAAAACAAGTTGTTGATGTGCAGGATGCTTTGGTGAGACTATTATCTGATAGCCAAGTGAATTTGCTTAATGATTTCGAAATCGTTCCCATCACTGTTCCTGAGATGACAGAAACAAGATTTGAGCAATCGGAAGCTTTGAGATTGGCTCTGTCAAATAACCCAGAAATTCAACAGGCACGGCTTGCAGTTGAAGTAGCCCAGATTAATGTTGATGTTGCAAAATGGCAGAAAATGCCAAAGCTGGATCTGGTTGCATCTTCAAGAATGTCGGGGCTGTCCCAAGGCAGGGGAGATGCACAAGAACAACTTAATGACGGCGATTTTGTCAGCTATGCTCTTGGCATAACTTTTGAAATTCCACTCGGCAACCGTCAACGTGAAGCAGAATTTCGTAAACGAGGATTGGAACGTCGGAAGGCTACTTCAATATTGCAGAATACATCAGATTTAGTGGCAGCACAAGTCAAAGAAAGGATAAGGCTCGTCGAGACCTCTTATGCAGAAATACAAGTCCAAAAGGATGCTGTTAAGGCGGCAACTATATATTTACAGGCACTTGAAGACAGTGAGGTAATAAGAGAAAAATTGACACCTGAGTTTCTTTTGGTCAAACTTCAAGCCCAGGAATCCTTGGCAAATTCCCAGCGGTCTGAAATAAAAGCTATCACCGATTATAACACTTCATTTATAAGATTAGCTCAGGCTATGGGGACAGTGTTGGATATGCGATATGTGCGGAAAGCGTTGCCGGTGGGTTCAAAATAAGATAAAAAAAACAGGAGTCAAAAGAAGTAAAAGGCAAATAAAAGCAGAAGCTTACAATCGCAGGAAATTGCTCAAACAGTGTGGCAATTACTCGAAGCCTGCGAAGCCAAGCATTTCGTCAAGCCAGTGATCTGTTTTTAGTACGGATTTTCTCTGACCAATCGCTAATCTTTTCGCTCGGAGCTGTGCCAGATTGAATAAACTGCACGCAAGAGCAGTCCAGATTTTCGGATGAAGCGAATCGTGACGCTTTCTTAAAATCTCCGCGGCATATCTTGCATAGCGGCTCACGTATTCATCTTCCAGGCTTAAAATGGCTTGTGCACTTCCCGGGTCTCCCTGTCTGGCACCTCGACCAAACAACTGCCGGTCGATTCGGGCAGATTCATTAAGTTCGGTAGCCAGCACATGAAGTCCACCCATCTCGGCAACACCACGACCCAACTTTATGTCTGTGCCGCGGCCAGCCATATTTGTTGCTACTGTTATTTTCCCCACTTGACCGGCTCCAGCTACAATTTCAGCTTCCTGGCGATGGTAAAGTGCGTTGAGAACCTTATGTTCCAGATTACTCGACCTCAGAAGTTGACTCAGATGTTCGCTGGCCTTAATGCTTCTTGTGCCTATCAGGACAGGTCTGCCAGTCCTGTTTATGCTGCGAATTGCTTCTAGAATAACCTCCCACTTCCCTGCCTCAGTCGACAACACTTCGGTCGGCATAATTTTTCTGATACAGGGCTTGTTAGTTGGTATTGTGACAACCGGCAAATGATATATCTGCCAGGATTCGTTACTTGCTTCTTTAGCTGTTCCAGTCATGCCTGCCAGATGTTTGTACATTCTAAAAAAACGCTGAAAGCTTATCCGTGCCAACGTGTCTTTGGAAGGATTGATATGCAATTTTTCTTTAGCCTCTATTGCCTGATGTAATTCGTCACGCCATGTTCGATCCGGCATAAGACGGCCGGTGAATTCATCTACAATGACAACTTTACCATCATCAATAACATAATGCTTGTTACGAACGTAGAATTCTTTTGCAGTCAATGCCTGCAAAGCTACTTCTTCGCTTCGTCGTGCGGCATGCCAAAATCCTCCCATTACCTTTGATAATTCATTGAGCTTATCTCGGCCATCTGTGGTAAGTTCAATTTCACGGTACCGGGGGTCAACTGTGTAATGAATGCCTGAACACATAACAGATGCGATTTCTGCTGCCTGCAGGAAAATATCAATTTGTTCAGCATTCAAAC
>Ga0315275_10003916_pt1 | contig 13838 bp, 9 predicted proteins | sample YL17G03_0_MG_FD_205557 | JGI IMG/M metagenome (GOLD analysis project Ga0315275, IMG submission 205557) | Sediment microbial communities from Yellowstone Lake, YNP, Wyoming, USA - YL17G03_0 | ecosystem: Environmental > Aquatic > Freshwater > Lake > Sediment | place: USA: Wyoming | collected... | reverse complement strand
ATTTCAATACCGCGCCGGCAGCCGCACCGATTGAGGCGTCGATATAGGCAACGCCGGGTTTACCAGCACTGGTCGAGGCCATCGAGGTGTTGCGCGTCTGACCGGTCGCTGTCGTTAGACCGATGTCACCGTAGACGTCCGGAATGGATTGATAAAAGTTTGCCGAACTCGAGGCGACGCTGATGTCTTGCACGACGCCGACGTTGAGGTTAAAGGGAGCAGCGTTGGCACCGTACGACGTGTAGATCTGTCCCAGGGTGTTGTTGATATCAGCACCCCCAGCGCCAGCACCCGCAGCTGGTAGCGTCACGGTGTCGAGCGTGCCGATGGTGTTCCAGGTGGTGGTCGTCAAGGCGTTGGTCAAACTGTTGTAATACCCGACACTGGTCGTGCCTAGGTTAGCAATCACATGGAAAATGCCACTGGTCGAACGCAGCAGCCGCAGCCACGACGTACCGCTGGTGGCTGCTCCAAAGGTGTTGCCGGAGGTAAAGGTGGGTGGACCAGCAACGTTGCAGGCCTGGTTCATCTGAAAGACCTGAAGCAGTGTGTTGGCGCCATTGCGAGTAAGGATTTTCGGGGCATCCCCGATCGTTGTCGAGTCGATGAGGATCTTCGAAACCACCGAGGAGTTGCTGACGATGCTCGTCGGAGTACCCCAGCCGGCGCTAGTCTTGCATGTGGCGATCGAGCCCAGGCAGGATGCATACTGGGTGTTGGTCGTGCTCGGGTAGACAACCGCCGGATAGTATGTGGTGGAGTTGTGCTTGCACCATCCGATGCCGACTTCATTGGTGGCAGCGACAACGTTGTTCGCCTCAATGGTATCGGTCCCGGCCGTCATGGGGACGTAGGAGGCCAGGTTGTTGCAGCTCGACGTGCAGTAGATAAAGCGGGCTCGCCCTGCAGTCGTGGTATTGGTCAGGTAGGCAAGGCCGACTTGATCGAGGGGATTAACCGACACTTCCAAGGCGCGGTTGGCGGCACCCGCGACCGTGTCGATCACCGCCGCGCTCCACGTCCCACTCGTGCCAAAGGCGGCACTGCGAATCGCACCTTTGACCTGCGTCGAGCCGGTGGTCCAAAAGACCAAAGGCGTGCCGTCGCTGAGAAAGGCCAGGCGCACCCAGGTAGCGGATCCAGCCGCCAGTAAGCGGTCGCCGGCGACGCTTTCTTGCGCGTACTTCGTGCCGTTCCAATAACTGATCTTGATCGACGCGGTGCCGCCGGTGGCCGATCCATCATAGTAGGCTGTGGCGAAATTTGAGGTGTTCGGGATCATTTTTAAGTCGGACCACACACCACGCTGATTGGTCGCCGTATTGCTCTTGGTGCCGCGATCGAGCGTCACGGTCGTAGGCGACGCGCAGGAGGCGGCCCCTGCCTTGGTCGTCATCTGCGCGCCGGTCAACCAATTACTCGTGGCGCTGCCGTTGACGCTGCGAACGCGAAAGGTGTAGTTCGTCAGACTCGAAAGGCCGGTACTGGTAAACTGGACAGTGTTTGCGGCAAACGGTGACCCGGAGACGTCGGCAAAGCTGGTGCAACTGCTACCTGTACACCGCTGCACTTGATAGGCCGTCTCGCTGCTGGAATTATCCGTCCACTTGACCACCGCGGAGCTACTGGTCGTGGTCGTATAGGTCATTGCGGTCGGCGCCGCTGGCCCGCTGACCAGCGCCGAACTGGTGAGCCAACCGCTGCCACCGCTACCAGCCACGGCGCGAACGCGGTAGGTGTAGCTGGTATCTGGCGACAAATCCGTGGCTGTGTAGGAGCTTGCCGTAGCAGCCAACGGGGATCCCGAGGCCGCCGCGAAATTACTGCAAGCAGCGCCAGAGCAGCGTTGCAGCTCGTTAAACAACGGCGCCGAGGAATTATTCGTCCAACTAAATGCCACCGCCGAATCAGTGATCGATTGCAGGCTAAAACCGGTCGGAGTACTGACCGGGGACATCGTGGTAATGCCAGCGTCAGTCGACCAATCGGTGGTGTTCGTCTTGGTCGTGCCGCGGATACGAAAGCGGTAGACCGTCGAGGCGCTAAGACCACCTTCCGCTTGACTGGTCGCTGGAGCGCCGATGGGGGAATCAAGCACGTCCTTGAAATTGGTGCAACCGGACCCTTGGCACGCCTGGATCTGGTAGCCTGTGTAGGTCGCACTACCTGCCTTCCATGACAGCGACGTCACGCCGTCAGATACGTTGCTGACGGCAAAATTCGACAGGCCGGGGACCAGGGTCAATGTGTCCGTCGAGGTCAGCCAAGTGCTGGCACCGTTGTTATTGGCGGTGCGCACTTGGACTTGGTACGACGTGTTCGGAGTGAGGCCAGAGAGCGTGAAGCTGGTGGTGTCCGGACGCAAAGGCGACCCCGTCACCTCAGAAAAATTAGTGCAGCCAACCCCAGCGCACGAATAGACCTCGTAAAAAATCTCATCCTTCGCATTGTCCGTCCAGCTAAGGGTCATCGACGTGTCGGTGATTGCACTGATCGTCAGCCCGGTTGCTGCAAGGGGGGCTTTTTGTGCAAGGCTGCCACGGCCGCCAACGCCACCGCTCACGCTGCAACCAGCGTCTTCTCCATCGCTGGAGCCACCGCTTTTCTTACTGCAGGCCGAAAGCGTAAGGGCGACGCTTAGCGCTAAAGTGCTCGTGTTAAGAAAAACCATAGAAGCCTCCGAACAAGACAAGATGACATATCTCTGCAATCTTAAATGCCATCGGGAAGCATCGTCCGAGACTTTAGCAACCCTATTTTAATTTAATGATTACAGATATATAAGTTTAAATAGAGCGGCGAGTGGCAACCACCCGTCGGCCGATCAGACGCGACATGGCAGCCATTTGCTCGCCCATGCCCTGCGGCAACCCCTGTCGGCTGGGACCCCAGTTAGGATTTAGCGGCTTAAGGGTGGATGCAACTCGGTCGGCTTGGCACCGTACTGCATCGCTTCTTCCTTGATCGGAACGCCGTCGGGAAGCGACAGCCACTGCTCACTATTCATCTCCAGAACCTTCACCTTATCGATACCGAGTTTTTTTAGGTAACGATCGGGTTCCTCGATGTCGCGCTTATGACAGCGTTCGATCTTATAAACATGGGAATAATAGGCGCTGACCTTGCCTTCTAGCCCCTCGCAGGCTTCGTTGACTGGAATCACCTCGACCTGGGCCGCACCGGTAAGCAAGCGCGCAAAAAGGTCATCGACGATCGACGGAATCGGCGCACCGACCTCCAACCGCCCGAACTCCCACCAGCTCAAAGACAAGATCTCGCCGTTCTTGTCCTTCTGCCGTTCACGGTGCTTGATATAGGTTGTCCAGTCGGGAAATAGGCGCCTTTTGCAGTGATCGATGAAATACACGTCGACATTGGAAAAGGTGACATAGTGGTGCTCAAGCTGCGCGCAACTGCGCGCGTACTTTGCCGTGGTCGCCTCATCGAGAGCCTCGCCCTCGTGCAATGCGGCGATCACATCGCTGCTGACATCCACCACTTTTTGGCCTTCGCGCTGCATATTATAAACGGTTTTATTGTCGAGGATCTTGCGCAAAGTGCAATGGTCCACCTTGTAAATATCGTCGTAGAAGGCCACCATATGGCCCTCATATTGATTGCAGTAGCGCTGGATTTCGGCCTGACTAAAGTGCTTGCGCACCGCCGGTCCATCGTCCAAAGGCGGAAAATCGTTGTCTTCCTCGATCACCTTGGACTTGGCCGCCTTCTTATCCGCGGTGCTTGCTGGTTTATCCTTCACCGGCGTGGCGGAAAGCGCTGCGGTGGCACCGAATGCGGCAAGAACGAGCGCCACAACACACGGGGCAAAACCGACTAGGATGGTCCACGGTCGACTTGCAGCAGGCATCGATAAGGAACGAGTAAGCGCTTGCATCGATTCATTGCTCCCAAGGGTCCCAGGGGTTCAAACATCCGCAGTCTACCTTAACCCACACAACACCACCTCCCTGGGTTCGGCGTAGCAGGGAGCTGACTTGAGGAATTCCCGTTCAACTCCTGGCAAATCCATGTAAGGACTCAGTTATATCATAGGGACTGCGACCTTAGGAGAGGTTAAGGGGGGCCCACAAAAAAGGCGGTGCACCTTGAAGGTGCACCGCGGGCGGGGACTTAGGCAGGGGGTGGCGATTTTGACGCCAATCCCTGCTTAGTTTGCAGGGAGAAAAGAAGCATTTTGAACCGAAGACGTCGGCTTCGCGCACACTAGAGCCGCATGCTTTTTCTTGTGCTTGTGGCCTTTGCCGGCAACGGCGCGGCGCGCATGAACTTTTTTATGTTTAGCCATGGCCTTTGCCGCGGTGTGGTGCTTACTCGGCGCGTGACTGACGCGGCTGACGCGGCTGACATGGTTGCGATGTTTGTGGTTGATCTGGCTGACATGCTGCCGGGTCACAGCTTGGTGGCGAATGACCTGGGGACTTTTACCGGCACTTTTGTCGAGCCATTGCGTGGCCACATGCTTGACGTGAACCTTGGGCATCGACAGGTGGCGGTACAGATAAAAGCCGCCGAAAGCCAGGAGCAAGGCCATCAAGGCAGCGATCATGGGGCGACGAGCGGCGGCGGTGCGAGATTTAGCGGATTTCATGGCGGGCTTTCCTTTAGACAGTGGGGAGGCAGGGGAGCGGCGGGGAGAACGAGCAAGTCCCGGGGCTTTGACCCGAGGCTTAAACGGCGAAAAACGCGATGATGCGGCAGGCTTTGGCGCGGCCTTTGCGGCCGGTGCGGCAGCAGCGGGACTCTTGTTGGCGCCGAGGATCAGCGTCGGCGCATCGGCCTTGACGGTCTTGATCAGATCGGACATGGCCTGATGGAAAGGCTTTCTGGCTGATTTACGTTTAGACATCGGGATTCCACTTCAGAGGGGAGGGGCAGGTGGCCGAACTTTTCCGCAAAGCTGGGCCGGACAAAACAGCAGACCTAAGGAGATGACACAGGCCAGAGGGGACCTGCTTTGACCCACCACAAAAGTGGCGGGTGTCCTAAGCCCTTGAGCAAGCCGCGGGCCATCCCTAGGCCCCGTCGGAACTACTCAACACCATGGCCAAAAAGGCTTTGAGCCGATCAGCTCCAGGTGTAAAGAGATTTGACACCCGTGTGTTTTATGCGCGACTGCGGCGCCCAAACCGCCACTGCCTGCTGCCGGAGCTGAACCATGTCCTACCGCAACCTTGGCCAATTCATGAACGATCTCCGCCGCCAAGGGGACCTGATCGAAATCGATGCGCCGGTCGATGCGCATCTTGAAATCGCCGAAATCCACCGCCGCGTCATCGCCGCCGGTGGCCCCGCCCTGTTGTTCACCAAGGTCAAAGGCAAAGCCTTCCCCGTCGTCACCAACCTGTTTGGCACTAAGTCGCGCGTCGATCTGGCTTTTGGTCGGCAACCAAAGGACTTTGTCGAACGCCTAGCTGCCCTGCCCGAGGTGCTTATGCCACCGACGGCGAAGGCGCTGTGGCGCCAGCGGGATCTTGGTTGGCGCCTAGCGCGTATCGGCATGAAGCGCCGCCGCCAGGCGCCGGTGCTTCGCCACCAGGTACCAGGGGCCGATCTTACCGCCCTGCCCGCACTGACCAGCTGGAGTGAGGACGGCGGGCCCTTTTTGACCCTACCGCTGGTGCATACCAAAGGCCCTGGCGTGAAGCCGGATAACCTCGGCATGTACCGCATTCAAATCTTTGATGCGAAGGAAACCGGACTGCATTTTCAGATCGGCAAAGGCGGCGGTTATCATCTGCAAGAGGCCGAGGCCGCGGGCCAGGACTTGCCGGTCAATATCTACCTCGGTGGACCACCCGCCCTGATCCTTTCAGCGATTGCACCGCTACCAGAAAACGTGCCCGAACTGATGCTAGCGTCCCTGCTCCTGGGCGAAAAGTTGGGTAAGGGACGACTTCCCGCCTTGCCCAATCCAGACCCGATCGCCGAGGCCGAATTCTGCCTGGTCGGCTCGTCGCCAGCTGGAGTGCGCCGGCCGGAGGGCCCCTTTGGCGATCACTATGGCTACTACTCGCTGACCCATGATTATCCAGTGTTTCGCCCACAGCATATCTTTCATCGGCCAGGCGCGGTGTTCCCCGCAACGATCGTCGGCAAGCCACGCCAGGAGGATTTCTTTCTCGGCGACTACCTGCAAGAGCTCCTGCTACCGGTCATCCCTAAAGTCATGCCAACGGTGACCGACCTTTGGAGCTACGGTGAAACCGGCTACCACTCGCTCGCCGCAGCGGTGATCAAGGAGCGCTACGGCCGCGAGGCCTTAACCTCGGTCTTTCGCATCCTCGGCGAGGGCCAATTGGCGCTGACAAAATTCCTCCTAGCCATCGATAAACCCCTGGATCTGCGCGATTTTCGCGCCGTGTTAACGCACATTCTCGCGCGCGTCGACTGGCGCCAAGATCTCCTGGTATTTGCCAACACCGCCATGGATACGCTTGATTATGCCGGACCGAAGGTCAACCACGGCAGCAAGGGCGTCATTCTAGGTTTAGGCGAAGCCAAGCGCGAGCTACCACGGGTCTTTACCAGCCAAAACAGCGACCTTGGACCGGTCAGAGAGGTGCGAGTGTTCAGCCCTGGTTGTTTAGTGCTGGAGGTTCCGGATTATCCGACCGACCCCGGCTGCGTGCGCCAGCTCGCAGCACGTCCGGAGTTTGCCCAGTGGCCCCTGCTTATTGCCGTCGATCAGGCAAGCAAAGCCGCGGCTACAACGGCAGCCTTTTTGTGGACGACCTTCACGCGCTTTGACCCGGCGGCGGATATCCACTGCGCCGGCAGCACTTTGGTGCACAACCGCGTGTCCTACCAGGGGCCACTCCTCATCGATGCGCGTAAAAAGCCGTGGTATCCGGGTGAGTTATTTTGTGACCCAGCCACGGCAAAAACCGTAGATCAGCGCTGGACCGAGTATTTTCCCAGTGGGCGGGTGGCGATGGGCGATAGTGATGAAGGGCATCTGGGCGTCGACTAGTTAAAGACAGCAGGTGGAGGTTGACGCCTGCTTTAAACTAGTTTACAAACCGCCTCCTATGACGCTTTCAAACAAACAAATTCGCTCCCTCAAAGGCTTGGCCCACCCACTCAGCCCCGTGGTGCAACTGGGTAAAGCCGGTTACAGCCAGGCCTTTCTTAAAGAGGTCGGACGCGGCTTGAAGGATCACGAGCTGATCAAGGTCCGCCTGGACGCCGAGGATCGCCACGGTTTTGAGGAGCTGGCATCGCAGCTAGCGACCGATACCGCAGCTAACCTGGTCGCTACCGTCGGCCGCATCGCCGTCCTATACAAGCGCGGCCCTGAAGGCAAAATCAAGATTTGATACGCTGCGGACTTAAAGCGCCGGCGCTCAGCCGCGACGCTCTAGTTCGCGCTCAATCAGCTCCAGCTCCCGCTGCGCTTGCCCAGCAACCGCCGAGTTTTCCTCAGCACGGCGCGCCAAATAGGGCAGCACCGCCTCGACGGGCCCATAGGGCACATATTTCGATACGCGGTAGCCTTTGTCGGCGAGATTGTAGGTCAAGTGATCGCTCATGCCCAGAAGCTGTGAGCATTCGACTCGTTCATCCTGCGGCACAAGATTGGCGGTTGCCATGTGCTGGGCCAAGGCGCGGATCGACTGTTCGTTGTGGGTCCCAGCAAACAGGGCCAAATCGTCGATGTGCTCGATGCAAAAGGCAACGGCTAGGTCAAAGGACGCGTCGGTGGCCTCCTTGCTCGCATGGATCGGGCTCACCTCCCTGCGCTCAGCAGCTCGCGCCCGCTCCTTTTCCATGTAAGCACCGCGAACCAGCTTGACCCCAGGTTTAAAACCCTTGGCTTTTCCCGCTGCAGCCAAGGCATGCAGCATCTCCAAGCGATCCGTCCGATACATCTGCAAGGTGTTGTAGACCACGACTCGCTCGTGATTAAACGCCTCCATCTGCTCCTGCACGAGCCGATCGACCGCCGCCTGGATCCAGGTTTCCTCTGCATCGACCAGCAGATGCAACCCTGCGGCAGCGCTCGCGACACACAACCGCTGCAGGCGCGTCGCCACCAGCTTTAATTCCGCCGTCTCAGCATGGGTCAAAATGCTCGGCGTGGAGGCTTTCGCTAGGAGGTCAAAGCGACCAATTCCAGTCATCTTAATCGCCGTGAACGGCAAGAACTGCCGGTTGTTCGCAGCAGTCTCAATGATCTTCAGGGTTTCCTGCAAGGCCGCGTCGAAGGCCGCCTCGCTTTGTTGGCCCTCGACGGAATAGTCCAGGATCGACCGCACCTGGAAGCGGCCAAGGTCCTGAACTCGCTGCATGGAATCAGCGATCGTGGTACCGCCACAGAAATGATCAAAAAAAGCAAAGCGCACCAAAGACTGCACCGGCAGGTGTAACTTGAAGGCGAGGCGCAAGGCCCGCTCGCCCCCATAGGTCAGCCACTTGTAATTGAACGAGCGAAACAGCCATTGGGCCTTGCGCAACTCGAGACTGCTACGGGCACGAAAAGCGATTTCGGTGTTGTTAAAATCGGGTAAAACAGCTCTTACCATCGCGTCCAAGCTCCCAATGATTGGAGGGTGTTTATAGGCCAGGCGCGCTGAAAATGCCTACCAATTTCTCATGGCCCATGTTAACCGTATCGACCATGAGGTATACACGCGTTTATATCGATGCTTTGGCTGTCGAGCTGCCGACCGAAGTGGTGACCATGAGTCACCATGAACATCAGCTGGCTCCCGTGTTGTCACAGATGAACGTGCCTGTAGGGCATGTCGAAACCATCACCGGCATCGCCGAGCGGCGCTTTTGGCCAGTCGGAGCTGGACTTGTCGAAGGCGCCGAGAAGGCCGCTCGTAAGGCCCTCGACAAAGCCGGCCTGAAGGCAAGTGATCTTGGTGCATTAGTCTACACGAGCGTGTGTCGTGAGCATTTCGAACCAGCGACGGCCTGCTTGATCGCAGGAGCCCTAAAGCTCCCAGCGGAGGCGATGGTCTACGATCTTTCGAACGCCTGCCTGGGAGCGCTGAACGGCCTCCTTGAAGTCGCCAATCATATCGAGCTAGGGCACTTTCGCGCCGGTTTGGTGGTCGCCTGTGAATCAGCCAGGTCAATCATTGAGCAAACCATTCAAGCCATGCTGCAAGACGGTAGCGCTAACTTTTTCATGCGTACGATGGCGACCCTGACGGGTGGCTCGGGAGCCGTGGCCATCCTCGTCACTGACGGTAGTTTTGCCGGCGGCGAGCGCCACCAATTGCTCGGTGGCGTGCTGCGTTCGGCGACGGAGCACCACAGCTTGTGCCGCTGGGGCTTCACCGAGAACGAAGACGGCACCTACACTCAGACCATGGCGACCGACGCAAGAGCGGTCTTGCAGCATGGACTGGAGCTAGGGAAAGCGACGTGGCAGGCGTTTTTGCGAACTATGGACTGGGACCCTCAGTCCATCGACCGCACCATCACCCATCAGGTCAGCCGCACCCATCGGCAACAGATGCTAGGGTCAATTGAGCGCTCACTAGATCAAGATTACCCGACCTTTCATCGGCTGGGTAATATCGGTTCGGTGTCGGTACCTCTCACCGCTGCATTGGCGGCAGAGGACGGATTCCTCCAGCCCGGTCAACGGGTTGCTTGGCTGGGCATAGGGAGTGGTCTAAACTGCCTCATGCTCGCGATACAATGGTGAGTCGATGTGTGCTTCCCCGGTGAAAGATGAGGCTGTATTGGAGCTACCCGCAGCAGTCAGGGCGTTATACCCGTACGCTTCACGTCGCCTGACGGTCGGTGGGCTCAGCTATCACTACATCGATGAAGGTGCAGGCGAGCCGCTGCTGATGCTCCACGGCAACCCGACGTGGTCATTTTACTACCGCGGCCTCATCAATGGCTTAAAGGGAGAGTATCGCACCATCGCACCCGATCATATCGGCTGCGGGTTGTCGGAAAAGCCAGATGATTCGCGCTACCGCTTCACCCTCGAACAACGGGTGAATGACGTCGAAGCGCTGGTCGAGCATCTCGGGCTAGGCGACAATATCACGCTGGTTCTGCACGATTGGGGCGGGATGATTGGGATGGCGTATGCCGCCCGGCATCCGCATAAGATCAAGCGCCTCATCCTCGGCAATACCGCTGCGTTCAAGCTACCCGCAACCAAGCCGCTACCGCCCTCGATCAAGCTGTGTCGCAGCGGCGCTGTCGGGCCACTGCTGGTGCGCGGTTTTAACGCCTTTAGTCGCGGTGCGGCCTCATCCTGTGTCACGCGGCAACCGCTGAGTAAAGCGGTGCGCGATGGATACTTGGCACCCTACGATAGCTGGCATAATCGCCGGGCGGTGCTGCGCTTTATCCAGGATATACCGCTAAAGCCTAACGACTATTCCTATGATCTGCTCGAATCCGTCGAAGCGTCGCTGGCAAAGTTCCGCCACACACCGACGCTGATCCTTTGGGGCGCCCAGGACTTTGTCTTCGATGATCATTTTCTCAACGTCTGGTTAAAATGGCTGCCGCATGCTGAAGTGCACCGCTTTGCCGATGCTGGGCATTACATCTTTGAGGATGCGACCGACGACGTCCTGCCCTTGATCGGCGACTTCTTGGATCGGCATCCGTGACTTCGGTACAAAATATTGCCTCCCATTTAGCCCAGAGGGCGTTGGTGGCGCCGTATCAGATCGCTTTGTACGCGCCGACTGGCCAGGTGCGTGGTGGCAAGACTAGTTATCAACACCTCACCTACGCGCAGCTCGATGCCGAGGTCAATCTACTAGCCCAGGGCTTTGCCGCAGAGGGTCTGCAACCAGGTACCCGGGTAGCGATGATGGTGCCGCCGTCGCTACCGTTTTTCGTCCTGACCTTCGCGTTGTTTCGCGCTGGACTCGTGCCGATCTTTATCGATCCAGGCATGGGCATAAAAAACTTAAAGCGCTGCATCGCTGAAGCTAAACCCGAGGTGTTTATCGGAACCTCGAAGGCGCACCTCGCTCGCCTTTTGTTCGGCTGGGGACGTGCCTCGCTGACTCGGCGGCTGCAGGTTGGAGACCGCAGTTTCTTTTTTGGTGTGACGCCGCTAGCGGACGTCAGAGCCGCGGGGATGAAACATCCTAGAGTTGATACCTCGGTTCAAGAGTTAGACCTTGGGCAACATGTAGCTGCGATCTTATTTACCAGCGGCAGCACCGGCGCCCCCAAAGGGGTGATCTACGGCCATGCGCAGTTCAACGCGCAAATCGCTGCCTTAAAGGCGCTGTTTCAATTTCAGCCCGGCGAAGTCGACCTCAGCACCTTTCCACTATTTGGCTTGTTTGCGCCAGCTCTGGCCATGACCGGCGTGATCCCACAGATGGATTTCACCAGGCCGGCGCAAGTAGACGCGGCAAAGATCTTCGCGGCGGTGGACGACTTTGGCATTTCCAATCTGTTTGGCTCGCCCGCACTACTGCGAGCTTTAGCCAATGCCGGAGTCGCACGGGGAGTCACCCTACCCTCGCTGCGCCGCGTGATTTCCGCCGGTGCTGCAGTGGACCCGAAGATCCTGCGTCAGGCGGTGCGGCTGCTGCGACCAGATGCGCAGATCTTTACACCCTACGGCGCCACCGAGGTGCTGCCCGTTGCCTGCATTGGCAGCGACGAAATCCTCGGTGAGACGGCGGCCGGATCCGCAGATGGACGCGGCATCTGCGTTGGCAAGCCAGCGCCTGGCGTGCGACTGCAGGTGATCGCCATTCACGATCAAGTCATCGACCAGTGGAGCGATCAGCTTTGTGTGCCGCAAGGCGTCGTCGGAGAGATCGTCGTCGATGCGCCACAGGTCACCGTCGCCTATGATAGTCGGCCCGAGGCGACCGCATTGGCAAAGATTCCGCGCGACGGTGCGGCGGTGATGCACCGCATGGGAGACCTTGGTTATCTAGACGATCAGGGACGCCTGTGGTTTTGCGGTCGCAAGTCGCATCGTTTGAAACTTCCGACCGGTGACATGTACACCGAGATCTGCGAGGGCATCTTCAACGCTCAGCCAAAGGTCTACCGCAGCGCACTGGTCGGCCGTGGCGTGCCTGGCCAGATGGTCCCAGTGCTTTGTGTCGAAGCCGACGAGCATTTGAAGAAGGAGCAAAAGCTGCTGCTTTCCCGCGCCCTGCGCCAGACAGCACTGGCGCATCCTGCGACTAGGGCGGTCGAGGAATTTCGCTTTTACGACGGACTCCCGGTCGATATTCGCCACAACTCAAAGATCTTTCGCGAGCAGTTGAAAGTCGAGGTCGACCTGGCATGAGCGAACAGTCAGGGGCACCGATCTTGGTGACAGGTGGTGGTGGCTTCCTCGGTTTGGTGATCGTTCGACAATTGCTAGACGCAGGTTACCGCGTCCGCACCTTTTCACGACAATCCTATCCCCAGCTCGCAGCACTGGGCGTCGAGCAGCACCAGGGCGATATTGGCGACGGCGACGCGGTCAGCGCCGCGGTGCGCGGCATGCACGCAGTGATCCACACGGCGGCTAAACCCGGGATCAGCGGCGCCTACGGCGACTACTACCGCACCAATGTCCTCGGCTGTAAAACCGTGATCGATGCCTGCCGTGAGCATGGCGTCACTAAACTCGTCTATACGAGTTCGCCAAGTGTGACCTTTGCCGGCAGCGATCAAGAGGGTGTCGATGAATCCACCCCCTACCCACGACGCTACCTCGCGCATTATCCCCGGACCAAAGCTCTTGGTGAGCAACTCATCCTGGCAGCCAACGGGCCAAACTTGCAGACCGTTGCCCTAAGGCCCCACTTTATCTGGGGAGTCGGCGATCAGCACCTGATGCCACGCTTGGTGGAACGTGCCTCTAAGGGACGCCTTCGCCTGGTTGGTGGTGGTACGAAGCTGGTCGATGCGGTCTATGTTGATAACGCGGCGGCGGCGCATCTTCTGGCACTACGCGCGCTTTCCCCAACGAGTCGCGCGGCGGGACGCGCGTATTATATCAGCAATGACGAACCCTGGCCGATTCGTGACATCATCAATGGCATGCTTGCAGCAGCAGGTCTACCACCGGTGACTAAACAGGTACCGGTAGGTGTTGCTTATACGTTCGGTGCCTTGCTTGAAGGGATGCACTCGCTGCTCAGACTGAGCGGTGAGCCACAGGTTACGCGTTTTGCTGCTAAGCAACTGGCGACCTCGCATTGGTACGATATCAGCGCGGCAAAACGAGATCTTGGTTATGTGGCGCAGGTGAGCATGCGTGAGGGCATGGCGCGGTTGGCGGCGGCTCGCACGACGTAAAGCGGACACGTCCTTGCATGGTGCTTGTCGATTCGGGACACCCATAAGGCATCCTGTTTATCGCAGCGACGTTGCCTGCCGGACTTTACTACATTTTGGCCCAATCAACAGCTGCACTAGAGGAATCTGCAACTTTCCGTCAGCGAAGCGTAACTTTTCTAGGCTAAATTAGTGTGTCAAAGCACACGGGCCCAATAAGATGGACGCGACCATTTTCAATGCTTTGTCTCATTTCTAGACGCTTCAATGTGACGGCTGATCGTCTCCAGAAAAAGCTTGCGGTTGATCGGCTTCGTCAAGTGATCGTTGCATCCAGCTTTTATCGCACGGTCTCTATCTTCACGCATCGCTGCCGCGGACAGTGCCAAGATCGGCTTCTTGAAACCGCGGTGACGAAGCTCCGCGGTCGCTTCAAAGCCGTCGCACACGGGCATTTGCAAATCCATCAGCACAAGGTCGAAGTCATTCTGCATCGCCTTCTGGATGCCTTGTTCGCCATCTTCCGCCAGCGTCACACGGGCTCCACTGCTCCTGAGGATCTCACTGATCAGCACTTGATTGTC
>Ga0315275_10003914_pt1 | contig 13841 bp, 13 predicted proteins | sample YL17G03_0_MG_FD_205557 | JGI IMG/M metagenome (GOLD analysis project Ga0315275, IMG submission 205557) | Sediment microbial communities from Yellowstone Lake, YNP, Wyoming, USA - YL17G03_0 | ecosystem: Environmental > Aquatic > Freshwater > Lake > Sediment | place: USA: Wyoming | collected... | reverse complement strand
GCCAACATCATGGACAAGCTCAGCCTGCACAACCGCGCCGAGCTCATCAAGTTCGCCATCCGCAAAGGCCTGGTGACCCTAGAAGAGTAGGGGCGCCCCCCTGTGGGCGCCCGCCTACGGCGGCGGGCAGGGCGGGCCATGCCGCCCTCAAACGCACCAACCGAAAATGGTGCGATTCCCTTCTCCAGGTGGAGCATTGTCGTGATTCGGCCTCTGCCGGCGCAACGCTAGAATGGCGATTACGGCTCGCCCTATGTGCGGTCTCTCATGATAGTACAAACGCTCATTCTCGAACCCAATCTCCTCCAGCGACGCCTTCTCGTCGAGTTCCTGGCGCGGCAGCCGGGCATGGCCCTGGTGGGCGTCGCCTCCACCCTCGAGGAGGCGCTGGCCCTTTGCCGCTCGCGCTGCCCCGACCTGGTGATGGCCGGCCTCGGCCCTGGTCTGAGCCACGGCCTGGAGACCATCCGCGAGATCAAGGACTGTCAACCTCAGGCCCTGATCCTCGTATTACTGGACATGGACGATGAGCACTACCGCGCGGCCGCCCGTCAGCAGGGAGCGGCCTACTGTGTGGCCAAGACGGCCCTGGGCAGGCAGTTGGGATCGACCCTGGAGAACGTCCGGCGGGAGGTCAGCCCTTCGGGGGAGGGAGCGATCCCGGCAGAGCGCTAGAATTCGCTCCACGTGGGGGTCAAGAGGCCTCTCCTGTCATTCTGAGCCGCAGCGAAGACTCTGGGGTGGAAGGGCGGCAACCCCACCTCCCCCGACCCTTCGCTTTCGCTCAGGGTGACAGATAGGCGTCCTGTCACCTGAGTACCCATGCGCCTGCGGCGCGCATCATTCACCGAATGAAGGCCTCTCTTCATTCGCGAGAGCGGGTTCGGTTTCACTCTTCGTTGGGTAGCCACTTGGCCAGCCAGTGGCGGTCTTCCAGGACCCGGGCGCAGGCGGAGTATGGATCGACCTCGCCCGCAACCACCCGCTCCGTCAGGTCGCGGAGCTGGCCGTCCTTGTCCATGAACTCCAGAAAGCGGCCGCGAACCCGGCGCTGGATCAGCTCCAGGAACTCCTCCCGCCGCCGGCGACGACGCCGCTCCTCCAGCACACCGTTTGCCTCCTGAGCCAACCGCAGGCGCTCCACCTCCGCGTACAGCTCATCGATGCCGATGCCCTTGTGGCCCTGGGTGAGGATTACGGGGACGGCCTCGCCGGGCTTCATGGCCAGGATAGCGCTCAGCTCCGCCTTCATGCGCCTGGCCCCTTCGCGGTCCGATTTGTTGATGGCGAAGACATCGGCGATCTCGAACAGGCCGGCCTTCATCGCCTGGACGGAGTCGCCCGACTCCGGTGTTACCACCACGATGACGATGTCGGCGGTGTTGATCACGTCCAGCTCCGTCTGGCCCACGCCCACCGTCTCCACCAGCACGACATCGCGGCCGCTGGCGTCGATGAGCTTGATGACCCCCAGGACAGTGTTGGGCAGGCCACCGTGGCTGCCACGAGTGGCCATGCTGCGGATGAAGACGCCGGGGTCGAGATAGTGCTGCTGCATGCGGATGCGGTCGCCGAGGATGGCGCCGCCGGTGAAGGGGCTGGAGGGGTCCACGGCCACGATGCCCACGGACAGGCCCTTCTGGCGCATGAGGACTGTGAGCTTGTCGACCACGGTGCTCTTGCCAGCGCCGGGGGGGCCCGTAACGCCGATGCAGTGGGCGCGGCCCGTGCGAGGAGCGATGCGGCGCATGATCTCGCCGACGGCCGGGCTCTCGCCCTCCACCAGGCTTATGAGGCGAGGCAGGGCCAGCGTGTCGCCAGCCAGCAGCCGCTCCGCCAGCTCGATGGCCTGCTTCCCTTTCCTCACGCGATCGCTTCCTTACCGGCGAGCGTGGCCCGCCCCTACCCTCGGACGCCTACGGCCCGACGGTGGCGGTCGCCTCCGGCGTAGAGGGCGGGACGGTGGAGATGGGCGCGGGCGTACCCTCGGCCGAGGGCGTTCCCTCCGGCACCGGCGTACCCTCTGGCGTCGGCGTCGCCTCCGGCACCAGCGTACCCTCTGGCGTCGGCGTCGCCTCCGGCACCGGCGTACCCTCTGGCGTCGGCGTCGCCTCCGGCACCGGCGTACCCTCTGGCGTCGGCGTCGCCTCCGGCACCAGCGTACCCTCCGGCCCCGGCGTTCCCTCCGGCACCGGCGTTCCCTCTGGCGTGGGTGCGGGCGACGGAGAAGGCGTGGGCGACGGCGAGGGCGTGGGCGACGGAATGTCGGGCTTCACCCAGACGGTCAGCGTCCCTTCCATCTCTACCGCGTGGGGGTCACAACGGAACGGAAAGGTGCCGGCAACGGTCATCTCCAGGGGCAGCGTGCCCGTCTTGCCCCCGTCGATGCGCTCGGACACGATGTCGTCCTCGGTGTCGAACTGCAGATCCGGCCCGGCGATGCGCAGGTTGTGGGACGCCTTGCCCCTGTTGCGCAGCTCAAAGATGTACTTCTGGTTGGCCCGGATGGTGATATTACTGGGGGAGAAGGCGTTGTCCCGCATGTCGATGCGGATTAGGGTCTCGCCGCCGGGGCCCGGGGTGGGCAGGCTGAAGGACTCGCCCCCTCCGCAGGCAGCGGCGAGCGCGAGCAGGGCTAGAGCCATCGCCAGGAGTAAGACCGCGGGGCCCGAGAGCGCTCTCATCGTTTCGTCCCTTCTGCCGCCGGGGCCGACAGGTCGGCCGACTTCGGCCCCGGCCGCTTTCCGCTCGCTGTGGATTATAGCCGGTCGATCCAGGTGACGGAATGGGCTCACGCCAGCCGCAGCATCAGGCGGCAGACCTGGAACAACAGCTCGATGAGGTCGGCCTGGAGGGTGAGCGGGTTGGCAGGAATCCGTGGATCCACGTGGCGGAATATGTCCATCTCGGCGTAGTGCACCTTTGTGTGCGACCGGGCGGCTTCGGCCAGCCGGCGCGACTCCACATAGGGGATGAAGCGGTCGTGGCGGTCGTGCATGACGATGAGCTCCGTGCGCAGGCCGTCCAGTGCGGCGCTGGGAGAGAGACGGCGGAGGGTCGCCTGGTAGTCCGGCGGCAGGGCGGCGAAGAACTCGGCAGAGCGGGACGGGTCGCGGTTGTCCAGGATGTCGAAGATGGCCCGCGATCGGGGCGCGAGGCCGTCCAACTCCTGGCGCGCCGAATCGTCGTCCTCCAGAAAGATGCGGGTCAGGACATCCCGGTCGCCCGGGTCGTCCACGTAATAGATGAGGCTGCGGCGGAGGACGAGCAGCGTCTTGTCATCCGGCTCCCAGCGGGCCTGGTGGCCGTCGTTGGTGATGGTCTCGGTGGTGGCGGCGGTGATGACGTCGTACAGGTCGTAGTAGCCGCCGAAGGAGCCGAACAGGGCCACGTCGTCGCGAATGCGGGCGTCGCTGGCGGCCACCAGGGCGACGCCCGCGCCCACGGAGAAGCCGATGATCCCCGTTCGCCCCGGCTCCACGAAGGGTTGGGCGCGCAGGTACTGGAACGCGGCCACCACATCGTCGATCTCCTCGGGCACCATCTCACCCGCCAGCAAGTGATCGAGCTCGGGGAGCATCACCACCAAGCCGGCCCGGGCGACGCTCTTGGCCAAGCGCACGACCCGCGCGTCCTCCAGGGCAAGAGGCGCCGCGCCGATGACGACCAGCACGGCGCCGTGGCGGTCGTTGTCGTCGGGGCGATAGAGGTCGGCGGTCACCTGTCCGCCGTTGGCGGGAAAGGTAATCTCCTCCTTGACGGGACTGGCGCCCACCAGCTTCAGGGGTGAGACCGGCAGGTCGACGAAAAGGTCGGACAGGATGAAAGCGGTGGTCAGACCCGCGTGTGTGGGGCGAATTATCCACATGGCGGCGGAAAGACCTACCACGATCACCACGAAAGCGGCTATAATGGCGGCGGCCAGTCTGTATCTGCGCATCGTTTTCCGCTAGTATTGTAGGGCCTGCCATGCCGATGATAAACTCGTCTGTCCTGCGGGGGCTGTACGTGATCATCGATCCGGAGGTGGCCGGTGGCCAGCCGGAGGAGGATATCGCCCGCCTGGCCGTCGAAGGCGGCGCCACCCTCATCCAGCTTCGCGACAAGCGGCGCGAGAAGGGTACGCAGCTAGAGGTGACCCGCCGCCTGATGCGAGTCTGTTCGGCGCCCAACCTGCGTCTCATCATCAACGACCACGTTGACGTGGCCGTGGCCGCGGGCGCCGATGGCGTCCACCTGGGACAGAAGGACCTGCCAGCCGCCGTCGTGCGGAGGCGTCTGATGCGGCAGGGGATCATCGGATGCTCCACCAACAACGTCGAGGAGGCCCTGCGCGCCCAGGCCGACGGCGCCGACTACGTCTCGGTGGGGCGCCTCTTCCCCACGACCTCCAAAGAAGACATCCGACCGGCCACTCTCGAGACCCTACGCGCCGTCAAGAAGGCTGTCTCGATCCCCGTGGCGGCCATCGGCGGCATAACAGAAGAGAACGTCGATGCCGCCCTGGCGGCGGGGGCAGACATGGTGTGCGTCATCGCCGCGGTGGTGGCGGCGCCGGACCCGCGGGAGGCGGCCCGCCGGCTGACGGCGCGTATCGCCGCGCACCAGGCGGGGCGATAGGCAACTGCTTCGTCGCTGGTGGGTAGATTCTCGACCCCCGCCTAAAGGCGGGGGCATCGGAATTATTGTTCATGCCCCAACCTTCAGGCTGGAGTCGTGTCGAACCTGGAGGCCCAGAACCCACCAATCATGAACCGGTCACGGCGCTAGGCGGGCCCCGCCTTCATCACCGCCAGCGCCTACGCCCTGCTCCCCCACACCGGGTTCGAACGGTCCAGCCAGGCGTTGGCCAGGTGGAAGGAGTTGCCGAAGAAGCTCGCCGGGCGGAAGTTCTTGTAGTACGGCCAGGCCATCCACAGCATGTAGTAGCTAGCGTAATCCAGCTGGGCCAGCACATTCTCCAGCAGGTAGCGCTGGATCTCATAGCCCAACTGCTGCCGCTCTTCGAAGTCGAACGCCGCCCGCTGCGCGTCCAGCAGCGAGTCCAACTGGGGGTCCGAGACGTGGGAGACATTCGCCGAGCTCTGGCTATGGAAATAAGGGTAGACCCAGTCGTCCAGCTCGATCCAGCCGTTGTCGTATTCCCACGTGAAGGGCACGGTGCCCCGCGCCTTCTCCGCGTTGATGGTGGCGTAGGGCCACACCTTGTATTCCACCTTGGCGCCCAGCACCTCCTCCAGCTTGCGCTTGTACTGGGGCGCGAAGGCCGGCACGTAGCCCGGCTGGTCTCCGAAGGTGATCTTCAGGTCGGGGCTACCGGCCGCCTCGTATAGGCGGCGCGCTTCCTGCTCGTCCTCCTGTCGCTCCTGGGTACCGACGCGATAGCCCGGCAGCTTCAGCAGCTCCTCTTCCGGCAGGGCCCATCGTTTCAGCAGCCAGCTCACCGGCCCCTGCGGGCGCCCGTAGCCCTGCCAGAGGGTATCGACTATCTGGCGGCGGTCAGTGGCCAGATGGATGGCCTTCCGCAGGTTGAAGTCGCTGTAGGGAGCCTGGTCGACGACGAAGTTGGTCTTCACATAGGCGGAGAAGCCGCTGTCGGCGCTGATGAGGTCCGGCTCCTGCTGGCGCAGGTCGATCACCCACTGCCCGTTGCTGACCTGGAAGGCCGAATCCAGCTTCTTGGTGCGGAAGGCCGCCTCGATGCTGGCGTCGTCGTAGATGAACAGCGATTCATAGCCATCGATGTAGGGGCGGTCCAATTCAGGCTCGTCCCAGCCGAACCAGTCGGGGTTGCGCACCATGCGCATGACCTGAAGGGCGATCTGCTCCTTCCAGATGAAGGGCCCAGTGCCGATCATCGCCGCCGGCCGGTTCATCTGATCCGATTTGTCCACCACCTCCTTGGCGACGACGAAGGCGTTGGTGTTGGCCAGGAAGTGGAGGAAGGGGGCGATGGGCCGTTTGGTGCGGATCTCCAGCGTGAGGGGGTCGACCACGCGCATGGATTCGATTACGCCGAACTGATAGGCCCGCACGAACAAGGCCCGGGCGGGGCTATTCTCGTTGGCCTGACGTTCGAAGCTGTACTTCACATCCTCCGCCGTGAGCTCGCGGCCGCCGATGGCCTGCTCCTCCGCCGAAGGGGAGCCGCCTAGAGCCTTGCTGGGCTGCTGGAAGCGCACGCCGGGCCGCAGCCGCACGATGTAGGTCAGCTCGTCGGGCATCTCCGGCATGGCGATGGCCAGGTCCGGTACTATGAGGCCGTCCTCGATGCTTTCGTATCGCAGCACCTTGCTGAAGACCGCCGAATGGGCGCTGTAGGCGGGCCCGAACAGCGTCTGATGAGGATCCAGCGTATCCGATGGGAAGGCCTCGACCCCCATCAGGTGAAGGGTGCCGCCGCGGGAACCGACCGGTGAGGGGGTGCCCGCTGTGGCCGACGCTAGGGGCGTGCGCGCTGTGGGAGAGGCTCCGGGCGACGCTGTCGGCGTCCCCGACGTCGACTCGTTGCCGCCGGAGCAGCCCACCACCGCGGCGGCGGCCAGCCCAGCCCCTCCCCACAGCGCCCCTCGCAGCACCCGCCGCCTCGAGAGCCGCCGCTTCCAGAACCGCTGCCAGTAGTCCTGCTCGCCCATGCCGCTCGCTCCCTTCGCTCGATCCTATTGCAGACGGATGCGCGGGTCCAGAAAATCGCGCAGGGCATCGCCCGCCAGGTTGAAGCCCAGCACGGTAAGGGTGATAGCCAGACCGGCGGCCAGCATCGTCGAGGGTTGGCTGTTCATGTAGCCCCGTCCTTCGTTCAGCATCATCCCCCAGGAGGGCGGCTCGATGGGCGCCAGGCCCAGGAAGGCCAGCGCGGCATCAGCCAGAATGATGCTCCCCAGGCCGATGGAGAAGACCACGATGATCGGCGCCGCCACGTTTGGCAGTATGTGTACGCACATCAGCCGCGGGGCGCTGCAGCCGATGGCCCGCGCCGCCTCCACGTGCGGCTCCTCCCTGGCGGTGAGGACGGCGCTCCGGATGATTCGCTGTACGCTCGCCAGGGCCACAAAGCCCAGACCCATGGACAGCGTCACCAGGCTGCTCTTGGTGAGGGCCACCAGCAGCAGGAGGATCAACATGGCTGGAAAGGCCTGGATGGAGTCCATTAGCCGCTGAAGGATCATGTCCAGCCAGCCGCGATAGTAGCCGGAGACGATCCCGATGCTGGTGCCGAACAAGATGGCGAAGAGCAGCGCGCCCAGGGCCACCCCCAGCGACCGGCGGGCGCCCCAGACCAGCCGGGCGTAGTTGTCGCGGCCGCCCTGGTCGGTGCCAAACCAGTGCTTCAAGCTCGGGCCGGCGCGGGCGTCCTGCTTCTGCTCGGGCTCGAAGGTGCCGGGCGCGTAGGCCGGGTTAGCCGTGAGGAATCGCTCTTCGGCGTCGTAGCGCGAGAGCCAGGGTGCGGCGCCGGCCGCGAGCGACATCACCAGCACCACGCCGATGCCGAAGGCGCCCAGAGGCTTGCGCCGGATGAAACGCCCCACCAGGCGCAGCCAGCCTGGGCCAGGCGCATAGAGCTCCTGCCCTGCCGTCAGGACACCCAGGCCAGCCTCTTCCTGGCCCATCAGCACGGGACCCTCCTCTTGCACGACGCGACTAGCCGTAGCGGATGCGGGGGTCGAGCCAGGCGTAAGCCACGTCCACCACCAGGTTCACGAACACCAGGCTGGTAGCGACGAGCAGCACCACCCCTTGGACCACCGGATAGTCGTTTTGCCGGATGGCGTTGACGGCGTATCCGCCAAGCCCCGGCAGATTGAAGAGGGTCTCCAGGACCACGTTGCCGCTGGCGATGGTCGCCAGGAGGAGGCCGACAACAGTAAGAACAGGGATGAGAGCGTTCTTCAAGGCGTGACGCATGATCACCGTCCGCTCCCGCAAGCCCTTCGCCCAGGCGGTACGCACGTAGTCCTGATGGAGAACCTCCAACAACTGCGATCGCAAGAACCTCATGATGATGGCGCCCGCAGCCAGTCCGCCCGCCACCGCGGGCAAGACCATGGCCTGCAGGTTCATCCAGGGGTTTTCGAAGAAGTCCTGGTAGTCGGTGATGGGCGGGCTCCAATGGGCCCAGCGCGACAGGAAGTAAAGCAGCAAGACCCCCACGAAAAAGGATGGCACGCCCAACCAAAAGATGGCGAAGAAGCGCAGGATATAGTCCAGCCAGGTGTCCTGCCGTACCGCCGAAAGGATGCCGACAGGCACTGCCACCACCACGGCGATGAGGATCTCCAGGATGGCGAGCTCGACGGACGGGGCCAGCCGGTCCTTCAGCTCAGCCATCACCGGCCGCTTGGTTGCGAAGGAGTTGCCCAGGTCACCACGGAAGAAACCGCTCACGAAATCGCCGTACTGCTCCAGGAGTGGCCTGTCCAGGCCCAGGTCGTGGCGCACCAGAGCGGTGGCCTCGCCCGAGTTGACATTGGTGACCCGGCCGGCCGCCTGACTAACGGCGAAGTCGCCGGGCGTGGCCCTCAGGCCGATGAAGACGCCGGTGATGACCAGAAGAATGACTACAATGTTAAGAAGTGCACGGCGGATAATGTATTGATGCACGGCCCCGCCTTCTAGGTGCCGCGGGATGATTGAAGACGATAATGGATAAGATCGGACAGCCTGTAACGTAACACCCACCTGCGCGCCTGTCAACGGCTCCAGAAAGGCGGCCCTAGTTGACGATAATCGCCCTTAGACTTGACAGCGCCTTCCTGAATGCACTACGATGTTATCGAAGTCACAATCGCCTGGCGCCGAATCCGCCGCAGGCGGAACGGGGGATCAAGCTCCAGGGGTGAATCTTCCCGGCCAGGGGAGTAGGGTTAGCCTTTCAACCCGAACCCGTCAACTAACCTCGTAGGCGCGCGAAGGGTCTTGCCGGTGGTTGCTGGCACTGGGCCTTTTTTGTTTCGCCGGAGGGTGCCTGCTCCGAGCAGGTGTCGCCTCGAGGCGACCCGGCCAAATAGGAGGGGGAACAGAATAGTGGTACAGGCGGCTCCACCCAGGGTTTGCCCACGCTGCCGCGGCTCTATGATCCTCGAGGAGGACTGGTACGGATCGTACAGTTCTTGTCTTTCCTGCGGCTACGTCTACGAATTCGGCGCCATCGCCGAAGACCCCCAGGGCGCGGAAGGATCAGAGCCTCACCGCCAGCGGCGGCGGCAGCCATCCCACGGCAAGCTCCGACTGTAAATAACAGCGTGCCATCAAAGGAAAGCGCCCGTTGGGGCGCTTTCCTTTTTGTCCTCCACCGCCTTCATACCCTTCACGCAACCTGCACGATTTCTCGCCTGCCTCTGCCCTTCCGCGCGTGATCTTCGGTTCAGTATGGCCGTTCTAGAGTATGGATGCGCCGCCTCCCGCCGCTCATCGGCGCTTTGAAACGGGGAGGTAAGTAGTCTATGCAAACGAAGACGCACGCTCCCGTCTACGAAGGGCCCAGGCCGCGGGCGGCCACCGGCACGGTGGTCTTCGTGGGACACGCGCGGCTCCCGCAAAGCCTGGCTCCCAGAGACTCCTCAGCGGTGATCTCCGTGGAACTAGAGACCGACGTCGGCAGCGGCGCCATTGTCTCCGCCTCTGTGCGCGGAGTGCTGCCGGTGGGCACTCGCCTGATGGAAGAGGTGCTGGCCGGACGCAACATCAACGACGGACCCCAGGGCCCGGCGGAGGAGCTCCACCGCCGCTACGTTTGCCCTTCCCACAAGGCGATGTGCACCGCCCTGGCCAATGCTTACGACGCCTACCAGCGCTACCGCCAAATGGGCACGATTTCCTCCTAAGCCTTCCCTCGTTCGACCTTTTTTTCACCATCCGTCTGCCTATCAACACTTGCCCTTCACAGCGACAGTCCACTATGCTGATAGTGAAGGTTTTCGCTGGTAGGGGGCAGGTCATGGAGTACCTTCGCACACCAGAGCTCGAGGCTGAAGAGACAACCATCGGGGGGGAGAGCGAGGACCGCTACTCGAAGCTGCAGCGCTACTTCCTGCGGCGGCTGAACTACCTGCTGCGGCTGCGCCAGCAACAGCGAGCCCAGGGAACGGACGCCGCTAGTCTGCGACTTCTGGACCGGGCCATCTTCGCCACTTACCGCGACTGCGCCGCCACCGGCGTGACCGCCGACGCCCAGAAGGTGATCCAGACCGCCGTCTCCCCGTCCTCCGCCGAGCGAACCCGCAAGAACTAGAGAAGACACCGGGCATGTTGAGGGACGCCCCGGCAGAACCGGGGCGTCTTCATTTTCTGACAAGAGGGTCAGGTGTCAAGGGGTCACCGTCTGCCCCTGGCCCGTGACCCATGGCCCATGACCCCTCTTAGCGCACCGGATTGCGCAGCACGCCGATGCCGTCGATCTCCACTTCCACCAGATCGCCCTTGCGCAGAGGCGCGGTGTTGCCCGGCGTCCCCGTGAACACGACATCGCCGGGCAGGAGCGTCATCACCTGGCTGGCGGAGCTTACGATGCAGGCCACGCTGTGGATGAGGCTGCCGGTGCTGGTGTGCTGGACCTCGCGGCCGTTGACGCGAGTGCGCAGCTCCAGCTTCGTGGGGTCGAGGTCGGTGACCAGCCAGGGGCCCAGCGGCGCGAATGTATCGCAGCCCTTGGCCCGCCACCACTGGATGTCGCCCTGCTGCCAGTCACGCGCGCTGACGTCGTTGCCGCACGTATAGCCCAGCACGTACTCCAGCGCCTTCTCCGGTCGTACCCGGCGGGCCCTCCGGCCGATTACCACCACCAGCTCCCCTTCGTACTCCACGCGCTGGCTGCCGGCGGGCAGACGGATCGCCTCCTCTGGCCCGATGATGGCCGAAGGCGCCATGAGGAACATCTCGGGGGTCTTCGGCTCCTCGTTAAGGCCGGGCAGTGGTGAGCGCTCCACGTGACTGCGATAGTTGAGCGCCACGCCCAGTACCTTGGAGGGCCGCACCGGCGCCAGCAGCTTCGCCTCAGCCAAGGGGATAGCCTCGCCGCTTGCCCGCCAGCGGCCGTAAGGCGTGCCGATGATGGGCCGCAAGACATTGTCCTCTACCAGTGCGTAGCCTCGGCGGCGGCCGTGACGGTAGCGTGCGAACTTCATTGACAGCTCCCCTCAGAATGCCAGCTCGATGTGGCGGAAGTTCTCCCTGAACCGCCCGTCCTCGTCCGCCCAACGCTGGCGCCAGCCCTTCACTCGCTCTTCGATGTTCACAAACTGACTGCGGTGGCGCGTCAGCGCTTCGAACTTCACGCCGACGACTTCGGTAATGTCCACGCTGAAGTTGGGGTCGTTGGAGCTCCACAGATAGAGTTCCCTCACCCGGTGGGGCTCCAGGCCCTCGTCCGCGTGCTCGGGGAAGCTGGGCCGGTTGCGGGCGATGGGGTAGACGGCGTCCAGGGCCAGCGTGCCTACGGTGCGATGATCGGGATGGTTCAGGTACATGTTGCGGACGATGTGCACAGGCTCGTGCGTGAAGACCACGCGCGGCCGCACCCGCCGGATATGGCGCACAATGTCACCCAGGAGCTCGCGCTGGTAGATGATCTCGCCGTCCTGATAGTTCAGAAAGGAGACCTCCTTCACCCCCAGCACGTTCGCCGCCGCCCGCTGCTCCTCTTGCCGGATCGCCGCCAGGCGCTCGCGGCTCAACTGAGGATCGTCCGTGCCCTTGGAGCCGTCGCTACAGACCAGGTAGTAGAACTCCCAGCCGTCCCGGATCCAGAGCGCCGCCGTACCAGCGCAGCCGAACTCGGCGTCGTCCGGGTGGGCAGCGACGACCAGCGCCCGCTTTGCGCCTTCCGCCGAATCCCCCTCCGCCAACTCGTCTCCCTTCCAGGACAGGAAGTCCTCCAGCCAGTGCCCAGGACCCCATCACCTACGCCGATGATGTCAGGGAAGAAGTATATGCATTTTCTATTATATGGGCCGCCCACGGGGGTTGACAACCTGAAGATCTACTAGTATGCTTGTTCGGTAGAACACGCGTTCCATGACATAAGGAGCGCCGCAGGCCGGCCGGGCCGCTGGGGGCAATCACCTTCTGGCCCCAGGCAGGCAGGATTACCGCCCGCCTGCCGATAGGCAGGATTATTGAAGGAGGGGCGCATGGCCAAAGACCTTTCGCCCAAGCAGCAAAGCATCCTGCGCTTCATCCGCACCTTCATCGAACAGCACGACTATCCCCCCAGCATCCGTCAGATCCAGGACGCCTGCCAGATCAGCTCCACCTCGGTGGTGGACTACAACCTGAAGGCTTTGGAGCGCCTGGGATTCATCCGGCGCGACCGCGAGGTATCCCGCGCCATCGAAGTCCTGGAGCGCGGCGGCCGCCGGCCGCGGACGCTGGCCATCCCCATCATCGGCCGCATCGCCGCCGGCCAGCCCATCCCCGTGCCCTCAGCCGATAGCTGGAGCAGCGCAGACTACGACGAGGTCATCGAGGTCACCCGCGACATGATCGGCGGCCGCCAGAACGTCTACGGCGTGCGGGTGCAGGGCTCGTCGATGATCGACGCCTTGGTGAACGACGGCGACATCGTCCTCATGGAGGCGTCCAACACAGCGGAGAACGGCGACATGGTGGCCGCCTGGCTGAAGCGCGAGCAGGAGGCCACCCTCAAGCACTTCTACCTCGAGGGAGAGCGTGTCCGCCTCCAGCCCGCCAACGAGACCATGTCCCCCATCTACACCGACGCCGCCAACGTGGAGATACAGGGGAAAGTCGTCCTGACCCTCCGCTCTATGCGATAGAGCTCCGTCACAGCCTCGCCAGGTCGTGCACCAGCAGCTCCAGGGCCAGCCCCTCGCTGTAGCGCCCCCGCTTCACCCCCTCATCCGCCTCCAGCAGCCGCCGGTAGGCCGCCTTCAGCCGCGCCAGGGAGTAGCGGTCGGCCTGATCGAGCACGCGCTGGAGCACGAACTCGGAGCCGATGCCCAGCCGCTGGCCGATCTCCTGGGTGGTGATGCGGCTCAGGCTCAGGTCTTTGGCCTGGATGATGAGCCGGTACTGGCGCATCACCATCGCCAGCAGATAGCCGCCGTCGGCGCCGGCCGCCACCTGCTGGCGCAGCAGACGCAGGGCCACCGGCGCCCGTCTCTCCACCACCGCATCCACCATGGCGAAGACGTTGACGTCGCGCGCCGCGCTGACCAGCGCCCTGACGTCGGCCCCCTCGATGCGGCGACCCTGCGCGTAGGCGGCCAGCTTGTCCATCTCGTTGGCCAGCACCCACAGGTTGTTCCCCACCAGCTCGGCCAGCAGGCGAGCAGCCGCCGGGGAGATGTCCAGCCCCTGCCGTGCGGCGCGATCCAGGACCCACTGCAAGACGGCCCCAGGCCTCAGCACCCGGAACTCGATGACCTCAGCATGAGCTCTCAACGCCTGGAGAAGATGGTTCTCGGCCGAAAGCTCATCGTCGATGAGGACGAGGGTGGTGCTGGCCGGCAGGCGCGGGACGTATTCGGTCAGAGCGAGCCAGCGCTCCAGCTCGGGCCCCGGGCCCCGTTTGGGGCGGGCGCCGCCCCGACGCGACCGGTCGGAGACTTCGAAGCGCCCCAGGAGTCCCTCGACCACAACCAGACGATGGCTGGCCAGGAAGGGAACCGTATCGCAGATGCCGGTGAGCTGCTCCAGCGTGACCCCGCGGCCGTCCAGCACGTCTGTGTTGCTGGATAGCATGCCGTCGCTGTCAAGCGAGGCCTTGATGCGGCTCAGTTCTTCCCGGCGGGAAAAGTCATCGCGCCCGTGGAGGATGTAGAGCATACTGCTGCGAGCATATACCAGGCCGCGCGGCAGCCTCAATGGAAAAGACCGGAAAT
>Ga0315275_10003913_pt1 | contig 13842 bp, 9 predicted proteins | sample YL17G03_0_MG_FD_205557 | JGI IMG/M metagenome (GOLD analysis project Ga0315275, IMG submission 205557) | Sediment microbial communities from Yellowstone Lake, YNP, Wyoming, USA - YL17G03_0 | ecosystem: Environmental > Aquatic > Freshwater > Lake > Sediment | place: USA: Wyoming | collected... | reverse complement strand
ACCAACAAGCCCGACGGTCCCATACGAAAACCACCCGACGACGCCTTCGCAAACTCGGCATCAATGTCAATCAGTTGAGGTCCTGTGTGCCAGGTGAATCATGACTAAGCGGCGCTGTAGTATTAGGCAAGGCCGTCCATAAGGCCAACGGCAAGCCGCCTGCGCGTAGTTTGTTCGAGACCCTCTTTGCGGGAGGTTAACCCCAAGCGTTGGCGAGACGTGCACCGCGTTGAGCGCGAGGAAGTTAGCCCCGAAGACGCGGAACTCGGCGAGAGGACCTTGGATGACATTCTGGCACGTCTCGGGAAAGAGAAGCCTTGCCAACCGCCGCCGGTCGCTCGATGCGGCCCTTGACGGTCATTCAAGGCACTATTAAGCGGCCCGCGGCGGCGCTATGAAACCACCCCCAGCGCCAGCCACGACGAGATTGTCATCCCGTTCATCAGCCACGACCCCGTCAAGCCGCTGCTTCGGTTCCGCCACACGATATCGTCCACCTGGGGCCGGTGTGCCAGAGGCCGATCCCGCCCAACTGCCAGTCGCTATAAGGACATGCCGTGTGGACAGTCCCTGCGGTCCGGTGGCTCGAGGAGATCGGGTTCCGCAAGTAGTCCCCGGCGCCTGCTACCAGAGGACGCCGGCGGTATCGTGGCCCCAGCGCGGCCAGCGGGCTGCGAGGCCGTCGGCCTCGATCTCGACCTTGACGCCGCAGCCCTTCTCGAGTTTCGGGATGGCCGCCGAGAACTCCGTGGCCTCGTCGAGCGTGACCGAGCCGCCTGACGTCCGCTCGGGCAGCGTGCCCCACGAGACCTTCGCCGGGGCCTTGACGGGCGCCCTGAAAGTCAGCCGCGCGGACCCGTCAGCGGCGAAGGCCAGGTCCGGTGCGACGACCAGCGGGCCCGCCCCGGACTCCTCGATCACCAGCAGCCGCGGGTAATCTACGGTCGGCAGGGCTACCGTGAGCGTCGTGGCGCCGGATGCCAGGACCTTGACGGGCACGTCGCGGCCGGTGAGCGGGTCGGTGGCCGACACCTTCGCCCCGCGGCCGCGCACGTTCGAGAGCGTCATGCGGAAGATCTGGTCTGGCATCCGGTAGCGGGCGGGGTCGAGGGCATCCTTGTCCTTCGCCCAAGCGTGCACGATGTTCCGCGTGACCACATAGTACGCCACCACGAAGCGGTCGGCGTCCTGCTGGTACGGCAGGCACGCGAAGTCGTCGCGGTGGTAGCGGTCGGGGTGCGCGGCCGTGCCGTCGCCCTTGAAGACGAGTCGCGGCTTCTCCTCGACGAGTTTCGCAACGGCCAGCGGCCGGGCCTCGTCCAGCGGCTTGCCCGTCTTCATGACGCGGACCGCGCGGCCGACGGCCTCGAGTTGCGGCCCTCGGAGAGACCGAACCTCGTCGGTCAACTTGTAGCCGCTCTCCTCCAGGGCCTTGTAGAACGCCATGGGGATCATGCCGAGGAAGGTGTCGGGCTCACGTGCGGCATAGATGTCAATTGTCGTCAGCCCCTTGTGGTTGTAGAAGAAGAATGTGCGGAGCATAGCCTTGGCCGCCATGTCGTGCATCAGGGCGATGAGCCGCGGGTTGTCCTTCGCGCAGCCGGTCTCGCGGACGAGGCGATCGGCCCATGGCGCGCGGACGATGTTGAACTCCGTCTGCCAGATCTCCGCGTGCCGCCCGGTGCCGGGGTGCGAGTAGCGCCCGTGGCCTTTCATCGTGTCGGGCCACGGCACGACCTCGCGCGACATCATCTCGGTCTTGTAGCCGTAGAACCACGTCTCCGGCAGGGCCACGCGGAACGTCGGCACGAAGTACGTGTCGGGCACCGAGTCGCCCTTCTCGACCTTGCCATCGGACTTGCCGAGGGCGTCGAGAACGATGTGCCGCTTGCTCGCGTCGGTCTCGTGGCTCACGCATCCGCTGCCGCCGTCGAAGTCCTTGAACGGGTCGCAGGCGGTGTAGTAGTGGCGGCTGATGCCGGCCTGGCCGGGCCACATGTCGGTCCCGTTCTCCCACGGTCGCTGGTTCGAGAACCCGTCGATGACGCGCACCCCCGGCAGCCGGCTCGCGGGGTCGCAGGCGTAATCGACAGTCATGGCCAGCAGAACCTCGTAACCGAAGTCTTTGCCCTTGTAGCGGAATCGCGGCTTCTTCCACTCGCGCGGCGGGTCGTAGTAGTGGCGGTCCTCGAGGAAGTGGCTGCCGAAGGTCAGTTCGTTCCAGACCTCCAGGTCGAAGCCCGCGTCGTCGGCGCCCTCGGTGCCGAGGGCCTCCTTGGTGATGCGGCACAGGGCAGCCACGTAAACGAGCCATCCGTCGAGCGTCTCCCGGCCGGCGGGGTTGGGCCTGCCATCGGCGAAGAACTCGCCCGAGAGCGGGGGGTACTTGAGGAGGTTGAGTTCGATCTCGCCAGCCTTGATCGCCTTCTTCAGCGGGGCCGAGAGTTCGCACCGGCCCGTGGCCGCATCGGCCTTCACGATAAGCGGGAACGCCGTCTGGTAGTCCTGGCCGCGCAGGCCCGTGTAGTGTGGGCGAACGGCATCGGTCTTGTCGATGGCGATCTTGCGGGCGCCCTCAGGAGCGTCCTTGATCAGCCGCACGCGCCACGACCGGATGGGGCATGGCCACCCGGAGTTGGCGTTCAGGAGCATGAGCGGGCGGATGCCGTGCCGCTTGAGGGTCGCGAGTTTCTGCCGCAGGCGCTCGGCGTCAACCAGTTGCGCGGGGTTCTCGTAACGGAAACTGCCCCACCCGACCTCGACGCGGGCGCCTGTGATGCCGGCCTCAGCGAGGATCGTGGCCACAGGCTCGAACTCGCCGGGCTCGTGGACGTTGAAGTTGACGCCGGGCATCCGCAGGAATCGCGCCGCCGGCCACGTGTCCATCCACGCCCGCCACGGGGCGAGCCAGTACGACTTCTGGCCGAACCGGACGGTTGCCTGGAGCGGGTCCTCGTAGGGGCCTTCGAGTTCGGCCGAGGCGGTCTTGCCGTCCCACGTGCCGATCTTGTCGAAGGCCTTGAGCGTGGTGGGGGCGGGGCCCTTGGCCTCTTCGGCCACGGCGACGGCCGCCGCCAGGACGACGGCAGCCGCCACAAGCAGCGTTCGACCCGGCTTCATGCGGGGTCCTTCCGCTCGGAGTCCCGGCCGGTGGAGGCCTGTGGCCTTGGAACCCTCCATGTGCGTGCGGCCGACCTTCTCCATCCTGCGCCATTCAACCCGTAATTTCCCATCTGAACGGGGATTCCCTTTGGCCCGCGACCACCGCAGACCACGATTGACCATTCTTACATCGCTCGCAAGTCGTGGCAAGCCCGTTCTCCAGTCCCAAACAGGCCAGGATGCTTGCGATGGCTGTCCCAACAAGGAATGTCTTCTGGGTCCTCTTGGCCTTGATCGCTCGTCTTTTTCGTGAACCCTTCCTTGCCTGAATAGTTACAGTTTACAGGTATGTCAGGCAAATAATTAGGCACAAGCGTATTTGCTTGCGCCTAAGAGATGTACATGGTAGCGGGGGCAGGATTCGATACTGATTCTCCGAATTCATGGGAGTGGGAGGATATCGAACTGCCCGCGGAGGTGCCGGGATGACGCTGGCAGCGAACGAAATCACAAGAAAAGCCTTGGGGCGACGGAGAGTCTCCGTTCGCATCGGAATAGAGGGATGTCCTGGAGGCCGAAAATGGCCGGAACGTGGCCCGGGGACGGGCAGAACCGATGGCTTGGGGCGAGAAAGGGCTTGCAGGATCATGGAAACGAGAGACAATCATAGAGCAGAGGCCTGCGGGGGTAGCGGGCCAACGTCATCCGGGAAATGTCGGATCATCCCTCAACCGATAGGATGCTATGGCTCACCTGGTCGTCGTAGCGCGCGCACTATCAACGCCACCGCTGATGCTTTCCATCCCCGGTAGGCCGACATGCGGATGATATTCTTGAGGCATAAGACAATGTTGGTGCTAGGGTGCTGGTTAGCAAGGTCAAGGCCATGCTTTAGGGCGCGGGCCCCCGAGGAATGACAGCCTGTGATCGACAAGCGGCGCCTGGAGCACCGAATCCTCGATTCCGCCTCCTCGGCAGCACGCCTGGCGGCCTTCGGCGGGCGCTCGTGTCTCGCGCGGCGTTGGATGAAGTAGTTGAGGAAACTCGGCGAGGTGGTGGTTGACGCCGACGGTTCTTACCGAGGTTATCGTGGACCAGACCGAGCACGACAGACCGGCAGGTTGTAGCGGCCCTTGCAGGAGCTGCTGGGCGAACCTGGAGGCAACAGCTGGACCATCAGGCCGGCGGATGATTCTGGCGTCGGTGGGTCTGTTCCTCGGGCCGATTGTCCTGGCGATTGTGGGTGCGCTGTTGGCGGGGGCGACGGCAGATGCCCGCACAGCGGGCGCCGTCAGTGGGTTGCTGCTGGGAATGGCGATCTCGGTGATCGTCGGCCGATTGATCAGGCGACACGAGCCGACCCAAGTGCCTCCGGAGTGCCCGGTGCCTCAGGGAGGTATCCGCGGGCAGGAGGAAGATGAGTGAATCGCCGATTGCTCTTGACAAGCGACGGCCAGGGAGTATTTACGAGACAAACATGAGTCCGACAGCGATTGATGATCTTCGCGGGATCAGAACTTTCGCCCGAGGTGTGCATCCGCCAAGCCTCAAGCATCTGGCCCGAGAAGTTCCGGTCGAGGTACTGCCCTCGCCGGGCGCGGTGACCGTCCCACTGCTACAGCACACCGGCGCTCCGTGCGAGCCTCTAGTCAAACCCAAACAGGCCGTGACGCTGGGCCAGAAGATCGGCAGCAGCGAGACCTTCATCTCGGCCGCGGTCCACGCTTCCATTGCCGGGGTGGTCCAGATGGGCTCGGTGGCCACGCTGCCCAACGGGCGGCACGTGCGGACCATTCCCATCCAAGCCGACGGGCAGCAGCTCGCCGGGAAGGCGCTCTGGGAGGACGTCTTCGGGGGCGACTGGCTGACAGACGCGGCGGGGAGGTTTGAACCTTCGGCCATCGTGCAATCTGTCCGGGAGGCGGGCGTCGTCGGGCTGGGCGGGGCCGCCTTCCCCACCCATGTCAAGATCACCCCCAATCCGAAGAAGCCCGTGGACACGCTGCTTGTGAACGGCTGCGAATGCGAGCCGTACCTGACGGCCGACTACCGCCTTATGCTGGAAGCGCCCGGGCCGATCGTGGCCGGCGCGATGCTCGCCGCCCACGCTTGCGGGGCCGGGCGCCTCGTTCTGGCCGTCGAGGACGACAAGCAAGCCGCAGCCGAGGCGATGGAGAAAGCCGCCAAGGGCACCCTCTTGAAAGTGGTCGTGGTCAAGACGAAGTACCCGATGGGCGGGGAAAGGCAGCTCGTGCTGGCGGTTCTGAAGCGGGAGGTGCCCACCGGCGGGCTGCCCCTGGACGTGGGGGTGGTCGTAATGAACGTCGGGACGGCGGCCGCGGTCGCGCGCGCCGTCCTTCGCGGGAAGCCCCTGACCCACCGCATCGTCAGCGTCACGGGGCGCGGCGTCGCGATCCCCAAGAACCTCCTGGTTCCCATAGGGGTCAGTTATGGGGAACTGATCCAATACTGCGGGGGCCTGACGCCGCAGGCTGCCCGGGTGCTGGCCGGGGGGCCGATGATGGGCCAGGCCGTGCCCGCCCTGTCCGCCCCCGTCACCAAGGGCACCAGCGGCGTGGTGGTCCTGACAGAGGAAGACGTGCGGCAGGTGCAGGAGACCTCTTGTGTTCGCTGCGGGCGGTGCGTGGATGTCTGCCCGCTGCGGCTGGTGCCCACCAAGATAGCACTCGCCTCCAGGCACAAGGATTGGGACCTGGCGCGGCGATACTACGTGACGGCCTGCTGTGAGTGCGGTTGCTGCGCGTACGTCTGCCCCGCGCGGATTCCGCTGACGCAGCTCATTCGCGTGGGCAAGGCGCATCTGCCCAAGAACTAGGAACCAGAGACTCGGAAGAAGCGGAACGACCGGACGCCGCCGAGCGGAGTGGTGGTTGACAGGCGTGTCTCAATTTCTTCTGACGGAAAACAAACATGGCGGAAGAGACAGCAAAGCAGACGCCTGCGGCGGCCGAATCGAGCGCCGCGTCACAAGCCGTGAGCGTGGCGCCGGGGCCGCACGTGTTCGGGGGGTCCTTCACGACTCGGCGGATGATGATTGATGTCCTGATCGGGCTGGCGCCTGTCCTGGCCGCTTCGATCTGGATCTTTCGCCTGTATGCCGTCAAGCAGATCGCGATCTGCGTCGGCAGTTGTCTCATCTTCGAGGCGCTTCTGACGGCGGCCCGGCGGAGGCCCTGTTCGGTGGGCGACTTTTCCGCCGTCGTGACGGGTCTGATCCTGGCCTTCTCGCTCCCGGGGACCGCCCCTTGGTACGTGGGGGTGATCGGCTCGGCGGCGGCCATCGGCATCGGCAAATTCATCTTCGGCGGGCTGGGGCACAACATCTTCAACCCGGCCATGCTCGGACGGGCCTTTGTGATGCTGGCGTTCACGACCGCCCTGGCCGCCCCGGGCTACCGTGATGAGAACGCCACGCTCAAGATCATCACCCAGGCCACGCCCATGACGGCCTTCCAGCAGGAGAAGAAGGTTGCGTTGCTCTCGGACCTCTTCTGGGGCACCACCAATGGTTCGCTGGGCGAGACCAGCGCGATTGCTTGCCTGATAGGCGGGCTGTACCTGTGCCTGCGACGGACGGCTTCCTGGGAGATCCCGGCGGCTGCAATCCTGACGGCGGTTGCAATCGGCGGGGCGATCCAACTGACCAGCCCGGGATCGCCGTGGACGGTGCTCCACGACCTGTGCGGCGGAGCGCTCCTGCTGGGAGCGTTCTTCATCGCCACCGATCCGGTCACCAGCCCGCTGACCCCGCGGGGAAAGGTCGTCTTCGGCATCGGGATCGGGGCGCTGGTGATGATGATGCGGAGAGTCAGTTCGTATCCCGAGGGCGTGATGTTCTCGGTGCTGATCATGAACGCCTTCACGCCGCTGATCAATCGGTGGACGATCCCTAGGCCAGTCGGCGGGAGAGTGTGAGCGACCAAATGAGGAACAACTACCTGGCACAGGCCTGGCTGGTGATTGCGCTGGCGGTGGGGTGCGGCGCCGCCTTGGCGACCGTGCAGGTCAATCTCCAGCCGATGATCGAGGACAACAAGACTGCGGAGACGTACGACAAGATCCCGGAACTGGTCGGCAGCCTGGGCGGGAAGCCGGCGGACAAGGATAAGACGCAGGAGTTTCTTCTCCCCGGTGACCGGGTCGCGTACAAGGCCTTCTCCGCCGACGGGGAGCACCTGGGTTGGGTGCTCCGGGCGGTGGGAGATGGGTTTCAGGACCGGATCGAACTGCTAGTCGGCCTGTCGCGCGACGCCGGGAAGATCACGGGGCTGGACGTGCTGGACCAGAAGGAGACGCCCGGACTGGGGAGCAGGATTAAGGACCCGCCGGCGTTCCGCCAGCAGTTCGCGGGCAAGCCCACGGACAAGCCTCTGTCCGTGAAGGCCAAGGACCCGACGGATACGAGAATCGTCCCCATCTCCGGCGCGACGGTTTCGTCGGAGGCCGTCTCTGACATCGTCAACAAGGCGGTGCGGGAGTTCAAGGGATGCCTGGGCGACCCCCAAATGCTGAAGGTCAAGCCGAAGGGATAGTCGTTATGGCCGATCGCGGACCGTCTTCGATCCAGAGGTTCTGGAACGGCATCGGGTCGGAGAACCCGACCTTCCGCCAGATCCTGGGCATCTGCCCGACCCTGGCGGTGACCAACACCGTCGGCGGCGCGTTGACGATGGCCGGGGCGGTGGCCTTCGTGCTGGTCTGCTCCAACATCGTCACGAGCCTGATCCGCGGGCTCATCAAGCCTCACCTGCGGATTCTGGTCTTCACGCTGACCATCGCCGCCTTCGTGACGATCGCCGACAAGTTCCTCGCTGCGTACATGTGGGAGATGAGCAAGCGGCTGGGATCGTACGTCCCCCTGATCATTGTGAACTGCATCATCATTGCTCGTTGCGAGATCTGCGCGGCCAAGCAGAGCCTCCTGCCCTCTATCGGCGACGCCTTGGGTCAGTCGGCCGGACACGCGATCGGCCTGCTGGCGATCGCGACGGTTCGCGAAATCCTCGGCTCGGGCACCTGGGCCGGGATCCGGGTGATGTGGGCGGGCTGGCCCGATTGGGCGATCATGGTCCTGCCGCCCGGGGCGTTCATCACGCTGGGGATTCTGCTGGGCATCGTCAACTGGGCGGGTTCAATGCGGGACTCGCGGGCAAAGACCGCGGGGTGAGGGAGTCATACATGGACACGATCGTGAGCCTTCTGCTGCTGGCCATTGTCACGGCCCTCATCAACAATATGGTGTTCCACTATTTCGTGGGCAACTGTCCGTTCATCGGCGTTTCCCGCCGGCTGGACACCGCCTTCGGGATGGGAGCGGCAGTCACGTTCGTCACCACGGTTGCGGCCCTGCTGTCGTGGATCGTCACCTACTACGTACTGAAGGACGGGGCGCCCCTGACGACATGGCTCTTGGGGCGCAAGACCGATCTGACCATCCTCTCGTATACGGTCTACATCTTCCTCATCGCCGGGGCGGTGCAACTCGTAGAGATGTATCTGCGGAAGTTCTTCCCCCCGCTCTACAAGGCCTTCGGCGTGTTCCTGCCGCTCATCACCACCAACTGCGTGATCCTGTTCGTGTGCCTGGAACTGGCCAAGAAGATCACGGGCGAATCCTGGGGAGTGGACAGGGCCCTGGTGTACTCGTTCTTTGCGGGGGTGGGCTTCCTGCTGGCGATCGTCATCATGGCCGGCATCCGAGAAGAACTGGAGCACTGCGACGTGCCCAAGCCCCTCCGTGGACCAGGCATCACACTCATCATCGCGGGCATCCTTTCGATGGCATTCATGGGATTCACCGGTGTGAACAAGGGGCTGGAGAAGATGCTCGCGAAAGAGAAGCCCGCCGCGGCCGCCCCCGCCAACGTGCCGTCCTCCACCGCGACCCAGGCTGCCGCCAAGACCCCCACAGGAGACAATCATGAATCTGATAACGATCATCCTGATGGCCATCGGCACGATGCTCTTGTTGGCGGTCTTGATTTCATACGCCCTGGGTTGGGCCAACAAGACTCTTCACGTGGCAATTGACCCCAAGGTTGAGGCGGTGGCCGCCGCCCTGCCGGGCGCCAATTGCGGAGGATGCGGATGCATCGGGTGCAACGAGTACGCGATCGCCGCCGTCGAGGGAAATCTCCCCCCCGACAAGTGCACCGTTGGCGGAGTAAGTTGCGCAGCCGCCTTGGCGAAGATTCTGGGGGTTGAACTCAAGCCCACGTGGCCGTACCGTCCGGCCGTCCATTGCGGGGCGACGGTAGGGGAGCGCCTTGGCAGGCAGGAATACCGCGGAGAGTGTACCTGCATCAGCGCCAATCTCATCGCCGGCGTGCAAGGCTGCACGTACGGGTGCCTTGGCCTGGGCGACTGCGAAGCCGCCTGCGCCTTCGACGCCATTCACATGGTCCGGGGATTGGCGAGCGTGGACTACTCTCGGTGCACCGGATGTGGGGCCTGTGAACGTGCCTGCCCTCGCCACATAATCTCCATGGTGCCTTTCAAGGCCGACCGCATGCTGGTGGTGGCCTGCTCGAACAAGGACTTCGGCAAGGACGTTAGGGCGGTCTGCAAGGTCGGGTGCATCGGTTGCCGGGCCTGCACCCGCGCCAGCAACCTCTTCAAGGTCGTGGACAATCTCTCCGTCATCGATTACGACCTGTACGACCCCGACAAGATGGATGCTCTCAGGGTGGCCGTCGAGAAGTGCCCCATGAAGCGGGTGGTCCTAGTTGGGAGGCCCAGTGAGAAGGACTTGGAGGCCGTTGCCGATAAGAAGGTACCCGACGTGGTGCAAGCCGATTTCAAGACTACCGTCGACCAGACGGAGTGGCACGGATGATCCTGGACGGCAGGCGTCGGGCAGGTCCGCCGTAGCCGTCCGGGCGCTCCGTTTGCAATCGGGGATCTGCGATCCGCTGCGAGGGAGCCGGGGGAGTTGGGCCGTCAATTGCCCTTGCCCTCCGGTGGGAGGAACTTCCTGAATCCTTCCGTCATGTGGAGCGTGTGCGACGATGACGTTCCCACCACGAGCATCGCTTCGACCCCGGCGGGGAGAAGATTGAGTCCCTCCACCCCCAGAACGCAGAGGGCAGTGGCCCAGCCGTCAGCCTGCATACATGTGGGGGCAACCACTGTGACGCTGGCAACGGCGGCGGCGTCGGCCGGCCAGCCGGTAGCGGGATCGAGGATGTGGCTGAAGGTCTTTCCGCCGATTGTCACGTAGCGGTGGTAATGCGCACTGGTGCAGACAGCCGCATCGCCCACCTCCAGGCTCAGCAGCGTCTTCCCCTCCCGTGCGCTGAAGGGGTCGAGCACGGCCACCTCCCACGCCCCCCCATCCTCGCGCCGACCGAAACACCTCAGGTTTCCCCCGAGATTGACCACGCCTGCGTTCGCTCCCTTGTCTCGGAGGATTTCCACGGCGCGGTCCACGGCATAGCCCTTGGCGATGCCACCGAGGTCCAGGCAGGCTGAGTCGGATCGCTTTGCGACTCCGCCTTCCAAGAGTTCGATCTGCTCCCAGGAGGACGAGTTTCTTGCGACGGAGATTTCCCCGGCGGACGGAAGGCGGCTGTCCTTGCCAGCCTGCTTCCAGAGCCGCACGAGGGGAAGGACTGTGATGTCGAACGCCCCGTTGCTGGCAGCGTGTATTTCCCGGGAGGCGCGAAGCACCTCCATCACCGGCGGAGAGAGGGAGACCTTCTCCCCTGCCTTCGCCGAGTTGAGGTTCCACAACTCCGAGCCTTCCAGGAACACGCTCATCCTTGCTTCGACGTCGCGAAGGCTGGCCTCCGCCGCACGGAAGGCGTCGCGGGCGGTCTGTTCCTGGTCGGCCCGCACTACGACGCTGATCTCGCATGTGGTGCTCATCACGTACTTGGGAAAGTGCTGGAGGCTCACCAGCCCCGTTCCGCCACCTGCCAGCCGGCACACGCTCCATACGATGATCCCGCAGACGATCGCAAAGGCCGCGGCTGCCATTGCCTTCCGTTGCCGGGGGCCAGGAGGCGGCGCGGCCACAAAGCCCGATGAGGCCGGCGGACGCGAGGGAGACGCCGGGGTCAGGTGCTCGAAGATGCCCAGGCGGTCTCCGAATCCGAAACGGCTATGCTTCATGCTGCACCTCGTTGGCAGCGTGAGATTGGATCTGGGGGAATCGGCGTCTTTCCGGTACTTCCGTCCCTTCTTGTTTCGACGGGCGTCCTCTTCAAGTTGTGGCCGTTTCTGAGGCATGGTGCTGACGAACCTTACCACCAAGTAGCCCACCACGCCACAAAAAGCACTGGGCAAACGGATTGTGGCCGACTCGGCTACGCGGCCCGGAACCGTCGGCAAAAGGCCCCCTGGATGGAGAAACGAACAAGACCTCGGGCATCCAGCCCAGGGCCTGCGTTCCGAGTAGCATAGCGGGGGCTGGATTTGAACCTGCGACCTTCGGGTTATGAGCCACGTCAACGGCTCGCCCGCAAACCCCTGTCAATCCGTAAGTTATAGGATTGACAATCTCTTAGGCTTCAGCTCTTCAATCACCAAGATAGCCAGTTTCGCCAGGATGTGCAAGGTTTTAGTTGCACTTTAGTTGCAGCGCCGGGGCGCGTGAAACGACGTGGGAGCATACGGCAAGTGCACTCTCGCCCAAGTTTGCCACCAGACAACCGATGACGTGGCGGGTGTCGGTGGCCGCCAACATGCCAATCTCATACCGCACTTCGACGGATGCTCTTACACAATCCGGCTGGGCTTCCCGATGGCCAGCGACACGCGTGGACGCCGCGCCCACGCCTTCTTGAGGAGCGTTTCGTGTTCCTGCGGTGCCCCTTGGTCGAAATCAGGGGAGACTTTCTCGGCCGTCCGAGCAACCAGCACGTCGGCCGAGGTCCGCGCTGCAGGCGTTGAAGCGGTTATTCCACCTTCGCGCATCAAGGCCGCCGAAATGCCCGGGGAAGTTGACGAAGCGGCGACCGGTGTCAGCGTGGCCGCGACGGACGGAGCAGCCTTCACTTCAATCGGTGCCGCGGGTGGGACTTCGACCGTCTGGATGGCGGTCGGCGCGACTACGGCCAGAGACTGAGTCGCTTCGGTGGCCAGCGGCTGGGGCGCTTCGGCGCTCAGAGGCCCGCCCACGGGCGCAAGTTCATGCAGGTAGTTCTGCCGAACCATCAAGAGGTCGAAGACGTTGACGTTACCATCGCCCGTCACATCGGCGTTGTCGTCACGGCCTGCCCCCGGCGGAAGCAGGTAGTTCTGCCGCACTTTCAGGAGGTCAAAGATGTTGACCTTGGCATCGCCGTTAGCGTCGCCCTTCAACACGTGGAAGGTGAAGGTGTAGTCCGAGGCCATCGGGTTGCCGGCGGCGTCAGTGGCCCCCGCATCCATCAGCCAGCCCGTATAGTAACCATCTTCAAGCGTAACAGCCGACATATCCCATGTGACCGTGGCGGTGCCGTTGCCGACGATCACGGCGGACGGGTCGATATCGTTGCCGGCGGTGTCGTTGTGGAACATCAAAGCATCCGGGCTTACAAGAATATTCTCAGCCGCAGTGAGAGCAATGGAGTTTATCCTCGAACGCTGCAACAGACCGTCGTTCAGGCCAACCCCTTCCACGGTAGGGGCCGTCGTGTCAACGGCGAGGCTAAGTGTCAGGGGCTGTGCCGACGTGTTGCCGTACAGGTCCGTTGCCTGAGCGCTGACAGTCGATGCGCCGTCTGGTATCGCCGCACTGGCCGCTACGGTATAACACCACGAGCCGATTGCGTCAGTCTGTGTCGTGTCCACAAGATGATAGCCTTGGGCACCAACAATTTCGATTGTCACGCTGGCGAGGGCTACAGTGTGGCCGGTCAGGGTGGGCGTTGCATCCCGTGTAAGGTTGTCGCCAGGGACCCCTGTGTCACTCAACGGATCCAGGGCGACGCTGATCGGCAGATAGAGCGGCACCCATTGAGCTTGATCTGTGACCTGTGCGGGCGTGCCGTCACTTCCTGCCGAGTCGTTGTAGGTGATTGTCAGAAGTTGACCGTTGCCGACGGCCAGCCGGCCGTTGCCAGATATGGGCGCCGTCTCAAAGCGGAAAGAGCCAGAGAAGATGCCCGCCTGGTCCGTTTCGGTCAACACGATGCTTTCGCCTGTCGGATCGGCAGGCGAGGTCACTTTCACGGTCAGTATGTCGTTGCTTGATCCGAACGTCGTGTTGGAGTCCTGGTCGGTCAGCGTGACGGTCGCTAAAGCGCCGAGGCCGACGTACTGGACCGCGTCCATTCCGATAATACCAGTCTGGGTCGCGTGGGCGGGCTGGGTCTGGTACTTGACCACATACTCCTGGGCTGCATCGTCCACGAAACAGATGCGGCCATCTTCGACCCAGTAGTTCCTCGGGTCCAGGACTCGCCCGTCGAGCGTGAGAATCTGGTCGATTTGCAGGGAGCCCGCCAACGGGTCCATGATGGAGCTATACAGCCACTGCGCGGTCTTCTCCACGGTCAGGTGCATCTCGGGCGACTCGAAGGTCGGTTGCCGCGTGACCAGTGCCGGCTCGGCGGTCACCTCGTATCGCTGTGCACGGGCCAGGTCGAGCAGGTAGTCGGGAGTACCGTTCCTGTCCTGATCGACGAGCACCATCAAGTCACCGTTGCCACCGGGGGCGCTGTTTGCCAAGCCGAAGCGGGTGACCCACTGGGTGCTGGCCGAGGCGCTGAGCAGGCTGGTGGCCGCACCTCCTAA
>Ga0315275_10003912_pt1 | contig 13844 bp, 15 predicted proteins | sample YL17G03_0_MG_FD_205557 | JGI IMG/M metagenome (GOLD analysis project Ga0315275, IMG submission 205557) | Sediment microbial communities from Yellowstone Lake, YNP, Wyoming, USA - YL17G03_0 | ecosystem: Environmental > Aquatic > Freshwater > Lake > Sediment | place: USA: Wyoming | collected... | reverse complement strand
GGAGCGGATGATCTGAGCCACGACGGCCCGTTTGTACACGTCGCTGGTGAGAGTGCCCGCTGAGCTCATGTCGCACGGGCGGGGGTAGAAGGCCGGTTCCTTCTCCCCGAAGAGAAACTTCCAGGCCGAGTACACGGCCGCCAAGAGGGCGGCACCGATCGCGACGCCGATTCCCGCCTCGACGATGAGGCCCTGTTCCCCGGGACGCGGATCGAAGGTCTTGTTGATCTTCATGGTTCCCTCCTCAATTTTCTGCCCTCGGTCTGCCAATGGCAGCCGGGGCTACGACGAAAGAACAAGGTTCCCTGCACATTCTCTTATGCCAAAAAAGGGCTGTTTTTTGAGGTTTTAGGGGGTCCTTTCCGGCTATACTTGGGGGTGGAGCGGGGAGCCTATTTTGGAGCATTTCCATGCCGGAACCAGCAGGGAAGGTCACTTTGAAGCCATCAGGGTCTTTTGTCTCCCAGGAGACCATCAGGGACGGGATAGACGCCTCCAAGGCTTCCGAGGCCGTGAACCAGGCCCAGACGGACTCGGAGAAGGCCAGGAAGGATGCCGCGGACCAGAAGAGGATCGATGAGATCAACAAGCTCCTCCCGGAGGAGGTCTTCTGCGTCCTGGGCAAGGTGTCCTTCAGGCTCTTCAAGCAGATCTACAAGACGGTCTGGGACCAGGTGGAGAACAAGGATCACCTCGCCAGGGGATACGTGATCTGCGAGCGGGAACTCTCCCCCGGCCTCCCGGTGCAGGTCAGGAGCTTCCGGACCAAGGAGATGCGGACCATCACCCAGTTCTCCCCGGTCACGTCTCCCGAGGGGTCCCAGACGAAACTCGCCGACGAGACCTTCACCTTCAGGAACGTGAGGCTCGCCCTCGGAGTGGTCGCCTTCGGCGGGCGGGAGCTTCCCGGGCTGCCCATGCCCGAGTCCGATCTGGAATCCTGGAAGAAACTCCAGATCGTCAAGGGCAGGCTGGAGATGTTCGACAACTTCTCCGAGGAGATCGTCGACGGGCTGGCCGGCCTGATCACGGACACGATCTTCGCGTACCGGCTCGCCTTGCAGGAAAACCTAAAAAACCGATACGCACCCCTTTAGCATTCTATCGGTCCAGGCTGGCAGCCAAGGGGGTGCGACTCCAGGATTACGCGATGCTCGAGCAGACGGACCTCATCGAGGCCGAGCGGCGTAATCTTCTCATGGAATTCGGCAAGGAGGCGATCCACATCCTCTCCTCGGCGAAGGACCACGACAAGGCCATGGCCTTGATCGAGTATCTTCGACGCATATACTTCATTGGGTACGAGGAGACCCAGCAGGAGAAGGCTCGGGCGCAGGCAGAAGAGATCGTCCGCCTCGGCCAGCTCACCTACAGGGTCGTTCTGAAGCCCGGTGGCGGGACGCTCGAGATCGGCGATAAGTGATGAGCGACACGTACTTTGCAGCCGACCAGTTGCAGGCCTTCCTCGCGCTGGTTTCCGACGGTCTCCGGGATCTCGTTTCCGGCGACGGCCTTGAGGCGTTCTACGCGTGGGCAGAGGACGTGCCTCCGGACGAGGTCCTCGCGCGGTTCGAGGAGTCGTCCGCGTTCAGGACGGCGAACGGGATCCCCGCGGTGGGGGAACCGTCGTTCGTGGCCCAGATCTCCAAGTCCGGCTCCAAGAGCACCTTCCTCCAGATGGTCCAGGAGATGGGCATCGAAGCGACGTACGCGGGCGACGTGACGGAGGTGGTCCCCTCGGACGCCCCCATTCCGATCGCCGGTCTCGAGGACACGATCCAGGCGTTGCTGCGCCAGGGGTACACGCTCGACCGGGAGGCCCTGAAAGCCCTCTTCCCGGAGGTCGATTCGGTGGAGCCGGTGAAGCACCTTGGCGAGATTCCGCCCACGCCGTGGGCGCAGGAGGACTCGCTCATCTCGATGAAGTGGGCCAGGGCCCAGGAGTACGTCAGGCAGTATTTCGGAGGTAGGCCATGAGGTGGTTCCTCGCGGTGCTGGTGATCCTCGTCTGCGCGGGCTGTCCCTCCGGGGTCGCGGGCGAGCGCCTGAAGGAGATCAACTCGGAGTGGTACAGGATCTACACCACCGACCGTCGCCAGACGGAGTTGGAGGCCGTGGCCTACAACGCCCTGGACGACGCCGGCAAGGAGGCGTGGAAGGCCTCAGGGAAGCCGGTCCCCGGCGCGCTCCCACAGCGGATGCTCGCCGCGGCCGACGACTACAAGGCCTCGATCGAAGCGGAGGCGGAAGCGAACGAGTAGGAGGTCCCATGGGAACGGTCAGCAAGGTGGCGCTCTCCATCCTCGACGGGCTCGCCAGGAAGAAGATCGACGACGTCAAGGATCCGAAGATCAAGGAGTTCCTGTCGGGCGTCTGGGGCGATCTCAAGGTGGAGATCCCGGACCTCTACGACGTCCTGCTCGAGCCGGCGGAGACGATCCTCACCGGCAAGTACGCCACCCAGACCAAGAAGATCATGGGCGACCTGAAGGAGGACGTTCTCGCCTTCAAGAGGAAGGAACTCGACAAGGCCGAGTTCGAGGAGATCGTCTGGCGCCGGAAGCGCTCGATCTTCGCCCTCTACAAGGCGCAGCAGGCGACCGACGCCCAGATCAAGAAGGACAAGATCTTGAGCGCGGCCCAGACGGCCGTCGAGATCCTGATCAAGTACGGGATCCCGTTCATCATGGCCATCGTCTAAGGAGGGACTCATGGACTGGAACAACCTTCTCAATCAGGTGATCTACCCCGCGGCTATCGGACTCATCCTGGTCATCGCGGGAGCCGGTCTCAAGATCTTGGCCTCCTGGCTGAAGATCAAGGCCGAGGAGTCCAAGAACACGCTCTTCAAGTCCCTCGCCACGAGCGCCGTGGGCGCGATCGAGCAGGCCGCCACCGTCGCGGAGAAGGCGGGCGAGACGAAGTGGTCCGGCGAGAAGAAGAAGACCGACGCCATCGCCGACGTCAAGGCCACGGCAACTGCCAAGGGTCTCGTGGTCACGGACGCGGAGATCAACAAGATGATCGAAAGCGTCCTCGGCGAGAAGAAGCTGTAGTCCCGGTGCTCCTTCGACCCCCGTGGACGCGTGGCAGCGCTCTGCGGGGGTCTTTTTGATGGTGTCCCATGGCAAGCGACGACATGGCCGCGTACATGGAGCGGGCCCGCCAGCAGACCGACATGTTCCTCGCCCGGTCCCGCGAGCAGATGCACTCCTCGCTGAACGAACAGCGCGCCCAGTTCGCCGGGATCCCGTATGGAGGCGGCTTCCAGCCCCCTCTGAGCGGTAGCGGCGGTGGATATCCGCAGTCAGGTACTCCTGCCGCCAGGCTGATGGACACGCTCAACGAGATGGCCCGCAAGGGGCTCTCGGCGGCCGGCGGAATGGTCGCTACTCCGATCTCTGCTGCGGCTGGTGCCGCTGTGAGTGCGGGAAGCTTCCTTTACGGATCTGCTCCGTTTGGTCCCAGCGGCATCATGGGTGGTGCCAGAACCGAAGCCCAGAGGAACATGGGATTTGGGCAGTCCTTGTTCACTGCCTTTGGATCAAGCCTTGGGACCTTTGGTAAATGGGCCGGTCAGCGTCTCGACATGACCACTACGCAGGCCGTGGAGTTGGCCAGGGACGAGTTGAGCTACAAGGTGCTCAAGGGTGGCCAGCGGGCGCTCTGGGGGGCGGCCGACGTGGCTTCGATGGGCGTCGCATCGTATGTGACGCGTAGGGCTGGCCTGGGCCTTGAGAACATGTCCTCTCATGAATTCGCCAGGAACCTCCAGAACCAACTTCGATTCGTTGGCGGTGATGCTCTTCGAGCCGCTGGCGCCGAGGTGGGAGCATTAGGAACCGGGACCACCAGAAGCGGAGCCCGTGGTCTCGCCGGGGAACTGGCGAGGAACCTCGGCGGCCTCGAAGCCGAGATGGGCCTCTCCGCGAACGAGATCATGGGCCTCCAGAACCGAGCCATGGGGACCATGGGGATCACCGGCATCGAGAAGGCGTTGAAGGGCGGGAACTTCGCAGGTGAGGTGGGAAAGCAGACCCGGGCCACCCGCGATATCCAGCAGACCCTGAACCTCAGCGAGAAGGAAGCCAAGGAGTTCTTCGACACGATCGGCCAGATGTACGGAACCGCCGACAAGGTCGCCAAGATGGCCAAGGACGCCGCCAGGCTGAGCGGTCAGCTCAGCATGGACAAGCGCGCGGTCTTCGGGATGATGCGGGAATACGAGGACATGGGCCGCACGATGGCCATGGGCCAGGAAAACGCCCGCAAGATGGGGATGGGGTACGTCACGGAGATGCGCGGGCAGCAGCGGCTCGGGGTCATGAACCGCGAAGAGATCATGCGCTACGGAGGCACCACCGAGGAAGAGGGCATGGCGATCCGTGCCAAGGTCCAGGTCCAGCAGAACCTGGAGATGTTCGCCGGCGGAAGGATGCGCGGATTCGACGTCATGGCCATGGCGCGTCCCGGGACGTACAGCCAGTTCATGGGTGGGGGAATGGGAGCGATGGAGGCCGCCGGCGCCATCGGAGGAACGCTGGCCAGGGATCCGACGGCAGGAATGCGCGCACGGTACGACCAGAGCCTTCGCGCCAAGATGGGTCGCGAGGGTGCTCGGCTCCAGTACCAGCGGGTGCAGGCCGAGAGGGAAAGCGGGATGTTCATCTTCAACAATGAAGAGCAGATGATCTCCCGGTACGAGAGTCTGACTGGCCTCGACCCCGAGACCGCCGCCCAGAACTACAGGATCTTCGAGAGGGAGAAGTCCGTCTTCGGGAGCGAGCTCGAGAAACTCAAACTTCCCGTGACGGAAGGGAAGCACGTCCAGAAAATGTACTCGGACTTGATGAGTCGGGGGATGCTCGATTACGCGATGGCGGCTACCGGGGCCGCGACTCCATACGAAGGAGCAGCCAAGCTCTATGCCAGGATCCGTGACAAAGACAAGGGAGGACCGAAGGCTGGTCAGTCTCTTGAGTCCTACTTGAGATCTTCCGGTGGACGAGGAATGGATTCCGCTGAAGCTGGAAGAAAAATGGGGATCAAGGGTCAGATGTTCGGAATGATGATGGGCGGGGCTGATAGGAGCATAGTGGGTCTTACGAAACATAGGCAAGCAACCGGAGCATCAGTTCAAGAACGTATTGCGGATATCAAAATGATGCGTGGGGCTATTACTTCCGCCTTCATAAAAGAGGAACTTGTTACTCCCATCTTGGCCATGGGAGGAGAAGCGACCAGGGATGTTTTAGGAGGATCTATCAGATTTGAGACGAAGGGCGGAAAGATGTGGATAGGTGATCTTACTTCTGAAGGAGAAATGAAGGTAAATTATGGTGGAATAGTCGAGGACGTACGGATTCAGGATATTCAGAAAAAGTATGGAGATGAGATCGGGGACAAATTCAGTTCGGCGCTCGGTAAGGTCTTCGCTACGGTAGGAGAACGTACGGAAGTCTCGGTCAGGGCCAATAAACTTCGCAACGAGGGAGAAGCCCTTTACAAGGAGATGCAGTTCAACAAGGTTCGTGGAGTCTCGGAGAGCGTCTTCGGAGAGACTATCGGTCTAAACTTAGAAAACATGGAGAAGTTCTCGGGATTTTTGGCGAACGCGGAGCACATGGGCCCGGCAGTCCTGCGAAAACTGGGCGCTCCGGGCCTTGAGGGATTCGAGCGCTTCTCCGCGGCATTCAGTGGGGATAGCGGTAAGTTTAAGGTCACCAGCGTTGAAGCATTGAAGGGGATGTTCGGATCGGAGGAGGAGACTGCCGCGAAGATTGCGGAGGCGTTCGCCGCAACCGGGGGTCCCGACATGGACGCCGCCGCGGTCTTGGAGAGATTGAAGAGCGGAGACACAGGACTGCTTGCAGCCGTCTCTCGTCAGGAAGTCGTGACGGATCTCGTGGGACAACTTGGATCCCTTCAGGAGCGGGAGCGTACTGCCAACCGGGGCGCCTCTGACGGCAATCCCGTGTTCATCGAGATGAGCGAGAAGTCGGTTAAGGCGATCGCCGAGGCGATCAATAAGAAGTAGATGTTCAACGAAGCGGAGTTCAGCAGCGGGGTCAAACTCAGCGGCCTTCGTAGAGGAAGGTACCGCGCTATTGCCGCTTCGCCCGACGCCAACGCGAAGGCCCTTCTGGCAGCCATCGCCAGCGCCAAGAGGATTGCGGACGCCGACGCTAAGGCGGACCCCTATCCCGTCGAGGCCCACGTGGTCAACGAGTACCTCGACGACGCTGCGCTGCTGGTGGTCTACGACGACAAGAGGATTCCCAAGTGCGTGTTTGACCACTTCATCCTCGGGTCGATCAACGAGCAGGATCAGGAGAAGTCGGCCTTCGTGTTCACGTTCGGAGACGCCGTCCTGTTCGGTGGGATGGAGCGCCGTACCAGGCTTTACGCGTACTCCGGCTTCCTGGTCGACAGCCAGAAGGACGGGAAGTGCATCTCCGCCTGGCGAAGGCTCTACGATAAGTACCTCAGGGCGACCGCGATGGCCGAGGAGAACAGGTACGCAAGGCTGTTCTACCGGGACCAGGTCCGCGACGGGTACATTACGGCTTGCAGGATGGCGGAGTCCGCCGACCGTCCGCAAACCGCGGTTTTCAACTTCAACATGTTCGTGATCAACGAGAGCACTTGATGGCCGTCCTTAATCCACAACCGAGGTCCAGTTTTCTCGGGGCTCCGGTGGAGCCCCTGGACAACGCCAGGGCTATCTTCACGCTCCACCAAGTCAGCAAGGCTGGGGCGATCAGCGACGACCCGATTCTCGCCGTCACGCTGTTCCACGTCTCCAACATCGAGACCCCGCAGGAGGAGCGGGTCCAGGTCCTCGCCAGCAACGTGGACAGCGGGAAGCTCTACCTATTCGGCAGGTCCCCCAGGCTGTACGCCATCTCCGGCTTCATCGTGGACAGTGACCTTCAGCCGTCCAAAAAACGGATCGTGGAAAGTAAGAGCTCCTTCTATCAAGTGTCGGGACAGGGCGCCAACGTGGACGACGCCGAGTACATGGGTCATCTTCTTCGCCAGTGGATGATCCTGTACGAGAAGAGCCTCAGGCTCTCGCAGTGCTTGAAGAACAGCCGGATCTTGAAGTTCCGGTGGCGTTCCACCGAGGTATACGGATACATCCTCGGGCAAGTTCGCTCGATGGAGTCCGGGAGTCCGAGCATCTACTCTCTCGGGCTCACCTTCGCCGTGATGTTCGAGGAGGAGAAGATCGACGATCCCATCGTCAAGATCACGTATGGGAACGGGGTGTCGGACGATGTTCACGGAATGATCTCCTTGGAGAACGTGAGCAGGCTTTCGGATCCCTTCTCGAAATCGAAATCCGAGAAGCCGAAGTCCGTGACAGGGAAGGCGATCGAAGGTAGGTCCAACGTGCCTCCTCGAACGTAGAGGTAACTCCGGATGTCGAAGATCGCGTCGAAGTATGTCAGCTGGAAGGTCCTCTTCGATGGGGTCGAGGTCCCTTGGCTCTCGTTCTCCATCGGAGTCGGTGTCGACATGGCTGGACAGGCCACGGTCGTCCTGGAACCGGATCCCGTCCTCAACGAGATCCGGCCGAGGACAAACGTGGCGTTCTTCTTCTACGACAACTTCCAGGACGGAGCGGACGATCTCGACAAGTACAAACTGTACTGGGAAGGGGAGATGGAGGGGTACTCCTACAGCAAGGTGGCCCAGGGAAGATCGGTCACGGTGTCCGCGGAAGGCATGTTCTCGGTGTTCGGAAGGAGCAAGCTGTTCGCCCTTGGGTTCGGTGCCATTCCCATGACGCCGCACATCTCCGGCTCCCTCTTCGCCGCCGAGAGCGTGACGCTCTCCCAGTTGTTTAACTTCGCCATCTTCGGAAAAGCGTTCGATCCTACGAACAAGTGTGCCTCGTTCAGTCTCGACGAGCTTCCTACTGGCCCGGCCTATGGGGACAGGTTGCTCAGCCTGATGGCGTTCCTCTCCGGGTACAACGCCAACTTCAGGATGCAGGCTGTCCGCACTCGGTTGTTCGGCAGGATCGCATCGATCCCCGACAGGACGATCGGCCGTCTTGTCCCCCGATCGATGATATCGCAGTATTCTCAGCAGATGGTAGAGGGCTCGATTCCCCCGGACTCCTCTCTCGCAGATCTGATTGGGATGTTCAACCGCACTGCATTCCATCACTATGCCAGCACCGTCGCTCCCCACGTTCCCGTGGGGGTGAAGAACACCTCCGTGTATCTTCCCGGGTCCACCCCGGAGGATTCCATCTACGCGATCTCCAGACCCTATCTGAGGAACGATTACATCTTCATGCCGGAGATGTACTACGCGGTTCCGCCGGCGTGCAACTTCATCTTCCCGGAGTTCTTGCAGAGCCTCAACGTCCAGAGATCGTTCACCTCGGAGCCAACTCGCGCGCTCATGCACGACCAGAACCTCGGCGGTGGGTCGCTCGTGGTGGTCGCTCCAGACGAGATCCTCCGATTCGAGAAGGTCAGGCCGGATCCAGCGCAGTTCTGGTCCCTCAACAGGGATGGGATCAAGGTAGAGGGGAAGACGGACAGTCCCTATCACACGATATCGAAGGGAGGAACCGCTCCGTTCAATCTCTTCGGCGCCGTGACGGACCAGGAGATCGAGAAGGGGATCATTCCTCACAGCGAGGACCTGCCCTTCGAGTATTTCTCCGCCGTGTCCAATCTCTACGACGTGTCGAAGGAGAGCCTGGACAAACTCGCTTCTAAAACCCAGTCCCTCGAGAGCATACTCCCGAAGATCGAGAGGGAGACGAGCAAGCAGACCGGGTACATCTACCTCGTCAAGGCGCTCGCGGACTATCTCCTATTCTCCCGAAGATTCAGGCGATCGGTGACCGCCGAACTCATCGGCCACCGCTGGATCGTTCCTGGGTTCCCCTGCGTGATCTTCGACACGATGATGTCCTACATCGGGTACGTCAGGGCCTGCACGGTGTCCGTGAACGCCGACGGGTCCGAGTCCACCTCGCTGAACCTGGACTACGTCAGGTCGTTCCCGAGGGTGTCTCCCCCGCTCGAGACGGTCAGGTTGAGAGACGCCTTGCAGAGTCTCAACAGCGTCAAGGCGGTCTCGGACTCCACGGAAGCAGCGATCAAGAAGCAGGGTGACAAGATCGACGCGTATGGGAAAATCCTGGATACTTGTCTTCACGCCGGGGTGCCTTATACCGAGTTGGCAAAGGCGGATTATCAGAGGACCTTCTCGGACGCTTTTGCAATCGTGGAGAAGGACGAGACGAAGGCCAGGCGGATGGGGATCAGCCGAGACAAGTTGAAGGTGCTGAAGAAGGATCTTGACGATCTGCTTTCCATCGATCCCTCCAGTCGTGGCGTAGGCGTTGATGCCACGGAGGCTCAGGCCAAGACCCTCAATGATTCCACGTTGTTTCTGTCCTCCTTCTACTGGGACTGTTCGAAGCAGGCCAACGAGTCCGCGAGCGGATTCAATGAGGCCGCCGTTCCGATGACCCCCGGGGTTCAGCCGCAGATCGATACGCTAAGGTCCACAATCGCCAAGGCGGATCTGAAGGGACTGTTCCCAGAGGATTTCTTTGCTCCTCCGGTGTTCGGGAACATGGACTTCCTCGACATCGAGAAGGCGGAGAAGATCTACGCAGGCGTGATCGGCTCTTCCCCCGCCCTGACCAAGCTGTCGAACAAGTCCGGCACCGACCCATACGAGGTGACGAAGGGCACGGCGGGAGGAGTCCTCGCTCTGAAGTTGAACTCTTACAACAAGTTCGTCAACCTCACGGACGCCATCCAGAAGATCTTCCCGATCTTCAACGACGACGGAACCACGGAATGGTCCCAGCATACGAAAGACGGCGGAAGAGACGTCGTCTCCGCAAGGGACTGGATCGAGCAGACGTACCTCAGGCGCGAAGGCCTGATGAGCCTCCGCCAGTACGCCGAGGCGAACCTACTGAATCCTCAGACGTGGAAATCCACGACGCCTTTCCCGCAGTCTTTCCTCGTCCTGGCCCCGCTGACTACGCGTCCTGTTTACTCTGACAAGTTGAAGGAGATACTCTTCTGGGACAACTCGATCTACAGCAAGATCGTCGACGAGTTCGAGATCAGCCCAAGGCCCTACAAGATCACCGTAGAATCATCAGGCGCAATCAAGACCGTACCAAGCAAGACAAAGGACACGGTGATAGAAGAACTAAAGCGGAGCGTCAGCCTGTCCTCTCTGACGACTACCAACAGGCAGTCCTTCTGGGTGTCGTATGCCCAAAATCATCATGGATCAAGGGCGTTTGTTGGCCGCTAATCCGCAGGGGCCGACGGACGAGGATCTCGTGGCGCTCGCCAGGCGGGGAGACCCGATGGCGAAGAACGAACTGCTTCGTCGATTCTCGACGACGATCAGGATCAAGTCCTCGGCCTACTCGAAGGCGCCGATACCCACGGCCGCCATCGAGGGGGAAGCCATGAGCCTCCTTCTCTACTCGATCGAGCGGTTCGACCCGGGGCTCGGCCTGAAGTTCAAGACGTTCCTTGAGCAGAACCTGAAGGGCCTGTACCGGTACGTGACCGCCAACAAGAACATCGCCAGGATCTCCGAGCACCAGGCGTTGCAGTTCACCCGGTACAACAACGCCAAGGAGATCCTCCAGGCGTCCAAGGGAAGGGAGCCCACGAACGACGAGATCGCGGACTCCATCAACTGGCCCCTGGCCCACGTGCAGAAGATGGAATCCGCGCTGAGCCGAAGGTCGATCGCGTCGTCGGGGATCGAGGCCCTGCACGAGACGGGAAACATCACGAGCCGGATGCAGGACGTGATGGAATTCGAATACTTCAGCATGATGCCGGAAGAAAAACTCGTGTACGATTATTCGCTCGGGGCCCATGGGAAGAAGGCCATGAAGGACGTCTCCGCGATCGCCAAGGCGTCCGGGCTGACGACCGACAAGGTCTACGCCATCAAGAGGGACCTGGCCAGGAAGATTACTTCGAGGATCTGACGATGGAAGTTCCCAAAGAGCTGCTCCAGGCCATGGTCGACAAACTCAAGGCGAGGACCGATCTCGTCGTACCGCCGTCCCCGGCCGACATCGCCGCCCATCTCAAGAACCTCCTGTCACCGAAGGGGGCTGATCAGCCGACACCCGTCCGCACCATCATGTACTACGGCGGAGTGATCAAGCTCGGGGATCCCCAGGCCCACACCGAACTTCCGAAGGGCTCGAAGAATCCGATGAAGCAGATGAGGGAAGCGTGGAGGAAGGTCGTGTGAGCGGTTGTTGCGGACAGTCCGTTCTGTCTTCTCCGGTCCGGTTCGTCCAGAAGAAGGACTGGCCGGAGATGTGGATAAAGACCGCCGCCCCCGGGGATCTGCTTCTTCTTTCCGACTCCGTCGGATCCTGCGGAGGAATTCTCCGGCTCACCGTGCAGGACACCTTCGTCTCGCTCGATGCCGATCAGGTGTGGCACCGGAAGTCTGTGGCATGGCCGTTCCACGAGGAAAGGATCTCCTCCTTTCGGATCTTCGGCAGCAAGATCGAGTACACCATGAAGTAAAAAGAAAGGGGCGCCAGGCGCCCCCTTCTCTTCGCTTCTTGACCGTCCTACTTGTTCGGGCAGCTCGGACAGTCGGACGAGTGCCCTTCGCCCCGGCCGGCGCGGCAGCGCGCGCAAACGGGCCCGTAGCCGAAGTCCACGAACTTCTCCGGCGCCGGGTCCGGCTTGGGCGGCGGGGGAGGCGGCTCCTCCGGCTTCGTGGTGTCCACCACCGGGGCGTCCCCGGGGAGGACGTTCGGCTTCGGGCACCAGCGGGTCTCGTTCCCGCGGTCGCCATCCCCCTTGATGTCCACCAGGTCCGGATGTCCCGGGACGGGCCCGCGGATCTCTCCGCTGGTACCGTCCCACTTCTTCTTGGCGCTCGGCCCACAGTTGTGGCAGGCCTTGCAAGCGATCTTTCCCCTGCTCATGTTGTTCCTCCTCCTCTGAACTGTACAATGTCTCTGATGGATAAAGAACGGAAGAAACGACTCCTCCATTCTCTCTCGGCTACCGGCGCGGGAGCAGCGGCCGTACCCGCCGCTGTCCTGGCGACGAGCCCGGCGATGCTCATGCTGAGCAAAGGTTTGACACACGCCAAACCGCACATCACTTCCGAATCTGCCTATGACTTTCCGCTCGCTGCCTTCGGGAAGGATCAGCGCGTACACATCGCTCCAGGGATAGCCGCCCAATCTTCCCGCAGAATAGATGTTCCGGAAGTTCCCCCCGCAGGTTCCAGGGCAGTCTCTCTTCCCGTGATGGCCCACGAGTCGGGGCACATGCACGGGGGCTTGGTGCAGAAGTTGACCTCCCTTGGCGAACATGGGCTGTTCTCGCAGCCTGGGATAGGCAAGTATCGGCTTCCCATGATGGTCTCTCCTGTTCACGCCGGTCTTGCAGTCGCCGCGAGCCTTCCCAAGACCGAGAAGAACAAGGTTCTTCGGTGGCTCCAGAGCCATCCGGCTGCGATCGCCGCTGGGATGTCCGCGATCCCGCTGGCGGGGGAAGCCCACGCTTCCGCTCGGGCCATCCGCGGGATCCACAAGGTGTATGGATCCCGCGCCGCGGCGAAGTCCGTGGTTCCTCTGGCTCGTGCATTCGGGACGCATGCGCTCGGCCACGCGCCCGCGATCGCAGGCCTTGCCGTCATGGGCAAGGTCAGGGACTGGCTCGCCAAGAAGAGAGCCTCCAAGTCCCTTGAGAAGACGGGAGAAGCCCCCGGCGGCGGCGCCGTTGGAAGGGTTGTGGATCGTCCTCTTCGGACCTACAGCATGCCCGTTCAGTGGTCCGACTTTCCGTGGATGAACTCCGAGGTCAACCTCATGAAACCTCGGCGTAAGCAGGCCGATCCGGATCGTCCAGAGATCCTTCATGCCAACACGGCCACGCTACTCGGCGCCCAAGAATGAGTACGCTTCTTTCCAAGCTCGCTGAGGAGTTCGCCCCTGGAATCCCGTCCAAGGCGGCGAAGAGTACAATCCCTACGCTGGCCGGGAAGATGTGGGCCTTTTCCGAGCAGCGCCACGACGCCAAGCGCGCTGGGTTGCATTCCGACCTTCGGTTGAGCGACGGACAGACCGCCCTCTCCTGGGCCATCAGGAAGGGGCTTCCCTTGCCTGGTCAGACCTTCCTGGCCATAAGGCAGCCGGACCACACCCACAAGTACATCTCCTACGCCGGCCCGCTTGGCAAGGGCTACGGAGAAGGCATGGTCTCGGTCAACCGGATCGGCATGACGAAGATCATCTCGTCCTCTCCCGAGACGATCCGCTTCGCTGCGCTTGACAAGAAGAACCCTTCCGAGTTCCTGATGTTCAGGACTCCGAAGCTGAATCCGGACTCTTGGCTCATCAAGAACGTCACGCCTACCGTGGCGAGCCGACCGGACATGGCGATCGGAAAGCCGAAGTTCAACGAGGCCCCGGTCGCCGATCTCGGCCGCTTCCTGAGCGATCGGTACCTTCTCTCCTCGAAGATCGACGGCGCGCATTTGAACGTAAAGCTCGGAGACCGCGTCGAGGTCTTCTCGCACCAGCCGAGCGTCACCGGGGAGCACGTCAACCACACGTATGTGTTCGGCTTCGACGGAGCAGAGGTTCCGGAAGACCTGAAGGGAACCACGGTGAAGGCCGAGGGCTTCGCGATGGAGGGTGACAAGGTCATCCCCAATCGAGAACTCAGCGGCATCCTCAATTCCGCGCCTGAGAAGGCCCTGAAGACGATCAAGGAGCGCGGGCTGCGGTTCATCCTCGCTCCCCTGAAGGTGATCGAGTACCAGGGCAAGTCCATGGGGATGGC
>Ga0315275_10003911_pt1 | contig 13847 bp, 10 predicted proteins | sample YL17G03_0_MG_FD_205557 | JGI IMG/M metagenome (GOLD analysis project Ga0315275, IMG submission 205557) | Sediment microbial communities from Yellowstone Lake, YNP, Wyoming, USA - YL17G03_0 | ecosystem: Environmental > Aquatic > Freshwater > Lake > Sediment | place: USA: Wyoming | collected... | reverse complement strand
ATACCGAGGGGGTCTCCCTTGAACGCCTCCAACAGATGGCGGGCGAGAAGTACGAGGATGTGATGAAGAACATCCTGTTCTTCGAGCCGCACTCTTTTGACGAGCAGGAGAAGTTCGTGGACAAAGCGATCAAGCTGGCGGAGAGCTCGCTCGAGGTCGGCGTCATCATCCTTGACTCTGCGACCATCCACTACAGACTTACGAGGAACGACGAGGAGAGAGGCGTTCGCAAGTCCCTCAGCCCCCAGCTGGCGAAGCTGCTCGGGGTCTCACGGAGCAAGGACATCCCGGTAGTACTTACATCACAGGTCTACACCGACATAGACAAGGGGACCTTCGAACCTCTGGGCGGCCATGTCCTGCTGCACAACGCCAAGGCCATCATCAGACTAGACAAGGTCGGCACCGGCTCGAGAAGAGCCGTCATCATAAAGCACAGGCATCTCGAAGAGGGCAGGAACGCCAACTTCAAGCTCACGAAGACCGGCGTCGTCTAGGTCTTCCTCTTGACCATGTAGTCTGCAAAGGCCATCAAGCTCTTCTTGTGCGGCGAGTCCTTGAGGGTTTTGAGCTGGTCCTTGGCCTCTTTGATGAGTCCATCGGCGACCTTGGTCGCATGCTCTATCGCCCCCACGTCTTCAAGGATATCCCTAGCCCTCTCAAGCTGCTTCTTGGTCGCCTTCTTGTTCCCGAGAATTGAGAGGAACTCGGATCTCTCCGGTCCTTCGAGGTCCTCAAGCGCCTCTACCACGATGAGCGTTTTCTTGCCGTTCCTGATGTCGTTGAGAACGGGTTTCCCGAATGTCTCTTGAGTCGATTCGAGGTCCAGGACATCGTCCCAGATCTGGAATCCGAGTCCCATGAGCCGGCCATACTCCGCCAGTGCGTCTTCCTGGTGACCGGAGGCGCCTCCTACAATCGCCCCTCCCTGAGCGGCTGCCGAGTAGAGCACCGCTGTCTTGAGCTCGATCATCTTCATGTATTGGTCTGATGTCACCGTCTTTGCATCCTCGAAGTCCATGTCCATCTGCTGTCCCTGTGCCAGAAGCCTCACGGCTCTAGCAAGTATGTCGACCAATCTGACCAGGGACCCGTCTTCGACATCGGAATCGAGCACGACCTCGAATGCGCGCGCGAACAAAGCATCGCCTGAGAGGATCGCCTCCGGGACCCCGTACTGCGCGTGAACGGTCTTGATCCCCCTCCGGATGTCGTCCTCGTCCATCACATCGTCGTGGACGAGCGTGAAGTTGTGGACGATCTCCAGCGCTACCCCGAACGGGACCGCAGATTCGGCCCTCCCGCCGACGGCCTCGCATGCTATCGTGGAGAGGAGAGGCCTGAGGCGCTTCCCGCCGGCCGCTGGATAGTGCGCCATGGCCGCCTTCAGGTTCTTGTCCTCGATGACATCCAACGTGTGCATCAGATACTCGTTGATCTTTCTGACCCTGTCCTTGTATTCCTCTGGAAAGACCATGACAGTCACCCCGACAACTGATCCAGCCACTCCCTGGACCGGCCTGTGATGATCGCTTTGGTGGCCGCCAGCTCCCGCATGTCCTTCGCGCCGACCAGGAACATCGCAGCCTTCAGCTCCTCGATGATGGTGCCCACCTCGGCCGCGACAGATTCCCTGTCTTTGAGAGCCGCCGGCAACAGTCTACCAGCCATGCCCGCGCATCCGGCGCCTATGGCAACGGCTCTGGCAACATCGAGCCCGCTCCTGAGTCCACCCGTGGATATGATCGGAAGGCCTACGTTGGCCACAACGACTGCGACCGGGGTTGGTATGCCCCAGTCCCAGAAGGTCCGGCCGATGTTCACCCTCCTGGAGTCACCAGCGGACTTCGCCCTGTAGTATTCAACGGCAGAAAAGCTCGTGCCTCCCAGGCCGCCCACATCCAGGCCCTTCACCTTGGCCTTCTTCAACTTGAGCGCCGTCTCTCTTGGGATGCCTGCGCCGGTCTCCTTGGCGATCACGGGCAGAGCAGATGCGAATTTCTCGAGAGCCGCTAGACCGCCCTTGCTCTTGGTATCGCCCTCGGGCTGGACAATCTCCTGGAGATAGTTCAGGTGCACCGCGAGAAGATGCGCGTCCACCATCTCCATCGCAGCCCTGCCCTCATCGACCCCCAGTGCAGACTTCAGGCCCTGCTTGATCAGTTGCGGAACGCCCAGATTGCCAATCCTCAGGGGGATGTCGAACTCCCTGATCACGGAGTATGTGCGTGCAACGTCCGAGTTCTCCAGAGCCGCCCTCTGGCTCCCCACACCCATGCCTATGCCGAACTGCTCAGCAACGGACGCCAGGTTCCTGTTGATCTCCTCGGCCTTCCCATAACCGCCTGTCATGGCCGATATCACGAGGGGCGCTTTCAGCTTCCGTCCGAAGATGGTTGTGGATGTGTCGATGTCCTCGAGGTTCACTTCTGGCAGCGGGTTGTGGACGAGCTTGACATCGTCCCAGTAGATGTAGTCCTGGCTCAGGTCCTCCTTGGCGCAGATCTCGACATGGTCCCCTTTCCTGCGCTCGATGAGCCTCTCCGGCGTCTCGCCCTCGCCCGACATGTGCACACCTATCCCGGGACTACAACTGTCGAGGCCACTTCCCGGCCCGACACCGCCTTTCCCAGTCTACCCGGCACATTGCCGTTCACTATCATACACTTTTCGCAGTACTGCGCGATGGCCAGCATGCGCTCGACTTTGCCGTAGATGCTGCCAGTGACATCAGCATTCGCGGATTCGGTCCTCTTGAGACCCGCGAGCTTCGAGCTGTCAAGCTCGTGGATCAGTCTTGCCTTTTTGTTGCGCTTCGGGTCGCTATCATATACACCGTCGACGTCAGCGCAGAATACTACGAGCTTGGGTCTGAACGCCTTCGCGATTGCTTCCATCATCAGGTCGCCCGAGCATATCGAGAAGCCCATAGATTCGTCAGGGACCACGTCACCGAAGGACACTGGCGTCAGTCCGAGGTCGAACATCTGTCCGAAGGTGTCAGGCTCGAACTTCCTGATCAAGCCCCCGCGGAACTTCGCTGCCGATGCGGGAGGTACCGACACCGCTCTAATGCTGTTGTCGATGAGAGAGACCAAGACCCTCAGATTGAGCTCTCTGACATCCCGCTGGACAGCGGCGACATGATGGAGCTGCGACTTGGTCTTGAAGCCCTTGTGGAGGCTGTGCTTCTTCGCCTCGATATGCCCGTAAGAGCCCGCGCCATGGACGATGGCTAGAGGCGCGTTGACTAGGCTCAGCTCCTTCGCAAGCCTGTCGCACGACGACCGCTTGAACGTCCTGAGCTTCGCCTTGTCCGTGATCACGCTTCCGCCCAACTTCACGAGAATCATCGGGTCACCTGACAGATCAACTCGCTCTCCTGTACGGCCAATCGACATAGCCTATGATAAACGTCATGCATGGGCCACTACACGAACACCCTGAGGAAAAGAATTCTAAGGATGGCCCTGAAGGTGCCTGAACTCGGACCAACCACCAATCGTCCCATGAGGTCTACTTAGCCATGTAGATCTCGATCGAGGAGACGTTTGCGTTTCCGCCGTCGTGGCCTGGCAGGGACTCGGTGTTTATCTTCACATCCTTGTATGCCAGTCCCCGGACGAATCTGTTCCTCACGATCTCCGCAACGTCCACAGCCCTGCTTATGGCGCGTCCTCTCGCTTTGATGCATACGCTGTCGCAGCCAGCATTGATCTGCGACACCACGGCGAGGACGTAGTTCATTGTAGCTTTCTTGCCGATGTAAACGGTGTTCTCCTCTGCCATGCTTTCCTCCAAAGCCCAGATGGGGCTTCTTCAAACGTCGTTCGTCTGTATTTATTGATTACTAGAGAGGGGTCGTTCTGAGGCGTATTTTGCAGCCTGTCATCATAGCCGGAACGATACCGCCCGCGGAGCTCGACCTACTAGACTAGAAATAACGGCAGGACATTGCCAGACATGCCATGAGAACGCTCGAAAGAAAGACGGCAAGGTTGAGGGACATCGTCCGCTCCATGTGTTCAGCAGCAGTGGCCTTCTCCGGCGGGACAGACTCAACGCTCGTCGCGAGGATTGCCAAGGACGAGCTTGGGAAGAAGACCATGGCAATCACCATCAACTCCCCCGTGTACCCAGCGTCAGAACTGAGAAATGCCAAGGCTGTGGCTCGGGAGATCGGCATTAGGCATTTGGTGGTTGATGTGGACCCTATGAACGACAAATCATTCATCACCAATCCGCCAGACAGATGCTATCTCTGCAAGCTCGACGACCTCAAGCATATCCGGGGCATCGCTGACGAGAGGGGGCTCACCGAGATCATCGACGGATCGAACGCCGATGACAAGAAAGACTACAGGCCAGGGCTCAGGGCAAAGGAGGAGATGCGTGTCAGAAGCCCTCTCGCGGAGGCAGGGCTGACGAAAGCCGATGTGAGAGCGATATCGAAAACGCTCCGACTGCCCACTGCGCACAAGAGCTCAAGCCCGTGCCTGGCGTCCCGGATCCCCTACGGAGAGATGATCACGCGGGAGAAGCTGATGATGATTGAGGAGGCCGAGGAGTTCCTCAAGGCGAAAGGCTTCGATGAGGTGAGGGTCAGGATCCATGGAGACATCGCACGGATCGAGGTCTCACCGAAGGACGTATCGAAACTTGCGTTACCTGGGACGAGAATCACCATCACCAAGAAACTGAGGTCCCTCGGATTCACATATGTCGCCCTCGACCTGGAAGGTTACCGGATGGGGAGCTTGAACGAGGTGCTGTTCAGATGAATCCCAAGAAGATCGAGAAGGTCCTTGACAGGCTCAGCAAGGGAGAGTGCACGGTCGGGGATGCACTCGAGCATCTGCGGACGCTCCCCTACGACGACCTCGGATTCGCAAAGCTAGACCATCACAGGGAGCTGAGAAAAGGTATCCCCGAGGCGATCTATTCGCCCGGCAAGACAGACCAACAGATAATCGACATAGCTGCGCGCATCCTGTCCAGGGAGGACGAGGCTGTCTTCACCCGCATCACGGAGAAGCAGTATCAGAAACTCAGGGATAAGCTCGGCCCGAAGGTCAAGTGGTACCCTGAGGCAAGGATAGTGACTGTCGGGGTGGCCAAGAAACCAAATGTCGGAAAGGTCCTGGTCATCACCGCGGGGACCTCTGACATACCAGTAGCTGAGGAGGCGGCCGTCACCTGCGAGCTGCTCGGATGCAAGGTGGAGAGGCTCTACGATGTCGGGGTCGCGGGGATCCATAGATTGACTTCCAACATGAGGCAGTTCGACTCTGCAGATGCGATCATCGTTCTCGCAGGCATGGAGGGAGCGCTCCCGAGCGTCGTCGCGGGCCTCACCTGCAGGCCGGTCATAGCAGTCCCCACGAGCGTTGGCTACGGCGCGAGCTTCGAGGGCATCGCCGCGCTTCTTGGGATGCTCTCGAGCTGCTCGAGCGGCATAGGTGTGGTCAACATAGACAATGGGTTCGGCGCGGGCGCTCTAGCAGCCATCATAGTGAAGAACAAACACGGGAAATCCTAGTCCACTCTCGAGCCGCACTTCCTGCAAAACATGTCCGAAGCTCTCGGCTTCGTCCCGCAAGACTTGCATATCCGCTCCCTCTGAGACTTCGTGCCGCACTTGTGGCAGAACGCATCTCCGCGCTCGATCGGGGCTCCGCAGCTAGTGCACTCATCCTCGACCCTGGAAGACATCTCCTCCGCTGTCGGTTCGGCCTCAGGCTCTTCGGGTTCATCGCCGGCCTTGAGAGGTATGGTCTCGCTCTCTGCTTCCTGGCTTATGGCCTTCCGTGCCTTGAGCGCAAGCGAGAGTGCCTTGGCATAGCTGCCAGTGACGAAGGCGGATTCCGCATCCGTCAGGAAGTCCTGTGCCGCTCCAGTCTCAGACCCGCGCTCGATCGCCCTACCGATGTCCGCCTTCGCTCTGGATATCTCGAACTTGGCGCTCAGGTAGTTCCCGCCCTCATCGGACTGCAGCTTTGTGCCCTTGTATGAGTCGGCCCTTGATTGTGCGGGCTTCGAGGACAGAATGCTCTCAGCGATCTTCTCCAGGCGCTCGGATTCGACAATGGATTCCTGCGCTGTACCACCTGCCTCCTGTTTTCTGGGCGGCAGGCCGGTCAGCTGCTCCCTGGCACTCTGGCACAGCGTCTCGCATCTGTCGTAGTCTCCTCTCTGCATTGCAAGCTTGGCCTGGTTGACGAGCTGCTCTGCCGAGCTAGTAATCGCCCCCTGGCGCTGCATGACGTTGATGACCGAGCGCGTGGTATGGATCGAGTTGAACGCCTCGTCCTTCCTCTGGGACGAGCGCCTGACCTCTCTGCTCTTTCCGCGCATGTACCTGATCTCGAAGAGGACCACGAAGAGCATGACGATGGCGAGGATGGTTACAAGAATCAATTTCTCCAGGTCGGTCAAAGCCAATTGGGCCAGCTCCATCTGGAAAAACCATCTGTGCTCATATAAACCCTTCGCGGTGGGTACCAAAGCCCGGACCGCGCATAAGAAGAAGGGAAAAGAAGAGTGGCTGACAGCTTACCAAGCCCGTAGCGGTTTCAAGCAATACGGTTCACCCTGTACCCGAAGGTACCTGGCTAGCGTATCTAGCCGCTACGGCCAAGAGGCCCCGAAGGGCCTTGGGCTTCCCGAGGGCTCGCGCACCTCAGTACCACGAAGAACGTAGGCGGGCTTAACTTCTGGGTTCGGAATGAGACCAGGTGTGGCCCCGCCACTATGGCCGTCAGACCGCTCTTCGAGTCGTCTAATATCGACGTCCTATTTAAGTGTTCCCGACATGGCCCGGTGGCTGCCCGAAGACTCAATCCTGACAGACCTGGATGAGCAATCGCTTGCGGCTGTACACTAGAGAGTTTGAATATCAACCTGCAACTAATCTGTAGACGCATATCATGAGGAAGATAGCTGCCGTGACATTCGACCTCTGGGACACGCTGATACAGGAGCGCCCAGGCGGCTCCGACAAGGTCGCTAAGCTCAGGATTGACGGCATAGCTTCTATCCTGAGCGCCAGGGGCACCGTGCACACTGACGAGGAACTCGAATCAGCATACACTGAGACGGGAGAGTTCCTTGAGATGACCTGGAGGAAGAAGAGGGACATGCCCGTCGGGGACCAAGTGCTGTTCATGCTCAGCTCGATTGACGACAAACTCGCCAGCAAGCTAACCAGAAAGGAACTAGCAGAGATCGAGAGAATCTATGTAGAGAGCATCCTGAACAATCCGCCCGTGTTGCTGCCCGGTGCGAATGATGTATTGAGATCCGTCAAGGAAAAGGGGTACAGGATCGGTCTGATATCGAACACTGGCCGAACGCCTGGCTCGGTCCTCAGGATCATGATGGGCAGGATGGCCATACTCGAATACTTCGACACCACCACATTCTCCAACGAGACTCTCGTTAGGAAGCCCTCCGAGGGGATGTTCAGAGTCACTCTCGACAAGCTCAAGGTGATCCCAAAGGCCGCCGTCCACGTAGGGGACGATGCGGATAGCGACATCGCAGGCGCGAAGAGGATCGGCATGCATGCCATCCATCTGGTCGCTGTGGGCAAGTCCCCGTCGAAGGTCGCGGATGGGCATGTGAAGTCCCTCGACCAGGTAATGGACAGAATCGAACGACTCTAGGCAACCGTTTTCAGCCATTGACCTGATTCGTCCGGTCCTATGAACTCGATGGATCCATTTGGCCGGGCCACACTGAATAGACCTACAGAGGGGGTCCCTCCTACGCCCACGTCCTCAAGAAGGACTAGGCCATAGCGAACGCAAATGCGATCAGCGCGCCCAGAGCTATCGATGCGAAGTTGTTGCCCAACTTGCCTATCTTGCCCTTTGTCTCGAGCGTCGCGCCTATGACGCTGTCTATCTGGCACCCCAGGAACCCGCATAGCATCGGGACGAACAGGGTCGAGGGACCGGCCAGAAGTGAGTCATTGAAGAACGCAAACACGACATACGCAACGACAGACGTGTATGCAGCTGCTATGAACGCGGCGAGCTGGCCGGTCAATGACACGCCCCCGTCGACCCCTCTCTTTGCGCGCTCGAAAGTGGTGATCAGGTACACCCTTGGATCAACGATCCCGATCTCACTCGCTGCAGTATCGGATGCCGCGACCGCGATGGCCGCCACGAACATGAAGCTCGCAACATCCTTGGGGAACATCCCGCCGCCTGGCTCCATGGCCTCCGAGACGAAGCTCAAGACGGCGATCAGTGCCGGTATGGCGCCGTTGGCGAGCACGTTCCTCCACGTGCGCTCGCCCTTTGTTCCCTCCTGGAAGCCTTCGGACTTCTTCCATTCGAATCTGTACTTGGTAGCGCCGAAGCTCGAGATCAGGAACACCAGCAGGAGTATGAGCCAGAGAACGTTCCCACATATTCCAATGACCATACCGACGACGAACGCAGACAGAGAGCCGGATAGGTCGAATATCTTCCTCTGATAGGACGCCGCGGCCATTGCGGCGCAGAAGATGGTCACACCCACGGTCGTAAGCACATCTGGGAACGGGAGGGACAAGACATCACCTAGGTGTTCTCTTTTGCGAGGGTGGGGAGCACGGGTGCCTTAGAGTAGATCTTCTTGACGATATCGCTTATGCCCCTCATCTTCTCGAGGTCGCCATCCCAGTCCTTGAGATGCGCCCCGAAGTCACGTTCGATCTCGGCGACGACCCTCTGCATCTTGATGACGACCTTCCTCGAAGCATGCCCATGCAAGATGACCGCAAGGAAGAGATGGTCGCCCTTCTCTATGACGACGCTCTTCTCGCCGAACTCCAACTTCCTGAGCGTGAACGAGGTGATATCTTTGAACGACTCCTTCACGAAGTCCTGGATGGCGACGAGCATGCCGCTCATCACCTCGTCGTCCATCCCCGGCTTCAGCCGCCTCGTACTGTGCGCGATCATGCGTCCGTCGTTGTATATCACAAAGGTCTCATCGATTGCGATGCTCGACTCGCGCATGTAGTATCCACCGGCACCGACGGCCACCAGGACGGACATCAGAATGAGATAGGGCCAGGCACGGTAGATGAAGTGAAGATTGACATTCAATTCGTAGACTGAGGTGACGACCGAGTTGCCAGCCATGTCTGTGACGTTCGCGTACAGGTCCATGACTCCTTCCCTCAGTGGCACGTCGAGCACTCGGTAGAAACCACCGACATCCGATCCGGACGCGGTGAAGGCCGAGTAGGCGCTCTCGCCTGGGAACCTGACATATAGGATGATGCCGTTCGCGACGACGTTCCGGTCGACTACTCGAATCGTGATGTTCACCTTGCCTCCGCCAAAGGCTGTGGCTTTGTTCATCGAGAGGGACACGAGCGGCCTCTCACTGTCTATCGTTATCGTCATGTTCTTCTTCATCGCGATGTTGCCACCCAGGTCCAATGCGACGACACCAATCCTATACCCAGCATCCGCCCAACCGGTCGTGTCCAGAGTGTACATGGACTCGAAGAGCTTGGGTTCGGAGCCGTTGACGCTGTAGGCCACCGGCAGGAGGGCAGTCGATCCGGGTTCTATCATGAATATGATCAGCGTCCCAGGTCTCACGACCGAACCATTTAGCGGCTCGACAAGGCTGATGGTCGGAGGGGTAACGTAGACAATAGATTGAGTGGTGTACACTGCGTGGTCGTCATCTTCGACGGTCAGGCTGACGCTATAGTCATGGCCCTCGACGAAAGTATGAGTCACGGTCTCGCTTGGACGCCCGTAAATCGCCAGACTATCTCCATCGCCGAAGTCCCACAGGCCGCCAATCAAGTCCGGATAGTGCTGAAGGAATCCCGATGGATCGAATGTGACGACGTAGCTCTCGGGGTTACCCCTGATGACCCTGATGTCCCCGTTATCGAAGCCACCGCCGAACGGCTTGTTCCGGACCTCAACGAAGACCCAGGATATCGTGGAGGAGTTGTTCGAGTCGGTAACCCTGACCTTCGCGGTGTAGTTGCCCACATCGACATAGGCATAGCTGGTCATGTTGACCGATGTGTTTTGGTCCGGGATGAACTCCGCACCGCGGGCGTCGAAATCCCACTCGTATCTGGTGACTGGATCGAATGACGTGACATTGGCGAAGAATGTCCCGGGAAGGAACTCCTCCATGTGCCCGCTGAACCATACCGCGTCCAGGAAACCCATCTGGACGACGGGTGGCATCTCCCTCACATGGAAATCCACGCTCTTGGTGCTGACGTTGCCGTCAGCCTCGACGACCGTCAGGGTCATCGCGTAGTTTCCGTCAGTGAGATTGCCGAAGACATGATCAGCCATCCTGTCGCCGTCCAGGTCGAACAGCTCTGAGTGGCCGTCGGGGTAGAGAAGCGACCAGGTCCAGCTGGCGATGCCGTCGTAGGAGCTCGTTGTGCTCAAGAAACTCAGCGGCTGGCCCTCCTGTGGGTCGAGAGTCGACAACGTGAAGTTGGCAACTGGACCCGCATCATAGATGCGAATGTTCCAGCTGGTCATGTTGACATCGCCATCGGCATCAGTCACCCTCACGGCGACTGTGAATATCTGCGGGTACCCGCCGGTGGAATACACATAACCCGCGTTGTCGCTGTTCGGGGCGTTCGGATCCGGCTGGAAGAATCCTGGAAAATACAGGAAGTCCCACTCGTACGCCACGATAGGGTCTATCGCGCGGTTATGCCATTGGTCAACGATCACCCTCATCGTCACGGTCTCTCCTTCGTTCGCAGAGGATGGTGCGTCGATCGCAAGCTCTGGCAGCATCGACTTCACGAATATCGAGCGGTTCGACCAGCCTACCGAACCGTCGGAGTCTGTCACCACTAGCATGACTTCATGCGTGCCGTTCTGGAACTCGACCGCGAGAGAGCCGCTGCTACCTGAAAGAACGCCGTCGACGTACCAAAGTGCAGACACCACCGGGTCGAATGATGTCGTCGTGTTCGTGAAGAACACCATTTGGCCTTCGTTTGGTTCCAAGGGCGACCATGTGAACCCGACATGTGGATAGCTGTCAAGCACGTCGACAGTGGTTGTGTTGGTTGATTTGAGGCCGGCAGGGTCAGTTACCTCGAGCGTCACATTGTACGTCATCACATCCGTGTAGACATGCTTCGGCCTTGACAGCATCATGCCGCTAGAAATGTTTCCGTCCCCGAAGTCCCATCTGAAGGAAGTGTAGAGCCGCTCGGATGTGCCCGTTTCGGCAGAGCCGTTGAACTGGAACTCGTCCCCCTGCCTGGCGTAGTATGGTCCGCCGGCATGCGCTACCGGTGGGAAGTTCATCTGCTCCCAGATGGAAACAGAGTGAGAGCCGACATCGTTCGTGAGCAGGTCGCCTCTGTGGTCGCCGGTGCCGTCGCCGACCGTCGCATAGTTTGGACCGGCCCCTGTCACGAACACCATGGACGGGGATTCCGGCAAGCTCGAACCGTTCTGTCGGTACAGGAACAGGAGATCAACAGAATCGAACACTGCAGCAACATCCGCATGTCCGTCGTCTGTGAAATCCATGACGGACACGAAGTTGGGGAGCTCCGGTAAGTCGAGAGTGTCGTACGGATGTTGGGAGGTCTGGAACTTGTTCTGATCGAACAGATACAACGATTTGTCGAAGGGCCGCATGGCGACTAAATCGTCCTTTCCGTCGCCAGTGATATCCCCGCCCCATATCTGAGTGAAATCCGCTCCCACGCTGTCGCTGTGCGAGAGGTTGATGGAAGAAGCTGCCAGCCCGAAGAGGTTCACTGGGTCCTGGAACATTATCGTGACCTTGTGAATCGATCGCGTAAATGCGATGTCATCCAGCCCGTCGGAGTTGAAGTCCCCTACGGCCAAGGACCATATTCCCGCACCCGGAGTGGCCGCGATTTGGTACACAGCGCCATAGGGCTCGGACGCGCCGGTATTGAAGAACAAATCCAACTCGCCATCGTCGGTTGCCGCCAGAATATCTAAGAGAGAGTCCCCGTTGAAATCGCCGAGGACCACATCCATTATGTTCCCTCCGCATGAGAGCTGTGTCATATTCCCCGGGAAAGAATCTGCTCCCAACACGACCACGATGACCGCGCCTCCCTGCATTGGCAAAATGACGTCAGCATACCTGTCTCCGCTCAAGTTCGCGACCAGGACCTCGCTAGGAACGAACGGGATCGAAACGGAACCAATCGTGGAACTAAAGGACAACTGGTAGTCGAAAGAGGCCGCCTGACGGTTCACTGAAATCAAATCCACGACATCGTCACCGTTCAGGTCTCCAGTGGCGATGATCGATGGTGACAACGTTTTGTTCGTCCACGCAGTCGAATCCGCGTTTGAGAAGTAGGAGGCACTGTAGGGGTACAAAGCCACAGACGCGCCTGACCAATCTCTGCGGGCACTTGCGATCACAATGTCCGGCAACGAGTCGTTGTCCACGTCACCAATCGTCGCTGCACGGGGAGACGCGCCGGTCGGAAACTTGAAGCTGGGCGTTTCGCTCCAAATCGGGTAGGTGTCTCCCTGGATGTAGCCAAGACTGACATTCCCATCAAAGGAGAGCAACAGGATATCATCTCTCGGACTCCCGCTCAAATTGCCGGAGATCACCAGGCTCGGCACGACATCGAGTGGTATGATCACGTTCTCCCATTCTGGTAGCACTCTGAGGGACTGGAAGTAGAACCCCAGAGAGGTTGCGTTTTCGGTTATCACGGCGATGTCATCGTGGGTGTCGTTATCGAGCTTCCCAGAGGTCAGTCCAAGGGGGAATCCTGTCACATTGAGTGTCTCCGTCGGCTTATCCCCCGAGTGAAAATCCTGGTGGAATATCATGATTGTCGAGTTGAAGTAGTTGGAGACTGCGATTTCCTTCATCGAATCGCTGTCGAAATCCCCGCTTGTTACGGAATTCAGCCCATATCCGGCCGTCAATTGCTCAAAGTTATGTTCAAAGTCTGGGCCAAAAAATACTTCCAGCCGACCTTCAGTACTAGACGGGTAACGCTCGGCACACGCGACAGCTATGTCTGGGTAAGCGTCCGCATCCAGATCATCGACGAGGAACGACACGGCATTAGCTCTTGTGGTAATGTTGGACCATGGCCAGGATGGCGGTCCTGCACTGAGATTATAGATTTCCAGCTTCGTGTCATAGGGAGTTAGTGTGCGTTCAAGGGTAGCAATATGGTGCTGGCCTGAGTTGAAGGGATCCAGAGAGACTACGCTGAAGGGATTGTTGATGGTAGAGAAGTTCAAAGAAGGGTATGTAGGAAACCTGCCGTCAGCCTGCCTGTAGAAGATGGAAATGAGCTTGGCACCATACTGCGCGACAATCAGATCGGTCAGGTTGTCATCGTTCATGTCCGAAAGCTCAACGTCAGAAGAACCGCTCTGAAGCATCAGAGCCCTCGATTTCAATGGATACTCCGACACATTGCTGGAAGTGTTCAAAGGATCATGGAAAGCCAAGGCGTCAAACTGGGCAAGGACCAAAGGGCCCCTAAGCAAAGGTTCGCTCACTCCGACGCTAGACCGGTTAATTTCGCCCTTGGCCGGAAGGAGGGGTATCAGGAGTGATGTGGCGATAAGAACCACTAGTACCGCTGAAATCAAACGACGCAAGCAGGCCCCATCCAGTGGACTGACAGAAGTCTTACTTTTATATGATGTTTTCGGAAAAATTCCAGCACCATGGGAGCGCACGTCCTGTCCAAGTGTTATATAGCCTGGCGAATCTAACATGTCCCGATGAGCGCCTCGATCAGGATAGGCAAGATATTCGGTATACCCATCAACCTGCACATCACATTCCTGTTGATCCTTCCCCTCTTCTCG
>Ga0315275_10003909_pt1 | contig 13849 bp, 9 predicted proteins | sample YL17G03_0_MG_FD_205557 | JGI IMG/M metagenome (GOLD analysis project Ga0315275, IMG submission 205557) | Sediment microbial communities from Yellowstone Lake, YNP, Wyoming, USA - YL17G03_0 | ecosystem: Environmental > Aquatic > Freshwater > Lake > Sediment | place: USA: Wyoming | collected... | reverse complement strand
AAGGACGATCAGAAATGCGACACGTTGGAGGAACAGTTGTCCTCATGATTTGTCTGAACCTGGCGTTCGGCGCATTCGCACAGGAGAAGAAGATCACACAGAAAGAATTGCCCGCTCCTGTCCTTGCTTCGTTCCAGAAGACATATCCCCATGCAACCATCAAGGGGGTGGGGAAGGAAACAGAGAACGGGAAAACGTACTATGAGATCGAAAGCGTTGATGGAAAGACGAATCGGGACCTGCTGTACCTGGCCGATGGGACCGTCGCTGAAATCGAAGAAACGGTCGCTGCGGCCGATCTCCCCGCCTCCGTGAAGTCGGCTGTCACTGCGAAATTCCCCTCCGGCAAAATTCAAAAAGCCGAGAAGACCACACGCGGTTCCACGATCACCTACGATGTACGTGTCGATGTCGGTAACACCAAGCATGAAATGTCAATTGACGCCGGCGGAAAGGTGATCAAGGAGACGAACGCCGGTTCAAAGAACAAGGCGAAAGAAGAGAGTTATTGACTCGTGCTTCTTAAGCCAGTCGCCGGAGCGGCCGGGGCTCCAGAAGTCGCCCCGGCCCGGGTTTTTGATGTGTGGGCCACATTCATAACCTACCATCTGTACACACCACTTGATAACTATGGCGCCCCATAATCTCTGTCTCAAGACTGCGAGGCTATTGTTGTGCTTCTGTGCCTTCCTTGCGGGTTCCCCCGCTAGTGGTCTGGCACAGGACGTGCTCACGCTGGACCGCTGCATTGCGCTGGCAACGGAAAACCACCCCCAAACCCACATTGCCGAAAACGCCGTGCAGGCTGCCGAGTTCTCGCTCTCGGAAGTGGGGAAGACAGCTCTTCCCCAGGTGTCCGCAACGGCATTGGCGATGTATGCACCGGTACCCCCAAAGTTCGGATATGACCCGGCTCTCACGGACGGAGGCCAGGTGGCGGGGCAGATCGTTGTCCGTCAATCCGTCTATGACGGCGGGATTCGGGGGCTGACATCCGACCAGCTTCGGCTCGATGTAGAACGAGCCAAACAGGAGCGATCTCTCACTGGGCTCGAGATCACATTCGCAGTCAGGCAGGCATACTCCGAGGCATTGCGGGCACAGGAGGAGGTGGCTCTGCGACGCGAAAGCCTTACACAGCTGACTGGATACGGCGATCTCGTCCGCCGCCTTCATACCGGCGGGACCGCCAGTTATGCCGACGTCCTGAAATCAGAGATGCAGACATTGATGGCCTCGCTCGCGCTGGAGAAGGCTCGCGAGGTGTCAGCCTCCTCCCGGCTCTCACTCTCCGAAGTGATCGGCCTTCCCATCGACTCCACCACACAATTCAGCGGCCCGGCAACGGATGTGCCCAGACTCGGCCCGGATCTCGACGATCTCGCACAGAACCTCGAGCTGAATATCGCCCGCCTTGCAATGAAGGTGGGGCAGCTCGACATACAACGGGCAAGTCATGAACGATTTCCCGTGATCTCTCTTGTCGCTGATGCGGGGTATCTCAGCTCGGGCGACAACCTGCGCCTTCCCGGTGCCGATCGATTGAATGCATGGGGATATTCGATTGGCGTCGGACTCGAGATCCCGATCCTCAACTGGGGAGCAACCGGGCTCAGAGTCCAGCAGAAAGAACTTGCTGCAGATGATCTGAAGCTGAGGATAGATCTGCTCCAGCGGTCCATCTCCACTGAAATCCGGAAGACCGCACTTCAGGTTGTGCAGGCACAGACCCGCCTGGCGGTGCTCCGCGAGACAGTCCGGAAGGCGGAGCAAAATTTCCTTCTCACGAAATCAAAGTACGTCGCGGGCGGAGCGCTTGCCTTGGAAGTGTTCGCCGCGCAACAGCTTTTGACCGACACCAGACTTGACGAACTACAGACGGGCTCCGATATCCGCGTCCTTGCCGCCCGGCTGGAACGTCTGACCGCTCATCAACAGACTTCGACGGGACAATGAACACGATACGCGCACTGATCTTTTTGGCGTTGATTGCCACGGTATTCGCTGCCTGCAAACAGAGAAGGCTCGACGGCGGAGAAGAGGCTGAGTCAAACACCCCCCCGGTCGTCACGGTCAAGATTTTTCACGTCCGGCAGTGCAACCTGGAGGAGCACGTCGACGCGACGGGAAGAATGGAAGTCCTCCGGAGGCAGAAGGTGATTTCGCCTGTGACCGGGACGCTCCTGTCGATCAAGGTTCTGGAAGGCACGTCTGTACGGCAGAATGAGGAGCTTCTGGCAATACGACCGAAGGAGGCGCAAACGGCAATTGCCGGCGCAGAGGAGCTCCTGCACATTGCGCGGACAGAGGCTGAACGGCGGGAGGCGCAAGCAGCGCTCGACCTTGCCAGATCGACACAGAATGTGGTGATCGTGCGAGCCGGTTTCAACGGTGTGGTCGCTACGCGGAGCGTTACCGAAGGGGAGCTGGTGACCGAAAACGCCGAGTTGATGACCGTTGTGGATCTTTCGACGATTATCTTCGTTGCTGAGGTGCCTCTGCAGGATGCGCCTCGCATCCGAAAGGGGCAACGCGCGATGCTGGAGTTCCAGCCGCTTCCCGGACAGCACTATGCCGCCCTTGTGGACGCTGTATACCCGGGGTCTGAGCTTCAGAGTCAGACGGTTGGAGTCCGGCTTCAGCTGACAAGGGTGGGCGAAGAAGCCCGCCAGCTTCTGAAACCCTCGATGATGGGAGTGTGCAGGATCGTAACTGGAGTCCACAAAAATGTCCTGATCGTTCCCAGGATCGCTCTGCTTCGGAACGATGAAAGGAATCTCTCTTCGGTGGTGGTCGTGACCCCCGACTCCATCGCCCGGGTGCTTCCGGTATCCGTCGGGGTATCTACCGATTCGACGGTTGAGGTGAAGGGGCCCGGACTCGGCGTGGGAACGCCGGTCGTTGTCGAAGGGAACTATGCGCTTCCGGATTCGACCAGGGTCCGGTGGTAGGGGAAGACCCATGACATTCCTGGAATACATCAGGCGTCATGCAAAGGCGTTCCTGTTCACGATCGCCATGCTCACCCTTTCGGGGGTGGCGCTCATGGACACCATGCCGGTGTCGCTCTTTCCGGACATCACGTTCCCGAGAATCGTCATTCTCGCGGACAATGGTGAACAACCTGCCGAACGGATGATGATTGAGGTGACCAGACCACTGGAGGAGACGGCGAGTTCCGTGCCCGGCGTGCGGGTTGTCAGGTCGATCACAGGCCGCGGAGCGACAGAAATCTCTGTCGGCCTAGACTGGGGAACGGACGTCCAGCAGACCCTGCAGCTTCTACAGGGTCGCATCGCCAATATCCGAACGTCTCTTCCGCCGGCGGCAACGGTGCAGGCTGAGCAGATGATGGTGGCGGTGTTTCCGATCCTCGGATACAGCCTGACGTCCGACACGCTGAGTCTGGTGGAACTGCGAGACATCGCCCTGTATCGGATCCGGCCGGCGTTGATGCGCGTGAAAGGTGTTGCGCGCGTTGAAGTAACCGGCGGAGAAACTCGCGAGTTTGTTGTCACCATTTCTCCTGAAAAGCTTGCGGCATTTCATCTCGATGACCGCCAGGTCGCGGACGCGATCCAGAAGACAAACCTCGTGAAGTCGCCGGGACTGGTCGACAACAACCATATGCTGTATCTGTCGCTCGTGTCCGGTCTCTTCGCCGGCACTTCTGACATCGAATCCTGTGTCATCGCCGTGCGGGACGGAACACCTATCCGGGTGGCGGACGTTGCGCAGGTCACGCCGGGAGTTGCGGACAAGTACATCAGGACAACGGCACACGGCAGGGATGCCGTCCTGCTGAGCATCATGAAGCAGCCGACCGGCAGTACCGTGGAGATCGGCAATGATGTGATTGCGGAGCTGGCAACGCTGAATCTTCCGCGCGAAGTTCTTTTCGAAAACTTCTATGATCAGGGCGGCTTTATCGAGAGCTCCATCCGTGCCACGCGCGACAGCATCATCGTTGGCATCGTCCTTGCGATGGTCGTTCTCCTGCTCTTCCTGAGAAGCTGGCGGATCACCATCGTGGTGGCCTTCGTTGTACCCGCCACGATTGCCGCTACCTTTGTCTGCCTTTCTGCCGTGGGGAAGACCATCAACATTATGACGCTCGGCGGGATCGCGGCGGCGGTCGGCCTGATCATCGACGATTCCATTGTGATCCTGGAAAATATCTTCGCGCATTTCACGGTCTGGAAAGCCCGGCCACGCGAGGACCGGGCCGGACTGATCCACCTGATCGGAAGTTCCCTCCGCGAACTCATGCCCGCCGTCGTCGGTTCAACGGCAAGCACCATTGTGATCCAAATCCCCCTCGCATTCCTGGGCGGGGTGACGGGAGCATTCTTTGCATCGCTCTCGGTGACGATGGTCTTTGCAATGAGCATCTCGTTCCTGTTCTCTGTCACGCTCGCGCCGCTGTGTGCTTCGTTTGTGCTCAAGGAACGGGATGTCCAAAGGGAGATCGAACGAGAGGGACGGCGATCGGCATTCAAAAGCTGGTACGAACGGGCACTCGCTGTTCTTCTGCGCAGGCGTTGGGTGGCCGTTCCGGCGATTCTGGCCATTCTGCTGGCGACGTATGAACTCTACGGCCGCATCGGAAACGACTTCATGCCAGAAATGGATGAAGGGAATTTCGTCCTCGACTACAAGAGTCCCCCCGGAACATCGCTGAACGAAACCAGCCGGATACTGATGAATGTGGAGCACATCCTTATGAGTATTCCGGATGTTGAGTCGTATTCCAGGAGAACCGGCACGCAGCTGGGTTTTTTTCTGACGGAGCCCAACGACGGCGATTTCCTGGTGAAACTGAAGAAGGAGCGACGGCGAAGCATCTTTGACGTGATGGCCGAGGTCCGCGCCAGGGTTACCTCGTCAGAGCCCAGCCTCACGATAGAGTTCGGGCAGTTGATGACGGACGTGATCGGAGATCTTACCAACAACCCTTCGCCCGTCGAGATCAAAGTCTTCGGAGACGATGTCAGACTGCTTCAGGCAAAGGCGAGGGAGATCAGTGAACTGATCGCTGATGTACCGGGCGTGGTGGATATCTTTGATGGCATTGTGATTTCAGGGCCGTCGCTGGTGATTCGTGTGGACCCTCTCAGAGCATCGCAGGCGGGGCTCGGCGTCGCCGAAGTGCAGGAGCAGCTGGAAACGGTGATTCGAGGGAAGGCTGAGAGTGTGATTCTCCGGGGAGAGAAGTTGATTGCGGTACGCGTCCGGTACCCCGAGCCGTACCGGTTCGAAATCGATCGTCTCGAACAAACCCGGCTCACAAACGGCTCAGGTGTGCCTGTCCTGCTGCGCTCGATTGCCACAATTGAGAAGACGGAGGGCCAGGCAGAAGTTCACCGGGATGGACTGCGTCAGATGGTCGCTGTGACCGCGAGGATCGAGGGTCGTGACCTGGGCCGGACAGTCCAGGATATCCAGAACAAGCTCTCGAAACAGTTGATCCTTCCACAGGGGACGACGTTGGCATATGGAGGCGTGTACCAGACGCAACAGGAATCGTTCCGCGGGCTCTTCCTGGTTGCGCTTGCAGCGGTGACTCTCGTCTTCATCGTTCTCCTCGTTGAGTTCGAGGAATTTGCGGTCCCCGTCTCCATCTTTGTTGTGAACCTCCTCTCGCTCCTGGGTGTCTTCGGGGCGCTGTGGCTCACGGGAGTAACGTTCAACATCTCCAGTTTCGTCGGGGTCATCATGATCATCGGGATTGTAGCGGAGAATGCAATTTTCGTCATGCACAATGTCAAGACGCTGCGCGCAGAAGGGGTCGGCCTGGACGCGGCTCTGGTACGTGCCGCCGTGATGCGGTCGCGGCCGATCGTCATGACCACACTTGCAGCAGTCTGCGCTCTGTTGCCCCTTGCGCTCGGGGTTGGGGGCGGTGGGCAGATGCAACAGCCGCTTGCGATTGCGGTGATCGGGGGTTTTTCACTTTCAAGTTTCCTCCTCTTTTTTGGGTTGCCGGTGATTTATCGGCTGACAAAGACCACGTAGCCTCTTTCACATAGTAGGAGCATGCCATGAAAACAGCGGGTAGCGTCGTTGCACTTCTTCTGACATGTACTCTTCTGGCATGTGGTCAGACCACTGGAAGCGAGTACCGCATCGTCGACAGCGTGCGGCTTGGCGGAGAGGGTGGATGGGACTATCTGGCCGTCGACACCGCCGCTCAGAGAGTCTATGTCTCTCGTGGATCACGCGTCCAGGTTGTTGATGTCGGGAAATATTCCGTGATCGGAGAAATTCCCAATACTCCCGGTGTGCATGGCATTGCCCTGGTGCCTTCCTCGGGGAAGGGTTTCACGAGCAACGGCCGCGATTCCTCCGTGACGGTGTTTGAGATGGCGACGCTCAAGACGCTCGCGAGGATCCCCATTGACGGTCGAAACCCGGACGCGATTCTCTTCGATGACGTCTCACAGAGAATTTTCACGTTCAACGGGGGAAGCGCGAACGCGACAGCGATTGACGCGGGTTCCTGCGCTGTGGTCGGAACTGTTCCTCTTGGGGGCAAACCCGAATTTGCCGTTGCTGACGGAAAGGGAAGAATCTACGTCAACATTGAGGACAAGAGCGAGCTCGTGAGGTTCGATGCCCAGACATTGCGCGTGCTGCATACCTGGCCGCTCAGCCCTGGCGAAGAGCCGTCCGGCCTGGCGATCGACAGAGAACACAGAAGGCTCTTCTCTGTCTGCGCTAACCGTCTGATGGTCATTCTCGATGCGGATTCGGGCAGGATCGTGGCGACCGTGCCGATCGGGGAGGGCGTTGACGGTGCGGCATTCGATCCTGCAACGCAGTGTGCGTTCAGCTCAAATGGGGAAGGGACGCTGACGGTGGTTCGCGAGGAGGCGCCGGAAAAATACTCGGTGGCCGGGACCGTTCCCACACGGCGCGGCGCGCGCACTGTTGTGCTCGACCCGAAAACCCACCGCCTCTATACGGTCTCGGCTAAGTTCGGGCCTCCACCGCCGGCAACGCCGGAGCGACCGCGCCCCCGGCCGACGATTGAGGCGGGCAGTGCCACACTGTATATTCTTGGCCAATGATCTCGAGATAGCGCTCGACAGCTGGTGCACAACACTCGCGTGGAACGGACCACCCACGTGGCGCTCACCGACCATCAACGAAACGGGGAGGGCGGGGACAGCGCTGACACAAACTCGATCAATGACTCTCACCGGAGACAATGCTATGGACATTCCATCAACCGCGGCATCGCTGGTTTCGCAGGAGGGGAAGGTGGCGATGGTGACCGGTGCGGCGTCGGGGATCGGACGGGGGATCGCCTTTCGGCTGGCCGAGCTGGGGGCATCCGTCGTTCTCCTGGACATCGATGAACCTCGAGGTTCACAGGCAGCAGCTGAGATAACGGCGCTGCACGGGAAAGCGCTCTTCCAGAAATGCAACGTATCATCCGACGCTGAGTGCAGCGCAGCAACGGAGATGACCATTCGTGAGTTCGGCAGGATCGATATTCTTTGCAACAATGCAGGGGTCATCGTGCGGAAGAACGCCGTTGACCTGACCGAAGTGGAGTGGGATCGTGCGGTTGACGTGACGCTAAAGGGGATCTACTTGTTGTCTCACTACGTCATTCCACACATGATTCGTGGCGGCGGCGGAAGCATTGTGAACACGGGTTCAGGCTGGTCGTTGAAAGGCGGCCCCCAGGCTGTCTCCTATTGCGCGGCAAAGGGCGGTGTCGTCAATATGACGAGGGCGATGGCAATCGACCACGGGAAGGACGGGATTCGTGTCAATTGTGTCTGCCCGGGTGACATTGACACACCGATGTTGCGGGGAGAGGCGGCGCAGCTGGGAAAGGATGTCAACGCATTTCTGAAAGAGGCCGCAGCGAGACCGCTGAGGCGTGTCGGGACTCCCGAAGACGTAGCGAACGCCGTGCTCTTTTTCACTAGCAACCTGTCCAATTGGGTGACGGGCGCGCATCTTGTTGTCGACGGCGGAGGTCTGGCATAGTCGATTGACAGCTCTGTGATGTGCTGAAGAGAGTCCTCAGCTACACGGGTAAAACGTGAAGGGCGCGGAACGAGGGTTTCCCTGGTCCGACCTTACAGCGCAGATTTTCCCAGGTACCTTAGCGCAAGGACGGTGATGTCATCCGATTGCGGCGCATCGCGCGTGTATTTCTTCAAATCCGCGAAGCTTCCTTCCACAACCTCGCGGACTGCAGATCCATTGGTTGTTCGCAGGTACGCTTCAAGCCGATCTTCGTTGTACAAATTTCTCTCCGAATCCATCGCCTCGCTTACGCCGTCCGTATAGAGAAAGAGCGTATCATTCCTGCCGAGCAGCGCCATTTTGGTCTCGAAATCCATATCTGCAAACTTCCCCAGCAGGCAGCCATCCGTGGGAGGGAGCGCCTCGACCCCTGCGGCATGGCGCAGGACATAGGGAGCGTTATGCCCGCCGTTGCAGTACTGGATCTCGCCCGATTGCGTGTTCAGCACTCCATAGAAGACCGTAACGAACATTGCATCATCACTCTCGGGGATCAGGAGCGTATTCAGTCTTCGGAGAACCTCGCCCGGATTGACGACCTGGTGAGCGATGGCTTTCAGGAGGGTTCGGCTCACTGCCATGTAGATGGCGGCTGGGATTCCCTTTCCTGACACATCGCCGATGGCGAATGCCATCCGGTGCTCGTCGAGGAAGTAGAAGTCGTAGAAATCTCCCCCCACCTCTTTCGCCGTCAGCATCCGGGCGAAGACATCGAGCTCCGATCGGTGCGGAAAGGGGGGGAACGTTTTTGGCAGCAACGATTGCTGAATGCGCGACGCTGTGGTGAGATCGCGCTGGACGGCGACCAGTTCGTCGCGTGTCGCAAGGGCTCTCCGGATCACATCGGTCTGACGAACGGTTTTGTCCACCGTGAGCTCGAGATCGACGAAATCGATAGGCTTCGTAAGGAAATCAAACGCGCCTCGGTTCATGGCGGTACGGATGTTGTCCATGTCTCCATACGCGGAAATGATGACCGACTTGATACGGGGATCGTTCTTCTCGCCGATTTTTTCCAGCAGGGTCAGGCCGTCCATCTCAGGCATGTTGATGTCGGAGAGGACGACGGCGATATCAGGATGTTCCTCGAGCTTCACGAGGGCCTGGATGCCGTTCTGGGCGAATTCAAACCGGATCTCCTCGGCACGGATCTGTTTCCGGAATCGCTGCCGGATCAACAGCTCCAGATCTGGTTCATCATCCACCACTAGAATCTTCGTGGGCATGCAAATGTCCTCGTGCGTGCTGCAGTGTTGTGGGAACGCTGTGGTGTCATGATGCTTTCAGAACGTCTCTTTTTATCTGGTCGAAGTCGATCGGTTTGGTGAAGTAGAATTCTGCGCCCGTGGACATCGCCGTCTGATAATTGTGGTCGTCCCCGTAGGCGGTAATCATCGATACCCGGATCTCAGGGTACTGGTGTTTGACTTTCTTGAGGAGTTCCAGCCCGGTCATCCCCGGCATGTTGATGTCGGAAAGGATCCAGACGACGTCCGGCGGACGTGTTGTGCTGAGGTACTCCAGTGCCTCTTCTGCCGAGAACGCATAGCACAGCTGGATGGTTCCGTCTCGTACCTCTTTGCGGAATTGTTGCCGGAAGAGAATCTCGACATCCCGCTCATCATCGACGATCATGATCTTCATGCGTGTACTCCTCCCTCATCGCCAGCATTGCGTGGAATCACGAGGACGAACTCTGTGAACTCGCCTTCCTTGGTGTCCACCCTGATCTCGCCTTTGTGAACCTGGGTAACGATGTCATATGAGAGCGACAGTCCCAGTCCGGTTCCCACTCCTGCCGGTTTCGTGGTGAAGAAGGGGTTGAAGACCTTTTTCCTGATGTTCTCAGGGATCCCGTTGCCGTTGTCCCGGATGCGGATTTCCACCCTGTCGCCGAGGTTGCGTGCAGAAACCTTGACGGTGGGCGTGAATCCGTTGACGGCAGTCTTCCGCTTGTCGTTTGCGGCGTAGCAGGCGTTGTTGACGATGTTCAGGAAGGCGCGACTGAGGTCCTGGGGTACCACCCTCATCATGCCGATGGAGGGATCGAGGTCCGTTTCGATCTTGACGTTGAACGACTGGTCCTGTGCGCGCATGCCGTGGTACGCGAGATTTGTGTATTCCGCGAGGAGGGCGTTCAGATCGGTTTCCTGCCGTTCGCCCGCTTTCCCGCGGGAATGGAGGAGCATTCCGCGAACGATGCTGTCCGCCCGCTTTCCATGATCATGGATCTTGCCGACGTTGACCTCGAGGTCGTTCAGCAGTTCCCCGATCTCCTGAGCGCGTTTTGGATCGACGCTCTCACGTTCCGCGAGGAGCTCTTGCCGGAGGTCGGCGGCCAATCCTTTGGAAAGGACAGCGAAATTGGTGATGAAATTCAGCGGGTTCTTGATCTCGTGGGCGATTCCTGCTGTGAGTTGGCCGAGCGACGCCATCTTCTCGGAAAGAATCAATTGCGTCTGGGTGTCCTTCAGGTTGTTCAGCGTCTTCTGAAGTTCCCCGGTCCGCTCCTGTACCAGATGTTCCAGCTCCGCCTTCCGCTTTTTCAGGTTGTTCATGCGGTTGAAATAGAAGGAAGGTCCCGAGGTCAGAAACAGTACCGCTGCAAGTCCGATAAACCACGAGGTCTGGTAGAAGTGAGGCTCGAGGACGAAGCTGACCGATGCGCCGCTCTCGTTCCATACGCCGTCGCTGTTGGCGGCGATGACACGGAATGTGTAGCTCCCCGGATCGAGATGCGTATAGTACGCCTCGCGCCGGGCACCGGCGTCGATCCAGTCCTTGTCCAGCCCCACCAGCTGGTATTTGTAGCGCACCTGTTCGGCACCGGCGAAGCTCATCCCTGCGTAGTGGAATTCCAGGCGCTGCTTCCCGGGTGGCACAGCCACACTCGTCCTTGAGTCCTGTTTGACCCCTTCCACGGAAAACTGCTCAATCACTACGGGGGGTGGATTCGTATTCGTCCTGATATCCGCCGGGTTGACAACAACGACTCCCTTCGTCGTCGCGAAGCACAGCTTTCCGTCGTGCGTCTTCCACCCGGAAGGCGTGTATCCCCCGTTTCCCTCCCTGCTTTCCATGCCGTCGGCCGTTCCGTACGCAACGCAAGTCACCGAAGACGCCTTTCCATCCGCGACATCATTGAGTGATTTCTTGCTGACACGGTAGACACCTTTGTTGCTGGACGACCAGATGTATCCGGCCTGGTCCTCAAAAACGGTATACGCATTGTAATCGAAGAGTCCTTGTTCCGGTGAAATTTGTTTAAACTTCCCGCCCCGATAGCGCACCAACCCGACGTTACTCACTCCGAGCCAGACGTCTCCTTCCTGATCCTCGTAGATCGCCTGCGCCCATTCCCCACTGAATCCCATCTCGTGCGTCACTTCGATGAGTTTCCCGTCTCGATACCAGAACAGATAGCTGCCGGTGGCGATCCAGAGCATCCCCCTGCTATCTTCGAACAGGGTACGGATGAACGTCTGCCGGGTGGGTCCTTCTCCGACGGAAAAGAGGTGGGCGAATGCTCCATTCCGGAACACGGAGACCTCATTGTCTGAGGCCACGAGGAACTCCCCGGAGCGTCGTTGAAGCAAGGCCTGGCCGACGGATCCAACGTTTGTCAGTCTTTCTCCGCTTGCTTTTAAACGCAGTGTGAACGATCCGTTCCGAAACGAGCAGAGCCCCCGCGTTGTGCCGATCCAGATATTCCCTTGAGCGTCCTCGGCGAGGGAACCGACATCATTGCCGGGCAACCCGTTTCTGGAGTCAAAGACAGTGATGACGCCGTCTTTCAGCCGGTTCACGCCGCCGTAGGACGTGCCAACCCAGAGCGCACCGGTTCTGTCTTCCATGACCGTCTGCACGTTGTCGTAGCTCAATCCGACGCGCGAGGAATAGGTGATGAATTTCTCGTCGCGGAAGCGGTCCAGGCCTCCGCCGAACGTGCTGACCCAGATGCTCCCTTCGCTATCCTCGAGCAGCCGCTGCACGAAGTCGTCCGAGAGCCCGTCCTTCTTCTGGAACTGTTCGAAGGAACCGTCAGCGTATCGGGCGATACCCTTGAATGTCCCGAGCCAAAGATTCCCGTCGCGGTCCTCGCATATCTGGGTGATGTTGTTTTCGTCGGCGTCTTTTGAGATCCTGTATGCTGTGAAGCGTCCATCCTGGAATCGATGCAATCCGCCGGCGGTGGCGAACCAGAGGTTTCCCCGGGCATCCTCGTGGATGTCATTGACCACCACGTTGACAAGTCCTTCCCGTGCAGTATACTGTGTGAAGGATCCATTGCTGTATGAGGCGACACCATGCGGGGTTCGCATCCACACCCTGCCGTGGTTGTCTTCATAAATATTGCGGGGGCCGTTCAGGCCGGCGACCAGAGTGTCGGGAAATCCGGGTGTCCCGGTAATTCTTTCGATCTTCCCGTTGGTCAGACGCGCAAAACCGCGCGTGCAGCTGATCCAGAGGTTTGCGTTGCGGTCTCGTCCAAGCCCGACGACCGTGTCCCCCGGAAGGCCCTCCTTCGTCGTGTATGTAACGAGCTTGCCGTCGTTGAACCCGACAAGGCCCCGGTTGGTCCCGATCCAGAATGTCCCATTGCTATCCGCCTCCCACGCTATGACGCGACCGCTGGGCAGCCCTGAAGCAGAGTCATATCGTGTGAACGATCCATTGAAATAGCGGACCACACCTGGCGCCGTGCCCCAGGTTCGCAACCAGAGTCCTCCTTGACCATCCTCGATGACACGTTGGATCCACGATTCCGTAAGGGCCTTTGTGTTCGTGCGGTCGAAGACAGTGAACTTGAGTCCGTCGAAGCGTGCCAGTCCCTCCTGTGTCGCAAACCAGAGATATCCGTCCCTCGTTTGCAGCATATCTGAGGCGCTGTTCTGCGGCAGGCCGTTCTCTGCAGTCCATATATGGTGGACGTACTGTTTGATGGATTTTTTTGGCGCCGGGAAGGCAGATTCGGAGAGGCACGCGATCAATGCCATCATGAGCACGGTGATCATCCCGTAGCGTGAAAGCGACTTGGTGGAGGACTTCATTGGGACGTATCCCTCGGCGATGTGGTGTCCCTTGGGAAGTTGCGTCTTGTGAATATGGATGGCATGGGCCGGGCACGTGGTCTGTTCCGCCGGCTGTGGGATACCACCGCCGTGCATGGGAGCGACATTGCTGCGCATGTTCAGGCTTCTTGTTGGAGTCGATCGGTCAGGAAAGGGAGGTACAGGGGGGAATGCGCGGGACCCGGTGATGCTTTCGCAGATGAGAATCTTGTCGGAAAGGCCGAAATCTGCCATCGGGTTGCACCTTCAGTTGGGAAGAACAGTGATACTACGCGGACATTGATAACGAAAAGCGCCAATAGAGTCAACATTCATCTGGTGCGGAACAGTCCCAATGGGATTCCGGGAATGAAACCGTTTGCCCTCGGCCAACTTGCACCCTTCACTTACCACCTTTTAACATCAAACCTCGACTTTCCGTTCCTTCGCCGGGGGTAGGCCAAACCAGAACATCGGCACATGAGCCCCCCATCTTCTGTCCGGTGCCGTTCTCCCCGAACCTTCCGGAATGCCTTCATTTCAACCCACGAGGCTCCAATTGCAGCCCAGGACGATGCGATCCTCCATCTTCGCGACCAGTGCTGCAGCCCCCCCCCAAGGCCATAATGCCACTCTGTAGAACGACGTCGCGGCCTCGGATCAGGGGCTCGACCCACGTAGCAATCACCTCTTCTGTGAACCTTCCTTCCTTTTCTTGTGTTAAGGTAAGGTATTATCAGCCCCCATCAGAT
>Ga0315275_10003906_pt1 | contig 13855 bp, 16 predicted proteins | sample YL17G03_0_MG_FD_205557 | JGI IMG/M metagenome (GOLD analysis project Ga0315275, IMG submission 205557) | Sediment microbial communities from Yellowstone Lake, YNP, Wyoming, USA - YL17G03_0 | ecosystem: Environmental > Aquatic > Freshwater > Lake > Sediment | place: USA: Wyoming | collected... | reverse complement strand
CAGGGCATACGCCAGGTAATCGGCGCCCATCCTCCTCACTACGCCCTTCCCGTTCCTAATCCGTTCACGGAGGAGGTCGAAGACGTCGCCGGGGCGTTCCTGGAAGCTCACGATTGTGTCGTCTATGAGGACGAGGCTCACCTGCTCCTCAGTGACCTCCTCCGCCTCTAGGTCTAGCATCTTGAAGATGAGGAAGATGTAGTCGTCGAACTCGTCGATCTTCGGCCTCAGCTCGGTGTTCCTTATGTCCTCGATGAGGAGGGGGTGGAGGTTGAGGCGCTGCCCGATGACCTCTACAAGGCGTGCATCTTGAAGGCCCTCGACGTTGATCCAGGTCACGCCCTTGAAGCCGTCTTTGAAGCATTCGTCGACGGTCGAGGGCGCGAACTCCTCGTATCCGGCCTCGTTGTAGCGGATTACCTTGATAGACGTTTTACCCTCGGCCATGTGGCTTCCTTCTTTGCCCTGAGTCTGATTCATAGCGATATAGGCGTTGCCGTGGTCAGGCGCTGGTGGCTACCAAGAAATAGGTATAAATAGGGTGTGTCTACCCCTTTCGGTGATTCTCCATGGAGAAGGAGATAAAACCGCATCTTTGGTTCACGCTGTACAGCCTCCTCACCCTCGGCGGGGGTAAGGCGCCGGTCAAGATTTCGACGACGGAGCTCAGCCACGCCCTCGGTGGCTCACAGCAGTCGGCGTCGAGGCACCTCCAGCTTCTCGAAGAGTTGGGGCTAATAACTCGCAGGGTCGACCCCGACGGGAGCCTCGTGACGATCACGGAGAAGGGACTCTCGGTGTTCGACGAGGTGCTACAGGAGCTGAAGGCCCATCTTGAGGGGGCGGGGTCCGAGGTCTTCGTCTTCGAGGGGACGGTCGTCTCGGGCCTATTCGAGGGCGCCTACTACATAAGCAGGGAGGGCTACAGGAGCCAGATCAGGGAGAAGCTCGGCTTCGACCCGTTCCCCGGGACGCTCAACGTGAGGTTGAAGCCCGAGGACTTCGATGGGAGGAGGAGACTCGAGAAGCATCCATCCGCTATCCTCGAGGGCTTCAAGGACGGGGAGAGGAGCTTCGGAGCCTGTAAGTGCTACCCCCTGCTAATTAATGATGAGATCAAGGGCGCGTTGATCGTTGCTGAGAGGACGATCCATGACCTCTCGACTGTGGAGATAATCAGCCCCGTCTACCTTAGGAGGCACTTCGGGTTTAGTGACGGGGATAAGGTCAAGATATCCTTCTTGAGCCCTCGGCGATTCGCCTCTTGATCTTGCTACTGCTGTTCAGGTCCTCGGGGCCGAAGCGGCCGACCTGCTCGACGCGTATCGTGTATCCCTTCTCAGTGACGAGGCGTTTCACTTCGTCCTCGATGTCGTGCTGGTCGTGTCCGACGGCGACTATGTCGGGTTTGATGGTGTTCATGACCTTGTCTAGGTCCTGATCTCTGTAGCCAAGGATGGCTTCGTCGACGACCTTGAGGGACTCGACAACAGCCCGTCGCTGGTCCTCGGGGATGACCGGGGGTCTGCCCTTGGCGCGGGTCACCGTCTCGTCCGTGGCGACTATGACGACGAGCTTGGCGTCGGGTCCCCCGAGCTTCTTCGCCTCCTCTAGGAATCGTATATGGCCGTAGTGGAGCAGGTCGAAGACGCCGGAGGCGAGGACCTTCATGTTCGTTCACCATTCGAAGTCGGCGATGCCTAATAACTTTAGGGCGTCGAGGATGCCCTCGGCGTAGGCCACGCTGGTGAGGGCGGTGGGCTTCTTATCTGCCTTGTAGTATTCGGCGTCGGCTAGGTAGCGGTCGACGTGGTCGAGTAGGTTCTGTATCTGCGCCTGTGTCGGTGGTGTGGTGGGCGTTGTCGTCTTCATCTTCTCGCGTACCCCGTGGCACCCGGCGATGTACTTCTCTATGAGGCGCTCCAGCTCGGGCTTCACCCGTCCCCCCTCGAGGGCTTCGGGGGGGCAGCCGGCTATCGCCTTGAGGGCATCCTCTTCGAGGAAGTGGAGGGGGCCGGGGACGACGAGGCAGTGGGGCGCCTCCCCGAAGTCCACCTTGGCCAGATCCGTGATCTTGCCCGCCTTGATCACGGCGTCGGATTGCCCGAGGCGGGCGACACCGACGACGAGGGTGTCGGGGCTGACCCCCGCCTCGGTGAGGCGCGTTAGGGCCTGTGTGACGCTCATGTAAGTGTTCTTCTCGTTGTCGAGGTCGAGGAGGACGAGGGTGTGGAGCCCCGCCGATAGGTTCTCCTCTATGCCCCGGAGGACGGTGTCTGCCGGTCCCTTCTCCGGAAGGGGCATAGTGACGGTCCTTCCGAACTTGTAGATGCTGAGCCCCGTCTCGGCGACGGCGCTGAATATGCTGCTGCCGTGTATGATCCGCGTCTCCACGCCCTTCGCCGCGGCTTCGAGGACGAGGGTGATGTGCGTCGTGGCGCTGAGGCAGTCGCCTCCGACTAGTAACCCGACCCTCTTCGTCTTCGCCTCCTCGATGAGGCAGTCGCTCTGCTCCTCGAGGTCGCCGCGGTGGAGGAGGATGACGGGTTTCACCGTCAACTCGCTGAGGGCGGCGAGGGTGGTGGCGAGCTTCATGGTGTACAGCTCGGCGTATAGGATGTCGCAGGCCCTCGCCTCCTCCAGGGCGCGTAGGCTCAGGTCCTTCTCGTCGGAGAGGCCGGTGCTTATGAGGCTGAGTGTCACGGCTTCTTCCTCCTCAGGGGGATTCTCGTCACGTGGCCGCAGCGGAGGCAGGTGATGGCGACGTGTGGCTCCCGGGTCTGCCTGATTCTTGTGCGGCTCGCGGAGGGGCCCATGTAGGATTTGCAGCCGGGGCAGACGAGGCGCCTAAGCTCCCTGGGGAGGTGTACGCGGTTCCTGCTCGCTATTCGGCGCGCCAGTGAGGCGTACCGTTGCGCTCGCTCCGGGTTGGTTCGCTGGAACCGCTCGGCGAGTGTGAAGAGTATCCTGATCCTCTCTGAGGCTATCCGCCTCGCGTCGTTGACCATTCGGTTTCCCCGTTTGGTTTGGGGGAGTCGGGAAGAGTTTATAAGAGTTGGGTGGATATTGTGGGAGGGAAGCGGGGTAGGGCAGCCAGGTTAGCCCGTGGGGCTCATAACCCCAAGGTCGGTAGTTCAAATCTACCCCCCGCTACCAAGTTTGGTTTTTATCCCTTATGTGGTGCTACTTATGATAAGGGAAAAAAAATTCTTTGCTTCACAGAGGCAGTTTTACCGAATCGGGTAAGCCTCGCCCGAAAATTCACAGATTAAGGGCGGAAATAAGGCCCGTCGACTTATGTGCAGTGGTCTAGGCTAGTCCTTCCAACACTTGGCGACGTCCTCGCCACGGCAGAACCAGACGCCCTTCTGCCTCATCATGTGCTGGATGAGCCTCTCCACCATCATGATCCTGTGCGCCTTACCGCTGACGTAGGGGTGCAGCGTTAACATGTAGACCCCGTTGGGCACGTTGTCGTACATGTAGTCGAACTCCTGGCTCCATATCTCGAAGACCTCGGACGGGGTGTGGAGGCCGGGGTTTAGGGCGGGTGTTCGCTGGAACTCGAAGTGTGGCCAGTCGTCCATGACCCACGATACGGGGAGCTCCAGTATGTTGGACTCCTTACCGAAGACCCACGGCTCCGAGGGTGACCCGTGGTCCCCTATCCTGCACCTGTAGACGTTGAAGTCGTCTCCCATCTGGGTGCTGTCGTAGAGGTAGTCGTGGTCCTGCAGGAGCTTCACCGTGTTGTTGCTGCAGGCGAAGCCTCCGGAGCGGTTCCCCACTGGGTACTTGCCCGTGACGCTCTTTATGGACTCCATCGCCCTGTCCATCAGCTCCAGCTCCTTCTCGTAGCTGAGGTCGGGCGCGTTCTCGTGGCACCACATGTGATGGCCTATCTCGTGCCCCTTGTCGAATATCTTCTTGGTGAGCTCCGGGTAGGTCTCGACCGTCCACCCGGGGACGAAGAAGGTCGTCTTGAAGTTGTACTTGTCGCAGAGGTCGAGGACCCTGGGGACGCCGACGCGTGCCCCGAACTCGCCCCTCGATATGAAGGTGGGTGTCGTCTCCCCCCTGAGGACGAAGGCGGCCATCGCGTCGAAGTCCCAGCTCAGGATCACCGCGCACTTCTTGCCCTTTGGTAGAACTATCGGCATATATTATCCTCCAATAACCCTGTACGGCTCCTTACTACACGTCTACCGCTTTTAAAACCGAGCATGGGGGGATCGTCGGCTACGTCGGGATCAGCTTCTCCATCGGGACCCATCCGTACCTCCACCCGCCGTCGAGGCACTCCGCCCACCCGAGCGCCTCCCCGAGGTACTGGACAACGTCACCCACCTTTGCGTCGAGCTCGACCGAGTTGTAGGGCTGGTTGAAGACGCCCCTTGCATCCTCGATGTCTATGTGCATCGAGGGCACCCACATCTCCACCCCTTTCGCGTCCTTACACCAGTACCAGCCGGGCATCTCCGGGTCCTCCCTGCCGACGGATACCTCGTCGCCCTCGGCGGCGAGCATGGCGTAGGGGAATGATGCCTTGTGTTCCCTGGTCACCCGGTACTTCGGCCGCTTCATGGTTTCGGGTAGAGGAATAGGGGATATAGCGTTTATCCATAAGACGCTGGCGGGGGCGGGTGAAGATGCCTACGGTCTCGCTCGGGTTTCCTTGATGACCAACACGGCGATGAGACAGCCCACGACAGCTAGAACGATGTTCAACAGGAAGAGAGACCCGACGCCGAGCAGGGACGAGACGACGCCCGCCACCGCCGGCCCGGCAAACGTGCCTAGGTCCCTCATGAGGCGGTAGAAGCCGAACGCCTTGCCTCTGTTCTCGGGGGTGGAGATGTCGGCGACGAGGGCGCTCGCTACGGGGTGGAAGAATCCGGAGCCGAAGCCGAGGGCGAGGCTGGACGCCACCAACAGGATCGGCGTGGATGCGACGTATAACCCGGCGAAGCTCAGGGCGGTAAAGACCATACCCACGGCGATGGGCAGCCTCCTCCCGACGTGGTCCGAGACGGGGCCGGCGAGGAGCGAGCCGAGGGCGGTCGCCCCGGCGATGGCGACGAATAGAAGCGCGAGTTCCCCGACGCTCAACAGACCCGTCTGCGTCGTGTAGAGGGGGATGATGGCGCTGAAGGCGCTCTGGTAGTACATGAAGAGGAATGCCGAGTACATGGCGACGACATACCCGGGTACAATCATCTTCCTCAATCCCTTGATGTCGAGGATTGGCCCCCTCGCCCCGGTCAGCGGAGACGTCTCCTTAATGACGAAAACGCATACAAGCACGGACACCGTGGAGAAGACAGCGGCGACACCGAAGACGGCGGCGACACCGATCACGCTGACTAGGAGGCTCGACATGGCCGAGCCAACCATTATGGAGATGCCGTTCCCCCCCTCGTAGAGCCCCATCGCGACGGCCCGCTTCTCGGGGCCAGCAGCCTCAACCATCGACGTCATCATCGCGAGGAAGAACATCGCCTGCCCCACACCGTAGAGGACGAAGCCCGCCACGAGCATCGCCGTCGAGCCCGAGAGGTAGACGAGCGCCATGCTCCCCGCGATGGCGCCGGCACCGACCGTCGCGAGCCTCTTCCGCCCGTGGACGTCTGAGAGGAACCCGCTGACAGGGCCGAGCCCCGCCTTGACTAGACCTATCATGGAGATGAGGACGCCTACGAGGAGGTAGGATGTGCCGACGAATCCGCTCGTGTGGAGGGAGAGTAGGGGCTGTATCATCCCGTAGCCGATGAAGGTGGCGGAGAGGGCGACCAAGTAGCCAGCCACGCTCGCGATGTAGCCGAGGCTCCCCTCCCTGTGCGTCAAGGTCTTAACCTGATACCTTCACTGCCGTGAAAAGGCTTGCGCCGAGGCGAGGCTTGCGGGACGACCCACCTGAAACGATAAAAACTGCGCCGGAGAAGATAACATGAGGTATCGGGTTTGACTAAGTCTCTTGTCCTCTATCATAGTCAGGAGTATGGTAACACAGGTAAGATGGCGGAGGCGGTGGCTGAGGGGCTCCGCTCCGCGGGGTGCGAGGTGACCCTCTTCAACACGAACGAGGGGAGGTTCGACGCCTCGACCTTCCCCGGGTACGACTGCGTCGCCTTCGGCTCCCCCGACTACTACAGCTACGTCGCGGGGGGCCTCAAGACCTTCATGGACGACCACTACATCCTACACACCCGGAAGGGCGTCAAGGGGATGAAGGAGAAGCCCTACGCCCTCTTCTACAGCCACGGGGGCGGAGGCAGGGTCAGGGAGGCCATGGTGAGCCTCTTCAAGTACGTCGGCACACAGGTCGGGGAGCCGCTCGGCTGCCCCGGGGAGCCGTCGAAGGACGTACTGGAGAAGTGCCGCGTCCTCGGCAGGGAACTCGCCAAGAAGGCGAAAACAACATGAGGAAAACCAGCCTCTCCGCAGAAGACCACGCACTAGTCGACGCGGCGATAGAGACCTACTACCGCTTATACCTCAAGGACAAGCACCAGGTCGCCGCGGCCCTCAGGACCCGCGGCGGTAACATCTACACGGGGATACACATCGATGCGAGCGTGGGCTTCGCCGACGTCTGCGGAGAGGTTTCGGCAATCTGCCACGCCCTAGCCCACGGCGAGAAGGACTACGAGGCGATAGTCGCGCTATGGAAGAAGGGGGATAAATTCGAGCTGCCAAGCCCATGCGGCCGCTGCCGGGAACTGATTAGCGACTTCAGCAAAGAGACGTGGGTGATAATGGGGACCCCCGAAGCCCCCTTCAAGGTGAAGATAGGGGAACTCCTCCCCCTGAAGAACGACTAGTCTACAACCTCAGCCTTTGGAGGAAGCCCCGGACTTCCTTCTCGAACTCCGCCGGTTTATCCTGCGGGACCATGTGGCTGGCCCCCTTGACTGTGGAGACCTCTAGGCCGGGGATCAGCTTCGCCATACGCTCCCTCTTCTCGGCGGTGACGAGGGTGCTCTCTGATCCGAGCACCAGCTTCGCGGGGACTCTTATCCTCTCGACGTAGGGCCAGAGGTCCGTGTAGTAGCTGGTCATCGTCGGGCTCCCGGTCGGCTTGGGCTTGAGGGTGCCACCGGGCATGCGTATGAACCCGTGCCTCAGCCTGCTCTCGATGTACTCCGCCGCGAAGCCCGGGTACCTCTGTTTGAGGTAGGCCGCCGCCTCGGCTTCGTCCTTGAGCGCCTCGGGGGCCTGCTGGCTCCAAGGGTGGGAGACGGGGTCGGGCGGCGCGATGTCGACGAGCAGGAGTCCCTTCACCTCGTCGGGGTGCTCTGCGGCGAGGATCATCCCCATCCTGCCGCCTATGCTGTGGCCCATCAGGATGCAGGTAGTGAAACCGAGGCGCCTGTAGCAGTTTCTGAGTAGCTCCGCGTGCTCGGGGAGGGTCACCTGCTCCTGGGGCACGGTTGAGTCTCCGTGTGCGAGTATTGTGAGTGCGAGGATCTGGTACTCGCCCTTCAGGGACTCGCACATCTTCTCCATGCTGTAGGCGTCCATCCCCATGCTGTGGAGGATGACGATCTTGCCGCCCTTCTCCCCCCAGCGGGCGTAGTGTATCCGGTACTTTCCAACCTCTAAGAAGCCATCGACCGCGGGCAAATCAATCATGAATGAGTGGCGTCCGGGTTGGTTTCAATGTTTCCACGCGGAGACGCGGTCTAGTACCTGTTGCGTGGGCCCTGTGTCAGCTTCATGACGGCGAGGCTGTGGCTGCAGACCCCCTTCTCCTGGAACCCTGGGCAGCTGCAGTATACACGCCCATTCCTGACGACGAGGGAGTAGGTGCCGTGGTCACCGATGACGTTGAAGTGCCCCCCATCCAGCCTCTCGATCCTACCGGCCTTCAGCAACCTTTCGGCCTTGTCGAGCATCTTATAGAGGGGCATATCGAGCACCAAAGACAGGATGCCGGATCTTTGAGATAAGCTATTCCATGACCAATACAACCTATTCTGCGGGAGTGAGTCGACCCATCTGGACGCCTATCGTTCAGGGGCGAAAGATGGGCACCGGTGCTTAAGGGGGTTACTCATAGGGGTTAGGGAGATATATGGTGACGATGAAGCGGATTGGCTCGTTAATGCCGCGAAATCGGGTTCTAAGTGCACGAAGTTGGGTTATGCGAAACGAAGTGTCCTTACAATCTCCCCATCAGGGAGTTAATTGAGGATAACCTGGACTACTATGAGAACATCATAAAGGGCGAGACAAACCTAGAATCGGGATAGCGTGAAATAGCCTATACACGGATATCTTGTTGATTTTCAATGGGTAGACTCGACGGTAAGGTAGCCATCGTGACCGGTGGCGCGAGCGGGATCGGTGAGGCGAGTGTACGCCTCTTCGCCGCAGAGGGGGCGAGGGTCGTCGCCGCCGATGTCGAAGACGACAGGGGCAGACGCCTCGCCGAAAGGCTTGGGGGAAATGTGATCTACCGTCACACAGATGTGACTAGCGAGGCCGATGTCAGGGGCACTGTGAAAGCAGCTGTGGACGACTGGGGGCGACTCGATGTAATGTTCAACAATGCGGGTATTGTCGGCGCCGTTGGCCCCATTGAGGGCGTCAGCGTCGAGGACTTCGACTGGACCATCAGGGTCAACCTCCGGGGGGTCTTCCTCGGCATCAAGCACGCCGCACCCGTGATGAGGAGGCAGGGCTCAGGCAGCATCATAAACACCGCCAGCACCGCCGCCCTCCAGGCCGGCTTCGGCAACCACATCTACAGCGCCTCCAAGGCTGGGATAGCTCAGCTTACCCGTAGCGTCGCCATGGAGCTGGGCGAGGCGGGGATAAGGGTGAACTGCGTCAGCCCCGGCTACATACCGACGCCAATGATAGGCATAGCCCGAAGCCTCACCCGAGAACAGGCGGAGGCGAAGCTCCACATCATCGAGGACGCCTTCAGGGACGCCCAACCCCTAAGAGGCCCCATAATGCCCAAGGACATCGCTAGGGCCGCACTATTCCTCGCCAGCGACGACTCCAGATTCGTGACGGGGCAGAACCTCGTCGTCGACGGCGGAGTCACTGGCGGGAAGATGTGGAGGGACTACCAGAAGGGCACAAACAACCTCAAGGAGGCACTCGAAAAGGGATGACGGAGGTCAACGTTCTTGGCGTAGCTGGCAGCCCGCGCAGGGGTGGGAACACGGAGACCATCCTCGACGAGGTCATGAGGGGCGCGGCGGAGGCGTGGGCGGTCACGGAGAAGGTCGTCCTCGCTGACAGGGACGTGAGGCCGTGCAGGGCCTGCAATGCCTGCGCCCGCACCGGCACATGCATAATAGACGACGATATGGCCGCCATAATTGAGAAGATGAAGACCGCAAGGGTCTGGGTCCTCGCCACGCCCGTCTACTGGTGGGGGCCAACGGCCCAGCTGAAGGCGTTCATCGACAGGTGGTACGGCGTCCCGAGGGAGCTGTTCCGCGGGAGGAGGATAATCCTCGCCGTCTCGTCGGGCGGGGGGAAGAGCTACGCCGACTTGACGCTCAGGATGCTCGGTGAGATCATCCCCTACCTCGGCATGGAGAGGTTCCGCGTCCTCCAAGCCTCCGGCGTCAACTCGAAGACATCGGCGAGAGAGGATGCACACCTCATGAAGGAGGCACACGCCGCGGGCTTCGACGCCGTCAAAACCCTAGAATAGGACTCTAGGTGTCCACCATTCTATCACTCTCCTCGGTTGCGAGAGGTAACCATTATCTCATCGGCGGGGCAACAACAACCAAGAGATGTTCAGTCATGCCTGAAGAGATGCGCTGGGACTTGGCGCAGATGGTCGAGAGCGTCGACCCAGATCGGATCGATGCGAAGCTCGATGAGATGGTCGCCGAGGCGAATGGGATCGCCAAGAAGCACAGGGGGAAGATCGGGACCCTCGACGCCGCGGGGCTCCACACCCTGCTTGAGGAGAGGGACGCCTTCACCCTGAGACACGAGGGGCCCATGGAGTACTGTAGCCTGAGGTACAGCGCCGACTCCACCGACCCGGTCTCGAAGAGGCTGAACGAGGCGGTGCGCAAGGCGGGCACAAAGGCGGGGCAGGCCCTCGCCTTCCTGGAGATAGAGCTCGGCGACCTCCTCAAGGCCAAGCCGAGCCTCGTCACCGACCCCAAGCTCCACGAGTACAGGCACTTCCTGGAGAGGATCGTGCGCAGGATACCCCACGTCATGACGGAGGAGCTGGAGAAGCTCACCATCTCGAAGGACCAGAACGGTGTGAGCGCCTGGTCGCAGCTGCAGGGAGACTGGCTCAGCACACGCACGTTCAGGATCACCGTGGACGGCGTCGAGAAGACGATGCCCTACGGTGAGATCATAAGCCTCTACCAGAGCAGGGACAGGGCGCTAAGGAGGGAGGCGAACAGGATCGTCTACGCCGGCCTCGGCGGGGACGACATAGTCTGGGCGAGCGCCATACGCTCTGTCTGCGGGGATCACCTGCAGATGTGCGAGTGGAGGAAGTACCCTTCCCCCATGACGCAGAGCCTCATAGACAACGACGTAGAGCAGGAGGCCATCGACGCCCTGATACGCACGATGGAGGCAAGCGTCGGCTCGTACCGGAGGTACCTGCGCCTCAAGGCGAGGCTCATGGGGCTGGAGAAGCTCGGCAACTGGGACATCGTCGCCCCCCTCCCCAAAGCTCCCGAGAAGAAGTACACCTGGGAGGAGTCCCGGGGGGAGGTTGTCGCCGCCTACGAGAGCTTCGACGCCGAGTGGGGTCGGTGGGTCGACGAGATGTATAGGCGCCGCCACATCGACGGCGAGGTCCGCAAGGGGAAGAGGAGCGGCGCCTTCTGCGCCAGCTGGCTCAGCGGCAAGAGCGCCTGGGTCCTGCAGAGCTTCAACGGACAGATGGGCGACGTCTACACGCAGGCCCACGAGCTTGGCCACGCCGTCCACGCCTACCTGGGGGGCCGCCACCAGAAGCCGAGCAACTACGAGATAGGGAGCTGCATCGCCGAGTGCGGCAGCGTCTTCGGGGAACTCCTCCTCACCGACAGGCTGCTGAAGGAGGCCAAGACGAGGGAGGAGAGGCAGGCGGTCATCGCCACCGTCCTCGACGAGTTCGGCATGGCCGCCTACCAGGTCAGCGCCCGCGTCTTCTTCGAGAAGAGCATGTACGACGCCATCAAGGATGGGAAGTTCCTCGACGGGGAAACCGTCTCCACCCTGTGGATGGCTGGGAGGGACAATATCTATGGAGACGCCGTGGAGTGGCTCCCCGAGATGAAGTGGGAGTGGACCATGAAGCCCCACTACTACATCCCCAACTACCGCTTCTACAACTACCCCTACGTCTACGCCCAACTCTTCGTCTTCGCCCTCTACCGCCTCTACAAGGAGCAGGGCAAGGCATTCGTCCCCAGGATGAGGGCCCTCCTAGCCGCAGGCTCCAGTAAGAGCCCCACGGAGCTCGCGAAGGAACTGGGCTTCGACATCACGGAGGAGGACTTCTGGCGCAAGGGCATACAGCAGTTCGAGGAGTTCGTCGACCAACTCGAAGACATAATAAACAAGTAGGGGTTAAATTCGCCACAGTGATAAACAGGAGGACACTGACCATAATCTTAGCCGTTCTTGCCCTGCTAACCGGCGTCTTCTTTATTCTTCACTCGTGAAGTAATTAAAAACGCGCGCTAGTGTGTTTAGAAAAAATCCATATAGAGGCTTCACACTCGATACAGAAACCTCTGAAAATCGATGCATCAGTCACTTGTTTTACAGACACCAAATCCCTAAAAGATTAGTAGCCTGCCGTCAAAGCGAGAATCAGCCCCAGACAAGCCTCAAGAAGCGTGACTCGTTCACTCAACTACGCTCTTGATATACGATGGGGTTGTAACCGCACATCATCTAGGGCAGATTAACTAGAGAAACAGTCTGTAGTCTAACCCCTTATACGACTTTATCTCGGTTGTGATCTTCAAGTCGGGACACCTAGATCCATATCGATTTATCCATACCGTTCGGAACCCACACTGATGGGCGGGCATCACATCAGAAAGCCATGAATCACCCACATACACCGTTTCAAATGGTCCTGCATTCGCTCTTCTAAGCGCTTCCATAAATATCTCCCTGCCCGGCTTCCTATACCCAATCTCCTCGGATACGACAGCAAAATCGATTAACTCCCCCACCTGACACACCCTAATCTTCTCAGCTTGGACCGCCACCAACCCGTTTGTGACTATACCAGTCTTAACGTGCTCTCTGAGGAAACGCAGAAGCTCTACGATTCCAGGTATAGCCCTCCGGTGTTTCAGGTATTCAAGATTATATAGATCCGCGGCGACTCTTGATTCCTCTAAGTCAAGAGATAGTCCATGCATCGAGCACAGATTCCTGATTCTCTCAGATATTCCCTCAGCAACGGAGACTTTTCCATCAAGCACCCTCAGGTAGCTTGAGTTGAGGAGTGTTTCGTGCTCCTCCTCTAATCGCTTTAAGGGAACAGTCTTTAGCTCGGGATAGTCGCGTTGAAGAGCTTTTAGACCCATGCGGCGGGAATGTTTGTGGTCGAAGATCGTGTCATCCAGATCAAAGAGGACGGCTTTAATCAAATTGTGCACTCTTACACTTTGATTTTCCTACAATTTATAACATTCCCGAAAGGCTTACACGCCATAAATGACGTGGTTTATATTCATTTTTTGAGGGCTTGCTCTTCCAGTTAGGAAGGATTTTTAAAAATTCGATATCATCGGACATCACTTACAACGGTTCCTGCTATTCTCTACTTGATTTACTATTTATAACGAGTGAGAGGGACTCGTTTGGATCAAATAAATTTACTTTTTTTAGGAAGATGATACTTTTCGCTGCGAGGCTTCGATTATGCACAAAACGTGTAGTTAATAGATGGAGGATTGGCGCCCTGGCCGGGATTTGGACCCGGGATCTTTCGGGTGACAGCCGAACATACTAGGCCGGACTATACTACCAGGGCACTTGCCAAGCAAATGAAGGGGGTTTCTATATTAAACTTTACGGGAGCACCTACCGGTACTCCTTCGCGATGAGCATCGTCGCCGTCAGGAGGATGTCGGGTATCCCCCTAAGCTTATCCACGATGAGCTTGTCGAGGTGGTTCATGTCCTTCGCCTTCACCTTGAGTATCAGGTCGAACTCGCCGTAGATGGCGGCCGCCTCCTCGACTTCGCTGAACTTGAGGACCTTCGCGCAGACTTCGTCCTCGGTTCCGGATTTGACGTTTATCATGATGTATGCTTTGACGGACATGCTACATCACAACTCCTCCGCGTCTGGGGGGTTAAAACAGTTTCTCAGTCGCTGGGGGAGACGAAGCCGGCCATCACCCGGCCGGTCTCCGTAAGCCTGACTGGGACGCCCTTGTTGTCCCTGTCCCCCGCCGCTATGAGCCCGGCGTCGCGTAGCCCCTTCAGGTTCCAGCGGACCGTCGATTTGGGTATGTCGAGCTCCGCCGAGACCCTGTCTATTAGGGTCGTGTAGAGGGTCTCCCCCTGGACGGCCGCGACTATCTGGAGCATCGTCTTCTGCTTATCCGTGAGCCGGCGGGTCGAGGCGGCCTCGAGCGCGCCTTCGATGGCGTAGAGTTCGCGGTAGTGCTCCTTTAGCGACTCCTCCAGGGAGTCGACGTTCTTGACCAATCGGTTGTATCCGATCGTGTCTGGGTGGGTCTTCCCGAATCTGGATACCTCCCTCTTTAGATCGTTGAGGGATTGTAGAAGGTTCTTTGATTCGGGAGTCGGGTAGAATCCAGCCTTAGCGCTGGAGGAAACGTTCACCGGACATTCTTGCTCCCGGCGGGGTATACGTCGCGCCGTGTTTAAAAGGT
>Ga0315275_10003905_pt1 | contig 13855 bp, 12 predicted proteins | sample YL17G03_0_MG_FD_205557 | JGI IMG/M metagenome (GOLD analysis project Ga0315275, IMG submission 205557) | Sediment microbial communities from Yellowstone Lake, YNP, Wyoming, USA - YL17G03_0 | ecosystem: Environmental > Aquatic > Freshwater > Lake > Sediment | place: USA: Wyoming | collected... | reverse complement strand
AATGTTTTAATTTTTTTTGATTCAAATGAATTTGAGATCTGTTGATATTCGTCTTTAGTCAATTTCTCCATTCCAAAGGATGCACATGAGGAATTAAATAAAGAAAATACTCCTAAAGATACAAACATGAACAAAATCAGAGACAAGATAATTACAAGAACAGCAATCAAAATCAATATTGCTTTTTGCAAGTATCAATCCTTGTTTGTAAAGTGTTCATAAAGTGTTCTACGAACTCTTTCTTTTACCAAATAGAAAAATACTTGTCAAAGCGCTAAACAATAATGGTAAATCCACTGGACATGACACTTGAAGCGTTGCAGAATACACAAGATGCAATAGATGAGATAAAGGTGAGAAAAAACATTACATCAGAAAAAGAAACGCTTCAAGATTATGACAAAATAATAAAACATCTAGAGGATTCTATATCAGATATGATTAATGCTGTTGTAATATTTCAAAAGTATGATAAGGCTGTGTGAATGACTCTATGGCTCCAAAATAATTACAGTTTTTGCACCTGTAAAATGCAGTCCCGCTTGAATGTGTTGCAATTGTCTCAGGCTCGCTCTTTGAGCAGTTCTGTTTGAAATAATCATGTTTACTTGCCATGTTCAATATGTACAAAATTTGTATTTAATCTTGATCATATGCCTTGACTATTTCCTACCATGCAATACCATTAAGAAATACATTAATCGAAAAAACCTTAAATTAAAACCTAGAATTTTAGAATCTGTAAGGGATAGTGCCGATAAACATAGAGTGGAACCTCATACTATCACATCAAAAATTGTCCAAATGATAGTTTTCTCCTATCTTTGATGCGTAAATTCACAAAAATAACTGGAGTAAAATATTTTTGAATCATTTTGAAAAGAATGTGTTGTGATATATAGTTAGAATAAAATATTTTATGAATTTATCAATAATCCAGCGCAGCTAAAAATTGATCTGTCTCTAAACTCTGATTGCCATTTTTGATGCATTTTGTACGTCAGTAAAGCATCATCATAATAAGTTACAAAATCATCGATTTTGCATTTACTGTATTTCCAAGTTTGCAAAATGTCTCCCTTTCCATCATTTACATTAATCATGACACTGAATAGTTCGGGTTTTGCTACAGGATTTACATACCTGCTTGCCAGTTCATAGTACCAAGACTTGTCTTTGCTTGGGAGGGATTCCAGATAGAATGCTTTTGCAGAAGAATCAAGTGGGGTCGATGGCCGTAGTATGGCAGAGTTTTCATCTGCAATTGGCACAAACTTTGAAAATGTTTTAACTGTTTGTGCTGGTGCAATGTCTGTACCTTCAAAGGTAATTGTAAATGAAGTTGCCCTCTCATCATTTGTTGGAAGAGTGGTTCGGAAAACATCACTCAAGTTTTTCTTTTCTGTTTCCAAGGGTTTTGTCCAACCTCTTTGCTCAAATTTTGGCACATGTTCAGTCCCTACACAAACTGGAACATTTTTTGGAGGCCTAATCATGAGATCATATTCATCATTACACATTACGCTTCCTGATGGTATACCGGCTAGTCTTTGAATCATCGGTGGAATTTTTTTAAGATTTGATGAAGGATGAAATAACGGATCTTGTTGAGGAGATGTCTTGAAATATCTACCAGCACAATCAAGAACTCCTTGTCCACGAATTTCAGGCTTTAATCCAGGGACATAATGAATTATCGCAAGACCATCAATGTAATAGATGGAAGCATCATCAACATTGCACTTTTTATAAACAATAGAATACAAAATGGTGCCATCACCTGTTACACTGTCAATTCTTACATCAACTGGCTCTGGTGTTTTTCCAGGATTGATGTATCGGCTTATGAAGTCATATGCATCTTTGTGCTGAGCGTTTAAAAGATCACCCACAAATATACTTGTATCAGTGCGAGTTTCAACTTCTTGTATCAGTGAGCTAGTCTTCTCATTTGTACGCTCTCCACCATACCAACTAACGATATTTAATGCAGCCATATCATATAGTGACGGCACTGCCACAATGTCTTGAGGAATACTTGACTGATGCTGATTAAAATTTACAGAAAAACCGTTGCACTGAAATGTCGAGACATCAACAATGTCAGCGACGCCTTTTCTTCCACTAAGTGAGAAATAAAGAAGGTTATCTGCAAACTTCAAATCAAGATGTACAATCTGACAATCGACATACTTCCAAGACTGCAATATTGTGCCATCTCTTGTGACATAGTCAAATGTGACATCAAAAGGTTGTGGCTTTGCACCTGCATTGACGTGTTTATTTACAACTTCATAGTATGGCATCTTGTCTTTGCTTGGAAGCGAAGTAATTGTAAATTCAGTGGATTTGACATAATCATTTTTTTCTGTAATTGATAGATGTGGCATATTAACTGATACAGCATATTTTGAACTAACACCTGGCTCTTCCTCTTCAGGCGGCACCATTGGATGCAATGGAACAAGACAGTCTTTATCAGTACATGGTGGTGAAGATTCTTCAATTGGAATTATCATAATGTTTAATGGGACAAAATTAGTTTGTGTCTGGCTTCTCTGATCAACTTTCGGATCAAATTTACCAATAGTGTAAATGGCCATTGGTTCTGTAAAGTCTCCACCCGAAAATGTGGCGATAATGTTTTTGATTCTAGAATCGCTGGATGGAATAAAATCTACATGATTTAGTTTTTGTTGTGGTTTTTCTGCTTCAAAAGAATTTCCGTCAAATGACAAGCCAGTGCATTGAAATATTGTACGATCACGATATTCTGGATAGAATGTATCAGTGAATTTTCTTAGAACCAGTGTATCTTCCAAATATGTTTTGTAGGATAACACTTGACAATGAGAGTATTTCCAGGCTTGAATTGTGGTTGCATCTCCAGTCATTACAGCCACTGTTACCTCAAAGGGTTCAGGTACTTTTCCTGCATTGATGTATCTGCTCATTAATTGATAATACCACTGATTGTCTTTACCAGGAAGAGATTCTAGAAAGAATTTTGGCTCATCTCCAAACGGTGCGTCTGGGATCATCAATTTCATTTCCTCATGAGTGACAGGTGAGAATTTTGTAAACGAGTTGATTGTTTGTGCTGGTGCAATGTCTGTACCTTCAAAATGAACAGAAAACACCATTGCACGTGATGAATCATCAGAAACATAAGCAGAAGCAGTCTTTAATTGTTTGATATCTACATCTGGATTCAACATTAACCCACTGCATTCAAAAAATGTCTTTTCTCTTATTTCTGAACCTGCTTTTTGCATGAATTTGTAAATCAGATTGTTATCTGTAAAAAATGTGACATAGTTGTAAACTTTGCAATCTGTGTATTTCCATGTCTGCAATACATTGTTTGCTCCAGTTATGAGATGAATTGTTGCATCAAAAGATTCTGGTGTTTTTCCAGGATTGATGTATCGGCTGATTTGTTGGTAGTAAGACTGTTTATCTTTTGTAGGATGTGCCTCTAGTGCAAATCTAGGTTTTTCTCCAATGACATTTCCCGGAATTGAGATTGGAAAATTAGGATCCTTTGATATTGGAACAAATTTTGAGAAAGAGTCAAAGGATGTGGTGTTCGTAAATTCGCCTCCAGAAAACTGGACAAGTATTCTATCTGCCCGGGTTTCCTTGCTTGGTAAAATTGGAATAATAGGTGAATCTTGTTTTGCAGTTGTTTCTTTTAGAACAAAGTCTTGTTTGAAACCAATGCAGCTAAATGCAGTCTTGTCTCTTATTTCAGAAACAAAAGACGCTACAAATTTTATTTTTAATAGATTTTCATCCAGATATGGCGTATACGAATTGATGGTGCATTTCGTATATTGCCAGAGTTGTAGGGTAGAGCCATCACCAGTTAAAACTTTAATATCAATGTCAAATGGTTCTGGCTTTTTTCCAGCATTAATTGAGGGTTTAACTAGATTTTCATAGAATGGTTTTTTGTCCTCACTTGGAAGCGATTCCAGTTCCAACCCATATTGGATGTTTTCATAATTGTGAGGAACTTGAGTTTTGATATTTTTATCAAGATGCGTAAATTTTGAAAAAGTATTGAATGACTGTTTTGCAGTAAGATCACCGCCAGAAAAATCCACCGTAAATGCGGTTGCACGATTATTGTCATCGACAATTATTTTCTGATCAGTTTTTGAGGATTCAATGTAGGCTTTGTAAATTTCTTGGAGCGAAGAGTCTTCAGTGGTTTTTCCAGGTACCAGATACGGAGTCATCGGTCTATCAAAAAACTTTAAAATTCCAATTCCTATTCCACCGTCAGAGAAATAATATGGATCAGTTTCAACAGCAAGAACTGCTCCTGGAACTTGTTCTTCGGCAAAAACCTGATCAACTACAAAAATAGATGAAACAATTATGAATAAAATTGCAAGAATGTAATACTGCATTTTATTTGACTATCTCTACTGCAGAAGGCATCCATTCACCGCTCAATACTTTGGGTTGTGGCCAGTATAATCGTATAATAATGTTGAAATCATCTTGTTGGAAATGTAACTAGTTTGCTTCTTTTCCTTGTGGTGTTTCATTACTCAGTCTCCTGCGTTACTTGCACGCTGGACCTGCTCCTTAACCGAATCTAGATTAAATGTTGCACCCTTTTGCATTGGTGGATAATCAATAAAGGTTGAAGCTAACTCACCAACTTGTCTTTGTACTTGTACGAAACGCCACATTTCGTGAAAGTAGAATTGATAATAATCCAATGATCCTATACTGCCTTTTGGAAACTCTGCACGTTCGAATGGATCAAGACGAAGATTTGTAATGACAGGTGTATTCGATTTGATTTTGCCTCCAAAAATACCGTCGGGTTGCTCGATAAACCTAAACTTGTAATCACCAATACGTACTGCTCCCAACTCAGATTCAGAAAAATAATAGACCACATTACGTTTTGTTGTACCATTACCGGTTAACATATCCATCTGGTTGTATCCATCAAGATGAACCTTGTACGTAGTACTTCCGACCGGTTTTCCTTCCTTGAGATCCTTTACAATATCAGGGTTACCAGCAGCTGCAATCAATGTTGGGAACCAATCAAGTCCAGACATGAGTTGGTTTTCAACTTTGCCCATCTGAACATGGCCTGGCCAGCTCACAATCAAAGGCACACGCATTCCGCCTTCATAAATAGTGCCTTTTTCGCCCCTAAACGGCGTCATCCCACCATCGGGCCAGCTGAAAACTTCGGCACCATTATCAGAAGTAAAAATAACAATAGTGTTATCCTTGAGGCCATTAGTTTCAAGGTAGTCCATCACTTTTCCAACTGTATCATCAAGTTCGGCCATGGCTGCTTCTTCGGTATACCAACCATTCTCAGAAGTCATAGTTTTTTCGTATTCAGGACTCAAGTGTGTGAAAATGTGCACCCGGGATGGAGCAAGCCAAACAAAGAAAGGCTTGTCGTCCTTTAGTGACTTGTCCATAAAGCTAATGGAATGATCAAGAATCTCATCATCAAGGGTCTCCATACGTTTTGGTGGGAGTGTACCTGCATCTTCAATTACCTGTTTGCCAACTTTACCCCAACGAGGATCAACGGTACTATCGTCGACATTACTTGCCCAACTGTGAATCATGTTGCGTGGGCCTATGAGCATATTCTGATCTGATGGATACGAATGCCAGGAGGGATCTTCCATTGCATCAAGATGATATAGAAAACCAAAGAATTCGTCAAATCCATGCACGGTAGGCAAGTGTGGATTCAGGTCACCCAAATGATTTTTACCAAACTGGCCAGTATTATATCCCATAGATTTTAAAATAGTTGCAATGGTTGGAGCTTCTGCAGGCATACCTATTGGAGATCCTGCTTGTCCAACAGTAGTAAGACCTGTGCGAATGGGTAATTCGCCGGTGATTAAACTTGCACGTCCTGCAGTGCAGCTGGGGTCAGCATAGTAATCAGTAAATCTCATGCCTTTGGCTGCAAGCTGATCTATGTTTGGCGTTTTGCCACTCATGATGCCCTGATTATATACACCAATGTTAAACCATCCAACATCATCTGCCTGTATTACAATTATGTTTGGTTGCTTCATCTTTTGTCCCGGAATTAGATGAGAATCCATAGATGTTATTTTTTGTCCAACAGTTGTATCTCCAATTATTTGACCCAATCCATACTTCTCAAAACTTTCAGCTGAATCCGCAGTCAAACAAAGATAATCCTTTGCCACATTACGATAAACTAGAACCATTCCCTCATTACATGTAGTTTGAGCATTAACAGAAGCATTAACAAAAGGCAGAACCGGAACTATCCCAATTAATAAAATTAATGAGATCACAGAGAATAGTATGAAATAATTTTTTGCCAAATTAATAACGTATCAAAGTGGATAAACTGAACTTTTATAGTTATCTATTCGTATGATAATTCTCAGAAAATGATCATAAATAAGATATTATTATTTGCAATGATCGTAATTGGAACAGTATTTTTGGTTTCAATATTCATACTGTCAATGACTCAAGAAAAAAATATTGTTTATGGCTGCACTCCGGATTTCTGGAAGAATAATTTAGAATTATGGAAAAATCTAGGGGTTAATTATAATGATGACTTTGATAAAACGTTTGGAAAAGACTACTTTGATCCCGACATTACATTACAACAGGCAATACATGCAGAGGGCGTTGGCATAAACCATCTTGCCAGATCAGGTACTGCAGCATACCTAAATGCATTAGTAGATCCTAGAATTGATGAGACTGCAGTAAAAACAGCGATTTATTTTGGATATATTCATGACATTGATAAACTCAATGAGCATTGTGAGAAGCAAGATCATCAACCTTGAATTAGATTTTTCAAAAATGAGAGTGGATATTTTTATCGTGAAAATTCACATACGAGTATAAATTCTAGTGTTTAATTTAAAATGTAATGGGAAAAATTCTTGTACCTATAGATGGTTCATCTAATTCGGTCAGAGGATTAGAAAAAGCAATTGAATTTGCTAGAGACAGTAATTCATCAATAACAATTCTTCATATTGCAATACTTCCACCAGTTTATACAATTGGCCATTCAAAAGATAAAGTCAAAATGTCTTTGGTCAAAAAAGAGCAAAAATTTGTACAGGATGCTGAGGATAGATGTACAAATCAGAATATACCATGTACAACTAAAATAATCTATGGCTATGACCCGGCATATGACATAGGGCAATTCATAAAAAAATACAAACACGACATGATCGTAATTGGCGCAAAAGGCAAAAGCACGCTAAAACGTCTTTTCTTGGGCAGTGTCTCCAGCTATCTTGTTCAAACTTCAAGAATTCCAGTTACTGTAATAAAGTAATTTTTTCCAAAGGCATGATTACTAAGGAATTTTAAGAATTAAACAAGGACGGGTAACTATAATGGCAAACATTGAATCTTAAAAAAAGTCTTTCTTCATTTGATCTTACTAATCTCATCATAGGGTCAGTAATTGGCGCTGATCTCTACATCACACCAGGATTGACTGCAGCAATGATTGGACCTGCTTCGATTATCGTATGGGTTGTAGCTGGAGTTTTTGCCCTTGTTATTGCATTAGTATTTTCATATACAAGTTACTATGTTCCAAAAGTTGGTGGACCATTTGCTTTTGTTTCAAAGGCGTTTGGAAAGTTCTATGGGTTTTTGACTGGTTGGCTAATGTTAATTGCTGAAACGATGGCACTGCCTTTGTTTGCTATAGTGTTTACTCGATATCTTCACTATTTCATAGAATTAGAACCGCGGCAAGAAGTTTTAGTTAAAGGGTTATTCATTTTTTCATTAACAACAGTAAATATTCTTGGTGTAAAATTAGGTGGAAGGGTAAATGATGTCTTAACTATAATAAAACTCGTACCTCTTGTTCTTGTAATTGTATTGGGGTTTGTTTTTCTTACATACAATCCAGAAAAACTAGTTCAAAATTATTCTCCCATTGCTCCTTTGGGATGGGAGAATTTTGGTTCAGCACTTGTCTTGATTTTTTGGGCTTATGCCGGATTTGAGATGGGGACTTTACCTGCAAGTGAAGTAAAAAATCCAAAACGAGTCATTCCAAAAGCAATAGTAGTTGGGATGATATTGGTGATTTTATTTTATTTACTTACAAATTTTGTTTTGTATGGATCAATTAACTGGGTTGACCTTTCACACAATGCATTACCGCTAGTACTAGCAGGTACGCTTGTCATAGGATATGTAGGTGGAATGATTGTGAGTTTTGGAGCTCTTGCTTCAGTTTCTGGCACTAGCTCATCTTTTGTCTTAGGTATTTCCAGACTTTCTTATGCAATGTCTAGTGAAGGATTATTCCCAAAAATATTTTCCAAAGTACACAAGAAATACAAAACGCCTTACATGGCATTAATTATACAAGGAATCATTGCGTTTTTCCTTTCAATATATGGTGGAATAGCTCAGTTGATTTCATTTTCAGTCTTTAACCTGTCTATCGTTTACATTTTTGTATGTCTGTCATTGGTCGTATTAAAAAAAGAAAAAGAAACTAAATTTATTGGTGAGAGAATATTACCCTTTATTGGAATAGGTATCTGTGGATTTCTAATTTATCATACATCAATTTATGATAAAATTTTTGGTACCATTTTTGTTTTTTTAGGAATTGGAATCTATTTTTTCTTTTCACGAAAAAAATGAGGTTTTGCCAAATTCTAGTCAATAGTTACATAACAACTGACTAATTTTTGGTCTTAAGATTCAACTCACAAGTTTGATATTTGTCAGTGCGTATCAATGTTAACAATCGTATTTTGTTTAAAAATAGATGATCACCCTACCAGAACATGTTGTCAAAGGACAAATTCATGATACTTGTTGTAGTCGTGATAGGCGTCGTAGCTCTAGTAGGAATGATTGTATTCATTGGACAAGGTAATGTCCGACACGTTCCCATCACATGGAAAGAAAAAATTGAACAAACTGTCGCTTTTGAAGACATTGAAGGAAAAGTCCAACTCAAAGGGGTCTTGGGAGTGGATGGAGACCCAAATCCTCACATTGTAACTAGAATAAATTTTGCATATATCTTGACTGTCATTAATAACGGAGATGCGCAGCATAGACTATACATTGAAGGATTGAATGTAGAGACAAGCCTGTTAGAACCAGGACAACAAGATATTCTAAAAATTTACCCTACAAAAGAAGGAATCTACAAATATTATGATAAACAAGGACATGAGCCATTAGGATTATTTGAAGTACGTACTGTGATTCCAAAGGATGAGTTTACGGGAATTTTTCGTGATCTAATATAACTAGTTTTTCTTGATTTTCTGTTTGCTTTGTGATTTTCATCTTCATAAAGTATTGTAATCTCTTTTGTATCGAAAAAACCCTAAACCCGTAGAATGCCAAACAAGTAAAACAACCTTTTTTCAAAAATGAGAGTAAATATTTAATAATTTGGGCATGAAATATCAGTTATGAGTAAATTTACTACCCAAAAGCCGACGGAAGAATTTAACTTTTCTATTTTAGTTTGTCCAGAATTGAAAGACTAAGCAAATTGGTCATTGTCAATCCTTTTCTATTAACATCACGTTTGGTTTCTTCGCAATATTTTTTTACACTCTGATGGCTCTTTTCACTTGCAACCTCAATTATCACAATATTTTCAGAGTATGGAAAAGTAAATTTTGAAGGAGACATACAAATCATATTCATGTAACCTGCACCGGCAGTCTCAATTTTAGCCCTTTTTAATAAGAGATTTGCAATTTCTTGTAAATCCTCCTTAGATTGCCCATATTCTAAATAATAAACCGTAATAAAATTTGTTTCCCCTATAACCTCCCTTTGAAAAAATTCGTCTTTAATACTAAAAACAAAGGATGTTTTTTCTTGGTTGTATTTGTTTAGATCATTTATGATGTATTGACTATCTTTGAATTTTCCTAAAATATAATGATTAGTTGAATTAGAAAAATACGCACCACTTTCATTGGAAAATGTTCCAGTCACAAAATACAATGATTCAATATTGTTTGAGATCATCCAAGCATCTTTTAATTCGATAGATGTATGATTGTGTAAATAGGGAGCACAGACATAACCAGAGTAAGATAACGTCTGTGCAGACATAATCAAATTTCTTGAAATAGAGTATTTATGCATATGGAGTAGAGATGTAATTATTAATCAAATTAGGTCATCTTCGATAGTTTTTTAATACAAGGACACTTCTTTTTTTTTGTCCCAAGCTAGCTCAGCCTGGTAGAGCTTCCGGCTGTAGTTGTCGGCTTATGATGGCTGACCGAATAACAGCATATCAGGCATACAGAAACCGGGCTGTCGAAGGTTCAACTCCTTCGCTTGGGACCACAGTTTTTTATAAATTAAAAATGTAAAAATAATAAAAAATAGACTAATTTAAGAAAACAATGATGAACTCTTAAATTAATAAAAATATCTATTGCCTATGCTGTTTTTTTGACTTTCTGAGCAGCTGGTCCTTTTTGACCCTCGCCTACTTCAAACTCGACTTTATCGCCTTCGTTGATGAATCCATCAACGTCTGATTTGTGAACGAATAGATCGTCACCAGATTCTCTTTCGATAAAACCAAAGCCCTTAGTGCGATTGAACCACTTTACTGTGCCTTGTTCCATTTGATATGTGGAATAATTATTCCGTATATTAAGATAAGTTATCAAATTATATCAAATACAGCATAATTATTCATAAACTACAGTTACCAGACCAATCAAAGGAGATTTAGAAGTCTTTTGGTATATGGTTGTTGTTTTTAAGCCAATCTACTTGAGGTAAAGTAAATCTCCAAACAATATCGCCTCGTTCATCCTCTTTAAAATCCCATGGAGCAATTATGACTATATCGTTATCACGAATCCAGACTCTGCGCTTTAATTTTCCTCTAATTCTACCTCTCCTAGTAAGACCATCAGTACATTTTATCATCACGTTTTCTCCACCAAGCATTTTAAGAACTCTGCCAAAGAGTTCACCCTCTTCAGGCAAACGCATTTCTTTTAAGTCACTTTCATTTTTAACTTGACGTTTACCCATAGTAGACATTACAGTTATGAGCATATAAATTGACTAAATTTCAATATCATTCCCATTTTTTCTAAAAAGAAAAAGTGTCTTTACAATCATCATTTGGGATTTACAATAGAGTGAGTTAACAATGTGTAACCACACAGAATTCATTAATTTTCAACTGAATAATGAAGTAATCATATCATATATTGTGCCAAATATAGTACTAAGTACATTAGTCATTTTTTATCATTACAAAATGTGTATTTAATTTAGTGAAACAACTCCAATTTGATCATTTGATCAAAATATAGATAGCATTTACCAATGACCTATAATTGAAACCCCATACTAAAGAAAGATTATCAGAATAAAGAATTTGTAGGCATTGCAAGATAAAATATACAATGAATTTTATATAATGCAAATTAAAATAAATTATGGAATTTAAATGTGTGACGGATTGTTCTCAGTGTTGTATTGAAAGAGAGTATTACCCAACAAAAAAATTTGGAAAGATTGGAGTTTTAATACTACCTGAAGAAAAAGAAAAAATAGAACAGCTTGCAAAAATACATAAATTAAAAATAGAAATTGTGCCAAGAATTGGAACATCAAATGAAAAATTAATCCCAACAAAAATATTAGCGTATCAATTAATGGGTAAAGAACAAAATGGAAATACATGTCCTTTTCTAGATACAGAAACTAAGAACAGATCACCTCATGGCGGATTTTCTTGTAAAATATATAGCCAGAGACCTCTTGCCTGCATGACTTATCCATTAATAGAATTATTCCCAACAACACTTGATCAAAAATGCAAATTTTGTAAAGAACATGGTTCTGCTAATCAAAATTTAAATTCAGAGATAGAATCACTTGTTAAAATTAAAACAAAAATGACAACAGATGCGCCCATCATATGGAGATTTGCTACAGGTGTAGGAGAGGAATCAGATAAAAATCAAATAGAAGTAGGCTGGATGCTAGAAGAGTAATATTACAAGCGTTTTCCATGAATAGAATAAATTAATGGTAGAACGTGTGTGTCATAAATGATATATTTTTCAAATGAGCAAATACAAAATAACAATTTACTGCCACATACAAAATAAATACACAATTTTTTATGTCATCAGATTTTACAGAGAATATTCTGAGTTAAGGATTAATTACAGCACGTCCTACAATTTTACGGGCTTTAAGATCCTCTAATGCAGAATTTGCGCTCTCAAGTGAATATCTTTTTGAAATCATTGGATTAATTGTTCCCTTCCGAGCAAGCTCTAATAATTCCAACATGTCAGAATAATTTCCAGTGTAAGCACCTTGAATAATAATTGATTTAAGAGGAATTGTAACAAGAGATAGATCTATAGAACCACCAAATAAACCAACTAAAACTAGATTTCCTCTTTTTCTTAGAACAGTCAATCCCATTTTAGCCGTAGGTGGAGCATTAACAAAATCCACAACACTGTCAGCACCTTTACCATTACAAACAGAAATTATTTTGTTAGATGTTTCAGTATCTTTAGAATTCATTACAAAATCTGCTCCCATTTCTTTTGCCGTTTCTAATTTCCGATCATCTAAATCCACACAGATTATTTTGGCTTTGGTGATCGCCTTTGCGATTTGTACTCCCATCAAACCCAATCCTCCAGCACCTATTATTACAAGAAATTCAGGGGAATTTTGGTTTGATTTCTTAATTGCAGTGTAAGCTGTTAATCCAGAACAAGCCAATGAAGTTGCAGATTCTGGATCAACACCGTTTAATTTTGCCAGATATTTGAAATGTGGGACAAGTGAATAATCAGAGTACCCACCGTCCTGAAAAACACCGAGAGATTTTGGAGTATCACATAAATTTTCATTGTTTACCTTACAAGCAGGACACTCACCGCATCCGATCCAAGGATAAACCAACACGGAGTCACCTTTTGAAAAACCTTTAACATCATTTCCAAATTCTTCAACCGTGCCAACTATTTCATGTCCAGGAGTAACAGGGAACTTTACACCTCTATCAGTGACTTTCATAAATTGCCCATCACCTAAATCATAACCGCCCTCCCAAAGGTGTAAGTCACTATGACAAACCCCTACTGCTTTGACTTTAATTAAAACTTGGTTATCTTTAGGATGGGGAGTTTCTAATTCTACAACTTTCAATGGCTCATTAGGACCAGTAATTCTTGCAGATTTCATAAAGTAGCAATTCAGTCATAACAATATAAGAGTTGACTGGATATAAGAAAAAAATAGAGCCCTTAGATATTATTGAATAAAAAGATAGATGGTACATGAGTGAAGAGCACATGAGGGAAGAGCAAATTCCAGGCAGTATCTCACAAGCACCAGTAAATATTCTGTTTAATCCCACCTCAATTGGCAAAAAAGATGTTTGGGAGATTGATCTTATTCTAATTTTGGATTTATTGATAAAAATTCTTGAAAAAAACGGGAAAAAAGATCTTAGAATTGCAGGAATGGCGGCACTGTCATCCTCCTTAATTTACCGAATGAAGGTAGAAAGTATTTTTGCTTTACAACGTGCAGCAATGGAAAAGAAACCCATCAAACAAAGAACGGATGTAGATATAGAATTAATCGATATGCCTTACAGACACGAGTCTACGTACCCGGTTTCATTAGATGATTTGTTAGGATTGCTACAGAATCTAATTGGTACCATTGCAAATCCACAAAATAGAAGAAATAGACTAAACATAGAACCAATTGAGGCGCCTGATTTTCAAGAATACTTTATTTCACTCGAAAATATCATTGG
>Ga0315275_10003903_pt1 | contig 13859 bp, 17 predicted proteins | sample YL17G03_0_MG_FD_205557 | JGI IMG/M metagenome (GOLD analysis project Ga0315275, IMG submission 205557) | Sediment microbial communities from Yellowstone Lake, YNP, Wyoming, USA - YL17G03_0 | ecosystem: Environmental > Aquatic > Freshwater > Lake > Sediment | place: USA: Wyoming | collected... | reverse complement strand
GCTGGTAAGCGAGGCTGGCGGCGTGGTCACCGAGTTTGAAGGTTTACCCATAAGCCTCAGCAGCCGCACCGTGATCGCCAGCAACAAAGACGTTCATCGAGATTTTACCAAGAGGGTGATACGGTAGGTGGTGGGGTGTGGCGGGGGCTAAAAATTGTTTGGCCTAACGGCAGCGAGTTCTGAGACGCTGATGTTCCTTCAGATTCTTTCTCGGCCTCCTTCTTTAAAAGCTTTGTAGCATCTTTAAGAACAGCTTCAAGATCTGATTTGATGAACGGCCGTTTTGACTTTGTGTTCGTTTGTTTTGTGTTTTACCCCTAAAAAAGCTTGCATTCCCCTAGAAATTATGATACAATAGCCGCAGAAGTGTAGGGCACTTGCTTGCGGCTATTGTACTTGCGTCCTTATTCAAGGACACCTATTTTTTTAAACGGAGGGTTGGTAGAGCGGTTTATTGCGGCCGACTTAAAATCGGTAGAGGTGCTGACACACCTCCGCGAGTTCGAATCTCGCACCCTCCGTTTTAAGAGTAATTTATGGGGTATTGGCTATGTCAACACTATTAAGTTTGTATCAGGATGCTTTAGCTTACCCTACTTTACCCTACTTTACCCTATATGCAACGAATTATCATAAGGAGGTGGATAATGACAAGTCAGAATGGGTTCAGGAATAATATACTCCAACTAATAGCCGAACAAAGGACTAGAATGGATTCTACTCAGAAGGAACTTGAAAATCTTCGCGATGTAATTAAGTCTCTAGAGACTACGCTAAGGGTATATGATGAAGCTCATTCTAGTACCATATCGAAGCATGAGTTCATTATCTCTGCGAATGATCTTTATAATGCCAATGTTAGCAAATTAAGCGACGCCTTGAAGTATATAGCCAAACACAGTAAAGACGGGATTGTACGCTATTCGGCTGCTAAAGATATTATAATGGCAGCAGGTCTGTCTCGTGGCAAACCTCGCAACGTAGCTTCTCAACTTCATCGTATTATGACCGAAAGCGATGAATGGGAGAAGGTAGGGCGTGGGGAATTTCGTCTTAAGAAAGAAGTAGCGAAGCCAGCGCCTCAGGGGGAATTCCTTAGTACGGGCCAGTATGGTTTAGGAGCGGCGCAGATGATGGAGTGTCCAGTTTGTCGAAGAACCTTTGATAATTCAATGAATGTAGCAAGGCACATGATGACGATGTTTGATGAATCACACATCGAATGGATTGAGGCGAATGGGCTTAATGCAGCCGAACTTGTTAAAGTAGGCAACTACAAGGCACTTGCTGATCTCTTGGAAAAGGGCGCTAAGACTAAATGAGACACTATACTAAATTGCCTGCTATTAGTGGTAAGCAGTTAATAAAGCTCTTAGTAGAAAACGATGGCTGGAAAGTTAGGAGAAAGAGAGCTACTCATGGCGTTGCTTTAGTCAAGGACTTTGGTGATCGCAAAAGGGTAACGATTATTCCCGATTATTATGTCTCTTTAGATGAAGGCACCCTAGCAGCAATATTGGCACCCAAACAGACAAATATTGGTAAAAGGGGATTGCTTGATCTTGTTAATAGGTTTGGTATATAGATTAAGCAACACAAAGTTCGCGAATAGGCAGGACATGAGACTCGACAAAAACGGATGGTTTTAATTGTAAGGAGATGGTAACGTCTTTTTTAGGTTTAGTATGATGAAACTCTATATTGTGCTCCGCAAAGAAGCGAGTGCGTTCACCGACCTCCTCAAGAGTATCCAGATGAAGCAACACTGCTTCCTTTATCCTTTTATCTGCCTCCGGAAGTGACCGACCAAAGGTTGCTGTGCCAAGTTCTTCGCAATATGCAGTCCACCGTCTTCCAGCTTTGCTGAATTTCAGTGTTAATATTACATATCCATCAACAGCCACAAAAACCCCCTTCTTAGAACTTAACTAGAATTAATATGAAATCCTACTACAATTGTACTACATTTGCACCACATTTGCACCACATTATACCACACTGTACCACATCGTTACTCATTAGCCAGGTGTCACTTAGCAGCAACGCTTGGCTGAATATCGCAGTAGTAGAACCCGTCCCGCTGTATCACTTCGCCGAGTGCCCGCGAGGGCACGGGGTAGCGTTGGAGTGCGTGGTCGGGCATGTTTTCACATTTTTACACAGGCGCTGGTATTCATCGAGCATGATCCGGTAGCTCTCCGGTGGCATACCTTTGAAAATGCAATTGGATGTGGAAAAGATGTATGGCTTTCCGATTCCGCCGTAGGTCATGCAGTACCGAACCGATTCCCTGATCCTGGCCTCATCCGTGTCCTGCAGCATGTTGCAGGCGACGTTGCCCATCAGGATCCAATCTGGATACTGCTCCCGCACTTGCCTGATGTCCATGTGCCCCTGCGGGTCGATCGACTGGTAGCCGTCAATGCCGGTTGCATGGATCTGATCCAGAATCTTGGTGAGACATCCATCGGAATGCAGGATGGCCTTCTTGCCCAGGTCATGGATGCTCTGAACCAGTTCCGTGAGGTATGGCGCGACGATATCGGCAAAGTGCGCCGGCGATATAAAGGGACCTTCGTTGTAGGCAAAATCATACGTCAACACGAAAAAGTCAGCGCCTGCGTCGACGGCTTGCCGGCAGAACTGTTTCGCATTTTCACACCTCCGCCGGGCTTCCCTGTGAAGCTCCTTCGGCCGTTCGAACAGGCGAACAACAAAATCCATCATGTTTGCGCCGATTGGCATCCAGAAGACACCCCAGCCTTCATACGCGGGAACCAGCGCCTTGTGCCCCAGAGCTTTCTTGATCCTGGCAATCTCTGCCACATCGTATCCGCCGCGTACCGCAGCCCATCCGAAATCATCGATAAGGCGGTGGTACACCTCCACCTGGTGTGCGCCGCGGTCGGGCTCCGGGATGGCGTCCAGATCCATGCCGAACATTTCCTTTTCAATCTGGAACACCAGTTCCCAGTGTGGAGGCGAATCCGGAATTTGCCCGTTCAGGATGCACTCCAGTTTCTCTTTTCCTGTCATCATTGTCGCTTTCCCTTGCCCAGCATTAGCTTTTGAACTGATTCTACGAATGGCAGTATATATCCCTTACCAAATACCAGTCAAATTTGAAGCGAGCCTATATAAAAATTTGATATGTTGAACGGATTGAACAATTACGCAGAATATGCAGTTAGAATACATATTTATCCGTATTGAATGGGCCTAGAAGTCGTCATAAGCTTATATTCGATGAAATGGAGCTCCATTAAAAAAGAGGTTATAGAAATTTGAAAGAAGAGGTAACTGTAGTGACAAAAAAGCAGGTAAGTTTTTTAATATCCTTCTTTTTACTGTTAGTGCTAATAGCTAGCATCGTTGTTGGAAGTGAAGCAAGGGCAGATGCACCCAGCGCAGGGGACCAACAGCAAGGCTCTTCTAAAGGGCAGAGTAATTCTTCGGATTCTGCATATCAAGCGTACATTAATGACCTGGAGTCGAGAACTCTTCCCGCGAATTATGAACAAATGAAACGTACAGGACAACTAGATGCGCAAACAATGGCTGCAACAACCAATCCCGCAGGCGATTATGCGTATCAGTTAGATATGGATTTCAGCTATACTTACTGGAAGACATTTTCTTTTTCGGCGGGGCAGAACGTTGTTTTCGAGACAAGAAAGAGCACTCCAACTGCTTCTGACCCCATCATGTATCTGTTTAATATCGCCGATCCATTAACAAAAGGTTCATGGGCGAATGATGACGCGCCTGGACAGGGGTATCAATCCAAAATCGCCTGTAAAATTCAGTATGCTGGAACATATATGTTACTTTTACGAGCATACTCTCCCTCGGCACCAGGGACATCAGATTTGTACAAAGATGGCGTTTTGATTCAAAGCAATGCCGTTCTTGCGGGGAAAGTGGTGAGGTGTTCTGGTATAAGCAAATCCGGTGAACTTAATTATTTTACATGCAGGCTTACATCTGGGGACACAATGATGTGGCTGGTAGACGATATCGGTGATCCTAATGTAACGGGTTTAGTACGCGGTTACAATGATAATTATCAGGGAACTGGAAGTTTTTCTTGGGGGAAGGCGTCCAGAGTCAAGAAATCTTATCCGTCCTATATGCCAATTGGGTATGCCATTGTATCCAGTTACTCACCAACTACAACCGGCCGTTGTGATGTGTATCTCAAACTAGATAACAGTACAGCCAATACATCATTTCCTAATTTAAAACCCGATGATGCTATCAAGACTGCGCCTGCGACCGATACCTATAACTGTATAGCATGGTCAGGGGGCATAACAAATAAATGGGTATGGCCGCCCTCACAAGGTTCACCATGGTACAACTCAAACAGCTTAACTGCATTCGATAACTTCTACGGCAACAAGCCGGCACGATACACTGGTGCATGGACATATACCCGAACTGGTGCGATGGCATCAAATAGCATTGTTGATTTATGGTATAACCCGAACTTCTATGGCATGGGGAAGGGGGACTTCACCCATGGTTCAGTCAGAAAGCCGGGCAACGATCAGCCACATGGCTATGATTGGGAAAGCAAACCTGGAAGTCTCATGAGGACTCTCCATCCAAGACGCGCATTGTTGAACAACAATCAATATGGTTATGGAGATGTAAAATACTATTATATATCTACAGGGAAAGTTGCTTCGTCTTTATTGTCATCAGAGATGGACATGCAGAAAGACATGACTTTTGAAGAAGCCGAGCGGGCAGGACTAGTAGTGCAAGAAAAGGTTGAGTTAACAGCACCTGAGGAATCAAAGTTGGTAAACTTGATAGAGAAAACTCCTCAGGGAGTTAGACAGGAGTTTGATAGAAAATATCAAGCATGGAAGGCAACTTGGGGAGATTTGTCATACCAGAGCAATCCAAGATCATATGCTCAATCGGAGGAGTACAAAGAGTTTATAGATTTCTGCAGGATGCAGGGGAAGACTGTTTGGCCCCTTATCTTTCAATATCAAGCACAGGGAGACTTCCTGATAACAAATGCTGTAGATGATTTAACTCTTTCTGAGTATGGCTATCTTCTGAATGCTATAAGAGAAGATAGTCGTCTTGAGAAATATACTGATAGTGGAGCCTACATTGCTCCATCACTTGAAGGCAATTACCTGAAGTACATGAAAGCACTACTGGGTTTGCTGCAGTGAAAATAAGTTGAGACAACCTTTAATATATAGCGGTAAATATATTGACTTGTAGACAGGTAGCGATGAGTCCTACCTGTCTCATTTTGGAAGTAATATGCTTAACTAGGAATAGACAACGAGAGTGTAAGCTATCAGAATAGATCTATATAAAAAGAGCTAGTTTAGTAAAATGGAAGGAGGAGACGATAGTGGTAAAGTGGACATGGCTATTTGCCTTGATGTTATGTGCTGTAGCTTTTCTAAGTGTTGCCTGCACTGGCGGATCGAATCAGCAGATTCCGACTAAAACACCGACATCTTCCCCCACAGCCACAGTGCAGCCGGCTGTGGTTACATTCAATGAAGCGGAGAGGGTCAAAATAACTAACTTGGCAAATAATATTTCCCAGGAAGCCAAGCAGGAATTCGATGAGAAGTATCAAGCATGGCAAACAACTTGGTACACCCCTGAGCTTCTCGTGCAGAGTAATCCGAGAGCATTTACTCAATCACAGGAATATGGTGAATTTCTAAGCTTCTGCCAAGAGCAGGGAAAGGTTGTGTGGCCTCTTCTATTTAAGAAGTTGGAAGGGGATTCACTTGGCCTTATCAATGAGGTAATAGGAGATTTAACTCTGGCTGAATATGGACAAATTCTGGATAGGACAAGACAAGAGAGTTTAGAACTATATACCGAGGAAGGCATATTCATAGATCCGTTCTTGATGTATTTGAAGGAGCTTTTGGCACTACTATAGGTGTATAAAAGTTTAAGTGATGTGAATTTGTTTTCATCGATGCAGTATGAGATTAGGGTGACAGAGTCAGTATCCTCATTTTGCCTAGCTCAATTTATTTAGCAGCGTGCGGCTGTATATCGCAGTAGTAGAACCCGTCCCGCTGTACCACTTCCCCCAGCCGGTGCGGTATCGCCCGATTGAATATCGGCCCGTCGAAGACGAAGGTGTGGAACTCGCCGTTCTCGCCGTTGGGGTCGACATTGGCCGGCAGCTCGTCGATGAACCGCTTGTCGAACGTCCTGCCGACGAAACTCTGGTCCAGCAGCTTAGCATCGGCGGAGGCGACGACTGCCTTGAAGCCCAGCGCGATGAAATCCTTGTAGCAGCCGGTCTTGCCCCACAGGGGGAATACGCCCTTCATCCCGATCTTGGCCAGGTTGCCCTCGCGGTATTTCTTGATCTCGAACAGGAAGATGTCGCCGAAGGCGACGGCAGCGATGCCGGCTCGCTTGTGCTCCAGCAGCGCCTGCTCCATCCTGGCCTCGTATTCTTCGTTGGAACTGTTTTGCGGGACGTACACCTTGTGCATGGGCAGGCCGATTGAAGCTGCCTGCTGCTCCAGCAGGGATTCCAGCACGCCGTGCATGCTGATGCGGCGATAAACTTCGTTCACTGTGGTCAGCAGGCCGGCGACAGCATACCGCTCATCGTTCAACATGCGATACAGGGCCAGGGCGCTGTCCTTGCCGCCGCTCCAGGAGAATAGTACCTTTTGCATCATTTTAATTACAAGGTTAAAAATTACTTCAGCTAGTGCTTGTCTGCGTATACTCGCGTATACTATAGAATTATATTAGTCACTTTCTCTCTCTTCGAGATTTGACTTGCCAAGATTACATGACTGACATAAAGTCTGGAGATTATTCAGAACTGTCTCGCCACCTTTGCTCCATGGAATGATGTGATCAACATTAAGTATTACATCCCCATCAAGCGCCGGACTCCTGCCACAATGGCAGCAGGAGAACCGGTCTCGTTTCATTACCTTGAACTTCAAGCGAAGTGATGGATTTCTAGGTGTGCGTGGTGAAGATTTGGCTACGGATGCTGGTGTACCATCTTGAAAATCATTATCATTCTCTGCATTGACCCATGCCACAAATTCCTCTAGGGCTTTGCGCCAAGTACCAAAGTGTCTGGAATAGGAGCCTTTGCTTACACGAGAGAGAGGACGAACCATATCATGTTGACGTGGCTGTCGTCCAAGGCGAATCCATACCTCCTCTAAGTTTTTAAAAAGTTCATCCTTTGTTATTCCAATTTTTAATGTTGTTTTTAGACCAGCCCTCTTTAAGGCGTTATTCCAACCGCCCAAGCGAACCTCAATTGTCCTTGACCTGCATTGCCCGTAGCTGTCATATTGCTTATATTTGACAGTATCTTGACCTAGTTCATCCGCGACACGTTTCAGGTCTTGTAGTAATTCTTCATCACTTAAACCACGATTCCATGGTTTCAGTTCAAAGATACGCTTCTGTGAATTTGACTTGTTCATCATGCACCAAGACCCCTTGTCGTAGCTGGTGACTCGTAGTTAAATTTAAAATCTAATCTTGAGAATACTAAATCAGCGGGCGCGGTGCTTCTTGACGAAGCGGCCTATCCGCTCCAGCGCCTCCTCTATCTCATCCATCGAGGTGGCGTAGCAGCAGCGAACGTGGCCTTCGCCGGACTTGCCGAAGGCTGAGCCAGGTATAACCACCACCTTCTCCTCCTTGAGCAGCTTCTCGGCGAAGTTATCCGATGACAGGCCGGTGACCTTTATCGAGGGGAAGGCATAGAACGCGCCGCGCGGCTCGAAGCAGGCCAGGCCGATGTCATTGAATCCTTTGACAATAATGCGGCGGCGCTGGTCGTATTCCGCCACCATTTCCTGCACCTGCGGGTCGCCGTTGCGCAATGCCTCGAGCGCCGCGCGCTGGGCAATAACCGAGGCGCACAGCATGGTGTACTGGTGAATCTTTATCATGGACTCGATGATGTCCGCATTGGCCGCCGCGTACCCGATGCGCCAGCCGGTCATGGCGTAGGATTTGGAGAAGCCTCCCAGCAGTATGGAGCGGTTACGCATGCCGGGCAGGGGCACGATGGAGGCGTGCTCCACGCCGTAGGTCAACCGCTCGTAGACCTCGTCGGATATCACCGTCAGGTCATGCTTCTGGGCCAGCCTGGCGATCTTGGCCAGCTCCTCGCGCTCCATGATCGCGCCGGTGGGATTGTTGGGATAGCCCAGCAGGATCGCCTTGGTCCTGGGCGTAATGCGCTTCTGGATCTCGCTGGCACGCATCTGGAAGCCGTCCCTGGCGCTGGAAGGAACTGGCACATCGATGCCGCCGGCGAGGTTGGTGCATGCCTTGTAAGACACGTAGGTTGGCTCGGGGATGATGATCTCGTCGCCGGGGTCGGTGATGGCGCGGATGGCAAGGTCCAGTCCCTCGCTCACGCCGACCGTCACCAGCAGCTCCTCCTTAGGATCGTAGGTCAGCTTGTAGCGGGACTCCAGGTAACGGGCGATCTCCTCGCGCAGCTCGATAAGGCCGTAGTTGGAGGTGTAGGCGGTGTCGCCCTTCTCCAGCGCCCATATGCCGGCCTCGCAGATGTGCCACGGGGTCACGAAATCCGGCTCGCCCACGCCTAACGAGATCACCCCGTCCATCCCGGCAATGAGATCGAAGTATTTTCGTATCCCTGATGGGGATAGCGCCCGGACCTTTTTAGAAATAGGATCACGCTTTTTCATCTAAGCCTCAATAATGGTTTTATGCTTCAGGATTATATCATGAACGGCTCGCGTTTTTTGCGGCGCGCCTCACCCAGAAGGATCTCGCCGTCTTCCTTGTAGCGCTTGAGGAGGAAGTGCGTTACCGTGCCCTGCACACCATCGATGGTGGCCAGCTTGCTGGAGGTGAATGCTGCCACCTCGTGCATGGTCCTGCCGGTCACCAGCACTAGAAGGTCGTAAGTGCCTGACAGCAGGTACACTGTGCGCGCCTCGGGGAAGCGGTATATGCGCTCGGCGATGGCGTCGAATCCCACGTCGCGCTGGGGCATCAGCTTCACCTCCACCAGGGCGGTGACCAGATCATCCTTCACCCTTTCCCAGTTCACCACCGCCTTGTACTTGAAAATGATGCGGTCGCGCTCCGCCTGCTTGACGGCCTTTTTAACCTGTTCCAGCGGCATGCCGGTCATGGTCGAGATCTGCTGCGGGGTTTTTCTGGCGTCCTCTTCGAGTATTTTAAGTATCTGTGTCAGCTTATCCATTATCGTCCTCCTTGTTGTGCCAAGACGGCGAAGGTAGTGAAGTACCTGCCGCGATAGTTGCATCTGTTTGGGTCATCGATCACCAGGCACGATCGATAGTCATAGCCATTTACAAAGGTGAAACCTGCCTGCTTCAGTGTGCTTACAAAAACGTCCTCGATGTCAAGGAAGGTGTAGGCGGCACCGATGCCATCATACATTGGACTCAGGCTCCAGTTATCCGTTTTTTGCCGGTGCGGTTCGTAGACATCGGATGTGAGATACAGATAGCCGCCCTTCTTCAGGACCCGCCCTATTTCCTCAAGCGCTCGCCTGGATGCGGCTAAGAAATCCCGGCGCGGTATGGGCTTCCATACTTGATCCGTATCCAGATGCTCGATGGTGGAGATGCAGATCACCAGATCGAAAGCCCCGTCTTTATACGGCATGTTGAGCATGGTGCCGCAGTTGACGGCCACGCCGTTACCGCGGCATTTCTCACGGAAGCCTTCCTTGTCTGGCGCGAAGGGCTGAGGGTAGTCGATGGTGATCACCTGTGCCCCGCGGCTTGCCAGGAAGAGGCAGAAGGTGCTATCGCCCGGGCCGACATCGAGCATGCGCAGGCCGCGGAAATCCTGGATGAAATTCAGCAGCTTCCCGTATTCCCATACCTTGAGCCCCTCGATTTTGCTCTCGGAGAGGCGGGCGTTCAAATAGGGGTCGAACGCCATCAGCTCATCCCTCTCGCTGGAGAGCATGGGGAGCTCGCGTTTGTCGATGAAAGTATTGATCATCTCTCTTGTAGCAACCATAGATCTTCCTGCGTATGATAGCAAATCTCGAAGCGCTTTGCACCTTTAGTCCTCACTAAGAAGTGCCTCTGGCCGGGCTCCAGCCATTCCTTCTCGATAGCTGCCACCTCGTAGGTTGTTCCTCGCCAGGTGAACGAGGCGGGGCGGTCGGCAAACTGGCAGCCGGAGTAACAATTGACCTGGACTGGCTGGCTCGAGTTAGCGCTCGACATCGCTTTTCAATCCTGTACACCTATGATAAAAACTGAATGCCATTATATCGAAAGCGGTGGTGTAAGTTCAACTTGGGAAGCAAATCTAGTGGGGGTCGTCCCTACTCACCGCATCCCAGTTCAGATTCAAGCCTGGCGGCGTTTTCGTCCGCTGGCGACACTTGCTCCAGATCGGCGCTGACCCGCCAGTTCATAATATAGACGAAACTGTAACTTTCGTTATTGAACAGGGGGTCGTCCTCTGGTAGAGGCTGGAATAAAGGGTTGCCTGCTTCGGACCAGCAGTAGAAGGTGGTGCTGACGTTCCAGCCGTAGTCATAATCCGGGTAAGCGGTCATGTTGTACGATGAGCTCCATAGTTCTCCGAACACCTGTTCACCGTGAGAGGTTTTGGCACAGTCTTGTAGATGTCGGTAAACCGTACCTACGGCGCCCTCATTTTCCGCTATCGAGGGAGTTGGGGAAGAAGGGGTTTCTTCGGACATGAGAGTGTAAAAGATTCCAGCTATTATCAGGACGCCCAGAATGGATAGAATGGCAGCGAGCGTGAACTTATTCATTGGCGCTATCCCCTGATTCTATCTTAGTGAGCACTCCGTGCCACATTTGCACGCTCAGCATTGATGCACTAAACAGATGGTACCGATGGGGTTGCTGTCCACCTGCCAGTCGCAGTCGCTATCCGTATGTGGTATGTAGGGCAGGAAGTCCGGCACGAGCTTGCTCCATTTGATGTCCCCGGGATCGCCGTCGGCGGTTGGCCAGTCGCCATTCTCAACGTGGTAGGCGTTGAGAGCTACCTGGATGGCATCCCGATCGGGCTCGCATCCCTCTGGACCCAAGGTAGCGGTTGGGGTCGGTGACAACGTCGATGTCGTCGATACATTTGACGTCGCCGGTGTCGTCGGTGTTGGCGATGGCATGCCGTTATTGCTGTTGCCCTTCGCGCAGCTTAAGCTGGACACCAGCAAGATGCACAGGAGCGAAATCGTGACGATGCCTAAAAGTTTCATATCCAGTCTCGATATGTTTTCTGCGGGGAGATCTTATCCGATCTCCTGGTGGCTTATTCTCGTGTGCACTCCGTGCCACATCGGCATGCTCAGCAGGGATGGGCTAAACATATGGTACCGATGGGGTTGCTGTCCACCTGCCAGTCGCAGTTGCTATCCGTATGTGGTATGTAAGGCAGGAACGCTGGCACGAGCTTGTCCCAATCTATGTCTGCAGGCTGTCCGTCAGCGGTTGGCCAGTTACCGTTTCTGGTGTGGTAAGCGTTCAAGGCTGCCTGAATGGCATCCCGATCAGGCTCGCATCCCTCTGGTCCCAGCGTGGCAGTTGGCTGCGACGTTGGGAATGGCTCGTTGCTCGATTCCCCCAGCTGCCGGTCGAGGCCAATCGCCAGTAAGACGCCGAGAAGGACTAGCAGTGCAAATCCGATGGCTTTCATTGCTTTTCCTGTCATTGTGTATTATCTTTTTTGACTTCAAGGAAGAACATCGCCAAGACTGTTAAGAACATTATAAAGTATAACCACCACATATGTTATCTCCTCTACAATTTTGGTCTTTTCTTGTGCCACTCCGTCGCTTGCTCATATGCATATCCGATGCGCAGTAGCACCTCCTCGCTGAAGGGTTTACCCAGGATTTGCATCCCCACGGGCAGCCCGTCAACAAAGCCAGCGGGCACAGAAAGCCCGGGGATCCCCGCGATGTTTACGGGCAAAGTGCAGACATCGCTCAAATACATCTGGAGCGGGTCGTCCACCTTTTCACCGATCTTGAACGGCACGGTCGGGGATGTCGGCGTGATGAGGGCATCGTAACGTTTGAAGGCTTCCTGGAACTCCTGCCGGATCAGCGTTCGCACCTTCTGCGCCTTGAGGTAATAGGCGTCATAGTAGCCGGCGGAGAGGGCATAGGTGCCGAGTATGATGCGCCGTTTCACTTCCGATCCGAACCCGTGGCCGCGGGTCTTTTCCATGGCGTCCCATATGTTCTTGCCCTCGTAGGAGAAGCCATATTTCACCCCGTCGTAGCGGGCGAGGTTGGCCATGGCCTCTGAGGGGGCTATGATGTAGTAGGCGGCCAGGGCATATTTTGTGCTTGGCAGTGATGCCTCCCAGTCAATGGTAGCGCCGAGTTCCTCCAGTTTGGCTATCGCGTCGCGTATCGCATCGTTGACCCCTTGCTGCATCCCCTCGACGAAGTACTCTCTGGGGATGCCCAATTTGAGTCCCTTCAGGTCGGATTTAAGCGACTGTGTGTAATCGGGGACGGCATAGTTCAGCGATGTGGAGTCCCGGGGGTCATGGCCAGCGATGACATTCAGGACCAGTGCGGAGTCCGTCACGTCCCTTGTCAGCGGCCCGATCTGGTCCAGCGAGCTGGCGAAGGCGACCAACCCATATCTCGATACCCGACCATAGGTCGGCTTGAGTCCCACAACGTTGCAGAATCCCGCAGGCTGGCGTATGCTGCCGCCGGTATCAGAGCCCAGGGCATAGATCGCCTCTCCGGCGGCAACACTGACGGCGGATCCCCCGCTTGAGCCGCCGGGGACACGGCCCTGGTCCCACGGATTACAGGTGGGGCAGAAGGCCGAATGCTCGGTGGATGAGCCCATGGCGAATTCGTCCATGTTTCCCTTGCCTACCATGACCATGCCCGCAGCCTTCAGTTTCTCTACAACAGTTGCATCGTATGGGGGGACGAAATTCTCCAGCATCTTCGACGAGCATGTAGTAGTGACCCCCCTGGTGCACATGTTGTCCTTGATAAGGGCAGGCACACCTGTCAGCGGGCTGGCATCGCCATCCTTTATACGTTTATCAGCCTGCTTTGCCTGCTGCATGGCCTCCTTATCGGTCACCGTAACGAAGGCATGAAGCTTACCCTCGACACGTGCGATGTGTTCCAGGATGCCCTTTGTCAGCTCTAGGGAAGAGATCTTTCTGTCCTTGAGGAGCTGGTGAGCCGTATGAACGGTCAGATCATGCAGCTTCAACTTCCGCTACCCTCCAGCACCGCCTTCACCCTGAAGCAGCCGTCTTCCTGGCGGGGGGCGTTGGCTAATATGTCTTCCTTGGGGAGTGACGGTCGGGCTACGTCCTTCCGGGTTACGTTTTTGAGCATGATGGGGTACGCTGTTGGGGGCACATCGGTAGTATCAACCTGCTTCAGCACCTCGAAATTTTCCAGTATGTTCGATAGCTGCCCCTGGAATCTCTGCACCTCTTCATCGGAGAGTTCTATGCGGCACAGAGTGGCAATGTTTAGTACTTCTTCACGGCTGAGCTTCATCGCGTGCACTCCGTATCTTGCAGTATGGCTGATTATAGCATCTGGCCATCGTCCTAGCAAGGCTGCGGTCAGCGTTGCCAGCTACTTACCAAAAGGGTTATAATGGAGCGGCTAACCCTTTGCAGGGATATAATCGACATCGATATTTAGTGAAGGGGGGGATAGGTAATGCCGCAACATACCACGGAGCAGATACGCAATGTGGTGCTGCTTTCCCACTCGGGGGCGGGTAAGACATCGCTGTCTGAGGCGATGTTACACACTGCGGGGGCGATAGCTCGTCTGGGTAAGGTGGACCAGGGTAACACTACTT
>Ga0315275_10003902_pt1 | contig 13862 bp, 11 predicted proteins | sample YL17G03_0_MG_FD_205557 | JGI IMG/M metagenome (GOLD analysis project Ga0315275, IMG submission 205557) | Sediment microbial communities from Yellowstone Lake, YNP, Wyoming, USA - YL17G03_0 | ecosystem: Environmental > Aquatic > Freshwater > Lake > Sediment | place: USA: Wyoming | collected... | reverse complement strand
CTTCGACGATTTCTGTCCGTCCCCCGTAATTCAGAGCCAGTGCGAGTGTCATGCCGCTATTGGAAGCGGTCAGTTGCATAGTCGCGTCGAGCTCCTTGAGGACTTCGCCGGGCAGGCCTTCCCGCAGCCCGAGGTGAACAAGCCTAACGTTGTTTCTCATCAGCATGTCGCGAATCCCTACGAGGTACTGGGTGTAGAGATACATCAGGCCATTGATTTCGTATTCCGGTCTTCGCCAGTTATCAACACTGAACGAGTACAAAACCAGAGTCTCGATGCCGAGGGCGACGCAGTGCAGCGCGATCTCCTCGACTGTGTTGCCCCCCCGTCGGTGTCCCTCGAGCCTGGGCAGCGACCTCCGCTGCGCCCATCGGCCGTTGCCGTCCATAATAATCGCAATATGGCGCGGTATTTGTTCAACACTCAGGCCCAGGCGTTTGGCCGTTCTTTCAAGTTTCTCTTGGAAGGTTTCCATAATGTGCCGAGGCCGGCTCCGGCAAAAACGAATCTGTATGTAGTCATCTCGTTATCGTCTGACTTCGCCTCGGCCCGACCCCAATCATTGTGATAGGCTTTTTGATGAGCTCTTCTAGTCGGCAGACGTAATCCTGCGCGTTCGTGGGCAAATCGTCAAAGTCGTTCACTTCGGTAATGTCCTCGTCCCACCCGGCAGCATTCTCATAAATGGCTGCGGACTTGGCGAGTCTGGCCGTATTCGCAGGGAAAAAGTGTCTCTCTTCACCGCCAATTCTATACGCCCTGCATATCTTCAGCTCCTTCAACCCGGAGAGAGTATCGAGGTGCATCAGGGCGACCGAATCGATCGCGCCGATGGTTACAGAGTAGGAAACGGCGACGGCGTCGAACCACCCGCAGCGTCGAGGCCGGCCGGTGGTCGTCCCGTATTCGTTGCCCCTCTCGCGGATGTATTGCCCGATCTCGTTGTCCTGCTCGGTCGGAAAAGGTCCTGCGCCGACCCTTGTTGAGTAGGCCTTGGCCACCCCGATGAACTTATCGACCATCCTGGCCGGGACGCCGGAGCCCGAGGGCATTCCGAGAACACTCGAATTCGAGCTGGTTACAAAGGGGAACGTGCCGTGGTCGATGTCGAGCAGCGAGCCTTGGGCGCCTTCAAAGAGAATGGACTTGCCCTTGGTAATCGACCTGTGAAGGAATTCGGTGGTATCGGTTATGAACGGCGCCAGCGTCTCTGCGTAGCAAGCGCACTTCTCGAAGATATCAGCGTCGCTTATCGGCTCGGCGCCGTAGAGCGCCTTGAATATCCTATTCTTGTATTCGACGATTGTCTGCAGCTTCGCTCTTAGCGTTTCGAGGTCCCGCAAGTCCCCGACGCGGACACAATAGCTTCTGCCGACCTTGTCGGCGTAGCAGGGGCCGATGCCGCGGGCCGTTGTCCCGATTTTGTTCTTGCCGAGAGATTCTTCGCGCAGCCGATCCTCCATCTTGTGATAATCGAGCACGACATGCGCATTCTCGCTTACAAAGAGCCTCTTGGCCAACGAGATGCCTTTTTGTGCGAGCCTTCCTATTTCTTCTATGAGCACTTCCGGGTCAACGACCACGCCGTTGGCGATCACACAGGTGGTATTCGGCCGCACCGAGCCACTCGGCAGCAGGTGCAAAGCGAACTTCTCGTCGCCGACGACCACGGTGTGCCCCGCATTCGCGCCCCCGCCGTAACGCACGACAATATCACTGTGCTCGGCAAGGATATCGACGACCTTGCCCTTGCCTTCGTCGCCCCACTGCAATCCTATTACGCAGGAATTCATTGTGCCTGTTTCCTAAAAGGTGCTCTTGATGCCCCGGAGATAAACCGCAACGCTCGATTGGCGCCTGTCTCTTCAGGTTCTATCGCCAAAGCCGCAATCTGCGGCCAATTGCGGTCAACTGTCAAATCTTGGAATCTATTGTGCGGATTCTTTGGTAATTTCAGCCACCAGATGTTCCAGAACGGCGGCCAGGTTATCGTATTTCCTGTTGCTTATCTTACGGTCCGCTTCATTACCGTTTTTATCTTTATAGGTTATGACAAAGTAACCCTTCGAGTCAAAGTGGGTCTTGTCTATCTTTTGAATGGAATCGTAAGCGATCCTTTCATTTTCGCTGATGACAAGCTCATTTTCGTCGGCGACGAGCTTTTTGCCTCTTAGTGTGAACAGATACGCTCCGAGGAGTATGCCGATAGCGAGAAAAACCGGCGGCGACTTGCGATTAAACTCCATAGTGGTCGAGGGCTTGCCGTCGTTATCGAGCACCTGCTCCTTGTAAAAGCTGTAGCGCTTCGACCACTCGTACTTGCTCAAATAGCCGTCGTAGGCAAATATCCCCGCCGCAATAATGCAGACACCGATATAGATTTTGAAATTCGTTTTTGTGAACTTGCTTATTGGTGCTTCAATGGCCATTTTGGGGTCACTCCCGATGTTTATGTCAGTCTTTTCTGTGCGATTGTCTCGACCAAGGGCTGGACAAAGTTGGGGACGATCTTCTCGGCCATTAATTCCTCGGCCAGCCGGCACTGATATTCAAAGGACTTGAGCGGGTCAAATCCTCCCGAACTCGGCGGGTACTGCCGGACTGTGAACGACAGAGTGATGGCTTCATCCGTTCCCCGGTCCTTCTTGTGGGGTTCGTAGATGCTCGTTTTCGACTCTATGCTTATTCGGCCCTGGGTCCGCGAGTCGCCCGAAAGCGCAATGACGACGGCGGGCGAAAACCCAATGGCCTTGGCCCCGGGCATATCGAGCAGGCAATTGAAAGGCGTCAGGCCGAAAAATGCGTCGGCGATGACCTCATCGTGGTTGCCCGTGCAGTCGAAGTCCATAGCGAAACTAATATCAAGCGAGTCAACGTCAAGCTGGCTTACGCTGAGCATATACGGTGCAATCTCGATCACCAGCCTGTCCTGCTGGTAGGCCATCTCAAAGCTCGAAGGGTTCACAATCCCTGAGCCTATACGGTCTGTTTCGAGAGTTACCCACCGGTACTGGCCGAGGCCGCGGTCTTCTTCGAGACAGTACTCGTTATTCTCCCGGCGGTAGAAGCAGCCCATAGAAGGGAACTGCCTCTGAATCCGCTCAAAGAAGGCTAGAACGGTGTCCCGCTCAGTCGGCAGGTCCAGCTCGGTGTTGATACACATATCGACGTAGAAGTCGTCGCAAAGAGAGCTATAACTATCGGGCGTCATCATAAACAACCCTCCCGCAGGCTCCAGGAGACTCCCCTGAAATCCTGTTCAAGGTAATTCAAATTCGAAAGCCGTCTGACTTCACAGGGAGCAATTATACATGGAGATACTCGTTTTCCCAGATTTTTTCCGTCAAACCCTGCAATTTTTCATCATACTTTTTGAGGGTCTCAAAGTACTCGACCGATTCGAGGGCCTCTTTGGCGTTCTTGTCCTCCGGTCTTGCCTCTTCGGGCAGGACCGAAGTCCTGAAAATTTCGTAGTGGTCCCGTATCGAGCAGGGCATAAGCCAGTTTCCGGGCTTTCTGCAGTCGTCCAGGCCGTATTCTCTCTGCCATTTCCGGCCCTTTCTCATAAAGTCGGAGAACATCGCGTCGGCAAGTGTCTTTCCATTTTCGTACAGCTCATAGATGTTATCCACGTAGTAGGGGATGAACGCGCAAGGGGTAACGTTGCCATGCCAGTCCACATAGGCGTACCCGCCGCTCCGCCCATATGCGATGCACCCACGGGCGAGCACCCCGCTGTTCCAGAAATCCGCAAAGCAGTATTTCTTCTCGCTGAGCAGCTTCTCCCATTTCAGGTACAATTGGACTCTGCTGTCGGGATCGACCATTAGATCAAGCTCATCCTTGCCCCTGCCGATGGGCATCATCTGGAATTCCCACATATAGCACGCCCCCTGCTCTTCGAAGAAGAAGTCGTAAAACTCGTCCGACAGCAGCAGTTCCACGTTCTTGCTTGTTGCGGTGACGGAAATGCCAAAGGGCACGCCCGCCTTCCTCAATCGCTCAAGGGCCTTGAGAATCTTCCTGAACGTGCCGGGGCCTCTCCGCTGGTCCGTCTGGCTCTCGAATCCCTCGACCGAAATTGCAGGGGTAACATTTGCCGTCTCGGCGAGCCTCCGCACAACCTCTTCGCTGATGAGGGTCCCGTTTGTATAGACCAGAAAGAACATATCCTCGTATTTCCTGAAGATGTCGAGCAGTGTCTTGCCTTCGCTCCTGTACATAAAGGGCTCGCCTCCGCTGATGGTTATGAATCTGCCGCCGAACAGGTCGTGGACCTCGCCGACAACCCTATCGACAGAAGCGTAAGGCACGGTGGCGGCGGTATCAGCCCCTGAAGCCGCATAGCAGCCGATGCATTTCAAGTTGCATCTCTGCGTGGGAGAGAAAACGATGAAAGTCGGCGGCGGCTCGCCGTATCTTGCTTTGTATCTCTCGATGGCCTGTTCGTAACCCCGGTCTGCGCGGACGAGATTATTCTGCACAAAGACATCGATAATCTTGTTAAGAATGCGCCCCGAGACGTAGCCTTTATCTGTGTTTCTAATTATACAGTGCAGCATCGCCGAGAGGAATTCGTATCGTTTGACCTGCACGCCCATCAAGTCCTCTGACCGGTCGTTGACTATGCTTCTGTAGATATACCCGTCGATTCTCCCAGCCAGCAGTTTTCTGAGGTGCTTGTGTTTCACCATCTTCTTTAGCGTTGAGGATATGACTTCCGGTTTCATTTCTGACTCCTTTTTTCATATCAAAAATGAGTTCTGCAAAATTGCAGGTTAGGCCTACTTAGAAAAGAAAAAATCGTTTGTTGATTTTTTCTTTTCAATGGCAACGTATTTTCCCGTAATCGCTTAGGTAACCATTGAAGAAAATCATAAAAGAGATTTTCTTCAACAATATAGGTCTAACCTGCAATTTTGCAGAAGCCTTCATATCAAAACTTAAGAGATGATTTGTGAAAGAGCACTCCAACCTCTCGGCAATTATCCCACAGCCCGCCCTGCTGGCAAGCGAAAAATCGGCAAAAACCGTCCCCCGCCCCCGCACCAATCTTTTCAGAGGCGTCGCCCGGCAAAACGGGCAGGTTGCCGGAGTATCCTGCGCTATAACTGTGAATGGTCGTACAGGGAAGATTGATGCAGGGATCCTGCAAACGGGATATTCAACGGGATTCCTCTGCTTGGAAGTCCTCGCGTGGCGCGGGCTTCCAGCCCGAGTAAACCCGGCCAGACCCACCGCGGCCCCCACCAAGAAGCCGTGGGGCCTTGAGGCAATGGCCGTGCCGCTGAGTCCTACCTCAAGTCCGGGTCGGGCAGCTTTAGCTCGGCAGCGATTGCTCCGATAGGCCAGACGATCGCGAACGCAAAGACCCTCCATGCGCACGCCTTCACAAGGCCGGCAGTCTCGATTAGTCCTTCGCCGAACCCCAGCCCCGCGGTAGCCGCGGTGTAAAGCATCGCCGAGGCGGCGCCGCATACTATTGCGACGATTAGCCGCTTCCACAAAGCCGCTCCGCCCGCGCCCAGAGTTACGGCTGCCCCGCAGGCCAGCGATGCCGCGCCCACAAGCCACCAAATGTCTTTCAGCCCCGGCAGCGTTCCGGCCTTGCCGAGGTGGACGTAGTCCGCCAGCGCCAGGACGCCGGCGGCCGCAACTGCGCACAGACCCCCGTGCCAGTATCGAGGCTTCATTGAGGCGCGAATTTCCGCCCGCCTGCGCATTCGCCGCCGTATTGTAAGAGGCCAGTTATAGAAAAGACAAAACACCCAGTGTTCTAAAAGCGCGCCTCGCTCCCCGAAGACCGGGACGATGTGCACCGCCTCCGTCGCCCAGTGCGCCGCCATAAACCTCGACAGCACGGGATAGCGATATGTCATCTGGATGGGAAATGCCAGGTAGCCGATATACTTGAAAAACCCCAGGAACACGGCGATATTGTAGTCCTTGAAATTGCGCTCTCTGATTACCAGATACAATACGTAAAACCCTCTGACCAGCGAACCCGGCGAAATGGGAACCACTTGAAACAACGCGATAATCCCGGCGCCGATGGCCCAGGCCTCTTCCCGCGGCATTTTAGGATGCGCAAGGACAAAGGCAATGGCAAGGCTCACGGAGACCATTTGCGTGATGGGCAGGGTGCAGACGTGGACGGCCATGCTCTTTAGGTATTTCTGGATGAACGGCTCGCTGATTCTCGAGGAGATTGTGCGGGCATCCTCGTCGCTGAGCATCTGCTTTTTCTGTCCCTCTGCGAGCATGTCACGAAGCCACTGTTCACGGAGTTCGCTGTTGAAATACAGTCTGACAGGACGGACAAATATGTAGCGGAGCTTTTCTCTTGCGAACTCGGCGTCCGTGAAGAACCGGTGCAGGCCCGCGGGCAGCACCGATAGCGGCAGGTGACAGAAATAGCGCCAAGGCTCCTCTGCAAATCTCTGCGCGCGTTCGGCGCTGATCCTGCCTTTTCGGTGCCAGTCGATGACCTTCTCAATAGCGCGCGCCCTTATGGCCCGTTTCAAATAATCGAAGCTCGTCAGGATTGACGCGTAGTGGCTCCGCCAGTCGGCCCTCGCCCAGACTCGGCGCAAAAGCCTGCCAAGAAACGGTATCAGGCCGATTGTGAAGAATAACAGCGTCAATAATTTACTGCGACGCAGCTCTTGCTCATGCTGCTCGTCAATATAATTGCGCACCCGCCAGCCCGTCACGACGCTGTCCAACATTGTTGACCACAGCTTCGCCCTGCAGAGCAGCCGAACGTGGTTATGTGTGATGTCGGGGACTGAGTTGCGGTAGATGTCCTCTTGTTCTTTGAGCTCGTCGAGCATCCGGCGCATATCAATGAACGCATCGCCCTGCTCTTGCACAAACGCATCGAGCTTTCTGATGCTGCCGCGGTCGAACTGCACTAAAGACCCGCGCGCGAGACCCTTGGCAATGAGCTTGAAATCCCCCGGGCTCATCGGCAAAAAAGGCAGCAGCGCCAGGCCGGCCCTGAAATCCACCGCCACCAGCCCGCCCCCCGGATCACCTTCGGCGCCTTTGCGCTTCAGGCAATTGGGCTGGCTCTTGCACGTTGACCACTCGTACTGGCGGGCGAATTCGTATGCCCCCATATCGTATAAAAGGCGGACGAATTCCCTCATGAACTTGCGCTTGGCCCGGTATTCGGGCGAGCCGATCTCTCCTCTGACGCCCGCTCCGAGGGGGGCCTTGCCCCGGCGTGCCTGCCTGAGCACATCCATTCTGTCATCGACCTCCAGCCGCCAGGTCCGCCCCTCGACCCACTCGCTAAGCTCACCGCAACTGCCGAGATTCTGGTCCACAAACGTTGCGTAAATATCAACGACGGCGCTTTCATCGCCGAAGCGGACTCTTGCGGCCCGGCGGATGAATTTCTGCCACAGCGCCCCGGCCCTGGCGGCGGCGGGATTGACCTGGAGCTGGAACGGCCCCTGAAAGCCAATCCAGTAGAGCATATTTCGAAACAGCCGGGCGAAGCCCGATGGCGGCACGAGAATTTTCATTGCGTACAGCCCGCCGACTTGCAGGCCGTCCATTCCGCCGTCGGCCGCCCCATCCACCTGAATATCCTGTATCCTTACTTGATAGACCTGCCCGGCGAAGCCTCCGCCGATGAACTTCTCGACGACTAAGCTCACGGCGGCTTTGACGGCCTGTGCAACCGAGGTAACTTCGTAGGTAAGCTGCGCGCCTGGGTCGTAATGGGTGATGCGCATCGGGCGATGCAGACCGGCAGCGTGGAATCTATTCTCAAGCCCTTTGCAAACCCCAACGGAGTATTCTGCCGTCATAAGTTTCGTATCTCGTATCTCGTGAAGCGTATCTCGGCCTGCTTGCGCCGGCCCCCGGGGCCCCTTGGGGAACACCTCAGGCACAAATCCAAAATCTGATGCAAATAACCAGGCCGATTGCAGCATACACGCCAGCTAATAAATCATCGGCAAGAATACCCCAGCCCTGCGGTAATTTTTCGAGTTTTCGGATTGGCCAGGGCTTAGCGATGTCAAATAATCTAAAGAGCACAAAGCCCACGCCTGCTATCATCCAGATTTGGCTGCCGGTGACCGCCTCGGCAAGAATCAGCGGAACCGCGACAAAAGTAATCGCCTGCCCTGCAACCTCATCCGCGACGACCTCCCGTGGGTCGTCTTTGCCGGTTGCCGCAATTGCCGCCGGCGCGAACGCGATGCAGATGACCGACCCTGCCGCAGCCAATAGCGCCATTAGGATTGAAACCGACAAAGCCGGTGCGCCGAACTGGCAGGACAAACCTAAGATTATCGCCGGCGGCAGCGAACCCCACGTCCCGGGCGCAACCGGCAGCCGGCCAAGACCAAAACACGATGTAAGCAGTATCTTCATAGCGACAGAAAGCTAACCAACCGCCCAGGTTAAGTCAAAGACTATTACCGGATTTCTCTTCATCCTGCACACGGACTCAGCGTGGTATATCCCAAGGCGGAGGCGGGGATTCTGAAAAATGGGGGGAAAATTGGGTTCGATTGGGTTCGTTTTGAATAATCGTTCGTTGGTCATTGTTCGTTGCTGATTTGCATAAACCCTTACTATTTCCGTGGTTATCTTCATTTTGCCCATTTTGAAATTGGGTTTGATTGGGTTTGTATCTCGTATTTCGTATCTCGTATTGCGTATTGCGGGGGGGCTGGTTTCGTATTGCATGTCTCGTATTGTGTTCCGGCGCGCCGGGATTGGCTTTGTTTGGGTTTGTTTTGGGTAGCGCTTGGTGTTCATTGTTCGTTGTTCGTTGGTATAAGCCTTTGTTTTTGCTGTACTTATGGTCATTTTACCCATTTTACCATTGGCTTTGTTTTGCAAAAAACAGGGTGATTTGTAGAGGAGTCTCTACAAGTGTAGAGGGCAGGCAAGCTGGGCAGGATGGGCGGGTAGGGCAGAAGACAGAAGACAGGAGACAGAAGACAGGAGACAGAAGACGGAAGGCAGGAGACAGAAGGCAGGAGACAGAAGGCAGGAGACAGGAGAGGGATTCCCGATGAGTCGGGATGGGCGTTTTAGTTGTAGGTTCGTTCTCCATATCAAGAATCCTCTATTTGTTAGATGTATATTATACATCGTGTGAAGTTGGGTGTCAAGTTAATTTTAACCACAGATCCGTTCGACTGCGCTCAGGACAGGTTTCACGGATCCATTCGACAAGCTCAGGACAAGTTTTCGCAGATTCAACGGACTCTGCTGCCACAGAGGATAGAAAGGGGACGAGGGACGAGAGATGAGGGACGAGGGGGGAGAGGGGGCAATGGGGAATTTGGAATATCGAATTTTGAATGATGAGGTGGACCTGCGGTGAAACCGCAGGCTAAGCATTTGGATTCGTGCATAGAGGGCAGGCAGGTGTTCCTGGAAATGTTGCCATTTTACAATTCCTTTCAAAAAAGAGTTACATTCCTTTTCCCCGGTATGGTGTCCTCAGATTTCCCCATGCGATTGTTGGATGCCGTCTTCTTTCCATGTCTATTAGCCAAGCCGAAAAAGAGTGTCCTCAGAGATCTTCGATTCGATCTGTTCGATAATCTTTCCAAGTTCCACCTTCGTCTCTGCCTGGAGGCCCAGACAAACGGCAATCCCCTCGGAATCCGTGCTGAGGCGTGATGTCAAGTTTAGACGGTACACGCGATTCTTCTGCGCCGACATGCCGTAAGTATGAAGGTGCATGGGGTCGCCTTTGCGAGCATCCGTGAGGTGGGAGAACTGAAACTCCTTGCGGAGATAGTCCAGCAGGAAGTCCTGAATCACGAGAACAAGATGTTTATTTATAGCCTCGAACGTCTGAACTTTGTGGTGCAACTGGATCAGAATGGTCTTTGCCGTCATCTTCCAGTTGATGCCGTAGGTCTTGTAGGAGGCTGCTTCTTCCCGGACTACATTGACTCCAACATCCTGGAGGTACTTCTGGCGTGCCGGCCAGACCGTTCCTGTTGTGTCAAGGGTCTGGAGTTCAACGCCAACAAAGTCCTTCACCTTGCCGTCTCTGGCAGAGGCGAGGAAGTAATCAATGCTACCTCCGGGGATGGAGACCTCCGGGACGATGTGCAGTTCGTTTCCTGGTTCGTGAACATTTAGCAAGTGCAGGCAGTCGGTGAATACCTGCCTTCGTTCAAGTAGGCGGTATGGGCAGATGATAATGGGGCGTTTGCCCTTACCGTAGAGAACAGAGCAACTGCCGATTGATATTTTCGGCTGACTCTTCCGCACTTTGATACACTTGCGTTCAAGGTACGGACACCATTGCCGCGCCACAATGGATTTCCAGTTTTGTCTCTTGTTTGCCGTGCTTTGTCCGAACAACTCAATCATGTTGCTCATAGAAGTGTCTCGCATCTCCGCTCAGCGATTTCCAGATACTCCGGCGCAATGTCTATTCCAACGGACTTTCTGCCGAGTTGGCTGGCAACGAGCATGGTAGTTCCGGTTCCACAAAAGGGATCAAGGACCAAACCTTCTGGCGGGCAAGTTGCCAGAATGGGAATCTTGCAGAGGTCTTCGGGGTAAGGAGCGAAGTGATCATGGCGTTTCTGTGTATCCTCCGGCAGGATGTCCCATACATCGGAGGGTTTGCTTCCGTTGGGGTGGTATTTAAGAAAATAGAATCCCTTTTCTCTCAACTCCTTTGCCCGTCCTGATACTCTTTCCGAATTGGAATGCGTCGTTCTTTGTTGGCCACGAATGATCATACGGAAATCGGCGACATCACCTCGCACAATGGCGGATAACATGTCGTTTAGCGCGGCCATAGCTTTCCCCTTCTCTGCGTCTGTGAGGGCGGTTGTAAGTTCAATCTGGCGTTTGTACCTGACCCCACTGACACCGGTGGCCGATACTACCGAACCATTAACCACCTTTGTTTTCTTCGGATTGCTTCGTATGGCGTCAGCATCGTAGTAGTACCCACGAGGATGTTTCACGAAATGAAAAACGTCTTCATGGACATTGCGGAGTCTGTCGAGGGTATTGTCCGGCCCACCTTTGATCTTGTTCCAGGCTACGCTGTTTCGCAAAGTCCAACCTTGTTCGTCTATCATTTTGATTGCAAGACGCCAAGGGATTCCTAGAAGCCGCTTGTCTGCATACGAATCGCCGATATTCAACCAGAAAGAACCTGATTCTTTGAGCGCCCGTTTGACCTCTGCGAAGATATCCAGCAGGTGTAAAACGAAATCGGGATAGTTTGGTTCAAGCCCGATTCCGCCGTTGTGATACTCCCGCTTTCCCCAGTATGGCGGACTTGTCATGCAGAAGTCGAAGACCCCAGACGGGCACCGTCGGAGGACTTCCAAGGCGTCACCCTGGATGAAAAGAGGGGCAAGGCGCCGGTTTCTGGCGTAGTCTTCAATTTTATCGCGTGTGTCTGTGATACTAGCAATCATCGGACGAATCATACCCCTGCTATCGTCAGGTTCGAGTTCATTTTCTTATGCATCCAACAATAAGTAGATTGATCCGCATAAGATGCGAAACTTTGATTTCCTGTCTAATATAAAACGCTGCTTCTTTGCCTGAAAATCTTACTTTTTCACCTAACTCCCTTAAAATACTTGTCCTGAGCGTAGTCGAAGGAACCGACTTCCCCGCCTTTTTGCCCATTCCTGCCTGCCGGCAGGCAAGTACAACGCCACATTGTAAGTCAACAATGCCCCCTTTTCTTCTCTTTTTAATAAAGCTCATACAAGTCGGACTTTAGAACTCTATCCTTCAACTCACCGGAAACATTTTTAACTAACTCCACAAACAAATCTTTGGCAAGAGGGCTGACATAGACCTTTTCAATCAACTTGGCTGGGTCTATTGGTATACGTTTAAATTTATCACGCTCCTTCATTAGTTTTTCCAGATGTGCTTCATTTCTTAGAGTGTCATTTTCTTTACGTTTATCATATCCTTGAAAGATAAAAGCCCGCAGTTCTTTTTCATGTGCAAATGATGGTCGCTTATAAATAATGTTCGCCCATCCCAAGATTGAGAACAATCTGCCCTCAGGAGGATTTCCAATCGGTTCCCCTGCATTCTCAAGATCGTACTTTACCTTGGATATATGAATGCCATCTCGTGCCCATTTATGTTCAATCTCGGAATTGAGTTTTCCAAAAGTAGATTGTATTGCGATTGTCTCATATTTATTTTCAGAGTACAGTTTCCACAAAGCGGCCGATTCGCCATCATTCATGTGCCAGCAATTCAAATATACAAAAAGCCGCCCAAAAGTATTAACCTTACGCGTCCATTCTTTACCTTCCGGAGGTGCTGGTGGTAATTGCTTATATGCATCAATCAAAAATTGCATCCCACTGCAATCATATGGGTCTTCTAATTTATCTGCCCTAGTAAAATATAATGTGTTTGTGGTTAGCATATCGAAATATTTTGAAAAATCCATATATCGCCAAATTTTTGGATTATTATCTGGGGTTTCAATTGGAATTTCATCTTCACGCATTTGTTTTGCTCTTAAAAGAAAACCGGGGCCCGTGGAGACTAACTGAAGGGTCAGGCACCAATTCTGTTCTGATCCCCCGAAACTAATCCTGATTTTCCCGACGTTCATTTCCCATTGTGCTATGTCATTTTATGCTTTGCACTTTGCCATATTGTTCACCTAACTCCATTAAAACTAAGAGCTCACCGACGGTAGGTTGCTTTAGCAACATCCCTTTTTGTCCAGCTGCAATGCCACGATGCAATTTTACAAAACCACCATCACCATATTAGTCGGCTGACCTTCGCCGGATTTATTTATGGCTATAACGCGATATTCGAGTTCTGTTTTTGCTTGTCTTTTTCCTCTTTTTGCTTCGGTGTTCTGGCTAATCCCGATGAGAGAGCACCACCGATTACCATCGGAACAAAGATAATGGCTACGTTGAGCACCCAAGCAAGCACACTAAACGGCAGGGAAGGTAATTGTGGTAAGCAATTGATTAACCATACACCCAGAGCAACTATAAAAAGGTGTTTCCATCTATTGTCAATGGTCAGGCATCCGCAAAGGCAAAATCCTAAAGTACCAAGCAATAAGCTTGAAACTAGCATCGATTGTTTCGTTACTATGCCTGTGGAACCAACGATAAATCCACCTATAACTAAAAAAACAGTTACAATGACGACATCCCGCACGACGCGTAACCACTTGATTCTCATTATGTCTTCCCTTTTAGAAAAGTTTTCACCGCACCATTTTAACAATTGCAGATTTACTTACTGCTTCTGCTCATCTCTTGGCTTTTCAGGTTCCTTTCTAAGACACTCCGCTATCCATCTATCTAAAAAGAACAACAAGGTCCCAACTACAGCCCCAACACCAAGCAATACAGGAAACGAAAGTTCTACTCCAAATATTACTTTACTCGCAGCCGCCACTATTATCGTTCCTGACATATAAATTGCAACCCGATTATGCTTGAACTCTTGCTTCTCTACTTCTTCAATCACTTCTTTGTCGCGTGGTCGTTGTACATCTCGTCTGTATATAACATCATCGGGATTAATGTTTGTTCTTTTATATGCTAAACCCTCAAGGAAATATTTCTTTCGCTTTTTCTTCATTAAAATCCAACTCCACCTTTCTCGATATTCAATTTTCTGCAAAACCCCCATCAGCGTATTGCTCGGCGAACCTTCGCCGGATTTATTTATTGCTATAACGCGATATTCGAGTTCCGTGCCTTTCGGCTGCTCCACTAAAGTGGCCCGTATCAGTATTGCTGTTGTCACATCGGTCCACTTTCAATTGACAAAAGTGTTTTTCACCCGTTTCGATTTGCCGAAATAAGGAATCCAAATGGCCGCAAAGACGCATGCAT
>Ga0315275_10003900_pt1 | contig 13864 bp, 11 predicted proteins | sample YL17G03_0_MG_FD_205557 | JGI IMG/M metagenome (GOLD analysis project Ga0315275, IMG submission 205557) | Sediment microbial communities from Yellowstone Lake, YNP, Wyoming, USA - YL17G03_0 | ecosystem: Environmental > Aquatic > Freshwater > Lake > Sediment | place: USA: Wyoming | collected... | reverse complement strand
GCTTCGTCGCGCGCTCAATGCGGAGGCGCGCGACACCTTCGTCGTGGTGCCCGGCGCCGACGGATCCCTCGATTTATACCCCAAAGACGAGTGGCCGCGCCACGAGGAATGGCTGCGGGAGCTCGGTAAGGGGCATCCCCGGGTAAGGAAGTTCCTGCGGATGCTGCTGGCCAGCGCCGCCGAGCTCGTGCTGGACGACCAGGGCCGCGTCGTGCTGCCGGCGGCGCTGATGAAGTCGGCCGCTCTGGAGCGGGACGGGGTGGCTTTGATCTTCGGTGCGATGGACCACATCGAAGTCTGGGATCCGGCCCGCTTCGAGAGCGAGACCTTCGGCGGCGAGCAGCCCGAGACCCTGAGGGATCTCGCGAAGGACTACTGGAAATGACCGCCGGTCTGTGGCACCAGGCCATGGAGGTCCTGGGCGAGGGCGCAAGCGAGTCTCGACCGGCGGTCTCGATCGTCTGGCGGCTGAGCGCGGAGGCGAAGCCGTCGCAAGCCCTGCTCGAGATGTATGACGGGCCGGCCGGGCGCTCCGCGGTGATGGAGCTGGTCGGAGCGCTCGGCTCCCGGTCCCTGCAGAAGCTCGAGCAGGCGTTGGCGCAGATCCTGGGCTGGGGAATCAAGCGGCTGGTGCTGGATTTCTCGCGCGTGACCCACCTCGACTACCGCCGCCTGCCGGCGGTGGTCGCCCTTCTCCGGGGACACTCGGGGGAGGGGGTGGGTTTCGCGCTGGTGGGGTTGAACCGGTACCTGGCGGACCTCTTCCGGGTCGCCGGGGTGGACGTCGAGCCCGCCGCTATGGTGGGTGCCCATGCGGTCTGCGGAGCCGCAGCGGCGCCTGGGGCCGCCTCGCAGGAGGCGGCCCGCGGAGCGGGACCGGGAGGAGTTGGACCCGGCTCCGGGCCGAGGGTGGGCGAGTGACGTGCCCCCCGGCCACGAACCCGTCCTCGTCCTTGAGACGGTGCGGCTCGTGGCCGGGGGACCGGGGGTCTACCTGGATGCGACGGTGGGAGGCGGCGGCCACGCGGCGGCGCTCCTCAGTGAGCTGCCGCAGGTCGAGCTTCTCCTCGGTCTGGATCGCGATCCGGGGGCGTTGGCGCGGGCGCGTGAGCGCCTGCAGGAATTCGGTGACCGGGTACGCCTGGTCCATGCAGCGTTCGATCAGCTGGGCGAGGTCATGAGCGCCTTGGGTCTTAGGAGCCTAGCGGGGGCACTCTTCGACCTGGGCCTCTCCTCGCTCCAGCTGGTCGACGATACGCGTGGGTTCTCGTTCCGGTCGGGCGGACTCCTCGACCTGCGCTTCGATCCCGGCAGCGGCCCGAGCGCCGCGGATTTCCTCGCCAGCTGTGATCTTCCCACCCTGACCCACGCCCTGCGCGAGTACGGCGAGCTGGCGGACGCCGCCGCCGTGGCCCGGCGCCTCATCGAGGCGCGCGGCCGCCACGGCCTGGCGACCACCGACGACGTCCTCGCGGCGGTCCGCCCGCTGTGGGGGCCGCACCCGCACCCGCGGCGCCTGGCGCAGCTGTTCCAGGCCCTGCGTGTGGCGGTGAATGACGAGTTGGGCCGCCTCGACCGGGCGCTCGCAGAGGTCCCAGAGCGCCTGGAGAACGGGGCGGCCCTGACGGTGATCAGTTACCACTCGCTCGAAGACCGGCGCGTCAAGCAGCTGTTCAAGGGCCCCGCGCTGAGCCGTCGCGAGGCGCGCCTCGGCGCGCGGACCGCGAGCCGGTGGGAGATCCTCACTCCGAGACCGGTGCGCCCGACACCTGCGGAAGTAGCCCGCAATCCTCGGGCGCGCAGCGCCCGCCTCCGGGCGGCCGCGAGGAGAATCGTGTCATGAGGGTGAAGAGGGCTGCGGCACCGCACCCGGGCGCCGCGCACGCCGGGACGCGGCGCGGTGGAGTGCACTGGTTGCTCGTCTTTGCTCTGCTGCTGGCGGCGGCGTTCATCGAGGTGTGGGAGTCCACGGCCGTCTCCCAGCTGTCGCTCGATATCGACCGCTTGCAGGTGCAGGTGCGCGACACGCAGGCGCGGACGAGCTACCTCGACGCCCGCGTCGCGGAGTCTTCCAGCCGGGTCCGCCTGGCCGGTTACGCGCGCACCCTGAACATGCGGCCGGCGGACCCGGCGCAGGTGGTCGTGATTCCTCGCGACTTCCTGGCGGCGGCACCGCAGGCCGGTATTCCCGAGGACGGTCTCGCCGCGGCGACGCGGCGCGCCGCCGAGCTGTTCGTGCCCTCCGCCCGCGCCCGCGGTCGGAGGGAAGCGATCGAATAGCCCGCCGGCGTCCCTTCCCAGCTGGTTCGGCGGCCCGCCGGCGCGGGCCGCGCGGCACAGGCCCGGAGCCCCGGCCTGCAGAAAGGAACGCCGAGTTGTCGGAGTCGACCGGTCGCGACCGCATCCTGGTTGCGGCGCTCGTGGCCACCGCGGCCGCGGGCATCCTCTGCGCGCGCCTGCTGGCGGTGCAGGTCGTGCAGCACGAGCACTTCGCCGCGCGCGCGGAGCAGAACCAGGAGGGCCGCGTCCTGCTGCCCCCGCGCCGCGGGGATCTCGTGGACCGCCGCGGCGAGCTGCTCGCCACCGATCTGCGCACCTACTCGGTCTACGCCGTCCCACGCCTGATGAAGAACCGCCGCTCGACGGCGCGCGCCCTGGCCCGCCTCCTGGACGTCGACGCCGGCGCCCTCGAGAAGCGCTTCCGCGAACGGCCCGGCTTCTGCTGGGTGACGCGCATGGCCGACCCCGGCATCGAGGACAAGCTCGAGAAAGCGCGTTTGCGCGGGGTCTTCCTCACCGTCGAGTCGCGGCGCGAGGACCCGGGCGGCGAGGCCGTGCTGCCGGTGCTCGGGCGCGTCAACCTGGACGGCAGCGGCGTCGAAGGGCTCGAATTCCAGTTCGACGGGCGGCTGCGCGGGCGGCCGGGCTGGGCCACCGTGTTCCGCGACGGCACCGGGCGGCAGATCTCCCTGCCCCAGGGCAGCCGGCGCCAGCCGCTGCACGGACACGGCCTCGTGCTCACCCTCGACAACGCCATCCAGGCGATCGCCGTGGCGCGTCTGGCGGCGGCCGCCGACAGCCTGCGCGCCCAGCAGGCCAGCGCGGTGATCCTCGACCCGCGCACCGGCGAGATCCTCGCCATGGCCGCGGCGGGGCGAGCCGCGCCCGACGCGCGCCGCAACCCGGTGGTCAGCGACCAGTACGAGCCCGGCTCGACCTTCAAGCTGGTGGCCGCGGCGGCCACGCTGGAGGAGGGCCTGGCGCAGCCCAGCACGGTCTACGACGCGGAGAACGGCGCCTACGATTTCGGGCCGTGCGTCATCCACGACTCCCACCCGCACGGGCGGCTCACCCTGCGTGACGCGGTGCGCTTCTCGAGCAACATCGTGGCCGGCAAGCTCGGCGTCGGCCTCGGCGCGCGCCGCTACTACGAGTACGCGAGCGCTTTCGGCTTCGGCTCGCTGACCGGCATCGAGTTCCCCGGCGAGGCCCCGGGCCGGCTGCGCCACCCGCGGAGCTGGTCGGGCCGCTCCCTGCCGACCTTGGCCATGGGGCAGGAGGTCGCGGTGACGCCGCTGCAGGTGGCGCTCGCCTACGCGGTGGTCGCCAACGGCGGCGTGCTGATGCAGCCGCAGGTGGTGCTCGCCGAGATCGACGAGCAAGGCCGCGCCGGCGATCGCATCCCGCCTCGCGCCGTGCGGCGCGTGCTCTCGCCGCGCACCGCCGCGACCCTGCGCGACTTCCTGCAGGCGGTGGTGGACTCGGGCACCGCCACGCGCGCCCGGCTGCCGTGGACGACGGTGGCGGGCAAGACCGGCACGGCGCAGAAGTACGACCCGGCGACCCACACCTACGCCCGCGGCCGCTACATCTCGTCGTTCGTCGGCTTCCTGCCCGCCGACGATCCGCGGCTGGTCTGCCTGGTGCTGGTCGACGAGCCGCGCAAGGGCTACTACGGCGGCGAGGTGGCCGCGCCCATCTTCCGCGACATCATGGAGGACATCCGCCGGCTGCGCGGCGGGCCGCTGTCGGAGCGGCCGGCCACCGTGCAGGTGGCGGCGGCCGACCTGGCGCCGCCGCCCACCCTGGTGCCCGACGTGCGCCTGCTGCCCGAAGAGCGGGCGCGCGAGCGGCTGGCGGCCATCGGGCTGCGCGTGCACGCGGTGGGGGACGGGCCGCGGGTGCTGGCGCAGACGCCGGCGCCGGGCTCGCCTGTGGAGCGCGGGCAGGCGGTCGAGATCGTGCTGGCGCGCGCCACGGCCCCGGTGGTGCCGGAGGTGCGGGGGTTGACGCTGCGCGAAGCGCTGGCGCGGCTGTCGGCGGCGGGAGTGCCGGCGCGGATCACCGGCACCGGCGTGGTCGCGGGACAGCGTCCGGCGGCGGGCAGCCGGCTCGCCGAGGGCGCGACCTGCCTGCTCACCTGCCGGTCCGAGGCGGCGGTGCGCCTGGCGGCCCAGACCGAGGGCAGGGGCCGTGGGCGGCGCTGAGCGGACCGTGGCGACGGCCCTCCTGCTCGAGGCCCTCGGGCCGGCGGCGGTGCACGGCGAACTGCCGGGCGCGGTGGCGGGGCTGGCCTACGACTCGCGGCGGGTGCGGGCCGGCGACTGGTTCTTCGCCCTGAGCGGCCGGCGCTGCGACGGCGCCGCGTTCGCCGACGCGGCGCGCCGCGCCGGGGCGGCGGTGGTGGTGGCCGAACGCGCCACCGGCGGCGCTCCGGAAGTGCTGGTGCCCGACGCGCGCACCGGCCTGGCGCGGGCCGCGGCGCGCTTCTACGGCGAGCCCTCCCGGCGCTTGCGCATGGTCGGCATCACCGGCACCAACGGCAAGACCACCTGCTCGTGGCTGGTGCACGCCGTGCTCGAGGCGGCGGGCACGCCGGCCGCGGTGGTGGGCACGGTCGGCGCCTTCCTGGCGGGCGGCGGCGGCCCGACCGGCTTCACGACGCCCGAGGCGCTCGAGCTGAACCGGCTGCTGGCCGAGACGGCCGAGCGCGGCGCGGCGGCCGCGGTGCTCGAGGTCTCGTCGCACGGGCTGGCGCTCAAGCGCAGCTACGGCGTGGCCTTCGACGTCACCGTCTTCACCAACCTGACCCAGGACCACCTCGACTTCCACGGCACGCTGGCCGAGTACCTCGACGCCAAGCTGCGCCTCTTCGATGGGCGCAACGGCGCCGCCGGCGTCAAACCCACGGTGGCCGTGGTGCACGCCGCCGACCCGCACGCCGCTGCGGTGATCGCGGCGGCCCGGCGCGGTGCTCAGCGCGTCGTGACCTACGCGGTGCGCGGCCCGGCGGACGTCCGCGCGCAAGACGTCCACGCCGACGCGCGCGGCGCCCGCTTCACGGTGTGCGACGCCGAGGGCCGCCACCCGGCGGCGATCCGCCTGAGCGGCGAGTTCAACGTCGAGAACGCGCTCGCCGCCTGGGCGGTGGGGGCGGCGCTGGGCGTGCCGGCGGCGGCGCGCGCGACCGGCCTGGAGCGCCTCGCCGGCGTGCCCGGCCGCCTCGAGCCGGTGGACGCCGGGCAGCCGTTCGCCGTCTACGTGGATTACGCCCACACGCCGGACGCACTGGAGCGGGTGCTCGCCGCCGTGCGGCCGCTGGCGCGCGGCCGCGTCCACGTGCTGTTCGGCGCCGGCGGCGACCGCGACCCCGGCAAGCGCCCGCAGATGGGGGCGGCGGCCGCCCGGCTCGCCGACCGCGTCGTGCTCACCTCGGACAATCCGCGCTCGGAGGACCCGCTGGTCATCCTGGCCGCGATCCGCGCGGGCGTGGCGGTGGGGGCGGGCGAGCGCTTCGAGATCGAGCCGGACCGCCGGCTGGCCATCGCACGCGTGCTGGCGGCGGCGGCGCCCGGCGACGTGGTCGTGTTGGCCGGCAAGGGACACGAGACCACGCAGACCGTCGGCGCCGAGGTGCGCCACTTCGACGACCGCGAGGAGGCGCGCGCCGTACTCGCCCGCCTCGCGGTCGGCGCGGCGGGCGCGTGAAGCGCCCGTCCGACCTCACCCTGAGCCAGGCGACGCTCAAGCGGAAGCCGCTGGCCCGCTGGACGCTGGCCCAGGTGGCCGCCGCCGCCGGCGGCGAGTGGCGTCTGCCGGCGCGGCTGGGGCGCGCCGAGGCGGAGGCGAAGGCGGCGCTCGGCGCCGCCCTCGACTCGCGCTCGGTGCGCCCCGGCGAGATCTTCGTCGCGCTCGGCGGCGCGCACGCCGACGGCCACGACTTCATCCCCGAGGCGCGCGCCCACGGGGCGGTCGCGGCCCTGTGCCGGGGCGAGCGCGCCGGCGGGCTCGACGTCGAGGCGTGCGGGCCGTTGCTGGCGGTGGACGACCCGGAGCGCGCGCTGGCTGCCTGGGGCGCGGCGCGGCGGGCGGCGTGGCCGGGCACGGCCGTGGGGGTCACCGGCACCAGCGGCAAGACCACGACCAAGGAGATGCTGGCGCTCTGCCTCTCGGCGCACGCCCTCACCTGGGCCACCGAGGGCAACCGCAACAACCAGCTCGGAGTGCCGGTGACCCTCACCGGCCTCTCCGACGACCACCGCTACGCGGTCGTCGAGATGGGCATGAACCACCGCGGCGAGATCGCGCGGCTGTGCGACTGGGCGCGGCCCACGGCGGGCGTCGTCACGCACGTGGGCGCGGCCCACCTCGAGGGCCTCGGCTCGCTCGCCGAGGTGGCGCGCGCCAAGGCGGAGCTGGCGGCGGCCCTGCCGAGCGGCGGCTTCCTGGTGATGCCGGCCGGGCAGCCGCACTTCGAGCGGGCGCTCGTGGAGGCGGGCCTGCAGGCGCGGCGCATCACCTTCGGCGTCGAATGCGATGCCGACGTGGCCGCCCGCCAGGTGCTCGAGCTGGGCCCGGCCGGGGTGTCGTTCCGCGTCGAGGGTTTCCCGCCGGTGCGCCTGCGGCTGCCCGGCCGCCACAACGTGGCCAACGCGCTCGCCGCCCTGGCGTGTGCCCGCGAGCTGGGAGTGGACGCGGCGGCGGCCGTCGCCGCCCTCGAAGGGGCGCACGCGAGCGCCGGCCGGCTCGAGGTGTCGGTGAGGGGCGGCGTGACGCTGCTGCTCGACTATTACAACGCCAATCCGGACTCGACGCGCGCCGCCCTCGAGGTCCTGCGCGGCTGGCCGGCGCGCCGGCGCCTCGCCGCACTCGGCGAGATGAAGGAGCTGGGGGACTACACGGAGCAGGGGCACCGCGAGGTGGGCGCGGCGGCCGCCTTCGTGGACGGCCTCTATCTGGTCGGGGAAGCGACCGCGCACGTGGCCGAGGGAGCCAAGGCCTCCGGCCTCAAGGAAGAGCGCGTGCGCGGTTTCCCCGGGGCTCTCGAGCTGGCTGCTGCCCTCGGCTCGGAGCTGGCCCCCGGCGACGTCGTGCTCATCAAGGGATCGCGCGCCGCGCGCATGGAGCGGGTGGCGCAAGCGCTGGCCGAGCGGCTGGGCGAGAGCGCGCCCGGGGGCGGGACGGCCCCGGCGCCGGGACGGGAGAGCTGAGCGTGTTCCTCGAATTCCTCTTCCCGCTGCACACCCTGCCGGGACTCGGCTTCCTCAACGTCTTCCGCTACATCACCTTCCGCTCCGCCTACGCGGCGGTGGCCGCGCTGCTGCTGGCCCTGCTCCTGGGGCCGCCCGTGGTGCGCTGGCTGCGCCGCTTCCGGATCGGGCAGAAGATCCGCGAGGAGGGGCCGGGTTCGCACCAGGTGAAGGCCGGCACGCCGACCATGGGCGGCGTGCTGATCCTGCTGTGCATCGCCGTGCCCACCCTGCTGTTCGGCAACCTGCACAGCCGCGACGTGCTGCTGGCGCTGCTGGCCACCCTGTGGCTGGGCGCCGTCGGCTTCCTCGACGACTACCTGCGGGTCGTGAAGGGCTACCCGAAGGGGCTGCTCGGCCGCTACAAGCTGGCCGGCCAGATCGTGCTCGGCTGCGTGGTCGGGGCGGTGATCCTCGGGCTGCCGAGCAGCCAGGTGTCGCCGACCGTGATCACCGTCCCGTTCATGAAGTTCCACTACCTCGACCTGGGTTGGTTCTTCGTGCCCTTCGTGATCCTGGTGATCACCGGCTCGTCCAACGCGGTCAACCTCACCGACGGGCTCGACGGCCTGGCCTCCGGGCTGGTGGCCTTCGCCGGCTTCACCTTCGCCGGCTTCGCCTACGTCAGCGGCCACGTGAAGTTCAGCGGCTACCTCAACATCCTCCACCTGCCCGAGGCCGGGGAGCTGACCGTGTTCTGCGCCGCGCTGGTGGGCGCCGCGCTCGGTTTCCTCTGGTACAACTGCCACCCCGCCGACGTCTTCATGGGCGACACCGGCTCGCTCGCCCTGGGCGGCGCGCTCGGCACGGTGGCCGTGCTGCTCAAGCGCGAGCTGCTGCTGGTCATCGTGGGCGGCGTCTTCGTGGCCGAGGCGCTGTCGGTGATGCTGCAGGTGGCCTCCTTCAGGCTCACGGGCAAGCGGATCTTCCGCATGGCCCCGTTGCACCACCATTTCGAACTGGGCGGCTGGGCGGAGTCGCGCGTCGTCACGCGTTTCTACATCGTGGCGGCGCTGCTCTCGCTGCTCACCCTGTCCACCCTGAAGCTGCAGTGAGGAGCGACGCGGTCGTGGAGAGCGGGCGGGTGGAAGCGCGGCGGGCGCCCCGGCGCCTCGAGGAGTGGCGGGGGCTGACCGTCCTGGTGGTGGGCCTGGCGCGCAGCGGGCTGGCGGCGGCGCGCCTGCTGGCGCGCCACGGCGCGACCGTGCTCGGCTTCGACCGCAAGCCGCGCGTCGAGCTGCCGGGCGTGGACGACCTCGAGCGGCTGGGCGTGCAGCTCTACCTCGGGGCCGACGACACGCGCGGGCTGGCGCGGGCCCAGGTGCTGGTGGTGTCGCCGGGCGTGCCGGCCGGCGCGGCCGTGGTCGCCGAGGCCGACCGACTGGGCGTGCCGAGCGTCAGCGAGGTGGAGCTGGCCTTCCAGGCGTCGCGCGCCCCGTGGGTGGCGATCACCGGCACCAACGGCAAGAGCACGACCACCGCGCTGCTCGGCGAGCTGCTCGGCCGCGCCGGGCGGCGGCCGTGGGTGGCGGGCAACATCGGCAACGCTCTCTCCGAGGGCATCGAGGACGTGCCGGCCGACGGCGTGGTAGTGGCCGAGGTGTCGTCGTTCCAGCTCGAGCGCACGGTCACCTTCCGCCCGCGCGTGGGCCTGCTCCTCAACCTCACGCCCGACCACCTCGACCGCTACGCGGGGGTGGCCCAGTACGCGGCGGCCAAGGCCCGGCTCTTCGCCTTCCAGGAACCCGGGGACTTCGCCGTGCTCAACGCCGACGACCCCGAGGTGCTGCGCCTGGCGGCGGGGGGGCGGGCGCGCGCCCTCACCTTCTCGCGGCGCGGGCCGGTGATCTCCGGCGCCTACGCCGAGGGCGGTGCGGTGTGGTGGGCGTGGGAGGGCCGGCGCGAGCGGCTCATGGGCGCCGACGCGATCCGCATCCCGGGGCCGCACAACCTGGAGAACTCGCTGGCCGCGGTGGCGGCGTGCCTGGCCCTCGGCGTGCTGGACGGCGAGGACGGCCGCCGCGCCATGGCCGCCGGCCTGGCCGAGTTCCCCGGTCTCGAGCACCGCCTCGAGCCGTGCGGCGAGGTGGCGGGGCGGCGGTTCTACAACGATTCCAAGGCCACCAACGTGGACTCGATGCGCCAGGCGCTGCTCGCCCTGCCGCACCCGCTGACCGTGATCGCCGGCGGGCGCGACAAGCACGGCGACTTCCCCGGCCTGGCGCCCCTGGCCGTCGAGCGCATCGACCACCTGGTGCTGATCGGCGAGGCGGCGGCGGTCATCGAGCGCGCTTGGCCGCGGATCCCGCAGCAGCGCGCCGCCGACCTCGACGACGCCGTGCGCCGCGCCTGGCGGGCCACGCCCGCCGGCGGCCACGTGGCGCTGTCGCCGGGGTGCGCCTCCTTCGACATGTTCCGCGACTACGAGGACCGCGGCCGCAGGTTCAAGGCGGCGGTGACGCGCCTGGCCGAGCAGGCGGCGCGGGGGGAGGTCTCGTGAGGCGCCGCGTCGCGCCGTCCGCCGCCGAGGCGGCCGTGGCCGGCCGCCCGGACCGCTGGCTCCTGATCCTGCCGCTGGCGCTCACCGCGGTCGGGCTGCTGCTCGTCTACACGTCCTCCTCGATCCTCGGGCTGACGCAACACGGCAACGCCCTCTACTACGTGGCCAAGCAGGCGGGGCGCGCCGCCCTCGGGCTGGGCGCCTTCGTCTTCCTGGCGCGGCACGACTACCGGCGGCTCGAGAAGCACGCGTGGTGGATCTTCGGGCTGACGCTCCTCGGGCTGCTGGCCATGGCGGCCCTGGGCGCCGGCTCGGAGGCGCGCGGCGCCCGGCGCTGGGCGCTCATCCCGGTCATCGGCCTGGTCTTCCAGCCCACCGAGGTGGCGCGCGTCACGACGCTGCTCTTCCTGAGCGCGTTCCTGGCGCGGCGCGCCGAGCAGGTGGCCAGCCTGACCCGCGTCTACCTGCCGACGCTGGCCATCCTGGGCCTGGCGGCCGGGCTCGTGGCCGTGCAGCCGAACCTGTCGAGCGCCGCGGTGCTCTTCGCCGCGGGCGGGCTGCTGCTGTGGTTCGCCGGCGCGCGGCTGCTGCATCTGGGCGCCACCGTCGGGCTCGGGGCGCTCGGCTTCCTGGTGATGATCTCCCGCTACGACTACCAGCGCGAGCGCGTCGTGAACCACCTGCAGTTCCTCTTCACGGGCAAGCTCGACACGCTGGGCTCCGGCTGGCAGCTCGACCAGTCGCTCATCGCGCTGGGCTCGGGCGGGATCCTGGGCCGCGGCTTCGGGCGCGGCATGCAGAAGTTCCTCTTCCTGCCCGATGCGCACACCGACTTCATCCTCGGCATCGCGGGCGAGGAGGGAGGGCTGGTGGCCACGGGCGCTCTGGTGGCCGCCTACCTGTTCCTCGTCTGGCGGGGCTACCGGGCGGCGCTCGCCGCGCCCGACGCCTTCGGGCGCCTGCTGGCCGCCAGCCTGACGACCCAGCTGGCGCTCTACGCGTTCGTGAACATGGGGGTGGCCACCGGCCTGCTGCCGACCACCGGGCTGCCGCTGCCGTTCCTCTCCTACGGCGGCTCGGCCCTGGTGATGAACCTCGCGGTGGCCGGCATCCTGGTCAACATCTCGGCCCAGGCGGACGCGCGCGGCGCCGCGCTGCCGCGGCCGCGCGCCATGCCGCGCTTCGCCCGCCGCGGCCGCCGGCCGCAGCCGGCGTGGGAAGCGCTGCGGTGAGGGGGCGTCCATGAAGGTGCTCATCGCCGGCGGCGGCACGGGCGGGCACATCTACCCCGGCATCGCGGTGGCCGAGGAGCTGCGCCGCCTGCGCCCCGATACCGAGTTCCTGTTCGTCGGCTCGGACCGCGGGCTCGAGGGGCGGGTCGTGCCCGAGGCCGGCTTCGCGCTCGCCACCCTGCCGGCGCGCGGCGTGGTGCGCACGCGCTGGTGGCGGCTGCCCCTGGCGGCGTTCTGGAACACCGTGGCGGTGTTCCGCGCCTTCGGCATCCTGCGCCGCTTCCGGCCGGACGTCGTGCTCGGCACCGGCGGCTACGTCTCGCTGCCGGTGGGCGTGGCGGCGTGGCTGGCGCGCCGGCCGCTGCTCCTGCAGGAGCAGAACTCGGTGCCCGGGCTCGCCAACCGCGCCCTGTCGCTGGCCGCGATGGAGGTGCACGTGGCCTTCAGCGAGGCCCGTCATTACCTCTGGCGCAAGGACCGCCTGCGGCTGTCGGGCAATCCGGTGCGGCGAGTCATCCTCTCGGGCGAGCGCAGAACGGCGCGCGACCGCTTCGGGCTGGCCGAGGCGATCCCCACGGTGTTCGTCTTCGGCGGCTCGCGCGGCGCCCAGCGCCTCACCGAGGCGGCGCTGGCGGCCATGCGCCTGCTGCGCGGCACCCTCGAGTGCCAGTACATCCTGCAGACCGGCAAGGAGGACTTCCCGCGCGCCAAGCAGGCGGTCGAGGCGGCCGGGGCGCGCGCCGTGGTCATGCCCTACGTGATGCAGATCCACGAGGCGTACGCGGCCGCCGACCTGGTGGTCTGCCGCGCCGGGGCGATGACCCTGGCGGAGATCGCGGCGTGCGGCGTGCCGGCCATCCTGGTGCCGTTCCCGCACTCGGCTTACGACCACCAGGTGAAGAACGCCGAGAGCCTGGCCGAGCGCGGGGCGGCCACCCTGGTGCTCGACGCCGAGCTGACGGGCGAGCGGCTGGCGCAGGAGATCCTGCGCCTGCTGCGCGACCGCGAGACCCTGATGCGCTACTCGGCGCACGCGCGCACCTTCGCGCGCCCCGACGCCGCCGAGCGCATCGCCCGGAGCCTGGTGGCGTGGGGCGAGCTCGGGCGGGACGCCGGCAGACCGGGTGCGGCCGGCGACGCCCGCGCCCCGGAGGCGTGACGTGTACGGACGGCTGCGGCGGGTCCACTTCATCGGCATCGGCGGCTCGGGGATGAGCGGCCTGGCCGAGGTGCTGCTCAACCTCGGCTACCGGGTCTCCGGCTCGGACGCGCGGCGCTCCGAGGCCACCGACCGCCTCAGCCGGCTCGGCGGGCGCATCTTCATCGGCCACGACGCGGGCCAGGCCGAGGGCGCGCAGGCGGTGGTCTACTCGTCGGCGGTGCCGGCCGGCAACCCGGAGCTCACCTGGGCCCGGGGCGCCGGCCTGCCGGTGATCCCGCGCGCCGAGCTGCTGGCCGAGCTGATGCGCATGAAGTTCGGCGTGGCGGTGGCGGGGGCGCACGGCAAGACCACGACGACCACGCTGGTCGGCTCGGTGCTGGCGCGCGGCGGCCTCGACCCCACGGTGGTGGTGGGCGGCCGCGTGCACGCCTTCGGCTCGCACGCGCGCCTCGGGCAGGGACAGTTCCTGGTGGCCGAGGCGGACGAGTCGGACGGCTCGTTCCTCAAGCTCACGCCGGCCATCGCGGTGATCACCAACCTGGATCTCGAGCACGTCGACCACTACGGCGACCTGGACGCCATCCGCGACGCCTTCGTGGCCTTCGCCGACCGCGTGCCGTTCTACGGCGCGATCATCGGCTGCGCCGACGACCCCGAGGTGATGCGGGTGCTGGGGGCGGCGCGCAGCAAGCGTTCGCTGACCTACGGCCTCGACTCCGGCGACGTGCAGGCCCGCGAGGTGGAGATGGGGCCGGCGGGGGCGCGCTTCGCCGCCTACTACGGCGAGCGGCGGGTGGGCGAGCTGGAGACGCGGCTGGTCGGCCGCCACAACGTGCTCAACACCCTGGCCGCGGTGTGCGTCGGCCTCGAGCTGGAGATCCCGTTCGGCCTCATCCGCCTGGGCCTGGCCGAGTCGGCCGGCGTCGGCCGGCGCTTCGAGGTCAAGGGCGAGGCGGGCGGGGTCCTGGTGGTGGACGACTACGGCCACCACCCGACCGAGATCCAGGCCACGCTGCGCGCCGCGCGCCTGCACAGCCGCCGCCTGGTGGTGCTCTTTCAGCCGCACCGCTACACGCGCACGCAGGCGCTCTGCGAGCGCTTCGCCGAGTGCTTCGCCGGCGCCGACCGCGTGCTCGTCTGCGACATCTACCCGGCGGGCGAGAAGCCCATCCCCGGGGTGGGCGCCGAGCTCATCGTGATGGCGGCGCTGGCGCGGGGGCACGCGCACGTCGAGTACGCCGGGGAGCTGGCGCGGGCCCAGGCGCGGCTCGCAGAGGTGGCGCAGCCGGGCGACCTGGTCCTCACCCTCGGCGCCGGCGACGTGTGGAAAGCGGGCGAGGCCCTCCTCGCGGCGCGCGCGGGCGGGGCGGCGGGAGGTGCGGTGTGACCGGGCCCGACCGCCAGCCGCCGTGCCCGGCGCGGGAAGGGCAGGGGGGACCGG
>Ga0315275_10003899_pt1 | contig 13864 bp, 13 predicted proteins | sample YL17G03_0_MG_FD_205557 | JGI IMG/M metagenome (GOLD analysis project Ga0315275, IMG submission 205557) | Sediment microbial communities from Yellowstone Lake, YNP, Wyoming, USA - YL17G03_0 | ecosystem: Environmental > Aquatic > Freshwater > Lake > Sediment | place: USA: Wyoming | collected... | reverse complement strand
AGAAATTTATACAAATTAAGTTCTTTCGCTCAAAGTGTTGAGATGACAAAAGGATGTCCAACTGGATGTAATTTTTGTTCTATTGCAAATCGGAAGTTTGGTAAGATACATCGTACTAAGACCATAGAAAACGCGATAAAAGAACTGCGAAGTATACCGCAGAGATATATAATATTTTCAGACCCTTCTTTAACTATTAATCCTAATTATACAAAGCAACTTTTCAGAGAAATGAAAGGATTAAATAAACTGTTTAGCTGTGAGGGAAATGTAAATATTTTAGGTAGAGATGATGAACTCTTAAGATTAGCTTCAGAGGCAGGTTGCGTTTCATGGTATGTTGGTTTTGAATCAATTAATCAAGAGACTATTAACAGTATTGGTAAATCAACGAATAAAGTTGAAAATTATAAGAATGTGATAAAGAAGATACATGATTATGGTATGTGTTTAGAAGCAGCACTTATGTTTGGATTCGATACAGATGGACCTGACGTTTTTGATGATACCTTAGAAGCTATCAAAAATTGGGAAATAGATTTAATAGATTTTAGTACCTTAACACCTTATCCTGGTACACCATTATTTAGTCAGTTGGAAAAGGAAGGAAGGATTTTAACAAGAGAATGGGAAATATATGACTCTGCTCATGTTGTGTTTAAACCAAAACAAATGACACCTAAAGAGCTATATGATGGAGTTCATAGAATGCGTAAAGAGTTCTATACGCCCTTAAAAACTTTAAAGAGAACAACTAAGAGTATAAAATTTGGTTTATATCCTTTTATAATTACATATTTATCAAATAATAGAAGAAGAGCCATGAATGTTTAATTTATATCTATATATTGAGCTTTTATATTGCATTGTACTGAAAACCTAGATGCAGAGACCCGAAGAAAAAGCAATAAGAGGAGAAATACCCCTTGAACTCTGGCAGAGACTCAGAGCAGATCTACTGCTAGAAAACACTGAGCCAAAAAAGAAACATAATTTAATCGGCTACGGCTAAAAAAACAAGCCGGGTGTAACTGATTTTGTGCTGGGTGTAGGCCATAGGAGCCTCGAGAACTCGTCGCAGAGCTCTTCTTTTAGGAAAGATCCCATCAAATAAGTCGTCCTTGATGGTAAAAAAATAATGTCGATAGAGGAAGAGGAGGTCGTCCTCTTCTTCTTATTTTTAGATTGATAGTCAGATGATACGATTTATGATAGTTACCATCTTTAGTTACTAACATAGATTTAAATATTGCTTTTTTGTTTCTCATTTCATGCCGATTATTAAATATAAAAATCTGATTCAAAAAGTAACTGAAAAACCGGTGTTTGGTGTCAACGATCTTGTTCATCAAAAGATGCCAAGAGATTATGCAAAAAAAATCCTTCACGAATTGTTCAAATCCGGTAAAATCACTCGTATAGAACGCGGGAAATATACCGTCCTTGATGATGCTCTAACCGTAGCGACACACCTCACAGAACCATGCTATGTGTCTATGTGGTCTGCATTAAGCATCCAAAAACTAACTACTCAGGTACCGTTCTCTGTTGAAATCGTTACAACACGAAAGCGTTTCAATAGAAAAATCATGTTTAACAACACACCAATTATTTTTTATACCGCACAACCAGCGATGATGTATGGATATGAAAACATCATCTGGAAAGAACACGTACGAATTCCGGTAGCAAAACCAGAAAAGATCATCATTGATGCCTTATATTTTCGAACAATCGCTGCCGAAGAACTCAGCGATATCATTGCCACGTTGAACAAAAAGCTTCTTCTTTCTTATGCAAAATTGACACAAGATACCTATGTTAACAGGATGGTTGAGAGGTTGCTTTCATGATAACGTCTCAAGAATTAAAAAGCTACGCGCATCTTCGTAGAATCAAACTGATCGACCAGGCTTGGAAAGATTACCTGCAAGATCTCACACTCTATCTGTTGTACAAAAAATACCCACAGTTGCTGTTTAGAGGCGGTACCTGTATATGGAAAGTGATGAAAGGAGATCGATTCTCCGAAGATCTTGATCTCTGTCTTGATACGATACCAAGCACACTTGACACATATCTTCTCAAAGAACTCAAACTCTTCGGATTCACCTGCACAATTCTGAAAAAAAAACAAACAGCAAACATGTTATTCCTTCACTGTGGTATTACGTCTCCTGCTCATCCACGGGAAATTTCGTTATCTCTTGAAATTCTCGCATCGAAACTATGCAACAAAAACATCAATATGCTGACGCTGTACTCACCGTACCCAGATATACCACCCATTGAAGTGCGCGTACCAAGATACGAAGATATTATCGCTGATAAAATTTCAGCAATATTCCAGAGAAATAAGGCTCGTGACGTCCACGACCTGTTTCTGCTTTTAAAACAAGGTGGGACAATCGATTCAGCCTTGGTTTCGCAAAAGACCCCGGGATTCACCCCGGAAAAATTGAAAGAAAAAATCATAGAGAAAAAAACCTTATGGAAAAGTCTTGAGCCTTTGATTGTAACGAAATTACCTTCATTAGAAGAAGAAATGAAATATATCCTTTCATTCTTTAAATGAACATGGTTTTCATAGAGGAGTACAACAAGAGAGAGATTTTAACTCGTGTTATTTTAACACAAATGAATATTTTTTATTTTTATTTCCGCCTAGGCCGTAAAACAACCCTGAGAACGCACCTAAGAGCTCTTCTTTTAGACGAGATCTCATAAAAAAAATTTGTCCTTGATGAGTGCAAACCAAAAAAAACCAATATAAGGGAGATTAGTACTCTTCTTTCTCTTTTCTTTTTTTTGTTTTTTTGAAATGAAGATCATTGTAAAAAATTCGATTAGTTATAAACTTAGCAAAGATTTAAGCTTTAATCAAACATTAACTAAAACGGTGGATAAATCGTGGAACAACCAAACGATGAATTACGCAAACGAATAGAAAAAGAGACTGGGGATATTAAGATGTGGAACCAGGAGCTTATCGGAAAACTAGATCCTGAGCTTATTAACTTTGAAAAATTAATGACAACTCGAATCCCAGACCTGAATGAAAGTCAAATACAAACAATAAAGGAAACAAATAAACCAATAATCACTTTTGAAAAAGTTAGTGATAAATTAGAATTTATTACAATTCATAGACCTACGTTGAAAAAAGAAATGTTACGCATTCCGAGTGTATCGTCGAACTCAGAAGAACCATATATCACAGTAGAGAACCCATATGGACGAGAAGAAATCATTAATATACATAGACTGAAGAAAAATCCTATTCATCATTAGAAATTATTTTTTTTCTTTCTTGCCCGCATCCACTATTTTTCTAACCCTACCAGCGCCGTCCTCGTAATCACCTTTTTTGAGTTTGGTTCTTCTTGTTCTTGTTTTCATATAATCTGGATGTTTTTTAATATGAGGCATAGTATTTTAGAACATTTGCTGATTTAAAAAGATAACTAGTGACTGGAAAAATGTCGAATCAATCCAATAATTTTCCTATAATCATGACGTACTTGTTTCCTGTTCATTGATTTTCTTTTTATGCTTCTTCTTTCTAAACCCTGTTGTTTTCTCTATGACTTCTACAGGCTTATATGGGGGTCTCTTTAACCCCGTCTCCAGCCGCCCCAACCAGTCCTCAAGCTTGTACACCTTCTCATGGAATTGCGCTCTCTTATGTGCTTGTTTATACGTCAAGCCTTTCGTCTCCATCAATTCCAGTTCAAACTTCTCATGCCCCTGAAGAATACGCTCCCTTCGTTTAGGGTCGTCGTACACGTTCTTTCGTATCCAAATTTCATTTTCTGGTATCTTATGCCGAAGACTGACAGGCAATTCGTTTTCCGGAAGTAATCCATGCAAAGCGATATAGTCTCCCATCACCGATTTTGGCTTCACCTTCACGATAAAAGGCAGGGTTTCCTTCCCACGGCCATATGGGTCATACCGCTTCGCATCAACTCCTTTTTTTGTTTCACTCTTCTTCCTTTTCATTGGCTGATCACTTCTTCTCACCATTCAGACACTCCCCAAATGAAAACTATACGAACGATAAAAATACATCGTAGAATTCTTCAACAGCCTACCTACATTTTAAATAATTAAAAACATTTAAATTAGATTAAAAGATTAAAAACCCAGTATTTTTATATTTTTTGGGAGGAAAAAGAATGAAAAATGGTGTTTTTGGGAAAGGCTTAGCCGTTGCCATAATTATTTTGTTTGTTGGAGCGAGTGTTGTACCAAGTATAGGAACAGCTGTAACCAAAGGAAACACAAGAATAACTGTTACCAACGGCGAAAAGAAAATCGTGATGAATACTATTCAAGTGATTTCACATCTCATCACTCCCGCAGAAATCGCTGCAATGAAGCAGCAATTGGGCGTCTATGATCGATCGAAAAATTATAATGTCTTATTTAATGGGCATGGTACCGGTCTTATACAACCAACTGAAGAACAATATGAGCAGATGGGGAGTTACCTCCGGGTCGTTGATAATATAATCCCATCAGCACCGCTCCCTTCATCATATGATTTGTCAACTGATCCTAGTTTTCCGATTATCGGGAATCAGGGATTACAAGGGTCTTGTGCTGCCTGGGCAGCTACCTATTATTGTAATGGGTACATCCAGGCGAAGCAGAATAATTGGAACCAAGCATATTTAGGAAATACTGATCAGTTGTTAAGCCCGGCATGGACCTATAACAAATGTAATCGGGGAGTTGACCAGGGTTCAATGGCGGATTGGAATATGTACGTAATGCAATCAGTTGGTGTCTGTCGATGGAGTCAAATGCCGTATGACGATTCTGATTATATAAGTTGGGGAACTGAAAATGCATGGAGAGACGCACCACCATACCGTATCAATAACATCTATAGTATCTCTAAAGAGGATATCACAGGTATAAAAAATCTTATTAACAGCGGGTATCCGGTTACGTTTGCCCTTGATGCATCTAGTTACGATTATTTCGGGACCGACGACGTGTTAGGATCGACTGCGATGCAATATGACATTAATCATGTGAATACGATTGTTGGATACGATGATTCAAAAACCGATGTTCAGACTGGTGAAGTCGGTGCCTTTAAAATCGCGAACTCCTGGGGAACAACAGGGTGGCAGGACCCTGATGATGATGGCTATTATTGGATGACGTATCAAGCGTTTTCGGGAGGATGGAATACCGTGCAAAACAATTGGTGTGATGACCTGTATATTACTGATTACCCGAAACTTCTTGCGACATGGAGGTTTAACCCACAAGGTGATCGATCTGCCTCCATTCAACTTGGAATTGGTCCATATGGTAATCCACTTGATACAAAAGTCCCATGGTGGGATGGGTCTAGTGAAGAAATGCATTCCTACCCTGCATTCATGTGCGTCGATATCAATGAGTTCTATAACGAATGGGTCACTGGTGCGAGTTCATTCTATTTAGCAGTAGGGGATGCAGTAAATGACGGGACGATCACCTCCTTTAAAGTGGAAGCATATGATACTTCGTATGTACCAGGAAGTCCCAGTCGTGTCTCCCCTGAATCTCCTGATACACCAAAAAACACCCCCTGCTATGTCACATGCATTTTGAATAATGATTTGTTAGATCAAAGTCAAGATATATTGGAAGCTGGATATGCTTTAGCCTCTACTCAATGGCTAGCGCAATCATTTAAACCGTCGTTAGGAACTCTTACTCGGATAGAATTGTTGATATCACGTGAATATACAACTTCATACTCTGTAAAAATTAGTATACGTGATAATTTATTAGGTAATGATATTGTCAGTGTTACAAAACAACCGGAGGATTTCCCGATTTTAACATTTCCTTTTAATGAATGGACAGAAATTGATTTTCCAGATGCTTATGTAGTTCCTGAAGAAACATATTATATAGTCTGCACAACAAATCAACCTATTGGTGATTATAATTGGTTTGGAAATGGTAATAATCTTTATGAAAGAGGGCAGGCATATTTTTCTTACGATCAAGGCTCATCTTGGGTTATACGACCAACTATTGATCTATGTTTTAAAACATATGGAATTGAAAATCAACCACCCAATAAACCAGTTAAACCATCAGGTACAGCAAGTGGTAAGATAAATGTCGAATATACCTATACAACTAGCACAACTGATCCAGATGGGGATCAAGTATCATACTGGTTTGACTGGGGTGATGGAACAAACAGTGGTTGGGTAGGGCCTCTAGTATCTGGTGCAACTGCAAGTGCAAAACACACATGGACTGCACAGGGAACATACCCAATAAAAGTAAAAGCAAAAGATACAAACAATGCAGAAAGTGATTGGTCAGATCCCCTGTCAGTTGTCATGCCAAGAAGCAGAACGATAAATACTCCATTCTTACTGAAGCTGCTGGAACGATTCCCACATGCATTCCCAATACTGCGACATCTAATGGGACTATAGAATAGCCCACAACATCTCTCTTTTTTTCTTTATCTTTTTTTCTATCGTAAGTAGATAAAATAGCCTATAGGCTAAAAGTGCTGGGTGTAGGCATATGTGTTAATTACTAAATGCCTATACTTAATAATTTTAGTGCAGGGGAAGAGGTTTAATTCCGTATTAAGGGCTTGGGATATAGGGGACGGGAATAAGTGTTAATTCTTCAGTGTCGGTCCTAAAAAATAGGTAAAATCGTGATCTTAGTATATCATAATCTTGTTTTTACAAATAAAATTGTTGATGATATTATGTGTGGAGGAATATCTAGCCTTTATATTATTAATAACAATCTAATGAGTTGTGGATAAAATTTGATTTGCATTTTGACTGGATTTGTGAGTCCATAGAGTACTTACTCTGTTTTGCATCTTTTTGATATTTTCTCCAATCTTTTGAATATCCTCAATTGTTGATGTTTCTTTATTGAAAAAACCAACATATGGTGAAATAAATTCCATGTATTTCTCTACACTTTCAGAAACAGTATCAAAACAATTACTGCATAATAGATATTCTTTACCCATTGTTGGGTGGCGGTAACCTTCAATAATTCCTAAGTTCTTTCCACATTCCACACATTCTTTCATTTTTCTTATCACCAAATGATACATTGTGATATAGTATCATAAAACCCCATTCCTAATTTTTTTCTCAAAATTCTAAAATACTTATTTGTTATTTACTTTTGTGAAAAAAGGGAGGAATAATGGAACAAGTTGACCTGAAGGATAGGAAAATACTGTACGAGCTTGATCTAAACTGCAGGCAGTCAAATGCACAAATCGGTAAGAAGGTTGGTTTGTCAAAAGAGGTGGTGACGTATCGGATTAAAAGGATGGAAGAGGAAGGAATAATTATTAATTATTGGACGCTAATGGATTCCTACAGATTCGGTTACCAAGCTTTTAGATATTATATTGTTTTTCAGAATGCCACATCTGCTATTAGAGATGAGATAATGCAACAAATAGCCAGTTATAAAAAAACTTGGGCTGGTTATTCAATTAAAGGAATGTACGATATATCCGTCCATATATGGGTGAATAGTATTCCTGATTTCTATAAATTCTGGGATAGCCTCAATGATAGATATGGTGATTACTTTGCAGAAAAGATATTCACTATCTATTTGCAAGTAGATTGCTATCCTTTGTCTTATTTAATAAGAGATGAAAACTATAAATCTGATAGAGAAAAACCACAAACTCTTGGCGGAAAAGACCCTATTCATATTGATTATATTGATTATCAACTTCTAAAAGAAATCGATGATAATGCAAGAATACCAACAATTGAACTTGCAGAAAAACTTGGATGTTCATCTCAAAATGCAAATTATCACCTTAAAGGCTTGATGAAGAAGGAAATAATACAAGGTTTTCATACTAATATCGATGTTACTAAACTAGGATTGGAAGAATATAAGGTTGATATATGGCTTAAAGAATTATCAAAAAGAAAAAAAATCTGGGATTACATAAAATATAATCCCAATATAACCTATATCAATACTTCTGCAGGATATGCAGATATTGAACTAGAATTTACAATTGAAGATTCTAATGCATTAATCGATATCATTGAAGATGTTTCAAATAAATTTCCTAATGCTATTAGAAAATATATTTTTTGGAGTAAAAAAAAATGGTTCAAATTACAGAATATACCAGAGATGACTGAAGCGGATTTCAAGAAAACCTAATGGAGGCCTATGGTTATTTTTTCTCCTGTTAGGCGCTGGGTGTAGGCCGTAGAATTACTCCGAGAAGTCGTCAGAAAGCTCTTCTTTTAGACGAGAACGCAAATTTTTTGTCCTTGATGGTATAAATATAGTAAGAAAGTTGGAGGAAGGAGCGGGGCTCCTTCTTCATTAATTAAAACCAGAGATCCAGGTCTAGATGTGATATTTAAAAAATTTGAGAATTAGGACGTATTAATACGTCTCTTATTAAACGGGAGGAATGAAAAATGGAGCATAAAAAAGGGGAAATTAAAGCTCGTGTTTTATATGCTATGGAAGGACAGTATGTAACAACAGTTCCAATGATAGAAGCAGGTACATACATTCCAAAATCAACAATTAAAGATACGATCAGGCACCTACTATCCGAGCGATGTATCAAAAGATTTAGATTTAAAGATGAGGATCTTGATGCACAAGAACACCGTACAAATGAAAGAGGACGTGTACCTCGCTTTTTTTATCAATTATTGCCAGCTGGTGAGAAAAAATTAGAATATTTTAAAAAAATAGGTGTATTAGATTAATAAACAATATTTACAAAAGTGCAGGGGAAGTGATTTTGACTTCAAGTTCAAAATCTCTTAACCTAACATTGAATAAAATAGTTTTTACGGAATGTATAAATAAACGATTGGAAATTACCGATACATCGGTGATGAAGTCCACCGTGGTTAGAACCAAAACCGCTGTCAACAGCTGATGACGTCTATCATTAAAATATCAGTGATATTGATATGAAAATCCAGCTGTTGATTGACTTAATAGACTTCATAGGAAATATTTTACGACATTGGAACAATTCGAATGTAACAGCTCGTTTTTCCTCTACACAAAAGGTTAAGAAAAAATACATATTTTTTAATGATCAAAGGGTGACACTATGCTAGCAATAGAGCAGTTTACTATTGCTGCAGTATGGCTCGCACTTGCTCTTATTTCGACCATTCTTGCATATAAGCTGAAAATATCAATGGCTCTTGTGGAAATCTGCGTAGGTGCCTTAGCTGGATTCATTGCCACACAATATATCGGACCAGATGCCATGCATGCTAATGAAGACTGGTTAGTATTCATTGCAAGCTCGGGGGCGATCCTTTTAACTTTTTTAGCTGGTTCAGAGCTCGACCCTGTGTCTCTTAAAACAAAAACCAAGGAAATACTGCTCATTGGTTTTATTGGTTTTTTCGCCCCTTTTATTGGCTGTTCTGCAATAACATTTTTCATTTTACATTGGGAGGTTCCAGCAAGTTTACTTGCAGGTGTAGCTTTATCAACGACATCAATGGCGGTTGTCTACGCAGTGATGCTAGAATATGGATTTAACAAAACAGAATACGGTAAAGGAATTCTTGGTGCCTGTTTCATCAATGATTTAGCAACAGTCATCGCTTTGGGCCTCTTTTTCGCCCCTTTTAACTATAAAACCGCGGTTTTCATCGTTGTTGCAATTGTTACTTTTATTGCTATGCCTAAGATAACAAACAAACTGATTAAACGGTATGCGTATAAAACAGCTGCAATACGAACAAAATGGATTCTTTTTGTCCTTTTCGCTCTTGGTGCTCTTGCAATTTGGTCAGGTAGTGAAGCAGTCCTCCCAGCTTATATCCTGGGTATAGTGCTTGCTGGCACTATTAGCAAAGATGAATTCTTCATAAGAAGGCTACGGACATTAACCATCGGTTTTCTCACCCCGTTTTATTTCCTTCGTGCAGGTTCATTAGTTTCCCTTCCAATGGTTCTTGCAGCACCTCTAATATTCCTAGTGCTTCTCGGAGGAAAAGTCATCTCAAAAATCTTTGGACTCTATCCAGTAGTAGGAAAATTCAGAACTGATAAACGAGAGCGATGGTATTATACACTTCTCATGTCAACCGGTTTAACTTTTGGGACTATTTCAGCGATCTACGGATTAACACATGGTATCATAAATCAAGAACAGTATTCATACTTAGTTGCAGTTGTCATCGCCAGTGCAGTCATACCAACATTGATTGCAAATCTAAGATTTTTACCTAAACATCTGCTGCATATTCCCATGACAGATGAGGAAATTCCGCAGGAAGATTCGTATAATGGAAATAATATGAATGAAAAAGAGTAAAATGAGGTGGTTAAAAAAATGGCAATTAAAGAAATTAAGGCAAGAGAGGTTTTTGATTCAAGAGGTAACCCAACAGTTGAATGTGATCTGATAACAGAAAAAGGTTTGTTCCGTGCTATGGTCCCAAGTGGTGCAAGCACAGGAATATACGAGGCCCTTGAACTCCGAGATAAAGATCCTTCTCGATTTATGGGAAAAGGTGTTCTTAAAGCAGTTTCTAATGTAAATACACAAATTGCTCCTACATTACGCGGTATGGACGAAACAGAACAAGAACAAATTGATAAAACGATGATTGAGCTTGATGGTACAGAAAATAAATCAGCATTGGGAGCAAATGCGATTCTCTCTGTGAGTATGGCCGCATGCAAAGCAGGTGCCAATGCAAAAAACCTGCCATTATACCGACATATCGCAGAGCTTGCACATGTACATGAATTTGTATTGCCCGTACCATCATTTAATGTGATTAATGGAGGTAAACACGCGGGTAATAAACTCGCGATGCAAGAATTCATGATTATGCCAGTAGGCGCATCGAGTTTTAGGGATGCTATGAGAATGGCTTCTGAGACGTATCATAATCTTAAAAAAGTAATAAAGGCGAAATATGGTCAGGATGCGACAAATGTTGGTGATGAGGGTGGTTTTGCTCCAAACATTAAAGATGCGCGTGAGGGACTAGACCTTTTAAAGGAAGCTATTGAAAAAGCAGGATATACCGGAAAAATAAAGATAGGTATCGATGCTGCTGCATCAGAATTTTTAAAAGACGATTGTTACGATCTTGATTTTAAGAACCCGGAGAACCAGGGCACTATGAGAAAAACTGGGGATGAAATGATTGCATTATACAAAGAATTTATCCAGGATTATGACATCGCTTTTCTTGAGGATCCATTTGCAGAAGATGATTGGAAAAACTTTACAAAAATAACCAATGTAATGGGACAAGATATTGAGATCATTGGTGATGATTTACTGGTGACAAATCCAAAACGAATCGCAATAGGTATTCAAAAAAAGGCTGTGAATGGATTATTGCTGAAGGTAAATCAAATAGGGACAATAACTGAGAGCATCACAGCGTGCAAAATGGCACAGGGTGCTGGTTGGGGTGTATTTGTCAGCCATCGAAGCGGTGAAACCGAGGATAGTTTTATTGCTGATTTAGTGGTTGGATTAAAAACAGGTCATATCAAAACGGGTGCTCCTTGTCGTAGTGAACGGTTATCAAAGTATAACCAATTATTACGAATTGAAGAAGAATTAGGTGGTACTTGCAGATACGCGGGGTATAAATTTAGGAACCCGTGATTAAATTATTCTTGCTATATGGATTAAAGATAGTTCCAGGAAAAGATATGATAACTGAAAAAGAAAAAAAGGATCTTAAAAAATTTATACTTTCGCGAGAGCAACCGGAAGGTGGGTTTAGTTTTTCAAAAACAACACCTCCTACTCTTGATGACACTTATTTTGCACTCCAGCTCCTTGAAGAACTTAAAGAATATTCCGTAAACACACAAACAATATCTTATATTAACCAGCTAAACCAAAAAGAGTTTTACCAGCCGAAGCATCTTTACCAATTAGCAACAATCTACAAAATAACTCATCTCATAGATTCTGAGAAATCGTTACATAATAAAATTATTCACAACAATGAAATCTTACTCAACACTCTTTCTGATCTCTACTATTTGGTGTTGACCAAAGAACTCATTCATATGCAATTTACCCGCACAAGAAATGAGGAAAATATTATTTCGTCAGCGCAACTGAAATCTATAAAATCAATGGAGGAATGTAAACAACTCGTCATCCTTATGATGAAGCTACATATCTCTTTCCAGCAAAAAGAATATGTTCACATAATTCAAACCGGTCAAAATGGTGATGGTGGTTTTGGAATTATTCCACATTCAACGTCTTTCCTAGAGCCTACTTACCAGGCATTACGCGGTCTAAAAGAATTACAATCTCGTCCAGTTGATATTCTTGAATGTGAACGTTTTGTTCATTCATGTATAACAAATATCGGTGGATTCGGCCGGCAGATGACTACAGTACCCGCTCTTGAATACTCCTATTATGCTTTTCGTAGTTTAAAAATAATAGATGAAATAAAAAAGAATCATATCAAAGAGAATAATTATTGAAAATTGAAAGGATGCTGTAATGAAAAAGATAAATTTCGGTCGTCCTGACACAAGAAGAACAAAAGCGCTAAAATTAATCATCTTATTGGGCATAGTTAGTTTATTCGGCGATATGATTTATGAAGGTGCACGGAGCGTTAATGGTCCATATCTGGAGATCCTTGGTGCAAATGCTACTATAGTTGGATTAATCGTAGGAATTGGAGAGTTCTTGGGTTATGGCATTCGTTTGATTTCTGGATATTTTTCAGACAAGACAAAAGCATACTGGTTTTTCACAATCGCTGGTTATGGGTTACTTTTCACGGTTCCATTGCTTTCATTAGCCGGGGTGTGGCAACTTGCTGCAATGTTCATTGTATCAGAACGGATAGGAAAAGCTATTAGAAACCCACCCAGGGACACCATTCTTTCCCAGGCGACAAAACAGATCGGTACAGGGTTTGGTTTTGGGCTTCATGAATTTTTTGATCAAATAGGTGCAATCATAGGGCCACTTATTTTCGTCGTATTTTTCTTTCTTTTGGGAACATCGGGGAAAACAATCTCTGATTACCAGACAGGATACAGTTTCTTATGGATTCCCTTTGTAGTGTTAATGCTTTTTGTTGTCATCGCCTATTTCTTGGTAAAAAATCCTGAAGAACTAGAGCCAGTTTCAGCAACCATTGATAAAGAGCCGGATAAATTATCAAGAACCTTTTGGCTATATATGCTGTTTAGTTTTGTTACCACTATTGGTTTTGTGAACTTTGCTTTAATAGGGTATCATTTGAAGGCGCATAATCTTCTGTCTGATGCACAGATTCCTTTGTTTTATATGATTGCAATGGCGGTTGACGCGGTCATTGCGTTGATTATTGGAAAAATCTATGACCGACTAAAAACTAGAGGGAGAAACAATAAAGCAGGTCTTCTAGTCCTGATAATCATTCCAATCTTGTCTCTCTTTATTCCTTTTTTTGCATTCTCGATGAATTACGTTTTCATACTCATGAGCGTCATAGTTTGGGGTGTGGTTATGGGAAGCCATGAGACAATTATGAGAGCAGCAATTGCAGATATAACGCCCTTAAAAAAAAGAGGAACAGGATACGGCATTTTTACTACCTCATATGGTCTTGCCCTGTTCATAGGAAGTGTCTTAGTGGGTGTGCTATATGATTATTCCTTACCTTTGTTAATCGCCATTATCATGGTTATAGAAATTATTGCAATTCCGTTCTTTTTTATGATGTGGAAAACCTGTGCCAAAGGGGCTAAGTGCTATGCCTGAGGTAGATAACGTAGATATTATGAAAAACGTCCTGAACGTACTGATTTCAATTTCCGGGAGAAAAACTAACCATGTGCA